>Ga0184631_10000016_pt1 | contig 33750 bp, 31 predicted proteins | sample PLM4_90_b1_FD_133160 | JGI IMG/M metagenome (GOLD analysis project Ga0184631, IMG submission 133160) | Groundwater sediment microbial communities from an aquifer in East River, Colorado, USA - PLM4_90_b1 | ecosystem: Environmental > Terrestrial > Soil > Riparian zone | place: USA: East River... | reverse complement strand
TCGCAAGCTTTTACGACAGCGACGAGTACAAAGGGCTCCCGGAGCTGTCCCTTCCCAGCGGAAGACAAATCCGGGAAGTCATACACCTCATGCAGGCGGCCAAAAGACCGGTTGTCCTGGTGGGAGGCGGAGTGCGCATCGCATCGGCCACGGAAGAGCTGGCAGCGTTCGTAAAGACAACTGGCATACCCGTTGTCGCTTCCTTGATGGGATTGGATGCCCTTCCTCACGACAACCCCGCATTTTTCGGCATGATCGGGTCATACGGCAATCGCTACAGCAACCTGACATTGGCAAACAGCGATTTTCTGCTGATTCTGGGTTCTCGTCTCGACAGCCGCCAGACGGGGACCCGGCCCGACACGTTTGCCCGCGCTGCCAAAAAAGTCCATGTTGATATCGATCCTGCGGAACTGAACGCAAAGGTATCTGTTGATGTAGCGATTCAGTGCGGTATCAAGGATTTTCTCACTGCGCTCAACACAGATTTAATGGAATATTCCGGACAAAACCTCGCCGCCTGGTATCAGACGATCCGGGGATACCGGGAAAAGTATCCAACCTCACCGGCGAAATCCGGATTCCCAGGCATAGACCCGAACCATTTCATGGAAGTGCTCTCCAGCCGCTGCAGCAAAGGTGACATCATCTGTCTTGATGTAGGACAAAACCAGATGTGGGCGGCCCAATCATTTCATCTTTGTGAAGATCAGCGTATGTTGATATCCGGCGGGATGGGCGCAATGGGATTCTCGCTCCCCGCCGCCCTTGGCGCAGTAAAGGCGGCGGCCGGTAAACGGGCGATCGTCATTTCCGGCGACGGTGGAATCCAGATTAATATCCAGGACCTCGATACGATCGTCAGTCACCAGTTGCCGGTGAAGATCATCGTTATGAACAACGGCTGTCTCGGTATGGTCCGTCAGTTTCAGGATCTCTATTTTGAAGGCCGCCGGCAGGGCACAGTAATCGGCTACAGGTGCCCAGATCTCAGGAGGATAGCGGAGGCATACGGAATTCCGGGATACACCGTCTCAGCCATGGACAACGCTGAGCAGGTCATAGACAAAGCTTTTTCCTCCCAAGGCCCCGCCTTCGTCGACGTAGTGTTGTCGCAAAACACCTTTGTGGACCCAAAGCTGGTCGTGAATCGACCCATTGAGGACATGTCGCCACATTTGGACCGTGAAGAACTTCGGTCGATCATGATGATACCGCCCGTTGAGGAAAAGGACGTGCCGAAGTAAGCCCCGGATGGATTATCAATGTCATTCAGTTTGCTGTACGTAAACTGTGGTATGGTTTTCCCTTCGCCTGTTGGGAGATCTCCTGTAGTATGATTTTATATTTTGTTATTTAGTACGCTTTTCCCCTGCGAGGATACTATGGATAAGAAAAAGATGCTTATTAGTATTGTAACGCCATGCTACAATGAAGAGGAAAATGTGGAAGAGGTTTTTCAGCAGGTCAAAAAGATTTTTGCCGATCTTCCTGATTACGACTATGAACATATTTTTATAGACAATGCTTCAAAAGACCGAACGGTGGAAATTCTCAAGCGTATCGCAGGATATGACGCGAATATGAAAGTTATTCTGAATAGCAGGAATTTCGGGCATATTCGTTCTCCCTACCATGCGATGCTCCAGGCCAAGGGCGATGCGGTTATTTCAATCGTAGCCGATCTTCAAGACCCGCCCTCCATGATTGTTGATTTCATCAAGAAATGGGAGGCAGGGTACAAGATCGTTGTGGGAATCAAGAATTACAGCGAGGAATCATCTGTTATGTTTAAAATCAGGCAGCTTTATTATCGGGTAAGCAGCAGGCTTTCCGAAGTAGAGCTTCTGAAGGATTTCACGGGATTCGGCCTGTACGATAAGAAAATCATCGATATCCTGCGCCAGATAAACGACCCCTATCCGTATTTCAGAGGCCTCATAACCGAGATAGGTTTTGAGATCGCAAAGATAGAATATACGCAACCGGCTCGAAGAAGGGGGATTACAAAAAATAACTTTTATACCCTGTATGATATTGCAATGCTCGGCATTACTAATCATTCAAAGGTGCCGTTGAGGCTGGCTGCCATGCTGGGATTTGCAGCATCTGTCTCCAGTCTACTAATCGCATCCTGTTACTTTATTTACAAACTGATTTTCTGGAACACTTTCGCGGTAGGCATAGCGCCCTTAGTGATCGGTCTTTTTCTTTTTTCCTCGGTGCAGTTGTTCTTCCTCGGTATTCTGGGTGAATACATCGGGTCGATCCATACTCAGGTCCTGAAGCGTCCGCTTGTTATAGAAAAGGAGAGGATAAACTTTGACTGAATCATTTATTTGCGGTCCGTTGAAGGACCGCAGTGATGTATAACGGTACTTATGAGTAGACATATTGTCAAAGTTAAATTTGTCATTGTAGGAATCTGGAATACTTTTTTCGGCTATGCTCTTTTTTTTGCGTTGGACACCATGTTCGAAAAAACTATATTGTTGCGGTATGTGGCGTATATGTCTGCAATGGTGCTGTCAAATATTGCGGCAATCGCCAACGCTTACATTTTCCACAAATATATTACTGTTCAGTCAGATGTGCGAGGAAGGGGCGTTCTTATGGAATTTTTAAAGTTCTCCACAACCTATATGGTCACTCTTTGCCTAAGTTTAATCCTTTTGCCTTTTTTTGTGGAAATTCTACATGTCCACCCGAGAGTGGGAGCGCTCATTATTCTTGGTATATGTACAATTGTGAGTTATTACGGGCATTCAAAATATACCTTCCGCAGGGACAAAGTTGATCCGTAAAAAACGATGATAGTGTCACAATTATGACGATATGAACGCTATGACCAGACGAGGCGGTTTCCTCTGCGCTGAACGCTTTGACAGTACGAGATTGTCCGCTTGGACGTTATTTGTGCGTTTTATCAAAGATCCGGGCGATAATTCTTTTAGAGTGTTTGATGCTCCAAAAAAGATGCTCAAACAGGTTAAGCGCATCGTACTTTAAAATATTTTTTACAACGTTCAGTATATTTGACATCACCGACTCATGCTCATCCATGAATGCAAAATAATTATTGCATTTGATGTTCGCCTCGTAATACGCTTGTAACCGCTCTTTCTTGGTGAAATTATCAGTTTCAAATACCACCCTGGGATTCTTCCCTTGAGTAAAACCGTCCTTCCAGTCCATCAGCATATGGCCGTTGTTTTTTACCCAGTCCCATACCTCGGTTCCCGGGAAGGGCACGAACAAATTGAAAATACACGACTCCAGCTTCAGTTTTTTTGCAAATTTGACGGATTTGCGAATGGAATTCAAGTGAGAGCCGGGCAGACCGATGATAAAGTTCCCGAAAACCGAAATATGATTTTTCCTTGCCGTTGCCGCCGCACGCACGATGTCTGCCAGCTCTTCTCCTTTTTTGATAGTATTAAATTCCTCTTCGACGCCGCTTTCGATGCCGAGTGAGACGGCAAAACAGCCGGCGTTCCGCATTTTTCCCATCAGTTCTTCATCGACCTTGTCAGCCCTGATCCCGTTCGGACAGGACCATTTGAGTTTCAAGTTTTCATGGGCGAGAGAATCGCAAAACGTCTTCGCCCGCTTCATATCAAGAGAAAAGTTATCGTCCTGAATATTGAAGTTGCTTATCCGGTATTGCGCTTTAGCTTTTTTAAGTTCATCGATAACTGTTTCCACCGTGCGTGGAATCCATGTCCTTCCCATGACGACTTTTACGCAGCAGTAGGTGCAAAGATAGGGACAGCCCCGGCTCGTGACGACGGGGTAATTATTGATAACTCCGTCTGCAACGCTATCGAAAACACTGTAATCGGGATAGGGTATCGCGTCCAGGTTTATCACCCGATCTGCATTTCCCGTAAACTTGATCTCTCCTTCTTGTCTGTAAATGAGCCCCTTTATCGCACCGTATGCCTTATCGGAAGCGAATGCCTTGAGAAACTGCGAGGTTGCTATCTCGCCTTCTCCAACGAAGCCAAAATCGAATATATCATGTTCCTTGAAAAAGTTCATCCCATCCAGCGTAATATGAGGACCGCCCGCGATCAGAATATTGCTCTTACGTTTTACCTTCCGGGCAATGTCCAGCGCATAATCCTTTGTGAAGGACTTCATGGAAAAGCCGACTATGTCATAACTCGCGATATCCTGAAGTCTGGAATCCATATCTTCGCTGTTGTTGTTGAAATCAAAGATTTTGATTTTGTCGAGAGCGTTATGTTTTTTTAAATACGCTGCCACATACCCTATCCCGGTGTTCAAGCCGAAATGTACTCCTTTGGGGTCAACGATGCATAATTTCATTTACCATCTCCTGATAATAGTATTGTACTTATTTCCACGGAATTTCTACTACGGTTATCCCGATAATGATTGGATCTCAAAAAACGCTTTCGCGAGCATCCGGAGCTAATGCGAAAGCCCTGGTGATCATGTCCATTGGGCATTTTCCGGTCAACGCCTGTTTCAGAATGAAGTAAGGTTTGTTTGCAAAATAATCAAAAAACTACAAACCCTTATATATTTCCAGAAGATCGGCGGCTGATTTATTCCACGAATATTTTTCTTCCGCCGTCTTTCTTCCAGCCTGTCCCATTCTCTTTGCCAAATTATCATCACCGAGTATCCTTGTAATCTTCTCAGCCAGATCATCGCTATTTCCGGGCTTTACTAAGTAGCCTTCCTTCCCATCAGTGAATACGCTTCTTACGCCCGGCAGGTCGGATGCGATGACAGGCCTGCATGATGCCATCGCCTCAAGGAGCACGAGTCCGAACGCCTCCCCCGTATTTATAGAAGGGAGCACGAGAACATCCGATTTTTGGTAATAATTCGCCAGTTCATCGTCGTTGACTCGGTCATAAAAACTTACCCTGTCGCTGATTCTAAGCGACTTAGCCAAATCTTCATAATAACGACGCATATCGCCGCTGCCGACTATCGAAAGATAATAATCATCGTTGGAAATTATCGCAAAAGCGTTCAAAAGCATTTCCAGCCCTTTAAAATAGTGTGCCTTATCCAGGCCGCCGACAAACAGGATGTGTCTATTTCTTATCTCTTCTCGCTTATCATCTCCCATTTTGAATTTATCCAGATCGACTCCATACGGAATGATACTGAATTTATCATTAAACTTCCGGTAAAAAGGCGCTATGTCGGAATTCCGGGCATAATCAGCGCTCGAGCATATTATCTTATCGGAATAGGTGACCAGCAAAGGTAAGACCAATGCTCGGTTGAGGCTGAAAATTAACCCTTTGAAGCCACTGGCCAGTGTGTCCATATGGTAATGAAGCACGAGCTTCATCTTTTTACCGGATAGTATTTTATTAATCAGCACCAGGCAAGCGACGCCATAAAAGGGATAGTGCAGATGGATCACATCGAAATCAGACAACTTAAATAGGATTTGGGGCAAGAATGCCGCGTTTCCATATTTAAAGGCCGGCAACAATCTCAGAACGGCAAAGCTTCCATCGGCGATGCTTTCCTTGTTATTTTTCAAACTGCTTTTGACGGATGTCGCGCCGTAGTCAGGGGTAATAACGGTGACATCCACACCTAAATTTGACAATGCTCTGGAAAAACAATTGACGCTGTTCCCCGTGCCGCCTTTATAGGGCGGGAAAGTTGAAACTATGTGCGCGATTTTCATATTACCTGCCTTTGGTAAAAAAAGCGTCGTGGTTTTCATCACATTTCCAGCAAGAGCTCGCAGCCGATCCGCAGGCCAGCAGAATAAAAATGGGTGTATCTGAAATAGTTCTATGTTTTGTCTTCGAGATGGCCGACCCCGATCTTTTTGAACAGGTGATACAGTGTGTAAATATTGAACATTCGGAGCACTTTTGAGGCCAGTACAATTAAGGAATGATACACAAAAAGCCCAAAAGCTCTGGGGAAGGGGACCCCGCATTCTCTTTGCGCTCTGAACAATTCCCTGCTCACCGCGATTTTGTCTGTGTCGCTGATCCCGCCCAATCTCATCACGGCCCATATTTCATCGGTGAAATACGGATGTTCCGTTTCGGTGCTCCGCAGCAGATGTTCATAGTCCATTGCGTAGCGGTAGTCGAGCTTATACAGGCCGTAACGTTCGAAGACGCTCCGCTTCACAAAAACAGACTGATGAGGCATGATACTCCGCTTCCTCATGCCGTCACGGGTAAACGGTATGCCCATGACGCCAACGATCTCATGGGAATGTTCAGGTACATAGCATGTTTTTCCGTAGACGATGGATGATTCCGGATGCTCAGAAAACAGCTGAACGGCCCTGGCTACGACCTCATTATGGTAATAATAATCCTGCGAATTAAGGAAAGCGATTATGTCGCCGGTGCTGGCGCGCACACCTTTGTTAAAGGCGTCGGATATGCCCTTGTCCGGTTCGCTTATCCAGTAGTCTATTTTCTTATCGTGCGCTTTCAGGATTTCTTGCGTGTTATCCCGGGAGCCTCCGTCGATGACGACATATTCGATGTTGCCGTACGTCTGGCTGCGGACGTTTTGGATCGTGCTTTCCATGTACTTCCCGCTGTTCAGGCAGATCGTGATGATGCTGACTTTGGGTATTGCTTTCGTATGCATGATGTTGGCCCTATTTAACGTCGAGTTTGATGTGAGGCCTAATGCGACCTGCTTCTCATTCGCGTATTGTGGGAATGCCCGTGAGTGAGAAGTTTCAGCACGGCATCCTTACTTTTTGAAGAATATTCCGTCAAGCTGCAATAACCTGCCGCTTTTCATATCAGTGAATCCTGGTATAACAGCGAACAGCTCATACCCCAATTTGTTCATGTTATCGAGCATGTCTCGAAAGAGAGGTTCTCCTTCATACAGCGGAACCAGTGAAAGTTCCAATTGAATCCCTTTAACTGATGGTAAAATCTGAGATGCTCCTTCGAGCACTTGTGTCTCCAGGCCTTGCACATCAATCTTGAGGTATATGGACTGAGCTGACTGGCTGAGGTAGATCGAGGCGGCCGTATCCAGTCTGCTTAGTTTCACGGTTTCGGAAGCGTAATACTCGGATTCCGGCGCACTTTTTGTATGTAACTCGAGCATCGGTAACACAGAACTGCTGACAGAGTTAGTCGAAATATTGATTGATATTTCTCCGTCTCTGTTTCCGATCGCAGTACGAGGCGCTACCTCCCATAGAGGATCGTTATTACTCGCAGCGACTAATTTTGCGTGTGCGCTCGATAATGGTTCGAATGAAACGATTCTTCCCGAATATCCAAATTGACGAAGATGTTTAGCATATTGCCCGATATTAGCACCAACATCAAAAACAAGATCGATCTCGTGATAGGAGAATATTCGCTGCAATCGCGCCACATCAGAGCTCTCCGGGGAATACTTCCGAACCTCAAAGTGGCACTTGCGGGCGATTGATTGAATGATATCTTTAACATGCATACTCATGCTCCTCTATTAGCGCTAAATTTGATGGTACAGCATCAAGGTTTCTTTTGCGCATACGTCCCAACTGAATTGCAGCTCTTGTTTGTGGCCTCGTTTCGTCAATTCATTCCGCAATATATCATCATGCAATAGCTTATCAAGATGAAAAATCAGGTCGTCCGCACTGGTTGGATTAAAATAGAGGCCGGCTTGCCCGACAACTTCGGAGATAGAGCTTGTCTTGCTGGCAAGAACGGGGCACCCATAGTGCATCGCTTCCAGGGGAGGCAGGCCGAAACCCTCGTAGAGCGACGGATATACTAAGGCAGCTGCATATTTGTAAAGATTGGCCAACATCTCATCGGTCCCGGCATACGCAACGATATTATTGCCGAGGTCGAGGGACCTCAATAGTTCTTGTTCCTGAGTGTTGAATTTGCCGCCTGCAAAGCATACCAGTTTAAAGTTGTTTCTGACACTATGCGCGTTTGCATATGCGGTCAATAACAGCTTGAAATTCTTGTATCCACTTCTGTGGCCTACATAAAGAATATACGGCCCATCAATCAGGCGCGGAGAAGTAACTTCAAACTTCAAGGAATTACCGAGGTAAATGACGCGAATCCTGTCCTCCGGCACATTGTAGTAGGATAGTAAATCAATTCTGGTTGATTGCGAAATGCAAATAATGGCATCGGAATTCAGAATCATCTTCTTCTTGTTCCTCGAAGTTGAATCACGATTAATAAAATAGTGTGGGTAAAGCTCGTGAATCATATCGTAAACCGTCACTACCCGCTTGCACTTAAGTTCACGGCCTAAATATGCATAATAGGTCTGATGATAGACATAGTTCGGCTTCTTATCAATGAATAGGTGAAACAACAACTCATTAACAAATGAGAAGAAGCAGTCTGTTTTTGGTATGTGAGGATGTTTCATTCCTCCAAAATAACCAAAGTGATCTTTAAACGACTCTATGCCATATTCATTAATATATAAACCTAAATAAAGTGAGATGTCGACATCCGCCTCCCGGCAAAGACGCGAAATGAGTTCATAGAAATATCTGGAAACCCCTCCGTATCTTTGAATGGAGAATATTTGATGGTCATAAAGAAGGTTCATGTCAATTCGAGTTCGGCATCACATGGAATTTAAATAGATCAGGTTTTCTTTCGACCTGGCGTTGTTGCTTCATCATTTCGCACATGGTCGTCATTTGCGGTTTGCTTTGCTTAAAATAGTATTAAAATCATCGGCGAGCAATGATTTTTGCTTATAAACCAAATGCAACAACTCAGCCAACTTATAATGTGACATGATTTTGAATAAGCATGGCGAAACAGTTTTATCAGTTAATAGGTGCAAAGATCTCCCGTCGGTATATAATTTCAAGTTGAACTTATCGGCGATACAGGACAGCGAACGCTGAGTATAAAAAGAGATGTGCTGGCCATGTTCCAGCCCATAGTACCACCAATTGCCTGGCCTAGGTGGATTTGTCGATAGTAATTCCGTAGAAAAGAAAATGCTTCCGGATAAATCAAGCATCTTAGAAATATCATGCAGCGGATTTGCCAAGTGCTCAAACACCTCAAATGCCGTAAGCAGTTCATACCTCCGGTCATGAGACGGGTCCATTTCCGAATTTGTTGCGAAAAGATTGGGACAGAATTCATCATGCCACTGAAAATCGAAACCGTAATCTCTCATCAGACGAACAAATAAGCCATAACCGCCGCCATAGTCGATAAAATCGCCGTTCCGATCGAAAAAGGCAAGGATGATGGACTTGGTGATTAAAGAGAATCTGAGGTTTCTGCTGACAAGGCCCACATCGCTGTTGTTGATCGCTTCAGAATAGGCTTCACTGAGCCAATAGGGGTCCTCGGTTTGAACAAAACCGCAGAAACTGCACCGAAAATACGATACCTGGTGCTTATCCAGGACCTTCTCCTGATCGAAATAAAGTGCCTCAGATGTGCAAATATTACATTTCATTGAATAATCCGTTTCAGTTTGTTTATTGCTCGCATGAGGTTCGATGGAGTAAACATTTGCTTGTCAACATACGCATCTGCCAGAGTATCACGTGCGATATAAGGCGGATGATGAAGAGGAAAAAGCATGGGTTCACTTTTCATGTTTGCGAATTTAGACCCTGCCTCAGTATGCGTCGCCTCGTTATTGAAACCGATATTGGAGATCAGGTTGCTGTTCGGGAGAATGACCAGCCCATGATGCACCAGACAGGCAAATGTCCACTGAAAGTCCCAGGTGTTGATGTCGCCCTTGTAGACTTTGTCGTATATCATCTTCCAAAACCGTACTGACCGTCTATTGTCAAACAGGTCGCCCAGCCAATTGCCATTACGGATCTCGGGCCAGAGCTGCATGGTGACATCATACTTCTTCCAGGCCCGGCGCCAAGAGGACCAGCCCCAGATATGGGCATAGTGAGAGTAGTAATAGCTGTAGAGCGTTCTCTTGCGTCCAAACTGAAAATTATCACCGGAAATCATCATGACTCTTTCATCGTCACGATACTTATCGAGCAATTCTTCACAAAAACGAAAAAAAGTGGGATGCGGCAGGCAATCATCTTCGAGGATGATCGCTTCCTCAACAGTATTAAAAACCCAGTCAAGACCGCTCGAAACACGAACTTTGCAGCCAAGATTGACGTCAGCGTAGTTTTTCAGCACTTCACAGGGCCAGTCCACCTTCTCTATTATTGACCGGGTAATAGAGCATTTCTCTGCTTCACCAGGGCGGTCCGCTCGCGGACCATCTGCGATGACGAGCAACTTCGGCGGCCTGGCCTTACGGATCGTCTCGAAAACGCGAGACGTCGTATCCGGGCGATTGAATATAATAAATGCGACCGCAGTCGTTGAGTGATAATTATTAGACATTGTCATAAATTAAATAGGGGGATCTGTTTACAATCAAAGATAACATACATTGTTCTGGCTATACGTTGTAAACTAAAAAAAAATACCATTGTCTTCGCGACATTTACCCCACTATGCCTGCTGAAAATTAAACGCTTGCCTTAGAATCGAGACTATTGCTTTGATATAGGCAGTGAGCGCTATCAGGTGATACATGGAAATAACAGTCTCAAGATCAGGTCTTCTCATGAGCGATGCTTGAATACGCAGACAGTCCATCAAATGTTGGATGGCTTCACTTTACCGCGGATCCTTTTTTTTTGCAAAGCTGATTATCTCTCTCAAATAAAGCAAATCCTCTTTCCCAAGGCATTTTGTCAGAATAAGAGGTATAAAAACCAGGGGTATACTGACGAAAATGAGAAAGATGAAATTATACGAAGAGCAATAATATACGAAAAGCACCATGGGAATGGAAGAGATAAGTGGTTTTATCATTGATCGAAGATAATCCCGCGTAATTTGCCGCGTATCTGTAATATAATATTGCAACGGTATCCCTATACTATATGACAAAAGAGTTGATAGCGAGGCGCCTGCAATGCCGTAGCGAGGTATTAATATAATGTTGAAAGCGATATTTGATAAAGCCCCCAAGATAGGAAATATAAGAAGAATTTTTTGAAGGCCTGATGCGTAGAAAATAGAACCGTTTACCACGCCTAAAAAAACAAAAATCTCAGAAAACATTAGGATTGAAAAGGCGCTTGACGCATCTGCGAATGAGTTTCCATAGAGAGTAGAGAGTATCTGCTTGCTTAATAAAAATGCCATGATCGAACCGGGAATAATAAGTATGCTCATGTACTTGAAAGAATAGCCGCATATTTTACTAAATGTTGCAGGAGATTTCGCGAAATTGGAGCATAGCATCGGGTACACAGAAACCATAAAAAGACTTGGGATGATGTTTAGGCTTTCCACAATTCTGACGAGTGCGGAGTATAGTCCAAGTGAGTTTGCACCGAGCATGTCATACAGCATGACTTGGTCGATTCTCATATTGATCGTAATGAATACGGATGAGAAAAAAATCGGCCAAGAATCCAGTAGCAATGATTTCCAAATGTTGAAATCGATCGAATACGACGGCTTGAATCCGGTAGCATGGTGTGCATAATAACGGTAGAAGAACGTCAGTGGAATGATTGTCGCGGCTTGAGCAAATACAAAATAGCCGAGAGAATATTTAAAAAGAGCAAGTAGTATCATGACGCAGGAGGAAATAAGTGAAACAACTAGCTCAGGCACCGCATAATACATTGCCTTGAAATTGACCTGGAGAATTCCAACGTACAGTGAGTTGAAACTAAAAAGCATGCTGAGGGATGCCATGTATATGAGAAGCCTGATCTCGTGAGAATAACCCATAAACTGCGCAATGATGCAAGCTGTGATAACCGCGAGAAGGGAAAATGCAAGTTTCATCAGAATAGCATTCCCGACTAATCTCTCCCTGTTGAGATGGTTGATGGAGAGTTCCTTGATCACGATTGTATCGATACCCAGTCCGGTCAGTATCTGAAAAAACGAGAGATAGGCGAACACGATGCTGTATTGCCCATAGCCTTTAGCCTCAAGGTATCTGACCACCACGACAGATGCCAGCAGAGCGCCGATTCCCGCTATTACTTTGCTCAGGAACAGGATTGCACTATTCGTTGCTATTTTGACTGAGGGTTGCATATAGTCTCTATCAGTAAAATACTGCGGATTACTTCTTTATCCAGATACCAGAGATGTCTAATGTGGTCATTGCATATATTTTATTAAATCTGCTCGACAAAAAACGTCTCCCACCGTAACGATAAAAGTCCACGACCGCTTCCTCTAAATGTCCTATGTTGTCTCCTCCCCAGGGGGCCTGCATCAACAGATAACCACCGCGTTTCAGCATAGGGAATATTTTGTGTTCAAGGATATGCGATGGGTCAACACAATGTTCGAGCACATCCATGCAAAGTATGACATCATATTGCTCTTCGTCGTAGATTTCATCGAGGTTTTTCCATGCCGCTCGTTCCTGCAGTTTATATTTACCGATCCTGTATTTTATGAATTCCGCAGAGCTGTTATTAAAGTCGCTCATGGTCAGGCGCGATATTTTATCCCGCAGCAACATCGCCATGCTGATATCGGCGTTTGTGCATCCGAAATCGCAAACAGTCGCTTTATTGCCTAATTCGACAAGCAGGAGGGAAAGAACGTTGTAATTATATGTCACGGAAAAGGAGGCTACGCAATTCATGCAAATGTTCGCCCTGCCGGCTTCCCCGTGATCAGCAGAGTAAAACGTGCTGGGGTCCTCGAGATGCCGCTTCCAAGCATCTTCAATCAGCGATTGATGAGCGTTTATGTATGATACGAATTGAGTGAGATTTATGCCTAAATATTCACAACAGTCATTAACAGCCTCAAGATAGTCTGTAAAGTAAGAAACGTTCGTGCCTTGATTGTAGTTTTTTCGAAGGCCCGCTTTTATGCCAAGCATCTGCATGTAATAGCCTACCTGTCCCATGAACGCATGAGAAAAAAAGGAGGCCGGATAACGCGATTTAGGCATGACCACTCCTTGCCGATTTGATCATTGATATGATTCTATGTGCAACGTTATATACATGCTTGGTGATACTACGCTCAGGGGCATCAGCAAGAAAGCGCACTATCAAATCAAATGAAAGAACGAGGCTTTGCCTGTCACGGTGGGTGACGGCGAATTTAAGAATATTTAGGAAATGCAAAAGCCGAAATGCATGAACCGTGTCAGCAGATCCGTTGTCTGGGTGTTCGGGATTCGCCAGCTGCCTGGGCCTGGGTGGATATTCATTAAAAAGCAACGATCCGAGACCCCAGTTTGTATCATTTACGGTGAATGGATTGAAAATCCAGGGGTTTGTCTTACGTTCCAAGACGCGCGACGGGTCTCCGGGTGCAATATGCGCCAAATGATATATCACCAGGTCTTTATCGTCCTGGCAGCTCAAGAGAAAATATTTCAATTGAACACGCAGAATGATGTCACAGTCATGCCATCCCCAGTAGTGCATCCGTTCATCAAAGGAGCGTGAATGAAACCAGAGATCCCTGTGCATGAGGAGCCCATCTCCCGGAACGCGTAAATAGGGGATATAAGGTACAGTCAACGTAGCGTCATTTTCTTCGATAAAGCGCTCCAATTGGGGCAAACTTGGGCTGCAACTGGCAACATCGTATGGTATTTCCTTGCGCCCGAATATCAGGAGGGTTTTCTCGATCGTACCTTTCAGCGGAATATTATGATCTATGAAATTGAATACTTTGCTCAGACTTTTACGCGTCCAAAGCGCATCCGCTACGGTCGGTACAATGTACAACCCTGTCGCCCGTCGAATTCCTGTATTCGTAACCACAGCTCTGGGAAAATCGTCATCAAACTTATAGCCCTGGAGTGAGGAGACCTGAACCAGAATAAAACGAGTGACTTTAGTCGTTTCTTCAGTAAGTCGCAAAACAGAGTGAAGCGGCTTCGGACTGCACCAATCAACGATAACGATTTCGACATCCTGTAACCTGCCGAGCTGCTTTAATCCGTTTGCAAGGAAATTGAGTGCAGCTTCCAATCTCCATGAAGAATTACCTTGATAGTTGTCGTTTCGCGCAGAAAAAACGAATGATAATAACGGACGCATAGTTGTTCCTCAGGGCAAAAGTAATATGGGCCGATAACTATTGGGTAGACTGATCCTTATCTGCTTATGGCAATTATTACAACCCCTGACAAGGAACTCCCGACCATCGAACTCTTTGCACCGTATGTCCATCACGTTCAAGCGCCGAGGCGATATACGCGAAGCCCCCGGGAAAATCGCTGATCGATAAGAACGACGGATACACCGACGGATAATTCGCGGTCGGTATAACAAGTAAAACCTTCAAAGGCGTTCTCCTTAAGTTCAACTTTCGAGCAGCCTTCTCTTCAGCCTGATACTGGCCATTTTCTGCACATGGTGTCTTACCTTATCGCCAAATTTATCCGTCAGCATCGTCAGATACTTTGCATTGGTGAAATAGGCGTGAAATGCATCATCCCTGAATTGCAGCACTTCTTTTGCACTGAGATATTTGGTGGGCAGGGGGAGCGTCTCATACGCATGCTGAGAATAGCCATGCCAGGTATCAGGCAGCGGCCACTTTTCTGCGATGGCAATGTCATAGAGCTTTGATCCGGGGTAGGCCATGGCACAGTAGAAGTTTGCCAACTCCGCATTCAGCTCCAATGCAAAATCGAGCGTTTCCTGCATCGTTTCGCGGGTATCATCAGGAAGCCCGAAAATGAAATTGGCCCCGACCCGGATCCCGGCATCCTGTATACGCCTGACAACGCCCGTGATATCCTTTCTCCGCATCTGTTTGTGTGCTCCGTCTCTGACAAGTTCGCTCGCTGATTCTATGCCCAGGCCGAGCCAATTGATGCCGGCTTTTTTCATCCGGTCCAGGTTCTCGAACCTGATGGAGTCTACCCGTGCATAGGCCCACATGTTCAAGTCATAACCGCGCTGCAGAATGAGGTCGACGATGGTCATGTAATGTTCTTCCCGCAGCACGAACAGTTCGTCTACGATTTTCAGGTTCTTTATCCCATATGTTTCCACGAGGACGCCGATTTCCTCGATCACCAGTTTTGGACTTCGGTAGCGTATGCCGGACTTGCCAAAGGGAGCGTTGATACAGCAAAATACGCAGGAGTAGGGACAACCCAGACTGGTATAGATGGCGCCGTAGGGCGTTCTGTTCTCGATATCGTCGAAGCAGTGCCAGTTGTGCGCCCGATATTTATGCATGGGCAAAAGGTCCCATGCGGCAAGCGGAAGTCCTTCATCCAGGTCCTCTATCAGCGGCGCCCGTGGATTGCTCCGGACAGTCTTACCGTCACGATACCAGAGGCCCGGGACCTTTGTGTAATCGGTTGCTCCTGCCTTCATTAGTTCCAAAAGGCTTTTTAACGTAAAGGGACCTTCTCCTTCGATCACGAAGTCGACGTCTTCTTCTTCGAGTGTTCGTTTGGGCAGCGCGGAGGGGTGGAGCCCGCCGAGCGCTATTTTAGCGGACGTGTTCTTTTTTAAAGAACTGCATATTTTCCCCGAAACTGTCATGTTCTGGGTCGATGCGGACGGCTGAGACCCGTATACGATCACGGCCGCCAGGAGCGGCGACGTTTCCTTGACCTGTGCGGCGGTTTCGTCGGGCGAGATATTGTCGGCGCTTGCATCGATGATCTGGACGGTGATACCGTTGTTCCTCAAATAGGCGGCGATCACCGCTATCCAGAACGGCGGTTCGATGGCGGCAAGCTCCTTGCCCAGATCCTGGAACACCTGTTTCCTGTCCCCGGGGTTTATCAATACAACATCTATGCTCTTAGCGGTCATACGTGGTCCTCAAGTTCTGATATCTTGTCGAGTATCATATCTGCCGTCAGTAAATGCTTTTTATCGAGCGTTGATGCAATGGCGATACAATACATCCCGGCCGCCCTGGCAGAGGCAATTCCCAGCGGAGCATTTTCAACAACCAGGCAGTCCCCGTGGCTGACGGTCAGGGCCTTTGCGGCGTTCGCATACGGCTCCGGATGCGGTTTGCAGTGCGTGACCTTGTCCCCGGTGACGACCGTATCGAATTGAGCGTAAACCTCGCGCTTCACCGTGTTCAAGAGCCTGGACTGATTGGCCGCTGTCACGAGACCCAACAGGTATCCTTTCTTTTTCAACCGGGGAAGCAGGGATTCGACGCCGGCGTAAAAGGAAAAATGGTTGTCGTCAAGATAGAACTGTTCCTTCAGCTGAATGATCGCTGCGACATCGAGAAGGGGCGCTTCCGCAAGGCCGGTGGAAAAATGCTCGACGACCTTGCGGCCATTGAACCCCTCATTGATGAGATACTCCTCCTTGTTGAACCTGATATGATACTTCGTCAGGGCGTTCTCCCATGCACGAGCGTTATCGTCCATGGTATTCGCGATCACACCGTCGAAATCGAACAATATTGCCTTCCATTTGTTCATGGGGAAAATGTCCTCACAAAGAAAGCTTTCCGGCTGTCCATATTTGAAAAGACCGTTTGTCCCATTTTTCCGCCCACGTTTGTTCTCCTGCAGCCACGGAAAGTACCTTCTCCAGCAACGTATCGCTCAATGACTCAAAGGTAATATTGTCGTCCAGCAAGCTCCCCGCGTCAAAATCCATGTCCTCCGGCATCTTCCTGAACGTCTCCGTCCGCGTGGAGATTTTGATCACCGGAACGATCGCGTTTCCCTCTGTGGTGCCCATGCCGGTAGAAAAAAGGATGATCGTGGCACCCGAGGCAACAATGCCGGTCATCGATTCAAGATCATTACCTGGCCCGTTCATAATGGTCAGCCCGGGGTGTTTGATCCGCTCGGCATAATCGATAAAATCAACGATTGCCGAGCTCCCACCCTTTAAAACAGCGCCAAGGCTCTTCAGCGATAAATTGACGAGGCCCCCTTCGACATTGCCGGCGACAAAGTTGCCTTCCATGGAGACCCCGAGCTTCTTCGCAAGGGACTTGTAATACTCCATCCCATGGATGAATTTTTGGGCGACTTTTCTGGATGACATCCTCCCGAGCAAAATCGCTTCAGCCCCGATCATCTCGGGCGTTTCCGACAAGATCGCGGCTCCTCCGGAACCGATCACCTTGTCGACCGTCGCGCCGATGAGCGGATTCGCCGTGATGCCGGAGAATGAATCCGAGGCGCCGCATTCGGTGCCTAGTACCAGATGCTTTATAGAAACGGCCTGCCGTTTCACGGAATTTACCTTGCTCAGCCGGCTCCGTACTATCTTTTCCGCGGCTGCAAGGGCTTTCCCTGTTCCCCCGACGGTCTGAATTGAGACAAAATCAACGGGTTTCCCATATCGGGATAAGTCACCGAAATACTTTGACACGACCTTGTGGTTCGTTTTTTCACAGCCCAGGTCGACGACCAGCACGCCTCCAACATTGGGATGCAGCATCGTGTTCTTCAGGGTCAGCAGCAACCGATCTATAATCTCTCCGTCGTTGCAGCCGCAACCTTCGGTATGGGCTGCCGCGACTATTCCGTCGATATGCCGGTATCGCTTTTTCAGCGAGGTATCGCGGCGCAGCGCGTCGGCTGTTTTTACGGCGATGTCACTTGCGCAGAGGGATGTGGGAACTATCAGGTAATAGTTCCTGGTGCCGACCTTGCCGTCGGACCTGATATAACCGGGAAATGTCCTGTCTTTGACCGGTTTGGCATTTGTATTTCTTAATGCTCCTGCTCTGCGTTGAGGTGCCGCGGCGTTCAGCATCTTTCGATAGTTTTCGTTCCGGTAGACGGCCACGTTCTGTGCGTGTATGAGCCGACCCTTTTTTATGCCCGGTGCAGTGCCGAATGGATAGCCGTATTGCAGCACCGGCTCACCTTTTACGATGTCTCTCAGAGAAAACCGATGCCCCTGTGGAATCGTGTCGATTATCTCGATTTCCCGGCCATGGTCCCGTATGACGGTGCCTTTTGGTATGGCAAGTTTCGCGACGGCTACATTGTCCGCTACGGACATCTGCATGGCGACTGAGTCAAGAGAAACGGCACGAGAGCGTACCGGTGAACGAGATGCCGTCATGTCATCGGTCCTTCGTCCGGGTACTGAGCAGCACCGTTTTCCCGGGAATGTGAATTTCTTTTATATTCGACAGGATCTCCGCTTTCTGGCTGTCGCCGGTTTCGAGCAACGGATTGTCCTGGCGGTCAAGAAGCCTGCCACGGCAGGCGGTATACAACTCTCCCTCTTTGATCCTGAAGTGCTTCTTGAATTCATCATTGTTCGGGAAGATCTCAAAGGTGACAATGAACTTATTGTTCGCGTGGGTGACTTTGCCGTAGGTATCGGTCTCCTCGAAGGAAAAGAAGTCAAAATCCTCAAGGTTAGCGGCCTGCATTTCCGTTATCCCTTCATATCCTGAGGATTCCCTGCCGTAACGATCCTGGAGCCTCACGAGATCTGTTTTGTTCGGAGGTGTTTCGACCTCCAAAAGTGAAATGCCTTCGTCGGAAAGAGACTTGGTGGAATGAAACACGCCCATCCCTAATATGATCGCATCGCCGCCCCGGAGGTAGTTTCTGTGGTTGAAGGTGTTGCTCATGGCGTTGCCGGAAAGGAGTATCAATGATGTTTTTTTCAACGGATGACAGTGCATTGATGTCGAGTAGCCTTTTTTGATATTCAGGAACCATACAGCGACCAACTCGTTCTCAAAAACAAGATACTCATATCCCCAGGGTTTTATTACAACCTTGTTTTTGTAGTCGGCGGGCTGCTGGTTCTGGGAAATGGTCCGACCCTTCTCAATAGTGGAGAAGGACATCTTGTCCTTTTCACAAGACTCTATGCGGCATATCTTTGTGGTTCTGACCTCTTCTTTTTCGAGTTCGCTGAGAAAGGCGTCATAGGTGATTGTTACCCCCTCGGCAAGATCCACCTTATGCTGCCAGCCCATACTGCTCATTTTCGCAATGTCGAGCATCTTCACGGGGACGCCGTCGGGTTTAGTCTTGTCGAAAACAATCTCACCCTGATAGCCGACCGTTGTCTTGATCGTTTCGGCCAGTTCTCGGATGGTATAGCCCCGTCCGGTGCCGACATTGACATAGTCGTTATTCGCACCGTGCTCCATCAGAAAAATGCACGCATTGGCGACGTCCTCGACGAATAAAAAATCCCTGACCGGCGAGCCTGTTCCCCAGAGAACGACCTTGTCGATGCTGGCAAGTTTCGCCTCGTGAATCCTCTTGATCAGTGAGGGCAATACCTGGGCATTCATGATATCGTAGTGCTGGTTCGGCCCGTATACATTCGGGGGAATGATGACGATGAAATCGGTCCCGTACTGCCTGTTGTATGATTCGCACATCTTTATGCCGGCGATCTTGGCGAGCGCAAAAGGCTCGCAGGTGACCTCCAACTTGCCGTCCAGAAGGTATTCCTCTTTGGCAGGCTGCGGGCACTGCTTCGGGTAAACATCGGCGGAAGCGAAGAACATGAGTTTTTTTACTTCGCTGAGAAATGCATGATGAATCACATTGTTCTGCATCATCATGTTCTCATAAATGAACTCGGCCCGATAGGTATTATTGGCGAAGATACCACCGACCTTGGCTGCAGCAAGAAAAATGTATTCAGGTTTTTCCTTGTCGAAGAACGACTTCACGCATGCCTGATCAGTCAGGTCTAGTTCCGACCGGTTTTTTGTCAATATATTGGAGTACCCTGAACGTGACAGGACGCGCACGATCGCCGACCCGATCAGCCCGTTGTGTCCCGCTACGTATATCTTGCTGTTCTTGTCCATTTCCGAGTCCCGATGGAACCTAAAGGTTGAATTTCTTCAGCGTTTCTCTCATCCAGTCGCCGTTGTATTTATAGTGCGGAGAAGTGACAAAATTACCGTCAACCACAAAAGGGGCATCGATATATTCCGCTCCTGCGTTCTGAATATCGTCTTTTATCGCAATATAGCCGGTCAATTTCCTTCCCCTGACTATTCCCGCGGAGATCATGATCCACGGCCCGTGGCAGATCGAGGAGATCACCTTGTTCTTGTCATTCATCTCTTTCACAAAATCCAGGACTTCTTTCATTTGCCTGACCCTGTCCGGCGCTTCATGGCCGCCGGGCAGAACCACGAGGTCGAAGTCGGATTCCTTGAGCGCCGTCACGTCCATCGTTGGTTTGGCGGGCACGCCGTATTTTCCCTTGATGATCTCTTTGCCCTTTATCGCGACATCGACATGAAAACCCGCTTCCTGCAGCCGGTAATAAGGGTATATGAACTCCTCATCCTGGAAATTGGGGCCGGTAATGATCACACACTTTTTCATCGTGGTCTGTCCTCCTCTGCCTGAATATAATAGAGATGTCTCTTCAGTTTATACGTAGCCATGCAGTTGCGCGAGAAAAACAAGCGCCATGCCCGACATATCGTTATAGGCGCCTTCCCTGATCATCGATTTCAGCTCGCCGCTCTTGATCAGGAGCACTTCAACGCCCCGATCCTCCTCCAGCTGCCTTTGGACCTGATTGGCGTCTTTTCCGAAAAAAAAGTGAAGGTTGTTATTGATCCGGCTCGGCATCGCGCGTAAAGATCCCAGACTGGTCATATCCTGACAAGCGAAACCGGTCTCTTCAGCGAGCTCTCGGACCGCCGCGTTCAACGGGGATTCGCCTTCGTCGACATAGCCGGACGGCAGTTCGTAAATGAAATCGCCTATCGCGTGCCGGTACTGGCGTATTACCACGATCCTTTCATCCGGCGTTATTGCCAGGATGCTGACCGCGTCCTTGCAGGAGATGCGGTAATAGGGCTCCACCGATGCGGGCAAGGTCAGCGCCTCGATGGAGAACCAGGCCGTTTCAAAGACCTTGTGGTCTTTCCTCTCCCCGGTCGCCGCGCTTTCTTCTTTATGTTCTGCCCCGCTTTCCATGTTAGTTGAGGATTCTATGCAACCCAAGGACGGTGAACCTGGCCTGCCAGAACGCCGAAGCGTCAAGATAGGTTTTTGCGAGTTTCTTGAGCTCCTGGGCCCTGGACCGGTTGCCGAGTTTTTCCTCCACAACGCCCAGGTACAGGGTCGCGAGAGGATTATCCCGAACGCGTTCGCAGACATCTGCCAGCATCTTCTGAAGCAAAGCCAGCTTCACGGGATTATTCTGCTGCTCGATAGGTTCGTAATTGACCTTGAAGTCAACAAGGAACCAGATGTCCCTGATCTCTTCCGAGGTAGGGATCCTGTGGGGATCGCCTTCCAGGAGGTTCACGAAGGTTTCCGCATTCTTCTTTTCCTGTTGTTCTCGCAGCCGCTGGCCTCCGGTGGAACCGATGAAGAACCGGTCGGCTTTTTTCTTGTCCTCGGCCGCCCCCTCCTTCATCAGGGCCTCGTGCATCTGGGTCTTTGGAAATACCGTGAGGATCTGGATCGGGTACCAGTCAAGCCGCAGCCGTCGAGCAAGGTTTACCGTATCCAGAACTTGGCCGATTGTTTCTCCCTGAAAACCCACCATCAGGAAACCTTTTGTGAATATAGCGGGATAGTTGTGCAGTATCTCTGCGGCCCGTTCGAACTGGGGAATGCTGCTCGGCTTGCGTATTGACTGCAGGATGTCCGGGTTGCCTGATTCGATCCCGAGATGAAGGCCAATGCAGCCTGATTTATATGCCGCTTCGACGATGTCCGGTGTAAGCGCCGCAGCCACGACCCCATTGGAGGCATCCCAGGTTATGCCCAATTTTCTGCGTATCATCTCATTGAATAGTTCCAACGCCCTTTTTTCGTTGAACAGCAGGTCATCATCCAGCCACATGAAATGGCCGATCCCATGGTGTTCTTTCAAATACTCCATCTCGTCGACCACGGCCTTTACCGAACGGGAACTGACCCCTTTGCCGAAAAAGGCGTTTACGCTGCAGTAGGTGCACCGTCCGCGGCATCCCCGGTTGGACTGGACGGAAGATGCGCGCGCACTTTCCGAAAGAAGATAGCTGTACGCGCCGACCTTGCCGAGAAAATGGTATTCTCCGATCGGCAGGTTGCCGAAATCCGGGGCCGTGTCGATGTTGCTTTCGCGGGTATGCCTGGTGAGTGAATGGTAGGTTCCGTCGATCATTGTTGCGATATGCCTGACCCGGTCCAGCGCCGCTTTGCCGTTGATGAATGCAATAAGGTCGGTAAAACTAGTGTCCCCTTCGTAGAGCGAGACAAAATCGATCGCCCGACATTCCGACAGGACGGTCTTTGCCGCGTTCGAGGGGTGCACGCCACCGGCGATCACGGTCAGGTCCTTATTGTTCTGCTTTATGAACTCCGCAACCGCATACATCGGCATAGCGGTCATGGTGTACATACAGGAGATGCCGACGATATCCGGCTTGAACGCCGCAATCCGGTCTTGCAGGAGGGTTTTCCATATGCCATACTTAAATGCGCTTTGGTCGCGCTTTAAGGATGCCAGGACCTCAAAATTGAGGTCCATGATGTCCGAGGCGTATCCTTGCTCTTTAATTTTTCGATTGATGATCCCGAGTCCGTAGGGAGGGAAGGCGGGATATCTTCTTTGCACGGCCACGTCAACATCAAAATCAGCCTCCGGCACTTGCGGCGGACAGACCAGTAAGACTCGTTTGCAGCCCGGCAGCAGCCGCGTTACTTTTGCGGCGATAACGCCGGCATCTTCAATCGTATCGCGAACCGAATCTTGTCCGGTCTGTGCGCAAGTACGCTCGTCTATATTGTTTCCCGGTTTGTCCATAAGTCCCCTAATCATCACCATGAATATCGAATTCGCGTTAGCAAGAGATAATCCCGCTCTGGGAAAATAACTGCCGCCTCACTGGTTAGCCGCCCCCTCAGGGTCATGCAGCACAAACTCCCTGACCGTTTCACAGATCTTGTTTGCATCAGGCGCTTTGTTTTGCAGGGGAGGGCAGAGACATTTTGTTTTGTCGAGCAGCCCTAGGGCTTTCACCCGTCGTCCCGTCGCCATGCCTAATGCATACGCTATCGATTGTGATGCCCCCGCGATTTCATAGCCCGGATCGATCACGACGCCTTTTTTGCTCTGGTTTAAGGGGACGGTTAAACGGTCGTCGATGTCGAATGGTTTTAACCAGACGATATGGACGATATTGCACAGGATCCCTTCCTTCCCGAGCTGTTCAGCCGCTTTGCCGACCTCGAATCGCGTTGACGATATCGCATAGAGCGTTACGTCCGCATGGTCAACGATGCGGTCGGGCATTTCCGCGGAGTTGAGGTAGCTCTGGCGATGCTCGCTGACGATCATCGGATCGTCATGCGACATGAAATCCTTCCACACAGCTTCATACTCGCCGGGAGTCATCGGCGCGCAAACACGGAAGCCCGGAAAATGCATGAAGATGCTGTGCAGCACCCCCGAATGAACAGGGCCTAACCCATCGGAGCCGATCGCGCGTACGAGCACGGGCGCGCTTTTACCGTGCAATTCCTTTGTTTTCGCGGCATAATTTATAAGGGGGCTTCCATTCAGGATCAGAAAATCCTGAAAGCGTATCACGAATATCGGCCTTCTGCCTACCAGGGCCGTTCCGACCGCGATGCCCGCGCCCGCAACATCGGTCATGGGGAGTTCAACGATGCCGGGCACGTTGGGCACGGTGTTGTTGACCCAGCCTACCGCTGAAATGGATTCTCCGAGAAGCAGTCCGTTGTTCTCGACCAGATGTTTTCTGGTTATCTCTTTAATAGTTTCTGCAACTGTTGCGGATCCCATAGCACCCTCATTTGTCCGATGATATCCTGCTCGAATTGTTCCGCTTCCTTTGCGAGTCCCTGAGCGTTCAGAGCTTCTTTCACCAGAGCGAACCGGTCCCATTCCGGAGCGCCGTCAATGCCGCTTCCCACATGCCAATACTGCCTGCACGTGCGGATATTGATGAATGCGGGTCCCCTGTGTTTCAATTCCGTGGTTCTCGCGTATATTGTCCACGGATCATCCGCCATGTCTTCAGCGGGCATGCCGAAACCTCGTGCGATGTCCGCGATATTCCAGGAGCGCCTTATTTCAACCTTGGTCAGAATCGAAAGATTATTGTCTTCGCACACAAACAGGACCGGCAGTTTGTGGGTGGCGGCAAAACCCATGGCGGCGAAAACATAATCCTCTTCCGCGGCGCCATCGCCGAAAAAGCATACGACCGGTTTGCCGCTGCCAAAAGCGGCGCCGACTCCCAGTGGAACATTCTCGCCGATAAGCCCGTGATGTCCGAACATGGTTATGCCGTTCTCATGACATTGGATGCAGTTGGAACCCGCCCTCCCTCCGCTCGTTCCCGAAGGCAGGCCTAAGAGCTCGTCCCGGAGCTTGACGGGGTCTCCGCCGAAGGAAAGGTAGGCGCCATGGCACCGGTGTTGAGCGAAGATCATGAACTCGGGTATGGCCAGTGAAACGGCTGCGGGGATCGCCTCCTGTCCGGAGGAAAGATACACCTGATACGACAGGAATTTGTCCTGTCCGGCGTTGATAACACCCTGTTCAAAGTATCTAACCAGGCACATTCTTCGGAACAGCTCAAGCGATATTTCCCGGGGTGTCTTTTTCGCGATGTCCGCAGTTACACCGAAATCTTTTGATCTCATTTTGTCAACTCTCGCAGACTGTCTGTTTTCAAGAACCAGTCATATGTTTTTCCCAGCCCTTCCTCCAAGGAGGTGCTCGGTTTCCAGCCTAGGGATGTAAATTTTGAACTGTCCAATAGCTTTTTCCGGGTTCCATCGGGCTTTGCCGTATCCCACGCCGTTTTGCCTTTGTATCCGACGGTTTTGGATATTATTTCCGCGAGCTCCCGTATAGAATAATCCGTACCGGTCCCTACGTTGTAATGCGTATTGTGTATTGTATCCGCATGGTTCATGGCAAATATCGACGCATCTGCCGAATCATCGCAGAAAACGAACTCCCGTCTCGGGTTGCCGCTGCCCCAGAGCGTCACGCTTGCGGCACCTGCCTCTTTGGCTTCGTGGAAGCGCCGGATCAGGGCCGACAGCACATGGGAATTATCCGGATCGAAGTTATCGTGCGGTCCGTACATCGAGTTGGGCACGAGCGCGATGAAGCGGTTTGTCGCGTACCGGGTGTTGAATGCGCGGCAGGCAATGATCCCCGCTGTCTTTGCAATGGCATACGCTTCGCTCGTCGATTCAATCTCCCCGGTCATGAGATGCTCTTCCTTCATCGGCTGCGGGCAGTTCTTCGGGTAGATGCAGGAAGACCCGTAAAAGACCAGGTGCCGCACCTCAGCCCGCTGGGCAGCTTCGAACACGTTCACCTGGATCTTCAGGTTGGTCTGCAGGAATTTCTCCGGGTATGTCGTGTTCGCACGAATCCCACCGGTCAGCCCGGCGCACAGGAACACGTACTCCGGACGCTCCCGGCGAAAGAAATCATCGACAAAATCCTGCTTCGTCAGGTCGAGTTCTTTATGGGTCCTTGTCAGGATATTCGTGTATCCGTCCGATTGCAATCGTTTCAGGATCGCCGAACCGAGAAGGCCCCTGTGTCCCGCAATATATATACAGGCATTCTTAAACATTGCTGTATTTGCTGTTATTAATGATCTTATACCCTTTGATAAGTTCCTTGATCCCCATTTCGAGCGAGTGCTGCGGTTTAAAGCCGGTTTTTTCGACCTTTTCATTCGAAACGATGTAATCGCGTTTGTCCGGGTCCTCGCCGATCGGCGCTTCCAGATACACAAAGTCCGGCACCTGCTCCTTGATCCTGGCGCAGAGCTCAAGTTTCGAAAGGTTCGCATCGGACAGACCGACGTTGTACGCCTGGTTCTTCATGGTGTCGAAGTTGTCCATGCCGTGGATGAAGGCCCGCGCCACGTCCCGGATATGGATGTAGTTCCGTTTGAAGTGGCCCTCGAAAACAATGACGAAGCGGTCCTTCACTGCCCGGTAGGCAAAGTCGTTCACGAGCAGGTCGATCCTCATCCTCGGCGCCATGCCGAAGACCGTTGCCAGGCGGAAACTGATGGCATTCCCCCGGTCGAGCACGATCTTCTCCGCCTCCACCTTTGCCTTGCCGTACAGGGAGATCGGGTTGAGCGGCGTTTCCTCGGTGCAGAAAATACCTTGCTGGCCGATGCCGTAGCCGCTGTTCGTGGTCGGCATGATGATCCGCTGGTCTTTCGAGGCGAGTTTCACGAGCGACGCGATCGCATCGCGGTTCGTCGTGGTTGTTCCGATCATGTCCCTGCTGCAGAGCGGGGCGCCCACGAGCGCGGCGAAGGGGATGATATAGTCGGCTTTTTTTATGAGCGTTTTGATCAGTTCCTCGTCCCGGGCATCGCCCCTGACAACGCTGAAATTGTTGTTCGCGCAGCATTCGAGCAGGGAGTTCTGTCCGAACATGAACGTATCCAGCACGGTCACTGAGTGTCCGATCCGAAGCAGCTCAGGCACGAGCATCGATCCGAGATATCCTGCACCACCGGTAACAAATACGTTGTAGGCCATAATATATGGTTCCTTTCTGTTAAACGTCCTTCAGGGATTTATGAAGATAGTCTATCTTGTCTCTGATGTCGTAGGGGGTATTGCCGACGAAGAAACCGCGGTCATGGGCGATGTCGGCATTCGTTGACTTCGTCACTTCATGATCGAAATATTTGATCACATCGTGCCGCAGAAGATTTCCGCCGGTGATCATACGATGTTCGATCTCAGCCGCCTTGAGCGTCCGGAGCACTTTTATTCGCTCGATCTTCGAGGCGGGGTTCACGATCATGGTAAAGCTGAACCAGGAGCTTTCCCCGTTCTCCTTCTGGATGATGAACCGCTCATCGTCCTTGAAGAGGCTGACGAAATGCCGGGCGTTCTCGCGACGGGCCTTCAGGAAGCCGTCAAGCTTTTCCAGCTGTTTGATGCCGATCGCGCCGTGGAGCTCGCCGGGGCGCACATTGTAGCCGGGAAGGATAAAGCGGTATGCTTCATAGAATTCCTCGCTGCGTTTTGCGAACAACGGGCTGTCCTCGTCCTGGCCCCGGGTCCAGCCGTGGTTTCTCATCGCTTTCAGGAGGTTGTACATCTCCTTGTCGTTCGTAAGGGCGAGGCCGCCCTCCATCGTGGATATATGGTGCGAGAAGAACGTGCTGTAGGTGTTCACGAGCCCGAAGGTGCCGGTAAACCTGTTGTTGAACCGCGCCCCCATGGACTCGCAGTTGTCCTCGAACAGGATGATGTTGTTCTCCGCACAGAGCTTTGTGATCTCGTCGAATTGGCAGGGATTGCCGAGTATGCTGACTGCGACCACCATCCGGGTCTTTTTCGTGATCGCTTTCTTCAGCTCCTGCACGTCGATGTTCAGCGTATTGAGGTCCACATCCACGAATTTCAGTTTGAGCCCGTACTGCTGAAGCGGATGGAAGGTCGTTGCCCAGGAAATGCAGGGAACGATGACCTCATCGCCCCGTTTCAGCGGGTTGTCTTTCCGGTAGAAGAGCGATGCGATTGCGATCAAATTCGCCGACGAGCCGGAATTCGCCATGACCGCGTACTTCATGCCGAAATAGGCCGCGAACTTGTCCTCGAACTCCTTCACCCGGGGCCCCATGGTGAAGATATTGCTGTTGACCACTTCGTTGATCGCCTGTTTTTCTTCTTCGCCCCAAGTCGGGGCCGCCAGTTCAAATCGCACGTTATCTCCCTTGCTGATTGTGATACGAAGGTTTGTAGACGATGATCTCGGAACCGCTGAAGTCGAACCGGAACGGCACATGCAGATACTGGTGAAGGGCCTTCTTGACCCGCTCCTGACGATCAGGTTCGACATAGAAAAGGATGAACCCGCCGCCGCCCGCTCCTAAGAGTTTTCCGCCGGTCGCCCCGCTTTTTCGGGCTGCCTCGTAGATATCATCGATCTCCTGGTTGGTGATCTTGCTCGACAGCTTTCGCTTTAACATCCACGTTTCGTGCAGCAGTTTTCCGAAATCGGAAAAATCGTCCTTGCCGGACGTGACGATCATATAGGCTTCATCGACCAGCGCGCGCATGAGAAGCAGCTGCTCTTTGTTGCTCCGGGTGTTCTTGATCTGCTCGCCCGCGATCTCGTGCGCGTGGCGCGACAATCCGGTGAAGAAAAGCATGAACTTGCTCTCAAAGCTCAGCAGCAGGCTCTCTTTCATGATGATCGGGTTGACGATGATCTCGCCGTTCTGGAGGAATTCGATTGTATTCAACCCCCCGCAGGCCGCCCAGACCTGGTCCTGCGAGCCCACATTTTCTCGGATCAGGTCCTGCTCGATATGGATCGCCTCCTTGTAGAGGTTTTCCTTGCTGATGATCCTGCCGTTATATGCATACAGGATTTTGAGAAGCCCGACAGTAAAGGAGGAGCTGGAGCCCATGCCTGAACGGGCGGGGATGTCCCCATCGTGATGGATCTCCAACCCCTCATGGATATTCAGGTATTTCAGGGTTTCCCGGACCGAGGGATGGATGATCTTATCAACCTGATTTACGGCCTCGATCTTCGAATAGGCGATCCTGTACCGGTGCGTAAAAAAGGGAGGAAGCTTCCTGCAGGTCAGGTAGCAATACTTGTCGATCGCTACGCCGAGCACTTTTCCCCCGTGCTCCAGGTACCATGACGGGTAATCCGTGCCTCCGCCGAAGAACGAGATCCTGTGAGGTGTACGTGAAATGATCATTTCCGTGCTCCCGGTGTTATGAATCGATCCAGCTCTTTTTGCGCCCGTGCGTAGTCATCGGGGACCCCGATATCGATGAAATAACCCCCGGTAATATATACGATCGCATTGATATTATCCACCGTTTTTTGAAGAAAATCCGTTTCAAACGAGAACGTGCGCGGCTGTTTTTCCAGGAGGCTCAGGACCCGCTCCCGGGCCAGGGCATAGACCCCGCCGTTGATGTAGCCGGACCCATGAGCCGATTTTTCGCGGAACCCGATTGCCCGGTCATCCTTGACAAGCACGGTCCCGTACCGGTCGTTTTGCTCCATCCGCTTCAACGCGATCGTCAGGTCCGCGTTTCCCGCAGTGTGACGCCTGAGCATGTCAGGAAGATCGAGGGCCAGAAAGGAGTCCCCGTTCGCAACAACGACCGCGTTGTCATGCGCGCTTGTCAGCGCCTTCCGGATCGCGCCTCCGGTACCGAGCGGTTCATCCTCTCTGACATAGGCGATCTCCATGCCCTTATAACGGTCGCCGAAGTAGTGTATGATGCTTTCCTGTTTATAGCCCACGGACAGAAGTACCCGGGAAACCTGCTGACGGTAAAAATCATCTAGAAGCCAGGCAAGGAACGGCCGACCGTTGATGTTCGCCATGGGTTTTGGCACATCCTTGATGATGCTTTTGAGCCTCATACCAAGACCGCCCGCGAGAATTATCGCTTCCACGTTTTCTCCTTAATGAACGCTCAAGATTTTCCTTGATGGCTTTTTCTATCAAAGGGCATTAGGTTTTCTGCACAAACACGGTATCGCGTATTCCGGGACCGTCCCTTCCGGGTGATGTGGACAAAACAGCACTTTTTTGATTACCATGACTTCGTCCTCGCCATGGCTAGTCAGCAGCCTGAGTGCTTCCGGCGCCCGGAAAGAAATTCAAAGTCCTCGACGCAATGGACGTAGTCTTATTATCGGCTGATCGTTCCATCACGATCAATAAAGACGGTTTTTTTACGCATTAATTTCAGTCTCAACGATCTCACATATGACATGCTCAATCAGCACGTGCATCTCCTGTATGCGTGGAGTGTCCGTGGAGGGTGTTTTAATAACGATGTCACTCGCACGAGCAATATCTTTTTCGACAGCGCCGGTGAGGAGGATGGTCCGGATCCCCAGGGAGGTTGCGGCCTTAAATGCATGGAGTATGTTCTTTGAACTGCCGCTCGTGCTGATTCCCAACAGCACGTCGTCCTTTTTCCCCAACCCGTTAACCTGACGGCTAAAGACATCATTATAGGAATAGTCGTTCGCAATTGATGTCAAAACGGACGTGTCGGTGGACAGGGCGATCGCAGGCATCGGATTTCTTTCTCTGTAAAATCGACAAAGAAACTCGCCTGCGATATGCTGTGCATCGGCTGCGCTGCCGCCATTGCCACATATCATGAGTTTGTTTCCGGACCGGATCGCATCAACGATCAATTTTGCTGCATCGGAGATGGATCTGATAGCGGCGGTATCTTCTGAAAGATTTTGGAGATTGCATATTGCTTCTTCAACTTTCCGTTTGATCATAGATGCTCCAATGAGGGAAATCAAATCGCAATGCCAGCTACGATGTGCGACACCATCTCAGCGATCGCAGGTGAAGCAGTCAACCCCGGAGATTCTATGCCGATCAAATTTATCAGTCCGGCAAAACCATTGTCTGCTTCGTGTCGAATGATGAAATCACGTGCTTTCTCGCCGGGACCTGAAAGCTTTGGACGAATCCCCGCCATGTCAGGCAGGAACGAATTCTCCTCAAGGCCCGGGATGATCTTAGACGCCCCTCGGTAGTACAGGGTTCGCTTCGACGCATCGATCTTATAGTCGATCTCCGAAATATATTCCGCATCAGGTCCGAAGCGTAGACGACCTCCCAAATCAATTGTTGCATGAATGCCAAGACCAACCAGTTCATCGTGGGGGATTGGATACACCAGCCGGAGAACGGGTGATGGTTTGGCATAGGAAAAGTATGACCCCTTGCAATAGATCAGTCGGTATCCATACGCTGTGGTGTCCATACCAGCCAATGCTGCAACACGATCCGCTGACAGTCCTGCGCAATTGATTATGACACGGGAACGAAACCGATAATTGTCCTTTGCAATGCCGACAAGGAATCCGTCCGCCATTTTTTCGATCAGCGATACCTCGCTTTGGAACGATACCAGCACACCCCGGGAGACCGCCTTATTGTAGAAATGCCGCATCAGTGCATGGGAATCGATGATCCCGGTGCCGGGTGAGAATATAGCTGCGATCGCGTTGGTGTTCGGTTCTATCCTGCCAGACTCATGCCTGTCGAGAAGGACAAGGTCGTCGACTCCATTTTGACGGCCGTGCATGTAGAGTTTTTCGAGAGCAGGTTGTTCGGCAATGTCGGTCGCAATGATCAGTTTTCCGATCTTTCGGTGAGGAATCCCATGGCGGACTGACAGGTCATAGAGCCGTTTCGCTCCCTCCCTGCAGAGAAGTGTTTTGAGCGAATCTTCCGGATAGTACATGCCGGAATGTATTACTTCGCTGTTGCGACTGCTCGTCTCCATGCCGAAATTTTCATGGCGTTCCAGCAGCACGATGTTGTCGTACGTGGCCGACAGCTCTGCTGCAATCGCCAAACCGACGGCTCCGGCACCGATGATCGTTATAGAAATCTCGTCCATTCCGTACTTCTCAAGCTTCTGAATAGAATTTGTTTAGAACTCCGCTTTGAAACTGATACTGCACGACAAATGAGTAAACAATAAAAGTTCATGGGAGCGTGAAAAGTTGCTTTATTAGGCGCTTATCAATACCCGTATTGACGAGGTCATGGTAAATGGCTTCTTTTTTCAGGTGTGTGGTGATCAGGATCTGGTCATAGGTCATTTCATGAATAGCGGACAATGGTTTAATCTCTCTGCCGAAGAAGATTTCGCCGTGCTTCTCGGAATCCGCGACGCCGGCCAACTCGATAGAGGACTCTTGCAGGGTAATATAGGCGACCTCGGCTATTTCATCCGTTCCGGCAAAAACTATCTTCCTCACGCCGCTTTTTTGCAACTCATGGAATATTTGCTTCAGGTTTTTTCGCGCTTCACGATAAACCCGGGTGTAATCGCTCAGCATAGCGTACGTAAGGCGTGTCTTTTCAGCGAAGCCTTTGGGTGTAAGGTAATAGGCATAGCGCTTGGTGGGAATCGTTTTTACCGTGATGAATCCTTTTTTTACGAGGTTTTTGATGTAGGAGTTGACAAGGCCGAGCGCAATGCCGAGACGGCTGCTCAGATCTCGTTGAGTAAGGGAGTCATTGTTGGAAAGCTCGTCGAGAATCTGAAGTGATCGGTAATGTTCTGTCCCAGGAGGGGTGAAATTATCCACGTTCATATTTTGAACATACCATGATGGCATAACTCTGTCAAGAATTTAATTTTGAGAATAGTCAAGTGAAGATGGCTTTAAAGCATCTCCAGAAGAGTGTTTGCTTCTCACTTTCGCAAGGATGCATTTTCAAGAAAATCTTTATAGGTTGCCACGAGTCCTTCGCGAAGGGATGTTTTGTGTCTCCAGCCAAGATTATGAAGACGCGTGACATCGAGCAGTTTGCGTGGTGTCCCGTCGGGTCTGGCTGGGTCGAAGACCAGGTTTCCCTGGTACCCTACGACATCCTTAACGATCTCCGCAATTTCCCTGATTGTGCAGTCCGTTCCCGTGCCGATGTTGATCAACTCGCCGATGTCCTTGGCGGAATAATTTTCCATGAGAAAAACACAGGCTTCGGCCATATCGTCGACATACAGGAATTCACGTTTAGGGGTTCCTGTTCCCCATACGATCACGGAATCCTGTTGTTCGATTTTCGCCTCATGGAACCGGCGTACCAGCATGGGAAGAACGTGGGCGTTCTCTTTGTGGTAGTTATCATTCGGGCCATATAAATTTGTCGGCATAACGGAAATATAATCTGTCCCATATTGCCTGTTCATGGCGCTGCACAGTTTGATACCCGCGATTTTCGCTATGGCATAGGGCTCATTTGTCGGCTCAAGAGGGGAGGTTAAAAGATACTCTTCTTTCATCGGCTGGGGCGCCAGTTTCGGATAAATGCAGCTGGATCCGAGAAAAAGAAGTTTTTTTACGCCATGGCGCCAGGAGGATTCAATAACGTTGTTCTGAACTTTTAAATTGTCCAGGATAAAGTCGGCAGGATAGGTATTGTTCGCATAAATGCCGCCGACCTTGGCAGCGGCCAAGTAAACGAGATCGGGTTTATGGGAATTGAAAAAGTCATCAACCGCCGCGGCATTCAGGAGATTCAATTCCGCGCGCGTTTTGGCGATGATCTTTTGGCAGCCGCGGAGTTTCAATGTGCGACATAGCGCACTCCCCACGAGTCCTTTGTGCCCCGCGACGAATACTTTTAGATGAGAGTAGTTCATAATTATGTATAGTATAAAACATGCTGCGCGTTCATAATGTGAACATTACCATGCGTCATCTTTGGTGTCAAGATGTTTCTTGGTTAACAGGACGTGTTCAGGCGCGGCATTCCCATGGTAGTAAGGATTGGCCTGGCGTTCAATCTGCACGACGAAACCTCTTTACACAATTTCCATCTGATGCTATTATCATCACCGGTATCGGATTCTCAAAAAGGAAGCGGGAGTTTGTATGGAACCCAAAATATGCCTTGCGCTGGGCGGCGGAGCGGCGAGAGGGCTTGCCCACCTCGGGGTGCTCAAAGTTTTTGAAGAAGAAAAGGTCCCCATTGATATGATCGCCGGCACCAGTCTCGGCGCCATGATGGGGGGGCTCTATGCCACCAAGCCCGACGCTTCCTACTGGATGGACCAGGTGGAGCAGTTTCTCCGCAGTTTTGTATCACGCAGAACGCGTCTTGAGTTCATCAGAAAACTTGAACAGCCGAACAACCACAGCCATGGATTTTTCAGCGACATGGCGTTTCTGATCCGGAAGGGATACTTCTGGGGAGTGACGGCGACGCAGTCGGCATTTATTGGAGAACAGGAATACCGCGATCTTCTTTATCCCCTGATTCCCGATAC
>Ga0184631_10000011_pt1 | contig 37296 bp, 47 predicted proteins | sample PLM4_90_b1_FD_133160 | JGI IMG/M metagenome (GOLD analysis project Ga0184631, IMG submission 133160) | Groundwater sediment microbial communities from an aquifer in East River, Colorado, USA - PLM4_90_b1 | ecosystem: Environmental > Terrestrial > Soil > Riparian zone | place: USA: East River... | reverse complement strand
TTAATAAAGATAATACTCATAATAATAAATGTATTGATTGTAAAAAACATATTGTTAAACAATCTAAACGTTGTAAATCTTGTGAAAATAAAAGAAGATATAAAAATCCAAGAAACAATCCTAGATTTGGCAAACCACCTTTACATGGAAAAAGAATTAAATATAAAGGAATTTTAATGCGTTCGTCTTGGGAAATAAAATATGCTAAATATTTGGATAAAAATAAAATAAAATGGCAGTATGAACCTAAAACTTTTGATTTGGGCAATACTACTTATACTCCTGATTTTTATCTACCAGAAACAGATACCTATATAGAGATAAAGGGGCGGTGGCGTGATGATGCTAAGAAAAAATTTAATAAATTTCAAAGAAGATATTATAGTATGAATATTATTTTATTAACAGAAAAAGAATTAAAAAAATTAAAAATTCTAAAATGATAATCAAAATAATTACTTGGATGATAATACTAGCTTTTTTTCATGCTCTTCAAGAACGAGAAATCGAAGGAAAAGCTGGATGGGCGAGACATCTTCCTACTTTTCGTATTAATGTATTTGTTATTAAATTATTAATTGGGAAAGAAATAACAGGATACCATATTTTTATGTTATTTATGTTTCTTACAATTTTTCATGGACTTTTTATTTCTGTACCCCTTAGTATAAAGAAAGAATTGATAATTTTAGGATTAATGAGTTATTACTGGATTATTGAAGATTTCTTATTTTTTATTGTAAATCCACATTATAGATTCAAAAATTTTAAAAAAGGTAAAATAAGTTGGCATAAACGTTGGTTTGTGGGTTTACCATATTCTTATTGGTGGGGAATAATTATAGGAACTACTTTACTTTTATTGGGGAGATAGAATGATTTTATTCATATTATGTTTTATACATAAATTGTGGCATAAATTACATTTAAAAAATTGTTTTTGGATTGCCAAATTAGAAATCAAATACGAGCATAGGAAATGTAAGTGTTGGGAATGTAAATTCTTTAATGGATTTTATTATGATAATTATACTTTTGATTGTAAAAAAGAAGGTACTGTTTGTTGGAGTGATATAGAGAATGATAAATATTATTGTTTACATTTACAAAAAGGAGACATATCATGTTAAAAACTCAATTTAAAGACCAGGGTGATTTTGTTATCTATCGTGCAGAACAAAAATTAAGAATGGAAAAGGGATACCTTACTCGTTCAGAAAGAGAAATAGTAAAATCTATGTTAGAGGAAAATTACAAACCTACTTTTATTAAAGAAGAAAAATCTAAACTTCCTATAGTTACTAATATTCTTGAATTACGTAAACCTTGCCAAAAAGTAACTAAAGAAGATAATATAAAAGAGATTATACAAAAATTAAAAGATACTTTAGAAAGTAATGGTGGATTGGGTCTTACTGCTAATCAGATAGGAATTAATAAGAGAATTTCTTATGTAAAAATTCCTAAATTTACAAATAAGAATAAAGAAATTCAATATAATGAGTGTGTTTTAATTAATGCAAAAATAATAGAAAAACAAACTCCTCTTAAAGTAAAAGATGAAGGGTGTTTATCTTTTTCTGGAGTTTATGTAGATACTATAAGATATGTTTTTTGTACTATAGAATCTTTAAATGAAAAATTAGAATTACAAACAAATTTATATCAAGACCTTGAAGCTCTTGCGATACAACATGAAATAGACCATCAAAATGGTGTTACTATCTTTGATAGAAAATGGAGGTCTAAATGATAATATTTTTGCTTAGTTTAATTATAATTATTTTTTGTCATGAATTTGGACATTTATTGGTAGCAAAAAAATGTGGATGCGGAGTAGATATATTTTCTGTTGGTTTTGGGAAGCCAATTTATCGAAAAGAATATAAAGGAACTATTTATCAAATTACTCCATTTTTATTTGGTGGCTATTGTAAACTTCGTGATGAATTACTTATTAGTTCTGATAAGGCAGCATTTACTAATCAACCATATCATAAAAAAGTCTTTATTGCATTGGCTGGAATAACTGTAAACATGTTAATGGGTTTAATCTTTTATTTCTTTGGTAGATTGATTAATTATTATCCGTTGGCTTATTTTGGATATTTAAGTTTTCTTTTGGGTATTACAAATGCTATACCTTTTCCGGCCTTAGATGGCAGTTATCCTATTTTAGTTTGGTTAGAAAAATTTATGGGAAAAGAAAAAGGTTATCAAATAATGGGGCTAATTTGTAGAATAGGATTTGCTATTTTAATGGCATTACAAATAGCATGTATTCCCTGGATTATTTATTTAATTAAAGAAGGAGCATTATAATGATAAAATTATTACTTTATTTATTAGAAAAGATTCCTTACAGAACAAAATTTGGATTTTCTCTTGCCGATGAATTAAAATATTTTTATTATTACAAAATAGGACAATTTAAAAATCCTAAAAGATGTTTATGTGGAGGAAAAGTTTCTACAATAGGAGTTCCTCCTGATGGATGGGTTCAGGACTGTAATCGGTGCGGATTGCTTATAGATGAAGATTAAGGAGGATAAAATGAAAGTAAATAATGTTATTAAAACCGCAAAAAAATTAATCGATTTACCTTATAATAAATTTAATTTAGAAAATTATTTTTCAATTTTGTATGATTATAAATTAAATCCTATTACTGTAGATACCAAAGAAAATCAACCAATTAAATTAATGTCTGGTAATAATTTTTATGCTAGAATTGTAACATGTGATTATCATGAAGCAATTCATCATAAAAAAAGAATATTTCTCGTAGGCAAAGGTATTTTATTCGATTCTGGGGGTATGGATATAAAACCTAGTGGAAAAATGACCGATATGACAATCGATAAAGCAGGTATGATTATAGCATTGTCTACTGCAAATTATTTAAAAGGAAATGTAATAGCTTATTGCCCTGTTACTACCAATTTTATTAATACTTCAAAAATAGTTCCAGGTGATGAAATAAAAATAGGTAAAAAAACAGTTAAAATAACTAATACAGATGCAGAAGGAAGATTAATTTTAGCCGAAGCATTATCTACTTTAAAACTAAATAAAAATGATATAATAATTACAATAGCAACTTTAACAGGAGCTGTTGGTTATGCTATTGGAGATAGAGCTACAGGAGTATTTTCAGAAAATTATGAATTATTAAAAAAATATTCTGAAGCATCTACTGAAGCAAAAGAATTTGCATGGGCGTTGCCTTTGTGGAATTATTTACAAAAAAAATTTTATGATAAAAAAATTATTGAAAATTCAATAAAAGCAATTAAAGAAGGAGCTACAGAGGGTGCAATGTTTATTAAACAATTCGTTCCTTATCCAGAAAATTGGATACATTTAGATATTGCCTTTAGTGCTTTTAATAAAGTTGGAAAAGCAAATGGTGTACCAATTAAAACATTAATTAATTTTATAAAGAAAATAAAATGATAACTATTAATCAAAAAATAGCAAAATATATTTATAATCTATTTGGATTGGATACAAAAATAGGGATTCAACATCATTTTTATAATGGAGCAGGAGCAAAAGCATATCCAGAAAATAAAGAAATTATTTTTTCATTAACTGCTCTTAAACAAGATAACTTTCCTAAATATTTAATTTGGCATGAAGTAGGACATTTATTAACTTCTAAAACATCTAAATTTTGTGTTGAAAATGAAATAAAAGCTCAATTATGGGCTATTAAAGAAGCTAAAAAAAGAAGATATTATAAATTAATGAAAAATTTTATCGATTATACTAAAGAATGGGGAACGGATTCTATAAATACACATAGTATAATTTATTCTATTGCTAAGTATAAAATTTTAAGAAAGTTAAAAATAAAATGAAACTAGAAAAAAAATTACTTTGGATTTATTTACTTAGTTCAGCAATCTATTTTACTCAAGGAATAGAAGGATTGCCTGGATTAAGCCTCTTTTTCTATCTTAAAGAGACTTTAGGCTTTACTCCAGAGAAAATTATGTATATTGGGTCTATTACAGGTTTAGCGTGGTTAATAAAACCTTTATGGGGTTATTTATGTGATAATTTCTTATCTAACAAAAAATGGATAATTCTTTCTCTGTTAGGTAGTATAAGTATTGCAGGATATTTTGGATTAACTTCCTTTCTGCCTTTAACCTTGCTAATTATTTTATTATCTTTAGCAAGTTTTAATGCAGCTTTAAGAGATGTTTCAGTAGATGGAATAATGTGTATTGATGGCAAAGAAACCAATACCTGCGATAAAATTCAGGCAATTCAATGGACTTCAATTACTGTTGCTTCTATTTTAGTTGGATTGGGTGGTGGATATATAGCAGACCACTTTACTTATAAGATAGGTTATTTATGTCTTATTCCTATCTATTTAATCATTATGAGCATTGTACTACGATATAGGTCAAGTGTTCCATCAGAGAGAACACATGTTCATGTTTTGGAAACGATTTGTTCATATAAAGAATTATTTCTTAATAAAAGATTCTTAATTGCCTGTTTGTTTTTATTTTTATATAAGTATAACCCTTCTTTCGGAACTCCATTATCATTTATTGAAAGAGATGTTTTTAAATGGTCTGGTACTTGGATGGGAACTTTAGGAGCAATTATATCCTGTTTTGAGATTTTAGGAGCAATTGTATTTTTTAAAATGTGTAAAAAAATAAATATTAAAAAATGGCTTTATATTTCTGTATTTTTAGGAGCAATTACTACATTATGTTATCTTTATTTTACACCTATGAGTGCTATTATTTATGGAATAGCATTTTCTATTTTAGGCATGTTTATTCATTTAATCGTGATGAGTTGGATGGCAAAAACAACATTACCGGGGAAGGAAGCTACCTCATTTGCATTACTTTGTAGTATTAATAATTTAGCAGGAACTGCTTCCTCATTATCAGGAGCATTTCTTTTTCCAAAAATAGGATTGCAGCCACTAATTATTATATCAGCATTAACTAGTTTTATTTGTTTGCCTTTGATTAAAAAATTGGAGATTAAATGATAAAACTTAAATCAGTACAAGATTTAATTTATATTAGAGAAGCCATCAAAATTGGAGAATCTGTTTTGGATGAAATAGAACAATACATTTATCCTGAAAGAAATTTAATAGATTTAAATGCTTTAATAGGTTGTCTAATAAAAGATAAAAAAAGTATTCCATCATTTTTAGATTACGAAGGATTTATTGGAAATGCTTGTTTAAGTGTTAATGAAGAAATTATTCATGGACTCCCCATTTATCGAGACTTAAAAGATGGAGATATACTTAAAATAGATATAGGTATTAATTATAATGGATATTTTTCAGACCAAGCTAGAACTTTTATCGTAGGAGAAGTAAAAGACTCCAAACATTATGAGTTAATAAATGCTTGTGAAAAAGCTTTAGAAGTTGCTTGTTCTTTAGCAAAACAAAAATATAATTTAAAAATAGTATCACAAAACATAGAAGAAATAGCAAAGTCTTATAATTTAGGAATTTTAAAGGGTTATTCAGGTCATGGAGTTGGGTTTGCAGTTCATGAAGAACCATTAATTCCAAATTATGCTCCTTACGTTGATTTAGAATTAAAAAAAGGCATGGTTCTTGCAATAGAACCAATGTTTGTTATTGGAAAAGGAATATGTAAAATTGCAGAAGATGGCTGGACTGTAATTGCAGATGGTATTGGTGCTCACGAAGAAAAAACAATTATAATAGAATAAGGAGGAAATAATGAATAGAAAAAATACCGAACATGAAGAAAAAGAAATTAGTAAAAAAGAAGACCGTTATAATGAAGAATTCTATTATAAAATTTTAAACAAAAAAAGATATATTCTTCTTTATGATGAAATAGATAATTGTTCCGCAGATGTAGTATGTTCTAAATTGAGGGCAATGGATATTCTAAATCATAAACCAATTTATTTAGAAATTAATAGTCCTGGTGGCTCTGTAGCAAATGGTATGAGTATTATTAATACCATAGAACATATTAAATCTCCTGTTTATACCATTATTTCTGGACAGGCTTGTTCAATGGCTGCTTTAATTAGTATTTGTGGAGATAAAAGATTAATATATGCTAATTCTTATTGGATGCAACATTCTACTTCGGATATAGTGGGGGATTACATTAATTATATTAAAGATAGAACTAAATTTTTATGTGAATTTGAGCATCGTACAGAAAAAATATTGAAAAATAGAACAAAATTGACAGATAATGATATTACGAAAATTCGTACAGGAGAATTATGGTTAAATGCAGACCAATGTTTACAAAAGAATATAGTAGATGAAATAATTTCTTTTAAACCTAAAAAAAGGAGATAATTAGTGTATTATTTTATCTCTGATACACATTTTGGTCATTCTAATATTTTACGTTATTGTAAAAGACCATTTATTAAAGAAGAAGATTTAGATAATAAAGGAAATTGGAAATCTGAATCTATTGCTAATCTTAGATGTGAAGAAATGGATAAAACTCTTATTAAAAATTGGAATGAAAAAGTCAAAGAAAATGATATTGTATTCTTTTTAGGTGATTTTTGTTTAGGAAAATCATCTGAAGCCCCAAATTCTAAAGGATTTGATTATTATCGCAATCAATTAAATGGACAAATTATTTTCTTTAAAGGAAATCACGATGGTAACAATAAATGCAAATCAATTATCGAAAGTATAGTTATTCAACATGGTGGTAAGAGAATTTATTTAACCCATAATCCTAAATTTGCAAAAGAAGATTTTCATTGGAATTTTTGCGGACATACTCATGGGAATCAAGGAGCTTTTAGAAAATTAGGTAAAAAATCTATAATTGTAGATTTATCGGTTGATTGTTGGAATTTTAGACCGGTAGATGTAAATGAAATCAATCAAGCCTACTCGGAATGGTGTAAAAGAGGATACAAAAATGAATAATTATAAAATAGCAATCTTAATTACTACTTTTTTAAGAGATAATTTATTGTATAAAACCATACAATCCATTGTAGATAATTATACAAAAGATTGTATAATTTTAATTGCAGACCAGGGATATTCAGATTCTGAAAAAGATATAACTATCGATTATTTTGCATCTCAAATACCTTTAGAGTATTATAAATTATCTTTTGATTGTGGATTGGCTATTGCTAGAAATTTTTTAGTACAAAAAGCATCAGAAATAGGAGTTCCTTATTGTTTAATTATGCCTGATTCCGTACAATTTACTGAAGTTTATAATTTTGAACCGTTGTTTAATAAATTAGATAGTAATATTATCATTAATTTTAAATTAAAAAATATTGAACCTATAGCATTAAAAGATATTTGCTTAGCCAAAACAGATACTCTAATTAATCTGTGGGATGAAGAAATGAAATTATATGAATACTATTTAGCTTTTGCTGAATGTATCAAAAGAAATTATAAAATTTTATGGAATGAAAATTACAATTTTACAAAAATAAAATCTCGGTCAACAGAAGAATATTATTCTTATTCAAAAAGAATTAAAGAATATAAAAAATTATCAGAACAAAAATTAAAATAATTATGCATATCGGCAAAAGATTAATAATTAAACATAATGGGATTATTCAAGAAGGTAATGTAGAAAATATATATCCAGAAGATTTAGATATTCGTTTAGATAATGGAGAGTTAATCAGAAGAAAATATTGGGAAGTGAGAGCTAAATCTTATGAAAATGAAAATTAAAAAAGAAGAAATTAAATTAATTGATATTAAAAAAATTCGATTTGCTCCAGAATTAGAAATTGAACTTCCGGCCAAACGAGATGCTGAAAAATTAATAGAAAGAGGAAAAACTCTAAAAGGGTGGGAGATTAAATCTGATGCTACTTTAGATAATGGTATTGAACTTTCCCCAGAAAACTCTAATCATCTTTATTATAGTGAGGATTCTTTAATGCAAATAAAAGAAGTTCTAGCTTTAGTACGAGTCTATAGAGGAAAAATAAATCCAGAAACATGTGGATTACATATTCATGTAAACATTAAAAATTTATCTGATAAAGAGATTCTAACTATTATTAAAGAATGGATTCATAAACAACGTTTTATCGCTAAAAAATTTAATGTACATAAAGATAGAATAGAAGATACTTGTAAATTATTGCCTAAAAGTGAATTACATAAATTAACAGAAAAAGAAATCCACGCCTTTAGAAATAATTTAAGAACTTCATTTCGTTCCTATGGTTATTTAGATGAAAAATATTATAGTCTTAATGTTTCTCATTTACCAAAAGATGATTATCAAACAATTGAATTTAGACTTTTTGGGGGAAGTGTAAACTTTAGAGAAATTAAAGAAGCAATTTATTGGACTCTTTGTTTTGTAAAAGATTGTCTTGAAAGGGAGTAAAACATGTATAGAATAATATTTGATGATGAGAGTATTTTTGAAGGTGGAAATCCAGAAAATAGTAATTGGAATAACATGCCAAATAAACCTATTGTGGGGTTATATTATAATTATCTAGGTAAACAAATAAATTTAAAAAATTATGAATCTTACAATCATTTAATTAAATATGTATTTCGTATGGATAATCAGCAAAAAGTAGTTGCTGCTGTAATAATAATGGGATTGGAAAAATATGGAAGGGTTAAAAGATTTATTTTTGACTTAATTAAAAAACAATTAATCGTTGATGAAGTTCCACTAAATCAAGAATATAATAATAAGCCTGTTTCTGGATGGAAAATAGGAATTACTTCTAAAAATCCTATCTATAAAATCATTTAAACCGCATCTCCAACTATATCATAAGGTACATTAGAAAAATACCGTTTTAAATGAGAAATAGAAGTACTAATATCTATTGTAATTTTATTTGAATCTTCTATTTTATGTTCATTAAGCATACCATAATTTACTCTACGAGTTAAATAAACATAATTATTCGTAGCTGTTAATATCATACCCCAGGCAGCTCCTCCGCTTAATGAATAATAATCCCCTCCTGATGTTATTAAATGTCCATCCCAACCACCAGGTTGTAAAAACCAAGCATCAAAACTTTCAATTGGTATAGAACATGAAAACATAGATAAACCATTATAAGCTCCCTCGTATAAATATGTACTTAAACATGCTTCTAAACTTTGAAGAACTGGTACATCACATATAGCCTTCACAATTGACATAATATGAAAATAAGTACTTGTGTCGGTCATAACACCTTCAACACTTAAATCTAACTGTATTATAGCTGTTTTTCCAACAGGCACCCCCCAAGCTGCACCTGCACTTGAAGCAACACCAGCAGCTATATTTCCAAATAATGGAGGAGTATAAGTATAAATATTTCCACCACCAGCAGGTACTGTAATTTCTTCACTATTAAAACCAGAAGTTGAACGTGAAAATAAATCGGTTATTTCTGTTCTAGTAAATGTAAAAGTAAGAATTCTTGTCTCACCTGGAGTAAGAGTAATATTTTGTTCTAAAGTCATTCCATTAAATCTAACATTAATATTATGTGCTCCAGCACTAATTGGTCTAGGATAATTATGTTCTGCTGCATTTTTTGCACCATGAGCAAAAAAAGTTTCTCCATCATATATATCACACCAATAATCATGTACTATACTATTTATTTCTTTGCCTTCTGGATTATGACAATGAACTATTAAAATTGCTGGGGCTTCTACTCTTAATGCTTCATGCCTTAAATCCTCTATATGTATAGCTTTTATATATTTACCTGTTAAATCAATATCATTCCAATCTGTTTGAGTTGTTCCCATATAATTTCCATTTTTATCGTAATTAAAATAAGTATATTTAGATATTCCTTGTTTATTTAATATTGCTTCGGTTGATGTTCTTAATTCTAAAACACATTGTTTTATTACTTGAAATATATTTATATTATTAATTACTGTCCACGAAGTTAGTGATAGACCTAATTGAGCTTCTATTGTATTACGATTGTTTTGTAATTCTGTTATATGAATTGAGTTAATATATGTAGTTCCTTCATATTGAGGAGAGGATAAACTAGGAATGGTAAGGATAGGGTCATCTGTCCAAATACCTAATTCACTAAAACAAATTGGACATTGCATGGTTATATTCCTTAATGATAAACTGCATAAAATTTCCAAGATTTAGTATCTTCATCCCAAACAACTTCAGGCAAAAGAGGACTAATTTTTTCATTACCATTATCATCTAATATAATCGTTCCATCACTTTCTATTTCTTTCAAATAACATTTATTAACATTTATATTGTGGTCTACATTTAACTCTGTTTTTTGTCTATTAAATTCTGCCCAGAGTTTGGCTAAACTTTTTTGTAAAGAAAGTATTTCTTCATCTTTTTTTTCTAGAATTCCAGTTAATTCCTCAATCGATTCCCATAATTTTTTAATTTTATTTTTGGTTTTAGCATATTCTTTTTTCATTTTTATTCCCCTCTATATTCTCTATATATCCCATAAATATGTGCAGGATTATATCCATACATATAATTTCCAGACCTTTGATAGAAAGATTTACCGTAATTAGTTAGATTTAAAGTTACAACTCTTGTAGAACAATCTATAGATACTCCAGAAATATTTAAAGGAAATCCATTATTATTGTTATATATATTGGGTGAAATAGTATTTGATAAATTAATTAAGTCTGATAAATTTATCCCATAATATTCGTATGCATCTAACAATAAAGTAACTGACGCATCGGTTGCAGATTTATTATTTTGACTTAACGAAAATCTAGCAAAGTCTAATGCATAATCTGTATAGTCATAGGTTTCATCGTATTTAAGACTTAACCAACCATCGTTTATTATATATTCAAAATTAGTTGATTTTTTTCCATATCTAGTTAAATCTAATATTTTTTGAGGACTACCAGAACCTATAACAACAGGGTCTATATCTATAGCAGTATCCATCCATTTATACTGTGTTATAAACTTTGCTGATACTAACGGTAACTCTGTAAAAAATCCAATATGTACAAAATAATTATCTAAATTTACTGTATTTCCTGTATATAAATCATCCTGAATAACAAATATTTGAGGTTCTTGATGATTATCAAGCGATACCCTGAGTCTATTTAAATCTTCTGTAATTAATTTTTGAGCTTCTTCAGTATAATATTCATTTGTAAATTTATTCCAACCCAAATAATAATTTCTCCATAATTGAGTCCAATTTACCCAAGAAGTTATAAAATGTTTACCTAATTTAACATATAAACTAGGTGCATAATTATTTGTATTAGTTGTAATCTTATTTAAAATAACATCATTTAAAATTGTTTCATATATTCCTCTTTGTTTATCTAAACTACTTAATGGTAGAGTTTTAACTGAACCAACTGCTACTTTCTGTATCTGAAAATTTTCGTTTGCATCTATATACCAATTAATATTGGCAGAACTTCCAATTAATGTATCTAATACTGAAGTACAACTATCAGAAACATATGTTGGTTCTGGGATAAGACTTATTGCTATACCACCACCACTCAATCCAGCTACACCCATTACATGTTGTACAGCATCTTGTATAGAATAATAAACAGTTCCTATTCCTTCTTCTTCAATCTGTGCTGGTGTATATCCACCGTAATACATAGAAACTGTAATTTCTTTTATTTTAGCTCTTTTATCTTCGGCAATAACTTCTACAGTATCTGTACTAGAAAGAGCATTTATTTTAGAAATATATCCAGTAAAAAGAAGAATAGTTCCATCATATATTTGTATTTTATTTTGTGCAGTTATAATAGAAGAAGCACCTAACAAATTATGGTCTAAGTCATCATGCCTTCTAGCTAAAACAAATGTAGCATTTGAAGGAGTACTATTAAGATTAAATTGGATTTTTAAAGAAGAATAATCTACATCTAATAATTCTGAACCATCTTTTTTTACTACTATATTATTTAGACTTTTTGGGGGAATAGATTCATAAGATACTAATCTAGTTGCTAAATTAGTATCTACTGTAGTATTCATTTTAAGACGAGTAGTTAAATTAGTATCAAATATATCATCAACCATATGAAGTATAACATCTAAAATAGTTTGAACTACTTGACTTTGTAATATTTTTGTTACAAAATTAGTTTCGGTAGAGAGATTTATTAAGGCAACTATATTAGCATTTGATGAAATATTTTTTTGTATATCTTCTGCATATATTTTAGCATTAGAAAGAATATTTTCTTGGTATCGGTCTACAATATAAGCATCTGATGTTAATGATTCTTGTATATCGACTACTTTTATTTTAGCATCAGATACTATATTTTCCTGTATATTTGCTGCAAAGATTTTTGCATCGGAGAGAATAGTTTTTTGTAATGGATTTTCCATCATCTCAGTTTCAGCAAATCCTAATGTATCGGTTCCATAATAACCTGTTGATATATAAATTCGATAATATCGATAATTAATATCATTTTCAAAAAGAAATTCTTGCCAACCAGAAATATATTGCATTATTCCTGTATAAAGGTCTGTCCAATCTGTACCGTTATTAGAACCTTTTAAAGTAAAATCCTTTATACAATCTGGAATATCTTCGTGTCGACATATTCTTAATTTTCTTACTCTTTTAGAAACTCCTTCTCCCAAATCATATTGCCACCAAGCAGGAACTTCATAAAGAGAACGCCAATAAGTATCTAAATCATTATCACAGCCCTTGCTCGGAATATTACTTTCGAGTAAATAACTACTTGCAGAAGGAGTACCACCTACTAATATATCTGCCATTTTATCCCTCTATTATGAAATTTCTTTTTTTATTTTTCTTTAAATTATCTATCGACCATAAGGGTTGAAGATTTGTATAATTAAAGCACTTCTTTTGTTCACTCGCTTTACTTAAATCAAATTGGCAACATGGTTTGATGTGGTCTATGTGCCATTTACCGTAATTATTCCAGGTCATACCTGATTTGAATTGAGATTCTAAATGATTTCTTAACAAATCTATAGAACAACCAAGTAACAAAACGGTAGATTTTGATTTAATATTTCTTTTTAATGCTTCCCAAATTCTATTTCTTAAATTATTAAGTAATTTAAAATTTATATTTATTTTTCTTCTTCTCTTATTATAACTATTTTGATATTTTCTTCTTTTATCAGAAATTAAATATTTTCTAATTTGTTCTTTATGATTTTTGCGATATTCACGATTATATTCTAATCTTTTCTTTTTGTTTAATTGATTATATATTTTATTATACTTTTTAATTTGTTTTTGATGAATTCTTTTATAAATTTTATTATATTTTCGGTGTTCTTCTTTAGTCATTTTAATCTCCAATAATAAAAGAACCATCTGCGTCTATTTGTAAGACTATTTGTCTGTTATTTCCTAATTTATCATTGTATTGAAAACCCAAAAAATAATGTATTATTAATTCTTGTTTATTACTTGGTGTTTGAATAATAACTCTTTTTCTTCTAAAATATATTAATCGAATATTATTTTTTTCTATCTTGTTATCTGTTTCACAAAAATCTTGCATAATTTTATTTCTATAAATAAAACCATTTTGTAAATCTACTATAAATTTATCGTTTGGATTATTTTTATTATATAAAATAAACCAACTTAATTCTTTTAATCTACTTTTTATTATAGCATAGTTTGTATCTGTATTATTATCAAATTGATTAATTACTTTTCCATTCTTAAATTCTGCCTCCCAATAAAAAGAGAGAGACTTCATTGGATTGTTATCTCCCAAATTTATGTCCATTGTATTGTCCATTTTTATTCCTTATACTTCATCATACTGAAAACAAAATGTTTTTTGATTTACTGCTCCAGGTGGTGTTGAACCTGTAGTTCTAAGTTGTAAACGAATATAGCCAGTATAGCCAGTAACTCCTTCTCCACCATAAATTATAGTTGGGTCTCCTTCTGCTGATTCTATAGCCAAAGCAGAACCTTCTACTGTAGGAACATCTGAATCTGCATTTGGTGTTTCAGAGGGTTGAACATAAGCAACGTTAGCTGCTGCTTTAATTGCTTCTCCTGCAACATAATCACCTGCTGATTTCCAAAATTTCATGTTAGAAATTTCAGTCCATGTACCAGTAAATTTACATCTGATATATTTTTCAAAAGAAGCATCACCTCTATTAATAGGATAAGTAGTTGTATTTAAATTAGGAGAATCGTCAGAACCAAAATTAATATTAGAAATATCTGCTGTTTCTACTTCTCCAACACCATTACTTTCATACCAATGATGTGTAGATGCCATTAATATACCTCCTTTCTTATATTTTTATATTCTCAAATTTTTTATTAATTTGTAGTATATGTAACTAATAATATCGGTAAATATTGACCTGGAGCAGTATAAGCTGCTGGAATCTTAACATGAAAATTAAAATATAAATCTGCTGCTCCACTTAATGCTCCGCTACCATCATTCAATAATATTATATTAGTAGCACCACTTCCGGCCAAAGGCGTTCCTAACCAACTAGCACCAGGTGCTGAAGATGTTGTGCATACTCCTTTATACCAACTACTATTGGGTACACCTGTACCTAAACATCCCAAATCATAAGTAACTAATCCAATATCATCCCATGCTTCTAATTGAGGTTCAGAAGCAGTTGCTCCATCAAAAGATAAACAAAAAACATATCTTTTATTTTGATTTCCTGCTAAATGAATTTCTTTTAAAAGATTAACACTAGAATCTGCTAAAAAATAATGAGCCACTACAGTTGGTAAAAGAGGGTCTAATATTGTAGCTGCTTTATTTAATTCAGTTTGATTTGGTATTGACTCACCATCTTTAACAACCGCAGACCCAGCAGAAAAGATTAAAACATCTCCTGCTTCTACAGTTACAAAATTTCCTGGAGCAGCAACATAAGTATTATCTACTTCACTTGTGTTTACACGTAATATCATATCAGTCATTTTAATTCTCCTTTACCATGCATTTGCTTTTAATCTAACTGTATATTCTTGATAATTTGTTCTTAATGATTCTGAATATTCTATAGGTTCAATTCTTTGTACATTATAATTATAAGTTTCTGAAATATCTTTATCAAATTTTAAAACATAATTGGTACATAATACTACTGTGCTTTCTAGAGAATCAATCAAATCTGTTAAAGTTGAATAGTCATCAGCTAATAAAATACCTCTAATCTCTATATCCCAAGAAGCATTGGAACCTGGAATTATAATACATCCATTACCTCTTATTCCTTCAATTACAGTATTTTTTTTAATACTGTTAGGAATATTTGTATATTGTACTGCTATAAATGTATATAATAATGTCGTTCCATCACTTGCATATAATTTAAATCTAGGAATAAAAGCCATGTTATTTCTCCTTTAAAATCCTTCTATTACTTCATCAATCGCTTGTTTTACTTTTGGGTCTGTTCTTATTGCTTCTGCTATATCTGTTTGTAATTGACTAGATTGTTCTTCTTTTGTTTTTGACTCATCTTTAGTACTAGAAACATTAACCTGTAAAGACTGTATAGATACTGGTCGAGTTGCTGCTGCTAACATATTCATATTAAATTTTTTACGCAATTCTTCCATATTTATATCTAATTGTTGAGTTTCTGGAATTGGAATTCTTCTTCCTCTTGGAGCACCAATTCCTGGTATTAAACCAAAAAATTGTGCAGCTTCAAATTCTGTTTCTCTTTGACCAAAAAATTCGGTAAATGCTTCTTGTGTAGGATAACGCCTAAGATTCTTAAATTGTTGATAAGTCCATTGCCCTGTTAATAATTTTCCTATTTCTTTAGCAGCGTCTTCTCCATATTTTTGTGCAATTTTATATAATGCAATAGAATCATTGCTAATATCTACTTGATTTAATTTTTCTTTTGTTATTCTCTTTTCAAGGTCAAATTGATACTCTAAAGAATTTTTAACAGCGTCTTCTCCATATAATTGCATTTTTAAAGAATTTTCTACTTCAAATAATTGTGCCGAACTTGCCCCTCTAATTTTTAATATTTCTAATTCATGACTAATAATTGCTTCATTTTGTTTCAATTGTTGTTGTAAAACAGCAGATTCTAATTTGTCTCTTAATTTAGCTAAATCAGCCAATTCTTTTACAACAACTACATTTCCTTTTGCTGTTTTAAGAATTGCTTCCCAATTTCTATTCAAAACATCTGTTAGAATAGATTGTTTATCTAATTTTGGTAAAGTTCCATCTATTACTTTATCAAGACCATTATAAAGTTCAACCATTTTATCTATTTCTTGTATTAATTTTACAAGAGCAATATCAGATTCATTATATTTTTTATTTTGTAATTCTATTATAGCCAATCCTTCTTTAGCACTTTTTGTCTGCAAATCAATTTGATTAAGCAAATTCTTATGTACATCTGTTTGTGATTCTCCTGCTTCGTGAACAATTTTTTCATAGTAATCAATATCTTTGTTTAACTTTTCTTGTACTTTTTCACTTTTACTTATATTATAAGCAATTTTTTGTAAAGATTCAATAGTTTCGTTCCAATCCCTTCCTGCTGTAATTTGATTGCCCCATAAATCTTGAATTACTTGTAATGTCTCTTTATAAGATAAAATGCCATCTTTAGCGTCTTTAACTTTTTTTCTTAAATCTTCCCATTCTTTTTGATTTTTTTCTGCTGATATTCTAGCAGCTTCTAAAGGATGAAATGCTGTAAAAATAGAGTTACCTATTTTTTCAGAAAGAGGAACCATTTCTGTCAAAAAATCATTTATTTTTTCTAGAGCATTTTTAAAATCTTCTGCACCTAAAATACCTTTTACAAATGCTTCTCCTACTTGCTCTTTCATTCTTCTAAAAATTTCTATTTGTCCACTAACTTCATCTGTTACTTCTTTAAATCTATCATTTAATCCTTTTATAAATTCTTGTGGGTCTCTGCCTAAGTCTTCTAAATTCTTTTTTAATTCTGGAAGTAAAGCATTTAAAGCAGAAATGACTTGTCCACCACGTACTCCACCAAAAATATCTCTAATACTTTCTAGTGCTTCTGCTGGAATACCTTTTGTTTGACTTAATTTATTAATTGCTTCCAAAACTCTCATAAAAACATCAAAAGTATTTTCTAATTCTGGATTAACTGCAACTCCTAATTTTGGAGCTAAATCATCTAAATTTTCTACTAATTTTTGAATAGCAGTTTTAAGTAAAGTACCACCTCTTGCACCTTGTACACCAGCAGTACCTAATGATGCTAATAATGCAATTGTTTGGTCGGTTGTAAAATTAACAATATTAGCAGTTGAAACAAAATTATTTAAAGATGAAGCAAATTCATTAGCTTCAAAAGCATTTGTTCTCCATAAATGTAAAATTTTACCTGCTAAAGATTCTTGTTTAGCCATTGGAGATAAAGATGAATCTATAGTATCTCCTAATAATCTATATGTCATAGCTAAAGAACGAGAAATAGTATCAACATCCCCTAAAGTTGCTTTAGCTAATTTTGCTGAAGCGATTGCACCTGATAAAGCATCTGAAAATGCTATACCTACAGTACCAAACCTATAAAAAGATGAAGCCAATTGGTCTAACGATATTCCTGATTCTTTAGAAAAATTTCTTATAGTATCTTCTAATTGAACCATTGCCTCGTCTGTTGTTCCAGAAAAATCATGGATAACAGCTTTAGATTTAATTAATTGTTGGTCAAAACTAATCCAAGTTTGAAATCCTTCAGAAATAGTTGAGGTAACTGCCTGAATTGTAGCACGAAAAGCCATCCATATAGGAGCAACTATTATAACTCTACTAAGAGCTTTTTCGAAATCTCCCAGTTTTTGAACGGTTTGTCCTGTAGAAGTTCCTATATTTTTAAAAGTTTCTTCTATTTTTTTACCAGTAACTACACCTTCTTTATCAAAAATAGTAGTAATTTTAGTTTTAGCAAGTTGTTGTGCAGCTTGTTGTGTTTGCTGCAAACCACTAACTACTTGCTCTTTACCTTCTAATGCTAATTTTATTTTTGCAAGAAAATCTCCACCGGCCATTTTTACACCTTCTTAGCAGGGAATTTAATCTCCCCACCAACTACTAGATTAACATCTTTTTGTTTATTATCTTTCTTATCGATTTTTTTAATATTTTTTCTTTTCCAAAGAAGATAAGCATCTTCATAAATTTCTGAATCAAGTACATGTTCACTAATTTTTTCTATAACAATATCTTTATTAATACTGTCATAATTATATAGATATGATAAATAAATATTTTGAATCTTTGATAAATCAAATTTATTATGAAATAAACGAATTCCATTAATCTCTTTAGCTGCTAAAAAAAGATTTTGTGCTTTAATAGATTTCGCTAATGTTCTAAGACTTGAATAAATGTTTTCCATATTTTATAAATATTGTAAAAACATACTATATGTTCCAGCTTTATCAATAAGTTGTTCATCTTCATAAGTCTGAAACGCTTCTAAAGAATTAAACATTCGTTGCCATTTATCATCTACTTTTTCTTCTAAAGATAAATAAGTAATTATCTGAGCAATATAATTTAAAAGAGAATTTTCTAAACTAAGTTCTAATAGAAGATTTCTTCTAGTTTTTTGAATTTTCTTTGTTATTCTTAATTCTTCAATTTTGTCTTTATAAGTTTTAAGGATTGATTCACCTTCATTTTTTGAAATAGATTCTCCTAATTTCAATTGTAAATCTAATTCTTCAGCATTTATTTTCTTTATTTTGTCATCAATTTCTATTTCAATATCAATTCCTCTTTCTTTATATTGCTTAATCAAATCTTTTTCAAGAAGAATATCTTTATCTTTAAGTAATTGACCAAACTTTCTTCTACGAAGAGTATCTAGTTCTTCTTTTTCTTCAATATTCAAAAGTCTAACTCTATATTCTTTATCATTATAAATAAAAGTAATACTATTGTTTTTAACTAATTCCTCTATTCTACTAAGTTCTGTTTCTTTTTCCATATCATTAACTATCTTTTCTGCTTGACTCATTTTATTATCTTCCATTTTTTCTCCTTACTTTTTTTGTTCAGACGTATTAGTTAAACTAATACTTTCCTTACCGTTTATAATAATAAAATCTCTGAGTACTCTTAAATTTTCGTATAGTACATCTTTAATAGCCTTTTTTTGTTCATTTGGGTCTGTATGACTTTCAAATCTATGAAGACAAGTACCAACTATACGTTTAGATTCTTGTTCAAAAATATTTTTTAATTGTTCTTCTGAAATGATAATTTTAATCTCCATTTTCTCCCTCACATTCACAAATTATTATATTTAATTTAAACAAACCAATTTCAATCAGTTTATAATATTTTTTTATACCAAAATTAATATTTTTTAAAGTATATATATAAACAGAAAAAGGCAGAGACCAAGATTTATCAATTTTTATCTTGATTCTGCCTAATTTAATTGCTATTCTTAATTTTTGTCTTACTTGTATTTTATTCATTTTCCTTACCTTACTTTGTTACAATTTTGGAGCTCAGAAGAGGAATCGAACCTCCAACCTATTGTTTACAAAACAATTGCTCTTCCTATTGAGCTATCCGAGCTGGGAGGGAACTCAGGCAAACCTGATATTCCCTCTTTTTTCTATAATTATGCAAAATCTATTTCACTCTCAAGAGATGAAATTTTTAAATTATCACTTTCTAAGTTGCATGTTCTTTGATTATAAGCCTCAATATCCTGAGTTGTACCAATCGTAGTAGGAGAAAGTCCAGTAATTAAATAACCAATTTTAAAATTAGTATGAGCTTTTTCTCCATAAATCTTTACTTGCATCTGAATGTCTTCAGAAAAATTGCGAGGGTCAATATAAGGATAAGCTGTATCACTTGCTAAAATATCTTCAAGAGCAAAATTTTCTGCAAATCTATTTAATGCTACGGTAACTGTTTTGTTATTTACACCACGTTGTACAACTTCACTATTACCAATTTCCTTATAATCTGCTCTATCAAATGCTACATCAATACCAACAGATTGTAAACGATAGATTCTTGTTCCTGTTCCAACTTTTAATCTAATTTCACAATATTCTGCCAAAAGCAAATCTGGGTCTGAATCATTATTAGTCCATGTAGTTGTATATGCTGTAGCAGAAGGATAATAAACTTTTATTAAATCACCTACTAAACATGATTGTACTATAACTTTAGGAGCAGCATAAGAATAAGTATTAACCCCAAATACAGGGTCTTCAACTAACTCAGTACATACTCCAGCACGTATTCTTAATACTCTCAATATATATTTTCCTGAAGCATATTCTATAGCTACAGGGTCTAATGTTAATTCATATTCTCCACCAGCACCTACTAGACCTTCTTCATAAGAAAAATATTTTTCATCTAACATTTTATAATCTTCACCAACAAGGTCAAAACTTCTTTCAATTGTTGCATCTGGGTCTGCGATATTAATAGAAAATCCATTAACTCTCAATCCAGGGAAGAAAATAGTTCCTCTAAAAGTAGAATTATCATCTGTTAAAAAAGCAGCAATATCTGTTTGTGTTTCTACTAAATCATCTAAATCTATAGAATAAGGTGCTCCTACTGGAGTAGCTTTATTGGCTAAAGTATACCAAAAAGCCATTGAACCATATTCAAACTGAGTTGCAGAATAAGCAAAAGTAGGAGTAGACTTTTTAAATCCTAAACGACCAACTCTACCTATTTCATAAACTTTCTCCCTATTTAATCCCTGGTCGCCTGTAATGTTCTGCAACCTATCGATTTGTTCAGGAGCCCTATTACCACCCCAGGGAAATGCTCTGGGTTTACACATTTTAGCATGAATCATTTTTAAATCCTCCTATGATTTTTAATGATACTGGTTTATTTCCTCTTCTTAGGAAACTTTATTACTCAACTTACAATTTTTTTAATTCCATACAAAAAACTTATCTTTTTATTTATCCATGATTTGCTTTACATTTACCTTCTATTTTTGCAATTCTTTCACCGTTGTTATCTATTTTAGTATCTAACTTATCAAATCTTTTAACTAATTCATCAAAACGTAACTGAAGATGATGCATATCATTAAATTTAATAACTATAAACATTGCTACGTTAAATCCTAAAACAATTAATGGCAAATATTCTTTAATAAATGTAGTCATAATAATCTCCCTAATTAATCACAATTACATTCTGCTACAATTACTTCAAAAGAAAGAAGATGTCTATATCTGTCTTTCTCTTCAATATTTTCAGGATTTGTATTGGTTAATTCTTTTCTATTATCAAACCATCTTGTAAGTACTATTCTACCAGATAAAGTTTTTGAAGAAATTTTTCCATTTGTAATTGTATATACATAATAATTTATATCGTTTTCTAATTTATCTAACAGCCAATCAGAGAGGTCAAGTCTTTGTCCATCATTTTCTGCAAAAATTCTAATATTAACTGTAAAGTATTTTAAATGTGTTTTACTTCCTACTTCTAATCTTTCTGGTCTTATCTCTAAAGTATTTATTAAAATTGCAGGATAATTGCCACCATAAATTTCTGAAACTGCTTTTTCAACATGAATTCCAGACCAGCCATGTTCTGCTAATTCTTCTATAATCCAATCTATTAATGAGGATTCTATATTACGTGAAATACGATAAGACATTATTTTGCTCCTCCAGCTCCCATTCCCCAACCATGTGCATGTCCTGTAGCAGCTCTTGCTGCTCCTTTAATAAATTCTATTCCCCATTTTTTCATCATATCACGAAGTTCTTTATCTAAATTTCTTATTGCTTTTCCTACATAATCTATTCCTTCAATAGTATGAGAACTTCCTGCTATAAAAGTAACAAAATCAGAATCAGGATTTGCAAAATAAGTTGTAGGTACAACATGTGTATCTTTTGTAATATATGTAGCTCCATCGTTAAGCATTTCCCAATAAGGTGCTTCTTGGGTCATTTTAGCAATACTTCCTATACCAATAATTAATTCTCTTCCTGGGTCGTTTATAAGTTCAGTCCAATCTATAGAATTCTGTAATTTACTAATGCCCGGTCTAGCTGGATTTTTTCTATAATCTTCTATAGTTTGAATCATATCGTTTACAGTTTTATCCGCTAAGTTTGCTACTTCAGCTTCTATTTTAACAAAAGGAATGTTCTCGATATATCGAATAAAATTATCAAACTTTTTTCCATCTTTCCAATCTACAGAAACACGTATCATATTAATTCATCCTCTTTGCTAAAATTACTACTACATAATCTGGTCTTTCTAAAATAGCAAATCCTTTTGCATCATCTTTCCATGTACTAAAATAATCATCACCATATTTTATTTTATCTGCTGTTCTAAAAAGAGTAAGATATTTCTTTTCTGCAATACATTCTATAGACCCAACTGGAATCTGTCCATAATATTTCCAATGAAGAGCCTCGAAAGAAACTTGTCTTATTAATGCTTTTATAGGAAGTGGATTCATATAAGTCTTAGTTTTTGTATGTTCAAATGGGTCATTTTCTGTTTCTATTGCTTGATAAACATACAAAGTAGAAAGTTTTCCTTCGTTTTTTAATAAATTAAAAATATCAATCTGTTTTTCCATTTTTAATCCTCGATGTCATCAACAAATTTTTCATCCATTCCTATATATTTTAAACAACCATATGTCTTTTTGAATTGCCTAACTAATTTTTTAATCTTTTTCTCTTTAGAATCTCCTCTTTCAAAAGTCATTGTTAATTCTGGTGTGCGATAACTAACTACATCACCTTTTATAAGAATAGCAGCAATAAGTGCTATTAAATTTTCTTCAGTTTCATTTGGAGTTGGAAATATAATATTATCAATCTTTGCTGCAAAAGTTCCATATTTTTCTACTGATAAATAAATAAGTGCAGATTTAATCTGTCCTCTTAATTCATTGTCAGAATATTTTGTATAATAAGAAAAATTAATTTCTAATGAATCTCCAGGAGTTAATGTACCTAAAATTGTTATTTTACCTGTCGTAGAAGAATAAGAATAATTCGGAGTTACTGTATAAGTGCAAGTACCACTAACTGCTCCTGCATTTAATCCTAATACTGTAAAAGTATTATCAGTTAATTTTGTTATTGTATAATTTCCTAAAGGTAATGCAGTTATATCACTAGAAACTGTAATAGTTATTATATCTCCAGTAATAAGTCCATGACCTGTCTTTGTAATTGTAAAAAGTGTTCCTATTCTAGTCCAGGCAACACCGCTACCTGCAACTGGAGTTATTAACCAAACCACACCATTTTTATAAACAACAATAGTAGAAGCACTTACATTTGCTTCTGTTAAAGTAAAAATTTTAGAAGAAGTAATTGATTCATAAGTAAAAGTATCCCTGCCTGTAGTAATTAAATTGTCTTCTATAATATTTCTACATTTCTCGATTATTGTATTCATTTTTTTCTCCTAATAAAGTCTATTTTCTTCTTTTGGTAAATAATCGTCTTTAGGTGTTATTTTATATAATTGTTTCATTCCTTTTTTATAAAATAATAATTCTTTACCTCTATCTCCAATCATTATAAATCCTGTTTTCTTTATATATTCTGTAAGTGGATTTTCTTTTTTTAATTTAAAATATAAGTCTTTCTCAAAAAAATTCCACTTCAAAAATTTTAAAAGGTCTATAGTATATTTTGAATTTTCACTTAATAATTTAACATAAGGTCTAAAACCTTTATCTCTAATTATAAATATTGTTGCTCTTAAACCATTATTAAAAAGACCATAACATTCTTGTCTTTTTAAAACTTTTTTTATTAAAACTAAATTATTTTTTAAGAATTTTCTTTCTTTATTTTCTGTTAAATAAAAATCTTCAAACCTATCATTTATTCTAGAAAGAAAATCAGAAACATCCATTGTATTTTGTATCTTTAGTCTTTGTATCATTCTTTAGCCTTTCTTTTATGGGAGGGAGATTACTCTCCCTCTTTTTTATCTAAAGAATTACGCAAGTATTGCTTGAGACCATGCTATAGCTCTATAGTTAGTAATCGATAATGATATAGATTCATAACCAAAGGTACCATAACCTAATAAATTTAATCCATCAGCATTTACAATCGTAGGAACCTGAGCAACAGAAACTAATCTTTCGCCACCTTCTATTCCCATCTGAGCTGCAATTGCAGGACTAATTTTACGTCTAATAAAATAAATAGGTCTACCAGCAGCTAATGTAGAATCTCTAGCAACCAAAATAGCAGTTTTGGCTGTCATCATGTTAGCACCATTAACTTTACCAACTATTTTTATAACTGTAATACCTGCATCTTTTAACATCTGTTTTAAACTTACTTCATAAGACCTAACAGCAACAGCATTATCAATTTCGTAACTATCAATCTTTGCTTTAACATCTGGACTAACTAAAAGAACATAATTATCACCATAATCTTCAACTGTTTGTTTCAAAAGTAAAATATTTTCATAAATTGCTCCGGCAACTATACCGGTTGTTACTTCACAAGCACCAAGACTCAAAATACCAGCAAGTATTCTTCTTAATTCTTCTTTATCCATAGCCCTAGTAATACTAGCTTTCTTTCTTCCAAGTGCATCTTGGTCTTCTAAACCGAGAACGGTATCAACTAGAACATATTCTAACTTTGATTTTAAACCAGTAAACGTTAAAGTTGCAGGAGTAACTGGGTCAACTACATGCTTTACTAATGTACTATCTCCGATAACATAGATGTCATCCGCATTAATATCACTAGCTTCAAATGTTTTCACAATTTCTCCAGCTTCTGCTGTTTCAACGTTACAAATTTCGGCTATTGCCACAGGAACTTTAAGATTAGGGTCAATAGGTTGTCCGATTAATCTTGCTATTTCCACATCCACTCTTTCAGCCATTTTTTATCTCCTTATTTCATTTTTTGTTTCTATCTTTTAAGCTAGGCTTATACCTTTTGCTTATCTTTTTTTATTTCTTTTCTCCAAAAGCTTTTTTATCTATTCCTTCTCTTTTGATTTTATAAGCATCTTTTGTTTCTACAGTACCTACTGTCATTTCTGGTTCTTTTTTTGCTTCAACTTTAGGATTTTTTAAATCCGCAATCTCTTGGTCTTTTTTACCAAGTTCTTCTGTTTTATTTTGAATTTCAGTATCTTTGTCCTTTAATATTTTCTCATGTTCTACTTTAAGAGTAGCTATTTCTGCATTTTTTTCAGCTTTAGCAGCATTTACTTTCTCTTCAAGTTCAGCAAAGGTAAATTTCTTTTCTATATTTATTTCACTTTCAACTTCATCTTTGGTACCATCTTTGTATTCGGTAATTGTTTTTGAATAACCCTTCATTTCATAAGTTCCAGATGGTGTTCCATCAATATAGGTATCTACAGTAACTTCACTATAAATACGTGTAACTTTAACTACTATTTTAGGTTCTATAACTTGTACTTCTTGAGCTTTTACTTCTGGAGTTATTTCGACTTTTGGTTCTTCAATTTTCGTTTCAGCAGCAACAGGAATTTCCTGTGCCTGGGTTTCTATTGGTTGAACCTCAATCTTAGGTTCTTCAGAAGATTTTTCTAAAGCATCCTTGTGTCTTTCTAAGTGAGCACCTGCTTTCGCCTGTAAATCTTCAGCAGAAATAGAATCGGAAATAGGTTTAATCTGATTTACTCTTGCTAACGCATTTTTATAATGAGGTAAATCCAAATTTGCATTTGATTTTTCTTTACCTAAATCACCCTCACCATTATGATGAGGAAGATGTCTTGCATTTTTATCTTCTGTTTTTTCTGGATAAGCAGGTTCAATCGCAGCAAATGCTGAATCTGGTAAACCATTAATAAATTTCTTTGTCCACTTTGCAGCATCTTCTGTCAATTTTGCTTTTTCCTCATCAGAAGAATAATAAAATGCCATAGCAATTTCAAAAGTAATGTCTTCTTCTTTTGTAACATTAACATATAATTCGGCTAACTCCACTTTTTGTACCTCCTTATCTTTTGCACAATTACAGTTACCACAATTTATGCATTTGGACTCTTCAATAGCCATTTGGGCATAAATCAAGTCTTCGCTAAAGACTTTATCCACTATCTTTTCTGCTTCATTAATTTCATTTTTTGCTATTAATTTAAAAATCTTAGCTTTAGGACATGCTGGTTTGTTAGCTAAAAGAACACCAGTTCCATGAAAAATAATGGGAGAAATTTCTTTAAAACCATTCTCTAATTCTTTAACTACTGATTTCCCTGTTTCTGGGTCTTTATTCCAAATCTCAAACGATACAGCAGCTTCTCCAGATTTTACTTTTTCTTTTAATTCTTCTGCTTGTTCTGGAAATAAAGATTTGAAAAGAACATTAATAGTTTCTACTTTATCTTCATTTATTTTAGCAGAAATAGTATATCCACATATAAATCCAGAACCATTGTGTTCCCAATTGCATTGTTTACCGATTAAAGTATTTAATCCTTCTTTAACCGCTTTTTTTGGCAAAATAACTCCGTTTAAATTTACTTTATCAATTTCAGCATAAACCGTTTTCATTACCATTAAGTCTGGGGAAGGTAATTCAATTCCTATTTTTTTAGCAGCTTCTATTAATTCTTTATCTTCTTTTCCTATTTCTAAAAAAGTAGTTTCAGACCTTTTTGCTATTTCTAATAATGCTTCTGCTATAAGTTTATTATTTTCCATTATTTATCTCCTCAGATTTCACCCACTTATCTCCTACTTTTTTATAACCATGTTTTTTTAGCCATCTTTTCATTGCTGTATAAGCTACAGGAAAAGCATAATCCTCGCCTTTTGGTAATGATTTATTAAAAACTTCTATAAATACTTCTTGAGCACCTTTTGGATATTTTTTTAAAAATGCTGGAGGATTATCTTTATCATAAGGAGCAATTATTAAATTATCCTGTGTAACTGCTTCTTCACATTTAGGACATTTTACCCAGCCCATTCCAGATTCTGGAACAGAAAGATAATCGAATTCATATTCACATTTTTTACATTTTGCTATATATTTTTCTTCTAATTCAGCAGTTTTTGTTTCTGCTTCTGGTGTATCTTTCTTTTTATCTTGGTCTTCATTTTTTTCATTCTTTGGTTTTGCAGGAATCAATCCTCGTTCATTTTTTTCTTCTTGATTATTAATAAGATGAGGATACATTAAATCTTCATCTCCTTCTTTTAATTCTTTCTTTCTCTTTTCTTTTTCTGTTTTATAATCAAATCCTAAAGTTCCAACATAAGATTCTATACTTAATCCTCCTCTATCAAATCCAGAACGAATAGCTTCAAGCATTTGTTCAACATTAATTTTTAGGGGTGAATTTACAATATAAAGTTTACCTTTATCACTAAATAATTTTTTATGAACGGATTTATTTTTTTGTTCTATTAAATAAATTACTTCCAATAAAATCGCTTTAAATCCTGATACTCCTTCATTAATCTCAGATACAAAGGCTTTGGGGTTCATTCTAGTTTCTTGTCTTGAAGGAGCAATTTCTAACATATCTACAAATCCTAAACCTGCTAAAATAGAACGATAACCTTGTCTATAAAGTTCTTCAGTTAAAATTTTTCTTAAATCAGGAATTAAATGTTCATATTTTGTATCAAAGGGAATTGCATTAGTTGGAGTTTTTCCTTTTTGATTTTTATATTTCGCAACTTGTTCTTTAAAATGATTTGTTAAGTCTTCTAAGTCTTTATCAGTATAATCAACCTCTCCTTGTATAAATAAATTTTCTGAACCTTTTTGGATTAAAAATAAATAAGGTAAAATTTTAGAAATAACCTCATCTGATTTATCTTGTAAAGTTTTCATTGCTAACCAATTTTTATAAACTCCCTTTCTGATTAAATAAGGAGTAGCATATTGGTCAAACCAACGATTATAAGGTTTTTGTACAATTATTTCTTCATCTTTTGCTGTAGGTATCTCAGTTTTAAATGCTTCATCTAAATAAAATTTATCCGAACCTAATTTATAGTTTTGAGTTTTTGGTCTCACTACATAAATAGAACCACCATTTACAAACCACATAGTAGTAGGTACTTCTATTGTAGTGTTATCTACTGTAATTTTTTTCCAATCTTTTACTCTTAAAATACAGAAAGAAGAACCCTCCCATCTTTCTTTAAAATATTCTTTTGAAAGAGCCTGTAATCCTGTAGGAATACCTTTAATTTCTATATTTATATCTTCAAGCCAAAGATTTAATAATTTTTCTAGAGTTTCTTCTGAACATTCTACTCTATAATTAGCTTCCGATGCAGAATTAACAGCATAATCTAAAATACTATTAATACTACCTGAAATATCATTATCAAGCATTTCTTGAACTTTGGCACATCTCTGATGATAATCAGTAGGTACTGAAATATCTCCAGAATTATAAAGCCAATCAATAAAAGCTTGAAAAATTCCGTTACCTAATCCTTCTTCCATTTTATAACTCCTTTTTAATTATATTCATATTTTTATTTTTGGGAGGAGAGAAAATTTCTCTCCTCATTTATTATTTTATCCAACCATTCTTATATTCCAAGTTCCTGTTAAAGGTCTATCAAATTCACTAACATAAAGTTTTGCAGTATTTGCATCTACACATTCAAATTTCCATTCATAATAATCACTAGTTCTTTTTAAGTTAAAAAGAAAATTAGAATTATCAAATACATTAACTAAAGCAAACTGTTTACCCAGATTATGATTAATAGTTAAGATAGCACGACTATTATTCAAAATCTCATATGTATTACCTACTTCTGGAGCACCTATTAAATATTCATTACCAAAAGTAAGAGTATCAGAAGTATTATCTGTAATCATAGCAGTTCCTTTGACTCCATCATTAACTTTGCACCATTTACCAATCAAAGCACCAGGTGTCCAACTTTTATCTGTATCTTTTAATTCTGTTACATCTGTAGCATTAGTTACAGTTCCTGATTCAAATACATCAGAAACTAAATCTCCATCATCAAAAGATAATTCATAACTCTTGGCTAAATCAACGAGACCATCGAGTTTTGCTCCATCAACTGATAAATCTCTTCCATCTATTTTTTTACCGTCTTCTACTGATAGGTCTCTTTTTAAAACTCCGTCTTCTATTATATTAACAATCTCCAACTCATATTCAGTTGTAGAAGGTGTATAATTTGTTGTCCATTTTCCCACATTAGAAACTCTACCTTCTTCTATATTCCCTACCCAATTAATATGACCGGCCAAACAACCATTGCCACCAATTGATAACGGTGTACTAATACTTAAATCTTGAGTAAAATCTTCAGGAATAGATGGTCGTATCAAAACTCCATTTACTAAGAAATAAAGTCTCCAATCCTTCCTGACAACAGCCAAAGTATAAAAAGTATCTAATTCCATAACAAAATCTGTATCACCATCTCCGCATATATTAGCACCAGGAGAAAAATATAAATTAAATGCTACTTTGTTGGCATATCCAGCAAGTTTCATAAGCCCTAACGACCATTTTGTTAATCCATTACCAAAAAGTGTTGCAGTAATACCATTATCCCAGTAAGAAGGAGTATTCACTTTCATTTCAAGTGTGAAATCTCCTGACAAATCAATGTTGGTATCAACATTCAGATACCCACTTCCATTAAACAAAGCAGTTTGACCAAAAGAAGGTATAACTTTGATAGTAGATATAGTAACACCGCCACCTACTATAGTTACAGGACTTCCAGTTTCTTCTATAAAATTCGTAGAACCTTCTGTACCATTAAAATGCATCAATAATTTTGTTTCTATTCCTTCACGTTTTTGTAAAATTTTATCTGTATCTTGTGTATGTCTTTTTGTAACAGAATCTAAATAAGGTACTCTCTCAATTTTTCCCCCAGATTTAAATTCTATAGATTCATCAGCAACATTTTTAATACTATGTTCATTCATATCAAGGTCTGCTTCTTGAGCACCAAGAGAAGTATCTGTACCTTGTGCATGTGCTTGTCCATCTAATGTATTTAATGCATCTTTTACAGTTATACCTGTTACGTCAGAATCATTTGATATATTTCCACCTTTAGTACTTCTTGTTAGAGTTCCTCCATTTATTGTTATAACTGAACCACCCTCTGTATCTGCATCTATATGTAAATTAACTCCAGTATTTAAAGTAAATTTTGAATTTCCTGCTCTATTGCCAAACGCAGAACCTATTAAAGTTCCGCTTAAAAGTGCTTCGAATGGTTCATTAATGTCTGCATTATTTATATTAAATTCTTTACCGTCAACTGTAAATGTTGAATAATAACCACCACCCATTAAATATGTATATACATTAGTAAGGGTAGCATTAGCATACCAAAGACCACCCCATACCTGTAAATATTCATCATCAGTTGGAGTGGTTGGATTAAAAACCCAAGCAGTTCCAGTTACATTACAGTCTATACAGTTAATTGCAATATGTGATGCTAAACATTCTAATCCACCACTAATTCTTAATCCTACAAAAGTAATTTGTTCTGGAGTAGGGGATGAAGGATTAGTTATTGTTATTTTTCCAGATATTCTTGCACCTTGTACACCACAACTTCTAAAAGTAGTATAAATTTTATTTATTGTTATTGCATCAGAATAATAAGCTCCTGGTGAAATTTCAATAAGATATTTATTAGTTGCAGAAGGAGAAGTTACAGCATCAATAGCATCTTGAATTTTCTTAAATGGTTTTGTTATAGAACCATCTGCGGTATAAGAATCACTTCTATTTCCGTCAACATATAAAATATTTTTAACTGGAGTTGCTAAATACTCATCTAAATTACGAGTATGTCTTTTTGATAAAGCATCTGATATATCTGAATCTGCTTTAACATCAGATAAAGTAGTTTTTTCAGTATCTAATTCATCGATAGCTGCCTGAACATCTGTTGCAGAAATTGTACCTGCTGGAGTATTTTTAATATCTATTGCTTTTGTAGTTTTATAAAGTGTTCCACCTGTATTATTAAGTGTTATATCACCAAGAAATCCTGCGTCAGCATATAATGTTGAACCTGTTTTTAAGTTTACTGTTAAAAGCCTTGATAATACTCCACCGATATGAGCTTCTGTTCCTATTTCTAAATTAAAAATATTACTATTTTCATTGATTTCAGTTCCTGCTATTTGTAAATAACAATGTGTTAAAGTTAAGTTTTTCCATATCGCACCACCCCAAAAAGCTACATATAATTTTGGAAGTGCTATTATTCCTGTAGCGATTAATGATGAACCAAAATATCCCCCACAAACCTGAAACCATTCATCTCCAACAGGAGCAGTTGCAGTTATATTCCAATCACCTGTTGAAACTGAACAATTAACAACTTCTAATGCAAAATGAGAAGCCATATTTAGAGTAACTACTGAAGTTATTCTAAGGTTCTGAAATACAAGATAAGGAGAAGTAATAGTAATTGCACCTGATAATCTTGTGCTCCAACCAGTTGTTCCAGATAAAGTAATATGAGATTTACTTAATGAAAGTGCTTCAGTATAGTATACTCCATCTGCAATTTTAATTTCAAATCTATTAGTTGCACTATTTCCAATAATAGAATCATGAGCAGCTTGTATTGTCTTAAATGGTTTGGTGATACTTCCGTTTTCAGTATATACATCACTTCTTTTATTATCAACATATAAAGTATTAGTAACCTGTGTGGCTAAATATTTATCGGTATCTTGATTATGTCTTAATAAAACAGCATCATCAATATCAGCAACAGCCGAAGATGGTTTTCCAGAAATTGCAGCCCAAGTTAAATCTACAATATCTCCAGCATCTACCCAATCTGTTAATAAACCAACAGGAACGTCGATACTCCAAACATATAAATGACCAGTATCATTTGCAATTCTTGTATCTCCTTTGGCATTTCCAGTTAAAGGTAGGTCTGTTTGTGTTGCAACACCAGCTTTAAAAGCTAATACCATATTAGTAGGTATTAACTGCAATTGTCCAGTAAATGGATTTAATTTTGCTTTAAATTCTGCCATTTTTGGTTATCTCCTCTTTTGAGTTAGAAAGAATTTATCTTTCATAATTTCTTAATTTTTATACTATCGGGTCTCCAAGTTCATAAGGAAGTAAATAAGTATAAGTTGCTTTTAATGCCCATTTTGCTGTGAAATCACCGTTGGTAGAATAAAAACGTATTTCGGTTGCAGTTTTATTAGTTCTCATAAATAATAAAGCACCTTTTCTATTAATATAACCATAATAATTATAAGTTACATCTGTTTCATCTTGAGCACAACAAAAATAATTCTGTAAACCAAAATGTAGACTTTTGTCAATTATTGACATTTTTAATCCTCCTATTAACTTTCTCTTGCTATAATTGATTGCATAAAGCAAAGATTGCCTTCAGCAAGTGTGTAAAATTTACTATCGTATTTTATCTTAATTTGATAGATATAATTTCCTAATAAAGAAGTAGTTTCAGCACTAGTTAATTCAATTTGAGCATTTCCATTCATTGCTTCTGGAATTGTAGTAATTTTTTTATTTAATAATGCAGAAGCATCTTCTGTAGAGGGTGTATCTTTTACCATAAAATAAATTTCGCTGCCAGTAATATCTACAATTGCATCATCTTCATTGTAAAAATAACAATCTAAAAGATTATTGTTTTTTGCTCTTAATATTAAATCTCTTTTAATATTTTTTTCTAATAATGTTTCTTGAGTTATAAATAAATTTAATATCATTTTTTATTCCTATTTTGCTGGATTTACTTCTATATTGTTAATTAGTGTTTTATCTTCTAAATTTAATTCACTTTCTTGTGGGTCTAATTCTACAAAAACTTCAACTCTAATAGCAGCAGTATCACTAATTTTGATTAAATATTTATAAACACAACCATAATTATCAGAAGATTTTAAATATAAAGAATTATTTACATATTCTGATAAATTTTTTATTTGATTTAAAAATTCAGATATTATCATGTTTTAATTTCCTATAACTTATTTTAAAGACAATTGTCCAGAAAGTGCTACATATCTTGCAACCGCTACTGTTTGTGCTGAAGTAATATGTAAAGCAATTATTTTTTCTTCAGGAATAATAGAAACTCCAGAAGGTAATGAATCTGTATAAACTATAGTAGAAGCATCGGCACTATCACGAAAAATATCGTTACATCCATATATTTCTAAATTACCTGTTCCTATTGAATTGGTAGATATATTAGTAATATCAGAAACGCCAGTATCATTATTTTGTAAAGGAATAATATAAGTATGATTTGCTTTATCTTGAGAACTTCCACTACCAAATAATGATATTGTAGCTGTTCTTCCGGTAACTCCATCTTGATTTGTATAAGTAATTGTAATCGTTCTATTGGTATTACAATCTTGTAATAAACGTAATTCTAAATATGAAGCAAATCTTGGAGAAGTATAAGAATTATTATCTGCAAATACATTGGTGTTAGTATTAAGACTTCCCATTTTTATTTCTTCTGTAGCTCTAAATAAAGAACTTGAATTACCAGCAGAATACTGCATCATATATGGACTATACAAATATCCTGTAGGAATTATATAATCAACTACTTTTAACCACATACCTGCTCTATAAGGCGTATTATTACCACTCCATAATATTTGTGTATTTAACGTATCTGGACTTAATTTAATTATAGAATGAATAATTCCTGAATTTACATTAACTGCATTAATTATAGGTTTATTAGCATCTGCTTTATAATTATTTTCAAAATCTATTGCGTCAGAAGTTCCTTTAGTAATATTACATAAATAAGTAGTAACTCCATCATTCATCCATAAATAATATATGATAGGATATTCTACGTATTGTATATTAAGAGATTTATTAATACTTTCTTGTTTAAATTTTAGCCAATCTAAATACAAAATATACATCTTATTACCTCGGAATTAATGTTCCTACTAATGAAATTCTTCTTTTATTAGAAACTGCTGAATTTGCAAGATACTGTAAATAAATTTTTCTACCCTGAGTAATTACTATACCACCTAATGATACTGCTGATGCTTGATATTGAGTTTTTGTAGCATTTATAATTTGATAAAATAAACCCATTATTCCTTCTATATTAAATGTTCCTGCTTGACCTGTTGCAGAATGAGTAACATCGGTAACATCTATTATTCCGTAATCACCTTCTTGCATTATAACTTCTAACCGAGTTCCTACAAGAGAACTTTTTGGAATAGTAACTGTTCCAGTTCTTCCTGTAACTCCATCTTGATTTGTATAAGTAATTGTAATTACATCATTGTTACCACTTCCAATAGCAGTAGTAACATATATATACATTTTAGTTAAAAAATTTGGAAGTGTTTCTATAGTACCATCTGTAAAAGTATTAGTATTACAAACAAAACTTCCTAAAAGTTCCTTATGAATAGCTCTTGCTGCTTCATTGGCAACATCAGAAGATGCTTCAAAAGAAACACAGTTAAAATCATATCCTGTTGGAACTTCATATTCTAAAATTTCTTGCCATTCATAGTTATTTATTGCTGTTAAAAATCTATCTATTGTCAATTGAAGTGTAGTATAAATAGAAGATGGTATTATTTCTACTTGTAATCTACCGTCTGAAGTAACTTTTACATTCACAAACTCAGAATTAGTTTGACCTGTTAAAACTGCTTTTACTAATTCCGCATCATCTTCTGCTACTATAGCATCTGTTATTCTATGTGAAGATGCTTTTTGATTAAATGGTTTTAATAATGCTTGTAATCTAAATAAAGTCTGAGCGACACCACCATTTGTATATCTTACTCTAAAATATTTACCTAACATTCCAAAGGTAAATGTTTTTCCTATATTTGATTTTATATTAAATGAATCTACTTGTTCAACATAAATACCATCACAAGACCATTCTATTACCAATCCATCTATAGCAGAATCTTGGTCTGATAATATTAATATACAAAGCATAGAATAATCTAAAACTTCTTCCCAGGTTCCTGTAAATGTTTCTCCTGCACCTAAAGCAGTTAGGGTTGAATTTAGAGTAGAACATCTTCCTCTACCATGAGTAATTGTTTCTAATTTATTATCAGTAGTAACATTAGCTACTTCTGTACCATCCCAAAGTTTTACTTTTGCTAATCCGGTTGTAAACAAATCATTAAGTTTATCCCACAAATCTTTTAATCTTCCGAGTAAACTATATTGAGTCGGAGTTACTTGAACTTCTCCTAGTTTAGCATTTATGGAAGTAAGTTTACCATCTTCTTGGGGTGGATAAGTAGTATATTCTGTTCCTACAAAATAAGATTTAGAATAAACATTTTTTGGTTTGGATACAGAACTAACTCTAACTAACCACCATCCTGTAGCGTTTGGAGTAAAATTTGCTGTATAAAGTCCATCTCCTATTTCAGAAAATAAAATAGGAGTTTGGTCTACTCCACTTGGATTGGTTGGAGTTAATGTTAAATCTGTTAAACTTTCTTCATTATCTATTGCTAGATAACGAACTATAATAGCTTGATTTATTTTATATTGCATTTATTTTTATTTATAATTAATTCATTATATACCCACCAGTACTAATCTGGTCGTCTATATCTTGTAATTTAGTAATCATACCATCTACTTTAGTCTCTGTACTATCTACTACTCCTTTTACTGCTGCAACATCTGTAATAACGGTATCTACTTTTCCATCAGTAGTTTCTACAGTACCTTTAATAGAAGTTACATTACCATCAATAACATCAATTTTCCCTTCTACTGTATCTAATTGAGATTTTACATCATCTACATCGTTATTACTAATTTCAAAAACTTTTTGAACATCATCATGATTAGTAGCAGACTGAATTCTTATTCTCCATTGTCCTTTTTCATCTGGAGTAAAAGAACCATAATAAGCTCCACCGCCTCCTACTATTTCCGTCAATGTAACTGTAGCAAATAATACACCAGCTTCATCATAAACTTTCATATCTAAGTCAGTAAGACCTGCGGTACGATGAAGAGCTACATAATTTACTTTGATTGCAACATTTTTCTTATAACCCATCTTATCCTCCGATTAATTTAAAAAATATTCTCCCAGATATGGTAGATAATCATTTTGTAGATTTACCCAATCTGAAAAATAAGGAATGTAAACGCTTATTACTTTATATTTTTCTCTATCTATTGAAATTATTCTTAATTTTTTATCTAACAACCACAAAGCAACAACTCTATCTATTGTTATTGTATTTCTTTTTAAATCTGTAGAAAAAGTATAGGGTTCTTTTTTTTCTATACTAATAGTTTTTTTTAAAAAATCTATTTCTCCATAACATCTCATTATGGTTTATTCTCCCATGTTATTACTTCATCTATAATTCTTAAAGAACTTTGTAAAACAGTATATTTCTTACTATCTGGTGTAGGAGTAGTAATCTGAATTTCATAAGTATAATCTCCAGGAGTAATACTTCCACTTTCTGTATAAGTAATTGTTACTAAAAAAATACCATGAACTGCATCCACTAAAGAAATTTGGGTAGCACTACCACCTGTTACATTTTCGGTAGCTTTATAAATTTTTATAGGTGTATTTAATTGAAACCGAATTTCATGATTAAGAAGATTCCAATATTCATTAGTACATTTATTTTTAAAAAGCTGAAATTGCAACTCTATTGTATCACCTTTGATAAAAATTGTGTCTTGTGGATTCTCCATTTTCTTCTCCGTATTACTTATAAATAAAAAAGGCTAAAGAAAAACGTCTGAGAATAATTGCATCTCTCAAAACCTTTAACTTTAGCCTTTTATTTCGCAAGGAGGAGCCATCGACTCAGTCAACGCCCCTCCAGCCTTCGTATTAGATTTTTTTATGAAGCCATAACTCTTTTCGAGCCAACGCAGAATTAAACAATGCCAATTCTGAAAGGCATTACAATTTCACATTGGAGTCAAAAAGATAGCAAATATCAATTTTGGTCTTGTTGGTCTTGGAACACTTTTATGTTTATCTTCGAGCTGAGTCTCGCTATTATTCTCAAGCGACTTCTGCTCTTAATAGTTTAACTATCCTAAACGGATTATTTTTTCCAAGTAGACCGTAAAATTATTTAAAAGAACGATTTAAAAATTTAGTGGCAGATTTCGTATATCGGCTCTCTATGCTTTCGGGAGTAAGCCCCCTGCCTTAACCGCATCTCCATCTGCCTTATACTGTTAAGTATACCCCAATTTCCTGTTTTCACAAGTATTAT
>Ga0184631_10000010_pt1 | contig 38351 bp, 40 predicted proteins | sample PLM4_90_b1_FD_133160 | JGI IMG/M metagenome (GOLD analysis project Ga0184631, IMG submission 133160) | Groundwater sediment microbial communities from an aquifer in East River, Colorado, USA - PLM4_90_b1 | ecosystem: Environmental > Terrestrial > Soil > Riparian zone | place: USA: East River... | reverse complement strand
TTTATCTGGATATGGTATTACTGATGCTTATACTAAAACGCAAGTTGATAATAAAACATGGGATTTTACTACATCAATTACTGGTACACCTACTACTTTATCTGGATATGGTATTACTGATGCCTTATCAACATCTTCCCCGGCGGCAAGTGTAATAAATACCGGTTTAGGTACTATGTACCTATCTGATGATGGTACGTATAAAGTTATAGATTCTACAGTATATGGTTCAGATACTCAATTAATATATAATAATGCAGGAGTATACGCCGGGTCATCTTCCATGACATTTGATGGTATACTTACTTATATAGATACCTTAAGAGTTATAAGTACATTACAATTTGGTGATTCTACTGCTAATATACATAAAGGTGCAGGAGGCGATTTAACATTTTATGATTCGGTCGTAGCAACTGCTTATACATTAGCGGAATTAGTTGGGACAGCCACTAATTTTTGGACTCCTAGTGGAAGTAATATATGGTATGGGTATAAAGTCGGTATAGGTGGTATAGGTACAATGACAGAAACACTAGAAGTTACCGGGAGTATATTAGCTGATAATTTTAGTACTAAATATTTTAGGTATACAACAGGAGGTAATTTATTAATTGGGCCAAATGCTGGAGATTTAGAAACAGGTACAGGTAAATTATATATTCATAATACTAATTCTTCTACTCCAATTATTTATGGGGATTTAGGTTCATTAGACCTTACATTTGGTGGTAATGTTACAATAGCTAATGCTAAGGCATTTATATTTGGAACATCAACAGTAGAGGTATATACAGATATTAGTAATAATTTGATATTTAAAGATGCCTTAGCTGACAGTGGGGCAGCTATAACATTGTCAAATTTAAGAGACGGTGCATACTATTCGTTGGTTTCTGCGTATACTGATTATATAGCAGTCACTTCGATTACGGCGGCTAATAAAGTAATATGGAACAAAGCATCATATATAACTATTACAGGTGATGGTACCAAATACTTATCTGACAATGGTGTATACAATACCATAACAGGAAGTATAACAGTCACAGATAATATACTTAAATGGGATACAAGTACATTTAGGCCTTATACTACTAAGTCAGAAGCCGGGGGAGCATCTTCTAATGGAAAATTATATAGAGATGCTATAGATTTACCTACAGCTACAACACAATTAGTATATGATGGTAATTATTATGCCACTAATTTATTTTTAACTAATGATATTACAACTTCTGTTTTAAAAACATCTGGTGGGACTAAGACTAATGGGTATTTTTATACCGGGACAACTAATCCTAGTAATACTACTAGGCTCAATTATGATGGATGGTTTTATGCTACAGGATTGCAGTGTTACGAAGGAGTGTATGCTACGTTGACATCTTCATCTTCTAGTTCTAGGGCAGCATATTTAAGTAAGACTTATGCTGTAGATTCTACCGTGTCTACAGTAGCTATAAATAGGTTATCTATCACAGGCTTAAATATAACTGGTGCTTTATTAGAATTAATCGATAATTTAACAAGCCCAGCTACATTTGGATCGGTAATATCTGGAGTTGTAAATACTGTTGAAAGATTTTATTTGAATCCAAGATCTACATCTTTAGCTTACAAATATGACACATCATCTACTTTAACCAGTGGATCATTAGCACAATTCTATAACAATTCATCATTGAAATTTGATATACAATATGATGGATCTATTAATATTCCAACTGGTGCTAATTATAAAATAAACGATGTTGTCATAGGGAATACATTTTCAAATGGATTATATGAAGATGGTGGAGCAGTAGTTTGGGGTGGTGATTTAACTCAGAATACCACTGTAACAGGGGCATATACAATATACATGATGCCTACGTCAGGTAATACATTTACTATAGGTTCTGATAATTCTGGAACATGGGGTACTAAACAATCATTTGTTATGTTTGGGTCTAATGTGAATGAACCGGCAATAACATTTACAATTATGGACTCTCAAGTTATGCCAGTTAGTACAAGTGTGACTTTAACCACTAGTGGACTTGCTTATATTGCTGACTATTCTTCGTATTTTACAGATAGAACACTCGTAGATAGAGGTTATGTAGTTGGATATGCTGAACCAGTATTAGGCAATCCTGGTACTGATGGATATGTATTATCATCTACAGTCGCTGGTGTGAGATCATGGATTGCCAATGGAGGCGGTGGAGTTACTCCGGTAAGTGATATATTATACTGGAATAGTGGTACAAGTAAATACACTCCTTATGCCGCATCTACAATAGGATGCCTTGATAGCAGTAGTACTGATCCTACAGATACTACAACTAGATTAAATTATAATGGATTATTTTCAGCTACTAGGATAGTTTTAAATTCATTACCTAGTAATGCAATAACTATTAACAATGGTACTAGTAATGGTATAAGTATTGTAGTTTCAAGTTCAAATGGAATATTCGCTACCGCAACAACAGGAACTGCAATTTATGGACAGTCAACAACAACAGGTAGTGCTATAAAAGCAGATATATCATCATTACTAAGTAGTAATTGTTCTGCTAAATTAATTGATTTGCAAAGAACAGGGATTCATACTTACAATATAACAGGAGATATTATAAGCATCTCTGATAACCCAACTACATCAGGAACTATATCTGGATCTGTATTAAAAGCAACTATTGGGACTACTGTTAGAATAAATATGAATCCTAGAGTAGTTGATAGTAGTTCTGCTATTGCTTATAAATTTGATACAGTTAATACACTATCTACTTCTGGTGCCAAAATAGCAAGTTATATAAATAATGGTACTGAGAAGGCGTATATAACATATAAAGGAAGTGAAGCACTTACTGCTGGGACTTCTTCTACGTTTATTATGGTTCCTGGTATTATAAAAGATTTTTATACAGATGTTTCTACTAGTGGTACTTCTGAAACAGATTTATATAGTTACACTGTACCAGCTAATACATTAACAACTAATGGCGATAAATTAAAAGTAAAATTTGTAATAGAAGGAACTTCTACAGCTGCGTCTGCTATTATATATTTTGCAGGTATATCATGTTTTACATCGGGAGCTAATGATTATACAGGTTATTCATATGTAATAGATGTACTTTTAATAAGAGTATCTTCTTCTATAGTTAGAATATCAGTTGAAGGTAAATCATCAGCAGGAAATGAACAGACTTATTCAGAATTAACTTCTTTAGATTTAACTACAACTAATATATTTAAATTAGCAGGATTAGCTAATAATAATAGTATTACAGCTAAGTTAGGAACTATAGAGTATCAACCATCAGGTGTAAATTAATATAATTATGAATTTAAAAGAAATATTACATAGTGTAACTACGATAGTAAATCAAGAAAATCCTAGTATAAAATTAGGAATTGATCGGTTTAATTTATTATTAAAACTTGTTAATTATGATTATTTTAAATTATGGTGTGGTCCTCCTGAGCAATGGCAACCAGGACAACCCATAACAGCTAGAGGTTGGCAGGTGGCTGAACAAAATACAGAAGCTCTTAAAACTTTTTTAGTTCCTTTTCAAAATTACACTGTAGATAGTAATGGTCAATTAGCTTATCCAACTGGATTTGTTCATTTAAGTAGGATTGGGTATTATAATTCAATTACTACTCGACAAAGACCGGTTGAAATATTGACACACCAGGAAGCTGATGATAAGATTGGTAATTATATTACTGCCCCAGAATTAGAGTACCCAATTGTTATTTATGAAAATACTTATTTTCAATTTTATCCTATAGATTTATTAAATATAAGTATGTCTTACTTAAGACTTCCCGTGATACCTATTTATGCCATAAAACAAGAAAATGGAATTGATGTTTATGATTCAGCAAACTCCATTCAATTAGAGTGGCCTGAACAATACCATAATGATATAGTAAGAATGTTGGTAGGTTATTTAGCACCAGCCTCTAAAGATATGAATTTATCTAATTTTATAGAAACTAAAAAAGTACAAGGAGTATAAATTATGACACTTAACCAGGTATTAAAATATGTAAATTATATTTGTGTAAAAGAGAATAGTGGATCTACTTTAAAACCGGATCAATTAAATTTTATATTTCCCGCTTCTGATATAAATATGTTCAATCGTAAAGTGCAAGAAGCACAATTACTGGCCATACAATCTAGGATGCCTTTTAATAAAACTCTTTACGAACATATGGCATTAAGAGAATTTCATGTAACTGAAAATATAACTTTTACTTCTGGGATATTTGACATTACTACATTAATTGGTAGTTATGCTTATTGGTTAAGTATGATTACTTTATATAATGGGTCTTACCGGGAAATAGAAATACTTACCGATAAGGATTTGACTGATAGGAGGACTAATTTAATCACCAAACAATTAGAAGATTATCCAGGAGCTATGATACTAGGAAATACCATCAAAGTATATCCTACAAATATAACTACTGCTGAGTTTGTATTCATGAAAAATCCAGTAACACCAGTATTTGATTATTATTATGATGCAAATTTAAATTTAGTATATTTAGCTGCAGGAGCAACCCATTTATTAACAACCGGTGAAACTGGTTCTGCTGGACAAACAGCCGGGACTACCGTAACATCATTAACAGTAGAATTAGATTGGAATGAACTTTGGCATGTAGATTTTTGTAATGAAGTTTTACAAAAAATTGGTATAAACTTAAAAGACGAACAAATAAGAGCTTATGTAAGAGAAGTGGAGGGTAAACAATCATGATAAAATCTAAATATATAGAATTAATAAGATTAAATATTTTTGGAGGAAAAGAAACGGTTGACAGGATACATTTAGCTGATCCGAGACGTATTGAATTAGATATATCTGCCGCTTTAAATACTATATTTTTTCAAACATTTAAAAAAGACCCATCTAATTTAGATAGATATTCTAAACAATATACTAATATAGCTGTAAATTATGATTCCGCTACTCAAGTTTATTATTCTAATCTTCCAGCAAAAGTTATTCAATATCCAATATGTGGAGATGGTATTTGGAATATTAATGACATGCTTGGTCGTGATGTGGCTTTTGCTCCAATTCAAATGAATGAAAGAGAATTATTATATGGTGGAGAATTTGATAGTATTGATGATGTAATAGGATATTCTCTTAGTGGTAGTATTATTACTTATTACAATTTTGATCCGATTATTACGGCTGTAAAAATGGATTTGGTGATTGATTTTACAGAATGGGATTTAAGTGAAGATGTACCTATTCCTAGTGGTCAAGATTTGGAAGTAATAAATATTATACGTCAAATGTATAATTTAATTCCTGTTGATAAGTTAAATAATCAAAATGAAAAAGCATAATGGATACTCCTGGATACAGAACATTAAAACAGATAGTAAAAGATATTCATTTTGAAGGCGGATATGGACTTGAAAATTGGAAATACATAGGTCAATTTGCCCTTAATGCTATTCGTGACTTACATATGTTTCATACTAAAAAATATAAAATAGCTAAAGTCACGGTTGATATACAAACAAATACCATTGATTGGCCCGATGATTATGTTGGACTTTGTTACTTAGGTATTCCTACGGCAGATGGTAGGATATGGACATTAACTAGGAAAAATGAATTAATAACTACTACAACTCTTGTAAATGGACAGGAAACATTAAATAGTGAACAAGGTGAAGGTGTTATCCCTATAGAAGGTCAAATTGTTGGATATGCAGCTACAGGTGGAAAAAATAGTTTTTATTATTCTGAGGATGAGGTAAATAGAAGATTTTTTCTTATTGGGGCTAATCCTATTAATATTATATTAGGATACATTAGTTCTGGAGTTACGGATAAAGATACAGTTATACCTATTAGGTTTAAAGAAGCCATTATAAACTATGTAAGATGGAAAATTAAATTAAGAGAACCTATAGATTATAAGGGATCGGATTATTTTAAAGATTTATATGAGCAAGAATGTAATAAGTTGATTGCATTTGAAGACCCTACTTTAGATGAACTTTATGATGCTTTATTATCTGAATATTCAGGAACTTATACAAGATAATGGAAAAAGATATAAAAATACTTGGTGAAACTTATTTAGATATAGATTCTGATCCTAAAATAAATAAAGGATCAGATTATACATTAAATACTATTATTCAATCAGATGGTAGGTTTGGTGTAGCTGTAAATATAAAAGGTAATGAATTGGTAACGGATCAATCATTATTAAATTCATTATTTAATATAAGTTATACTATAAAAGTAGTAGGATCATGTATAGATGAAGCCCGGAATAGGATTATTTATATGGTATCTAATTCTAGTGATGGAAGTAGGTATTCAGGTATTTTTTATTATGACATAACTGATGGTAGTAATAAATTAATATTTGGTAATATAGGATTATTATTTACATATACATCTGTAATAAATGCTGCCATAGTAGGTGATTTTTTGACTTGGACTGATGGTAATCAACCAGTAATGGAAATTAATTACATTAGGGCATACAATTATACTAATAGCATAAGTACTACTTATAAATATTCTACATTAACTGTAGATATGTGTAGGTTATACAAAAAACCATATGATGGAGTTATAACATTAACAGGTGTAAATAATTCAACCGACTTATTAACAGGTAAATCATTTCAATTTGCTCTTAGATATACTTATGTAGATTACCAAAAAAGTGTATTAAGTCAATTTTCAGAAATGTTTTGGTGTGATTACACTTTTTTATCTAATGGTTATGGGTTATATGCGTCTTATGATCAAATAGTGTTAACTTTCACAATTCCTACTACTAAAGATATTTTAAGGACCGAGTTGTTTGTAAGAGAAAATGAAAATACTAATTGGTATTTATATGATACTATAGAAACGACCGGTGTTACTACGTATACTTTTGATAATTCTAAGTTAAAAGAAGAAATAGACCAAGATGATATAAATAGACCTTATGATTTTATCCCTAAATTAGCTACTTCATTAGAGATAATAGAAAAAGATAAGATAGCGCTTGGGAATATTACAGAAGAATTTGATCCTACAATTGTAAATGTTAATAGTTATGTACGAAATAAAAGTTTTACTTGGGATCAGCAAAATGCAACTGTATATTCTCGTATGGATAGTTATTATTGGTATTTCACTATAGATTCTATTACATTTGGATCAAACGGGATAAGTTGTGTAATATTACATCTCCCATTAAGATTGGTTAAATCTGCTGAAATAACAAATATAGCAGAAGCCTATAAGTTTATAGATAATGATGTAAATATATCTGTTGACCTAGCTACTACTAATGATGATATATATTTAATATATCCAGCAACATCCACTACTACTAGGCAAAATATTATGGCTTATTTTTTTGCTCAACTAGGTAATATATTTGCAGATGATTGTTGGAAATATGGAGGTTTTTATAACCCGACATATCATTTTGATTATCCTTGGACAGATAGTGGACATACTAATTGCATAAGGATGATGAGGATACCATATTTCGAAAATTCATCCGATTATAATGGAAATAATACTTGTAATATTTTAAGTATAGACCTTCATAGTTACCTTCCTTTACCTAGTGTTAAAACTTTAAAGAATATAGATTCATATTTAGGTAGCATAGTGTATTTTGATAAAGATTTAAGATATTCGACTGTTAATAGGTTTCCATCAGTAATAAATACTCCTTTTGGAGGAGAAACATCATTTCCATCTTATTTTGAAATATGGATAAAAAATAAACCACCTACTTGGGCATATTATTATTGTTTGGCATTTTCAAAAAGAAATAAAGTTGATTTCTTTTTACAATTAAAAATTGTTTTAGACCAGGATTATTTTTTTGGTACTGATGGGTATTTGAGAATTAGGTTACAAAAAATATTAAACAAATCGAGAGAATTAGTTAAAAATAGTACATTACCATCATATGAATGGGAAAATGGAGATATGTTAATGATCATGTTAGCTTATACTAGTTCTGTTACTAAAGATGGTACTTCTGTATTTAGAATTATTGGACAAGAATACCCTAAAGATGATATAAGTTACATGAAGGATTATAGTACTAATATTGATTATATTCTTGATATTAATGGTAATAAAATATATGATACATCTAGTTCTTTTATTGTTATTGATATTAAAAATAATGAATATTTATATACTTATTTAGCACCTACTTATATTTCTTTTACTATTGAAATATATCGTAATAAAAAGATTACTGAAAAGGTTTTTTATTTCCACGATACCATACATGCTATTGGTAATCCAGGGACAAGTAATAATTATCATATAGGAGATAGCCAGAATCAAAACCCAATAACACCATCAACAGTACCAGCTAAATTAAGTTCTAATTTTGGAGACTGTTATTATAGGCAGAGATTTGCAAAACGTATGTTTATTTGCGTAGATGGTAGTTATACTGATTTTTATACTTCTAATTATTGTGGAGTTAAATCGCCAAATTATTATGATCAAGATGCTGGAGAAATTAACTTAACATCATCTTTAAGATATGGGGGTGCTTTAATACAAGATACTAAGATTAATAGGCTGAATAAATTTAAATCAGAAGATATATTAAATGAATTAAAAGAGAAATTTGGTGGTATTAATTCTTTAAAAGAAGTTGGAAATGTGCTTAAAGTTTTGCAAGATAAAAAAGAAACTTCTATATATGTCGGTAGAACTGAAATGAAAAATTCTGATGGATCATCTAATATAATTTCATCTACAAGTGTTTTAGGTACAGCTAATAGTGCTGATGAAAATAGGGGTTGTATATTTCCAAAAGCAGTAGTTTCACATAATAGGAATATATACTACCCGGATATATATACTGGTGAAATTATAAGATCGAGTCCAAACGGACAATATCCTATTTCTGAATATGGAATGAGGACTTATTTTAAAAATAAATTTAAAGAAATATTAGGAGTTGGGATAGGTAATGTAGATATAATAGGTTCTTTTGATGAAGAAAATAAAATGTACCTTATAACTTTTATTATATCTGGCAATTCAGAAACATTAGGATTTTATGACTCTGAAATGGAAGGGTCTAAGCCAAGATGGATTAGTTATTTTTCGTTTATCCCCGAACATTATGCTTATGTAGGGACAGAATTACTTTCTTTTAAAAATGGGCTAGGATATAGCCATAATTCAAATAATGTAAATAGATGTACTTTTTATGGAGTAAAATATAAACAACAAATAAATTGGTATTCTAATGCACTACCATTAGCTAAGAAAATATTTAGAATGCTAGGTATTAAGTCTAATAAGAAATGGGATGTACCTATATTATTGATAGAAGCAGATGCTTCTTATACTAGGGGAATGAAATCTAAGATACCAGCTACTAGGTTTGAACTAAAAGAAGGTCAATTTTATTCTGACTATTTAAATAATATGTTAACTACATCTTCCGCAGAATCGGTTTTAGATTTATTTAATGGAGATACATTAAGAGGTAATTATTTAAAACATCAAATTGAAAATTTGGAAGATGTTGAGGTATGGATATTAGAGTGCGAGGTTGGATATGATGCAAGTAATAAGTATTAAATAATTTGTTAATTTTGTAATAATTAAACTATGTTATAAACATAAATATATGGCTAACTTATCAGCAATATCATCGGGCATAGGAATGGGTGTTGGTTTAGGAGAAACAGTATGGGGTGGTATTAAATCAGGGCAAGCTAATAAACAAATGCGTGAACTTGAAAAAAAAGCACCAACTTATACACGACCAACTGAGATTAAGCAATATTTAGAAATGGCTAAATCTGGTATGGGATCACAAATGCCAGGTACAACACAGCTTACTCAAAATACTCAACAGGCTACCCAGGGAATGTTATCTAAACTTCAAGAATCAGGTGGTTTAGATGTTGGGTCTATTAATAAATTATACCAGTCAGAAGTTGGCGCTTATAATAATTTAGCTACTCAACAAGCTCAATACCATCAAGGACAACAAGATAGATTATCACAAGCATTACAAGAGTCAGCAAAATATGCTGACCAAGAATTTGAGTACAATGTAAATGCACCTTGGCAGAGAAAGTATAATAGGGCTATTAATAAATATGAAGCTGGACAAGGAATGGTCAACCAGGGATTGGGCGGTATGACTGGTTCGGCTATGAATTATTTAGGGATGAATGCTGGTCAAAAAAGTGGTACAAGTAATGCTCCTAATATGTCTAGTCAAAATCAAGCTAGCACTTTATTAGATTTAGGTCAAGGTAATACACAGTTAGATACTTCTAGTTTAAGATCAACACCTAATTTATAATGGCTATATCATCATATACAAGAGCTCCTAAAGAAATACCTATTGGTGTTGATATTAATAAACAATTAACCCAATTTAGCAACATATATCGTCAAAAGCAATTACAGGAAGAACAGGAAAGAAAGCAATCTGAAGTTGAATATTTGCAGCAAGCTAAAGTAGACCCTGTTTATAATATGTCTACTTATTGGCAGAAAAAACAAGGAAACCAGATTGAAGAATTTCAGGATTTCCTTACTGATGTATATTATAGATCTGGAAATAAACCGACACTACAAGATAGGATTGAAATTCAAAGTCATAAGGATGCTTTATTTAGTTGGCAACAACAAGCAAAAGCTAATCAAGATAAATATACACAAGCTGAAAATTTAATATCTCAAGATCCTTATGGTATCAAGTTTGATAAAAATAATTTTAGAAAAAAAGTTATTAATTGGTTAAGTACAGGTGAACTTGATGATGATTTGCTTTTACCTCCAAGGGTAGGAGATTTAAAGGGTTATTATTCACAAAAAGAACCTTGGAAAGGAACTAGGCAACAATCTGTTACTAAAAAAGATGGTAAAATAATTACCGAAGAAGTTCCAATGTCAGAACAGGAAATGAAGGAACAATCTAAATACGATCTTTTTGATCCTAAGCATTCTGGGTTGTATAGAACTGTAACGGAAGATTTTAATTCACTTCTTGATGCTGAAAAAAATAAATATCTTGCAAAGTATAAAGGTGAAGATGATCAACGTGGTAATGCTATTGTAGATTGGAATTGGGAGAATAACGCTAAACTTGCTTTTAAACCTAAAATAGATGAAAAGTTTGCACCAAAAGGCAGGGAAGTATCTGGACAAATATTAACTGGTAATATCAATTATGAAACACCTAGTGATGTAATAAGTATTAATGCTTCTAAAATTCCTGGTGTATCAAAAAATAAGGATGTAGATGTGTGGGGTAATTATTCATTTCCAGGTAGTATAGCGGGCGTTGCTACAGCAAGAGATTATTACGATATGGAAACTGGTGAAAAACAAAAAGTAGAAGTTGGTAATGATATTATTTTAAAATACCCAGAAATAAAATATGTTCCTGTAGTTGGCAATAAAATGATAGTTTCTAAGGATGTGCCTTATAGGAATGAAGATGGTAGTTTAAAATCAGGATACAAACTTAAAGCTATATTAATAACTAGGACAGAGGAAGGTGTTAGTAAAGGTTTAGATTTTACTCCTGAATTAAAAAATAAACTTAAGGATAGATTTAAAAAGTTATCTAAAGAAATAGATCAAATACCTTACGATATAACTCCAAAAGGAAAACAAAAAGCAGAAGAATCGGGTATTAAGATTACTAAACAAACTAAAATAGCGCCTGAAAAAACAGCAACAAATAAATCCACAGGAGAAAAAATGTATCAATATAAAGGTAAATGGTATTCTAAACAAGAATTTGATAATGTAAAATAATATGCCAAACGATACTTTACCAATAGGTTTTGAAATAGATGACAATGCTGGATTACCGGCTGGATTTGAAATAGATGAACCTTCAAAAAAAAAAGTTTCTACTATAGAGCCAAAAGAAGTATCTCAACCTTCTATAACTCCAAGTTTACCATCCGAATATGTTGGTCAGGAAAGTATATCGAAATCACAAAACATAGTTGGTGATATTATTTCTAGGGTAATTCCTCAAAGAGAGCTTAGTAATGTTTATGATTTTGATCCTAAACCTATTAATGATTATAAATCATCTAAGGATGATGAATATGTTAGGAAAGTACAAGATTACGTAGATAAAAGATACCCTATTGAATCTCCATTTCAAAAAGTTAATTCATTAAAATCTTGGCAAAATAAACTTAATGATAAATATGAACCATTAATTAGGAGTGCTAAATCTAAAAAAGAAGTAGAGGATATTCATAAAGAATATGAAAATGAACTTGATGATGTAGCTACTAAAGTAGGTCTTAATAAGACTAATATTAATGGGACTATAGGTTATATGGTAAATGAAAATGAACAAAAAAGATATGAAGATATTTTAAAAGATGCTTATAGTTTTGTACCATACGAAGGTGATAAGAAAAATAATAGCTATTTAAAAGCTCTTTATTATAAAATAGGTATTGGAGCTAAGGGAGTAATGAGGGATTTAACCAATTCTCTTGATTTTATATTGCCATATAAAAAAATAGCAGGAATATCTGACGACCAACAATATTATGAAATGGTATCGGAGGAAATGGAAAAAAACACTAAGATATATGATACCGATATTACTAATTACATCAAACAAGGTAAAACAAGTGAAGCTATAGGCGCTGCTGGGTTATCTATTGCTCAATATGTACCAATGCTAGTAACTATGCACCAAGGCGCTGCCGCCGGGTTATCCAGGGCGGTAATTGGTGTCCAAGCATTTGGTGAAGGTGTTCAGAAGTATAAAGAAATAGATAATCTTAAAATACCACAAGCAGCTAAGTTGTATAATGCTTTAATGACATCATTAAATTTTGTTGCATTAGGAGAAATAGGTGGAAACCAAACTATGCAAACGGCTAAAAATTTAATTGGTAAAGTAGGTGTTGAAAAGGCTAGGGAATTATTAACAAGATCATATAATACAGTATTAGATAATGCAGCTTCATCTATATATAGCGCTACATCTCCTGCTTTAAGAGGATTTGCTATTGGCGTGTCGACTCAAATATCTAATAATTTAGTAGATAAATCTACTATAGATCCAAATAGGAATGTCGAGGAAGGTGTATTAGATGCTGGTATTACATGGGCCTTAATGGATAAGGCTATGGGTATTCATAAAGATATAACTAAAGCCAAGGAAGCTATTGATATTGCAAGAGGGAAAGTACCTAAAAATATTCCTTTTGAAGATTATGCTCAATCTTTAGATTTGATATTAGACAAAGATCATTTAACTAATCAAGGTAAAAATGTCGATGAGTCTTTTAATTTGATTAATAAAGATGCTATTGATAATATTAATAGTCAATTAAATGTTATTAATCAACCTAGGTTAGTAAAAGAGAAGATTAATTTATTAAATAGGAATATTGCTAATGAATTAGCTAAAGAATATCCAGATGTCAACAAGGTAAATGAATTTGATAAACAACTTTCTAGTATAGAGGATGATATTAAAATAAAAACTACTTTTAAAACTAAAGATATTGATGATAAAGTTAATGAACTTATAAAACAACGAGAGGAATTATATAAAGAAGAATTACCAGGAATAGAATTACAAAAAAGAGCTAATACAGAAAATATTTTAAATAAAAGAATATCACTTTTATTAAAGCATAAATATGATATAAAAAAAAGGTTTTACGATCAACCATTAAAAGGTATTAATGATAATTTTGACAAAGATATACATCGTGAAGAAAAAACCCAGGCACACGATGAATTAAAACAAGTATTGCCTGGTATTGAAAATGTTGAACAATTAAAAACAGAAGGTTATGAAACAACAGAAAGGAGTGTCGGGGAAGAACGGGACATACAGCCAGATGAAGCCGACATCACGAGTGGGACAACAAGGAAGGGCACCGAAACAGGCACCGAAATCGGGAAAGAAAGCAAAAGGGAGGAATTAAGTCATGCCGCTAAAGAAGGGGAAGTCACAGAAGGTGGTAGGCAAGAACATCCGGGAACTTCACAAGGGGGGAAAACACGCCTCGACGCAGATGAAGTTCGGGAAAAAGAAGGCCGACAAGCAGTCGATAGCAATAGCCCTAGAGAAAAAGAGGGAATCGGGGAGGTAGTTCCAAGTTTTGTACCGGAGGGGATGGCAGAACCTGAACCTGCCGGTACGGAAACAGGAAAGTTAGAATTTGGAGAAAAAACAGAAACTCCAAAGGCTATGAAAAAAATATTATATACAGGTGAAAAAAATGTATTTTCTAGGGATATAATTAAAAATGGTAAAGATTTTGGTGAAGTACATGTTGAAGAAAAACCAGAAGGTTGGGAAATTAAATATGTATTAGTTAATGAAAAAGGTAAAGGATATGGCAAGCAAATATATAGGGAATTAAATAAACAGGCACAATTAGAGGATAAAGTTGTTAAATCTGATAGGCCAGATAAAATATCTGATTCTGCAAAAGGTTTGTGGAATTCTTTAGTTAAATCTGGAGAAGCTGAAAAGATGCCAGATAACTCTTATAGAATGCTTTCATCTAAAGGTGAAGTAATACCTAAAGTTGAAAAACCAAAAGTTGAACCGGAAAAACCTATAGAAGTAGCCGGTAAAAAACTTACAGAACTAAAAGAACCTAAAATTGGACAAACAGTTAACTTTAAAGATATGGTTGGAAATAATCGTATTGGAGAAGTAATGGCAAAAGAACCTGATGGTAGGTTTACTATAAAAGCGGATGATGGCATTATACATAAAGTTAAACCATCTAAAATAGGAAAAGATAAAGTAGAAAAATCTGTAACTAGGCTACCCATGATGGTTAATAGGGAGCCTAGTAAACCATTAATAAAAGCATCTTCCATAGTATCTAAAATAGCTAAAGATTTAAATATACCCATTAGGATAGGAAAAATAAGAGAAAAAGCTGTGGGTATATTTAAAGTAGATCCAGAAGTAATTAGAACTAAAGAAGCATATGATTTATCTACTATATCCCATGAAGTAGCCCATTATTTAGATAAAAAATTAAAAATAACAGGTAACTTACCTAATGATCTAAAAGATGAATTAAGGCCTATTGATTACGATCAAGCTAAACAAAGAGTTGATGAAGGTTTTGCCGAATTTATGCGTTATTATATGACAGTAGGTAACACTAAAATTCTTGCTCCTAAATTTCATGATTATTTTGAAAATACTATATTAAAAGACAACCCGGTTGAAGCAAAAATAATAAAAGAAGGTACTAATCTTATTACCCAATGGAGAGAACAAGGATCACTTAATAGGGTATTAAGCCAAGTAGATTTTGATGGGATGAAATCAGATTTATCTTTAAAAGATAGGTTAACAACTTTAGATATTAAACTTAAATCTAAATTTTCAAATAGGTTATATCCTTTAAAATATGTTGTAAATAAAATAGTTGATAAAGTAGTCATAAGACCTAGTGAAGATCCATACTTAATAGCTATGAGCGTAGCTAAAACTGCCCCGTCTAAAGCTAGGCAATTTATCATGGATGGAGCTTATAATTTTGGGTTAAACAAAATAGGTAAAAGTCTTAAAGAAGTTGTAGCTCCTGTAACTAAAGATATAAAAAATGCAATAGCTTATGCTTATTCAAAGCATGCTATATCATTATTAGATAGAGATATAAATCCTGGCATAACTAGGTTAGATGCAGAATATGTATTAAAAAATAATGCTAAACCTGAATACGAACAATTTGCTAAAGATTTCACCGAATGGTCGTCTTATGTTGTTGATTATCTAGTAGATGCTGGTGGATTATCAAAAGATGCAGCTCAATTAATGAGGGATACTAACCCATTTTACATACCATTAAAAAGGTCTATTGTAGATAAAGGTTTGACAGGGGGAACCGGAAAAGGATATGTTGATTTGTCTAACCCTATAAAAAGAATTAAAGGTAGTGGAAGAGAAATTATAAGCCCTCTTGAATCTATGATTTCTCAAACTGAACAAATAATAAATATGGCGGATAAGGTGAGGGTAGCTAGGGCATTAGTTAATTTAATAGATAGGTTTGAAGGTGTTGGTAAATGGGGTGAAAAAATACCACCTCCACTTAAAAAAACTACGGTTGAGTTAAAAGATATATCCAATCAAATTGAGTCATTAGGTGTGGATATGTCAACAGTTGATAAGGATGCTTTGATAAATGTTTTTTCACAAGGAGATTATTACGGTAAGGATAATGTAGTTTCTATATATAGGGAAGGTAAAAGAGAATTTTATGAACTAGATAAGGATTTGTATGAAGCTATGAAAGGTTTAGACAATGTTTCATTACCTTGGTTTATTGATATGACATTCGGTTCAGCTTCTAGGGTAGTTAGGCTTGGAGCTACGGGTATTCGTGCTGGATTTAGTTTAATAACTAATCCTATTCGTGACATTCAAACATTTGCATTACAAAATGAATATACAGGTATAAGTAAAATATGGAAAGTAGGTACTGCTATTGGGGAGGAATTGATTGGCAAGAGTGAATATAGTAAACAATTCAAAAGAGCTGGTGGAGAAATGGCTCAACCCCTTGGGTTAGATAGAAAAATGGTTAAAAATGCAGTAGAAGAAATATTGGCCGACAATGTCCAAATAAAAGCATTAGGAATTGTAAAGCATCCAATCGAAGCTTTAAGAAAAATACTTTCATTCACGGAAGCTGGAACTAGGTTAGCTGAATTTAAATCTGTAATGGAAAGTTATGAACCACGTTTCGAAAAAGCTAGGATTGACGGTGATTTAGTTGAACTTAAAAAGTTGCAAGAAGATGCAGCTATTGAAGCTTCTAATGCTGCGAATGAAGTCACTGTTAACTTTAAACGAGCTGGTACTTATTCGGCAGTTATTAACCAAATAGTTCCATTTTTTAATCCAGCTATACAAGGTATTACCCGTATGGGTAGGACAATATATGAACATCCTACAAGGTCTGGGTTTAGAGCATTAGCTATGATGACAGCACCTACATTAGCTTTGTGGTATTTACATAAAGACGAAAAGTGGTACCAAGAGTTGCCGGATTGGCAAAAATATGGTTTTTGGAATTTTAAAATGGGAGATGAGATAATTCGTTTACCTAAACCTTTCGAGTGGGGATATTTATTTGCAGCTATTCCAGAGGGTGTAGCTAATTCAATTTATACTAAAGATCCAGGATACTACAAAAATGCTTTTAAGGAATCTGCTGGAGCTATGATACCACCTGTAATGCCAGCGTTAGTCAAGCCAGCAATGGAAGTATATTTTAATTGGGATATATTTAGGGATGCTCCATTAGTATCTAAAAGTCAAGAAGGATTATTACCTCCACAGCAATATACTTCACATACAAGTAAGTTAGCCATAGAAGCTGGTAATATATTAAATGTTGCGCCTATAAATATTGACCATCTTTTAAGTGGGTATACTGGTGGATTAGCTACGGATATTCTTAATTCTTTTCCTAAAGAATATAAAGAAAAAGCTGATTGGCCTGTTATTGGTAGATTATTTACTAGGTCATCAACCGTAGGATTTGGTGGATTAAGTGTCCAGAAATTTTATGATGAATTTAAAAGAATGAACTCATTAGATAAAACTTTATCTTTTGCTGAAAAAAAAAGTATAAAACCCAGGAATATATCAAATGAAGATTATAAATTTTATGAACATAAATATTTAGTTACAGGTACCGCAAAACAATTGACTGATTTAAGAAATAAGTTAACTGAGATAGATGGTCTTAAAATAGACCGTGATATTAAAAAGAAAATGATTAATGAAGTAAATATTGCTGCATCAAAATTAGCCAGGGAAACTATTAATAAGATTAAAGGAGAAGCCGAACCTGAATTTAAGTTTTTAAATACAGTTAATAAATTAAAGTCTATTGAATCAGAAATTAATGATGTTGTAAAAGAATTTGGAAGTAATGAAGCCTTGAAATACGCTAAAGGTAAAAACATGGAAAAAGAGTATGTTTTTATTAAGAAAAATTCATCTGAAATATCTGCTTTAAAATTAGTTATTGATGTTTTTGAAAAGATGTCAAAATCAGAACAGGAAATATATAAAAATCAAATAGAGTCTAATATAAACCAAGTAAACAGTGCTTTTACTAACAATTCTAGGGTAAGATTAAATTCTACAGTGTCTAAAATTTATCGACAATATATTCTTAAATTAAAAAATATTAAGAAAGAAGAAAAAAAAGTAGTTAGGAATTTGGATTAAAATACATTATTAAAAATAAATTAACTTTGTAAAAAATATACATATGCCTATTAAAAGAAAATGGAGATATTATTCCTTTTAATAAAGAGGATATATTTATTTTACGAAGAACTTTATTAGATTATTTTAAAAAATAACATTATGGCATTAAATATTATTACAGATAATACCGGTTATGTGACTTTTGATTTTTATGATCAAAAAACTGGTTTAAAATCTCATACTGTAGATATAGTTAAAATAAATGTAACATCTATCCAGTCTTATATTTATGAAAAAATAGAAGATATTACTGGCGTTGTAACTATAACTACTATTAGTCAGGATTCGCAATATTATAAGTCTAATGGTCTTATACAACTGTCTCCTTCTCAATGGGCATTATCTGGAACACCTACAGTTCCTATAGCTGATGTAGCTACATTAAGAAGTAATTTACTTACATACTTTTCATCTAAATGGTAATTAATTATGGCTAATCTAATTAGACTAACAGTAACTGAAATAAATAAATTAACTAATGTCGGATCGTATTCTTTTAATATATTAAGGATAAAAAAAATACATTCATTAGGAGCAGGTAGTTTAATATATTATTCAAATGGAAGCGATAAGCAGTCTAGTGTAGTTAAAATAAGTATTTACGAATCTCCTTCTACTATAAATGCTCAATTAACCGGGTCTTTAGATTTTCAAATTCCATTAAATGTTTTATCCATAAATGGGATAGATCATATTGTTACCGAAAACGTGAAGACAACAGATATTATATTAGGTATGATAGATGTTAATACATCTTATTCTACACTTTTAATATCAGATATATCTTTAAATAGTAAAAAATATTTAGTAAATAATACATTATCATCCATAGAAACATCTGCTAATAATTATAGTATTGGTGGTGGTAGTGGTAGTGTAATTTGGGGAATTATTACAGGTACTTTATCAGATCAAACCGATTTAACTATATTATTAGGGGATAAAGTAGATAAAGTAACTGGCAAAGCATTGTCTACAAATGATTATGATAACACTGAAAAGGCAAATGTAGCATTTAGTACACCTATAACAATTGCATATACAACAACTATCCCATTTACTAGGGCACTTACTATAATTACTGGTAAATCATTAACTACTAGTGATGTATTTACAATTGCATCTGATCCAGTTGAAGGTGGTGGTATACAAACATGGTTGGTTGGTGATGGAAGCCATTCTCCTGATTTTACAGCGTTTGATTATCAATCAGGGACTTATAGTACTACGGCAGAAGTTTATAATTTAATTACGATAGAATATTTAGGAGGTAATACATTTGTTTCAATTCTTAATATGACTACAATATGATAGTACGCAATTGGATGATCCAGTTTATTGGTGGTAATATTGATGGAACATTAACAGTATATACTTCGGTCGACGGATGGCATATATATTTGCAATTTGATCGAATCATGATTAATCCAATAATTTATCCCTATGACTTTTCAACTACTCTCGGAACAATATCTTCAATATCGTTATTGAATTATACTATGTATGATATTGTACTTACTGCGCAATTAAATAATACCAGTTCAGGAACAATATCATATACAGGAACAGATATAACTGATTATCTAGGTAATGTTTTACGATCATTTTCATTGGTACCGGTTACAAATAATGTTGGTTCTGATGTATATCGTCTTACTCCTGGACTTGAAATCTTGTATGATTTTGTAACGGGGAGTACGGTTGTAGATGGTTTAGTTATGGCTCAATCCGATGATTCAGGAATTGGTGAGGATATGAGCCAGGCAGCAGCAAGTAGTAGTGTCGCTCCAGCTTTTATATCGGGTAAAGGAGTAAAAATAGATTCTACAACGGATTTATTGACCTCCTTACAGTTACTTAATTTAAGCACCGATCCTTATACAATGTTTATTGTATGGGAGGATACGGCAGCATTATCCGTAACCACTTTAGGTTCATCAGTTAATCGCCCCTATGAACTAGGGGTGGTACCGAACCGTAAATTTTATGCTGCTGGTACTGGTATATATTCTTCAGCGTTTCAAACGAATTATGTAAGTGCAGAGTATTATATCAAGAATAAAGTAAAAATACATACTCATGTATATAATGGGCCATCATCATTTACTCAAGTAAATGGGGAACGTTATGCAACTAATGTTGCTTGCGGTACTTCTGTATTGATCAATGCAGCAATGAAGGTGAAAGGGTTTACTTCTACTGATAATGAAATAATATATAAAATAGTAGGATATAATAGGTTATTAACAACAGTAGAAATCGCTGCAATTGAAGCACAGTTAATGAGTGAATATCCTGCTTATATACCTGATACTTCATCAGCAGTAACTCCATTTGATGTTTCAAATGTAACTATGTATGCAATTGGTGATAATGTACTGAATGGTAGTAACCCGGCTGATGGAGCTTCTGTGCCGATTTGGTATAATCTCAATAATGTATCAAATAACTTTGTAGCAACAAATGCACCAACATATAATCTTGCTAATCACACTATTGTATATGATGGGGTAAATGATGCTTCTACATCAGGGGCACTTATCACTAATCTAAGTGATTTTGCTATAATAACATGTTTTAAAATAAATGATTATGCTACATTTGATGTAACTAGATGGTTATGGGATATGACATTTGTTGATGCCTCAGATACAACTGCATATACTAAGATTAACTTAGGAAGAAATACAGGAAAATTTACTTTAACAGTTAGGAATGAAACAGGAACAGCCACAGTTTATAATTTTCCAATAAATGAATGCTATAATATAGCATGTATCTGGATTAATGGGACTACTATATATTGCAGAATTAACGATATTTACTACAGTACTACTATAACCTGGGTTGCACCAGAATCTCATACCGATATGGTATTAGGAACACGCGGAAATATTACTTGGTGGGCAAATGTTAGTTTTGGTGGGATTGTCGTTATTGATGGATCAGTAACGGAAAATCAGATAAATGGGCATATTCAATTTCTAAGAACTAAATACCCGGAGGCTATTTTATGAGTACAATCCAGTTTTCAAATGTTGCAGCATATTCCCGATCAAGTTTGACTTTTTCAGGTGCATCAGAAGTGACTTTATTAAATCAAACAGGAAGATATATAGCATTTCCATCCTGTTGCAAAATAGGAACTCGTTTATTTGTAGCTTATAAAAATGGTACACTTCATGTTGATGATGATACAACCGCTTACCTAGCTCTTATATATTCGGACGATGATGGTGTAACATGGAGTAGTGAGATTATTATTGCTGCAACAGCAGATAGGAGACTAACAAATGCTAATTGGCAGAATATATGGATTTCAGCGATCGGTACTAGGCTTGTTGCATTTTGCTCTGATTATGTTGGTGCAACAGATATGTATTCATATACTTGTTATTCTGATGATCTTGGAATCACATGGTCTACTAAAGTACAAATAACTAGTATATATGCTAGTGCTTATATTTGCCCTCATTCACATATACTTACATTAACTGATAATACACATGTAGTTGCATGTTGGGGTATGATTTCAGCAACTGATCCTACCCGAATAATTATACAGCGATCAACAGATTTGGGGGTAACATGGGCAGATTATTCTTATGTTGATACTTTTATGTCATGTTCAGAATTTGCATTAATTAGAAATAATAAAGGTGATATAATCATACGTGGATCAGTATTAAAAAAGATATATAAATCCACAGATGAATTAAGTACAATGATCCCAGTGACTAGTATAACTTTATATACATTTGCAGACCCTGTTTTTTTAAAACAAGGGGAAGATATATATTGTTGTGGAAGGCATGTATTATTATCGGATAGTAGTTATAGTCTTAATATTCACAAATCTACAGATGGAGGACTAACTTGGAGTAATCAAGAAATCGTTGATGCTTATGTTACAGGATTAAGTAATGGGGGTTATGCTGATTTTTTAACATTATCAACTGGTAAGATTATGTTAGTTTATTATACTACTAAAGCAACGGGAACTACTCATTTAGCGTATAAAATATCAAATTAATATTATGTAACGAGGAAATAAATATATTATAATGAAAAATTAAGAAATCATAGGAACAAAATATCAAATTAACTATATTTATTAATAATTTAAAACTTAAAATTATGCCAGTACAAGATCCTGATCGTCCAATGCCTAAGAAGAAATCTTCTTCTAAAAAAGTTCCTGCACAGACTAAGCCAATTAAACCTAGCCAGTATTCAAAATGATAGCAAAAGTTATCAATAGGTTTATTGTTACAGGTATGATATATTTAGCATTGTATGTTATATATATGATATTTGGGGATAAAGAGATAATATGTCCTACATTTTGGAGGACATATTATCATATTATTTTAGTATTCTTTTTACCATTAGCTATATTTATTGAAATAATACCAATAACACAATCTATTCTTCAAAAGATGATAATTTGGGTTATTATTATTTTTTTATCTGAATTGATATTATATAATATAGCGTTAATCAATCAAGATTATATTGAATGGGTAAACTATTGTACTTCCAAAGTTTTTGGATTTATTATTGCTATTTCTATAGCAATAATGTTAATCATAAGTCTTATAATTAATAAATATTTTTAATGGCAAGATCTTTTTGGCAAAGTATCTTAACGTGGTTTGCTGGATGCGTAATAGGTATTATACTTACATCTATAATTCTTAAAATTGGATGGGACAGCAAAGAACACATTCTTATATTAGGATATGGGGGATTAACATCTATAGTTGTATTTTATGTTAAATTTACTAGTCAAATAAAAAAGAAAGAACTAGACTTGATAGATCAAAGATTTAAAGAATTTGAAATAGATAAGGCTGATTTAAAAGATGTAGAGAAGGTACAGGTACAAATCAACTCGGTACATCAAACATTATCTATGTTAGCTAACGAACAAGCCGAGGCTCATGCTACCATTGATAATATATACAACTTATTAATCAATAAGAAATAGTATAATGAAAGTGTCTAAATTTAATTTATTATCAATAATTACACTAATTATATTAGTGTTTTTATTGGTAAAAGTTAATAGGAGTAAAATTGATTTAGAATATAAGTATAAACAAGTTAAAGATAGTTTGATTTGTTATCACAACTTGTTAAATAAAGAAATGCTTAATTATAAAAATATTCAATTTATTAATAGTATTTATTTGTCAAACATCGACCTTAATAAAGATTCTATTATTCTTCTTAAGAATAAAATTAAACATGAGGTATACATAAGGCATAAAGTTGAATTAAATTTTTTAAAACTACAAGAACGTATTGATTCTATTTTATTAGAAAAAGGGGTACCCTAAAATAGGACACCCCTTTATTTGTGAAAATAATTATTATGGGTTAGAATGAATATGAGAAGGTAGTGCCTGCCACTATATGACCATCGGCAAAACCACTAGTTCCTAAATATCCTACCAACAGCCCTACTACTTTATTAAATACATCCACCGAAGCAGCAACCCCAAAATTAGCCGTAGTTTCATCGTTTATCTTAATAGCTGTAAGAAGTGACGCATTAAAAGAATAATTACAATAAGAAACCCCGTTTGTAACGGTATAACTACCATAACTTATACCAAAACCAGCACCGGTAAGGGTTTGTGTTTCCTTAGTTTTTAGATCGAACAGAACACCTGTAACGGCTACCGAAGGGCGAAATAAAAACGAGGTGCTTGCAACTGGTGTAGTTAATGTTGTGGTTGAATCCAATTGTAGTTTTTTTACTTTAAAATTTTCATTCTGTGCAATTGGATTAAAAAATCCATCAAAAGGACTTTGAGCGTTTACGTTTGACCCAAGGACCGAACAACCAAAAACGACGGCGATAATTGTTACTTTTCCAGCTTTTTTTTTCAAAAAACTCATTATCCAATTGTAAATAAGTTTTACGGTGGAATTAGCTTTGATTTTGGAAGTTTCACCAAGGGCAAACTCCCAAACAGCATATAGAACAAAAGTAAGAATCGCAGCCCAATTGCCCACAATCAATTCTTTAAATGAACTGCCAGAAACATTCAAAGGAACTTCTCCGATAGAATCTTGTGCCCGCATTTCAGTCACAAAACATAACAAAATAAAAAAAGGGCTTAAGAAAGCCAAAATTCCAAAAAACGCATAAATGTACTTTTTCATAATACTAAAAATTTAAATGATTATTTATAATTAAATGTATAGTTCCACCATGAAAGGTATAATAAGAATCGGAACTCATAGCCATGATAGCTATAATGCAAAATAATAATGATATTTTTTTTATAAATTTTATCATAATGTTAATTTATAATTATTCAGTTAATCGAATAGTCCAAAAATCAGACGCTAAGTTTATGTCTGTAATAAAATGATACGGTAAGTAGAAATACCCTTTATCTCCCCATTTTTCACTCCATGAATTTCTAACCTTAACCATACTAGTTGTATCATCATATCCTACAACTAGTACAGCATGGCCACCAAATAATTCTTCTTTTTCAATGTCAGGCATAGGCACAATACCAGTTTTAGCTACAGTAGAGGATTCAAAAGATGTATATATTTTAATTCCAGCTACAAATGGATAACCTTCGGCTAAACATTCTTTCATATCATAAAGATGGCGGATTCTTTCATATTTCAAAATTTGATGATTTAAACCTTCATTATAAGCTTTTATAGATGGTTTAGTAGTAAAAAAATTCTTATCATAAGGCCAATTGGTTTCTTTGCAAAAACCTAGTTTTGCACATATTTTAAAACCTCCTCGAATAGTAGCTCCTGTATCTTCTTGTATGTTTCCTTCTTTTTCCCTATAATTAAAATAAGCAAAAAGCCTAGATGGCATAAAATTTTCTTTTTTTTCTATTGGTAGAAGGTATTCAAATCCACCAGCAATAGCATTAAACACACACGATCCAATATTCTCCTGGTCGTATACCGATGGCATGTTGGAAGATAAATCTACCTTGGTAGGTAAGTCTACTATTTTTCTTGTATACTTTAAGTCCCGGTTATCATGCTTATCCGGCAAACATCCATAAATTCTTTTATTCATATTATAAAATTTGATTTAAAAATTCTTGGTATTTAACTTTAAGATATTCTTTTTTTTGAAAAAACAAATCCCAATTAGCTTTAAATTGAGATTTGTCATTATAATCAGTACGTTGGTCAAATGTACCTTGGTCTAATAAGCGATGTTCATCAAAAGGCTCTACGAGCATAATATTTTCTTCATTTGTCTTAAATAAGGGATAATTTTTTTTATCCAGTACGTGGGCAAACATCCAATAAAAATACGGTGTATTTTCCCATTTTTCAAGAGAAACACCGCTCAGTTCAGATATATGTGGCCTAGTATTCCATACCTGTTTGAATAATTCAATTTGCCTTATATTTTTAACAATTTTAATCCTTGGTTTAGTTTTTATATTATTATTTTTAGATTGCCAATGGTAATGATATTTACATACTCCATGACTAAATACCAGGTTAGTACAATTTGGTTCAATACAAGTCTTCATTTGAAAATATCATTATTTTTTATTTTTAGTTTTAATTTCTCCAATAATATCATCAATTTCCTCATCAGATAAATATTTATGTTTATCACATAATCCAACTTCATATTTAGATGTCTGTTTACTTGAAGTGGCTTTACTTAAACAATATACGCATATATTTTTGGTAATAGTTATCATAATATATGTATATTTACTTTGTCTTTTGGGTCAGCTAATTCCCATTCTTGGAAATCTTTTATAGGGACATAAAATGGAAAAACAGTACAGCGATGTGTTTTATTTGTTCCTAAAAATATTAAGTCTCCACAATTACCTTTAAAAATACTTACTTTACCAGACTTTGGATCAATAACTTTGATATTAGTAAAATCTTCTATATCTTTAACTTTCATAGTTAATTTAATTATGATTTAAAATTACCACTAATAATTATGGAGTAAAAATAAATTACGATGTTGTACAGCATGTTTATAATTTAAATCCATTTTATTTTCAGTAAATTGTATTGTTATTGTTTTCAATTTAAACTAAAATTTATAAATAAAAAATATGTATTATATTTAATACGAGATATATAAAAAATATTAAGAATAGACATATTTATATCTTTATTATTTATAATAATAATTTGATATAACGACTGTTCTATACGTATTTCCATACTCATTAATTTAATAGTAAAGGTAATGATTTATTATTTAGATGTTTTTATCTAAAATATCAAATTCAATTTTGAATTTACGATTGGTTTCTATTAAATTAGATATTACTTTACAACTATGGAGTACGGTGGCATGATCCCTATGACCTATTATTTCACCTATTTTACTAAGAGAGTAGCCAGCTTGTTTAGAGATAAAATGAGCTATTTGTCTTTTTTCTACTATTTCCCGCCTATTTGTGTTTATATTCAAAGACCCTTTAGGTAAATTATAATATTTTTCTATTTTATTCATTACATACTCAGGATTCCTATTATAATCATCATCTCGCTTTATTATTATACCTATATTCGTATCTATATTTTTTATTTGTTTAAGTAAAAATATATTATCTCGTAAGTACATAAAATGAGTACTTAATTTTTGAAATGTAAAATTACTATTAAATGGATTATGATAAATAATAATTTTTATTTCACGATTAATATCATTACTTTCAATCCTAACAAACATACTATGGGGTTTAAAATAAGAAAATTGAGTAATTATACTAAATAAGTCACCCATACTGGCTATTGTAATAGTTGTAGGTAATTCTACTAAAATGGTTATTTTTTTCATAATTTAAAAATCTGTGTTTGGTTCTATACGTTCATTTGGATTATAATATACATCAATAGGTTTATCTTCTATATCAGATATTATAGTGAGAGATTCATTGTACTTAAATTGTATTATGCCGACTTTACCTTCTTTATTTTTTTCTATAATAAATTGGCCAATACCCTTAGTACTAATTCCGTTTTCATCTTCAATAATGCCATATTGTTCTGGCCTATGGATAAGGCCAATAATATCTGCATCTTGTTCTAAGCTACCTGATTCACGTAAATCAGACATACGAGGTGTTTTATTATCTCTTTTTTCAACTTCCCTAGATAATTGGGATAAAGCAAATACTGGTACTTCTAATTCTTTAGATAATAATTTACATTTCCTGCTTATGATAGATATTTCTTGTTCCCTATTTGTATTTTTAGAAGTTTTCTCCTCTCTTATTAATTGTAAATAATCAATTATTATCATTGTACATTTATTCTTTTTTTTTAAAGCTCTGGATTTAGATTTAATGTAATCCATAGAAATACAGTAATTATCATCTATTATAAAATTCATTTTAGATAAACTATATTGAGCATTAGAAATCATTTGCCATTCTTCAGAAGTCATACATCCCATAGTGTAATTATCGTAATTTACACCGGCCTCCCCAGCTAAAATCCTATCTGTTATTTTAATTTTAGTTGTTTCTAAAGAGTAAAAATTAGGACAACCACCATTCCTAGCATCTTCTTTCATAATTGAAATGGCTAAGGCTGTTTTTCCCATAGATGGCCTAGCTCCAATAATTATTAAATCTCCACCTTTCCAACCACCGGTAAATTTATCTAATTTTTTAAGGGGAGTTTTTATTCCAAGGACTTTACCTTCTTTTTTTAATGCCTCCCTATCCTCGGCCATTTTAGTTGTGTTTTTTAATAATTCAGGCCAAGGAATATTATCTTCTAAGTTACCAAGTGCATTATTAACAGCTTGGTCTATAGAATTTATTGAAAAAGAAATTAAATCATCAATATCTACAGAGTCATCAAAAGACATAGATGCTATGTCGTAACCGCTTTTTATCAATTCTCTTTGAAGAAATTTTTGTTTTATAATGCTTGATAAGTATTGTATATTATCAGATATTAAACCCTTATTCAATAACATAGTTATTACAACCCTACCCCCAACATCTTCAAGTAAATTAGTTTTAGATAATTGTTCGCAAATTGTCAATAAGTCTATAGGGTTATTTTTGGCATTTAGTTCTAAAATAGCATTAAATATTTTTTGGTGTATATCTTTATAAAAAAAATGTGGTTTTAAATCTATTACTTCATCTAATAGATCTGAATTAGATATAATATCACCAAGTAACGATTCTTCAATATCAATAGCTTGGGGAGGTATTTTTCCTCCACCAAGTTCCATACTAATAGATTTACTATCTTCTTTTTTGTTCATAAATTTTAAATTACATTAAACCTTTATTTACCAAAAGTACTAAGTGGTCTACTATCCAAGAAGCCCTATTATAAACATCTAATGAAAGAAAACATTTCAATCCCTTATCTTTACTAGTGGCGTACTTTAAAATCAATTTCATCCTATCGTATCTTTCATTAGTGAATAATCCAGGTGTACCTCTTTCTTTTAATAATTCTTTTACTTCTGCTTTCATTATAATATTTTTGATGAAGGAAGAATATTTGTTGTTATTTTTGGTTGGGATAATGAATTAGAAGATCGAATATTTAAATCATAATATTCTGATCTTTCCCATGTCCTTACAGCAGCTTTCCAATTAATCATTTTAACTTTACCAACTTTCCACCCGTTTGATTCATAATGATCTAGCCACTTTTGAGGGTCTACATTGTTTTTACGTTCTTCGCAATATGTTTTTACTTGGTCAAAAGTAGGTGGAATAAAAATAGGCTTTGATATATATATATTTGCTTCTGGAAATAATATTTCACAATTACATTCAGTGATTGTGGGGGAATGTATTTTTTTACATATTGGACATTGCCAGCCTTGTGGTATTTTTTTCATATTATTATATTTTTATAATTATATCTTCACACCTAATATATTCTTCTTTTGTCATAATTTTTTAATTAAAGTTTTATATTAATAGCGTCACCTCGATTATAAACGTAGCCATAATATTTACATATACCAGATTTACTGTTACGTGGATCATATGAATCACATTGTTTTCCACATGATTTTTTACTTTCTTCAAACTCTCCAATATCTTTACAAAAAAAAATCCTATTCCTCGATCAACTTTAGCTTCGTAGATAATCATTTCTGTAATACCATTTTCTTTCATATATTCCTTATGACAATCAATAGTATAACAATAATCATTATAGTCTCTAAAATAATATTTACTCATTTTCTTGATTATTAAATAAGAATCCTGTAGATAAATTCAACCAATGCAGTTCAATAATATAATATTCCGATTTTCTAATCCATAAATTCAGTGATGGCTAAATCGTAATCATATTTTTAACTGTTCCAATCCTGAACGTAACCTTCCAAATTTTAAATTTTATTGTCATATTGTTTTTTAAATTAAGTTGTAAATTGATAATAATATTTATTTTTTTTTAAAATCATGTATAGGATCAGGAATCATATCATCCGGTTTGCCAGACGCAAAATACTCAGCATAAAACTTTTGCATATTGGCATAATAATTACTTGCATCAATTGTGGTCATTTTTTTTGTTGTTAATCTAAAGGCTGATTTAAATAACTCCCCGGTTCTAATATCTATTAATGGTTTAGTATTATTCCATCCTTCTTTTAAACGTTCTTTGTAATCATCCGGCAAGCAATAGTGCATGCAAAATTCGTGTACTTGCTCTTTGGATGGGGTTTCGTAATGTCCTGCATTAATAAGAACTTTATGAAAAAAGGCATATGGAATACCCCATATGGCATTATTTTGATTTAGGCTACGTATATTTTCTACCTTCTCAATAGTATAAATATACCTACCATCTTGTAAGGAATTAAGAGATTCTTGAAATTTTTCTTTTTCATGAATCTCTTTTTTTCCATTGATAATATCAATCCAAGTTTGTATCTTCATACCAAAGTGAATTTATTAAATCTTCACGACTTGAAAAACAATTATTTTCAAGTACTAAAAGATCAATAGGCTTTATCTCTGTTCCTATATTCAAAGTATATCCTTTTATAATTTTATAATTTGATATAGAAATTTCTACTTTACTTATTTGAAAGGTTCTTGCCTTGTTTTTAAATAATGTCCATACAAATTGCCCTGGAGAAAATTTAGTGTCTATTGTCATATGTTTAATTTTTAATTAATAAATTTATAATATATAAGCATTAATATTTTTCATATAAATAATTAACTCTGATATTATTGCAGTTTGAAAACTCCTAGTTTCATCTCTAACATCGTATTTAATATGGATAAATTCTTCAATAATAGTATTAACAACTTCATTAACACCTTTATCAATACATATATCTGAGAGTATTATATTATTACCATATATAGTTCCCATTATGTCTTTATCATCAAAAATGGCAGTTTTAATATCATAAGGCATGTTAAATTTAACTTCTTTTAAAAAATCAATAGCTTTATTAATAGTGGCTTCATCTAGTAAACTCATCTCAATTTCACGATAAAAAGCTCCATATTTTGTAACCTTAAATTTATCACTAACATTTTCATCTCCAATTATTCCCCGGATTGATTTAAATATTTTTGTAGGTATAATTATGTAATTATTTACTTCATCTGGTTTAAGCAAACCAGCATATCCAATTGGAGCAATCCTTGTTTCTTTAAGACATAATTTAAAAACTTCCGAAGCATTATTGTTTATAGTTGATATATCAGACAAGCAACCTTCAAGATATTTATTATCTGATAAATTGTGCAATATTTGTAATATGACCTCTTTATTATCACACCTATATATCAAGTCCCATATTTTTTCTTCTACCTGCCAAAAATATTTTATTAATCTATTTTCATCTATAGATATATCATTAAAATCATAATCAAAAATGCTTGTTTTGTCAGTAATAAAACAATTAATTCCTTTACGATATATATTAGCCTTTATACCAGTTTTTTCTAATATTTTACCTTGTGGGCATTCAAAAAGGACTTTTTTATTATGAGCAAAATAATTATCATAATTTGATATAAATTCAAGAACATCTTTTTTAGTGTCAATGTAAAAATGTGTTTCTTCCTGATTTGGTTGTATGGTTTGTACAAAATCCATAGAACAACCACCTTCATCTATGGCGTTACAATAAATCTCCCGGATAGCTTGCCAAAATTCCCAATCTTTACCCATTTCAGTGGTAATAGATGTTTTTTGATTGTCAATAAATATTACATCAAAATCTATATCTCTAAATGTTTCTTTTTCAGTATGTATATTAATTTCTGTTTCACCTGAATAGATTTTTACTTGGTAATTATTCCTAAGCAAATAAGCTAACGCATATTTATTACCACTTCCAAACTGGCCAATTTTAGATGAATCATTGCGCTTAGTCGAAGCTCCGACTAAATGTAATGCCTGGGATTCAATTAAACCGTTATTTTTTATTTTAATATATTTCATTTTATTCAGTTTTTTGCCCTTCCATTGTTTCTAACCATTCCTGCTCTAATGTTTTTATTGATATAGTAGGCATTTCCCCTATTTTAGTCACACCATTGAATGATTTACTAATAGGTGAGGGATAATATGTAGAATTACTATTCAAGCAAAGTGAAAGCCTTTTTTGAGCATCTTTAAAATAAGTCAAAGCCTCATCTTTATCAAGATATTTGTAATCAAAGGAAGGAGTTTTACCCTCAGTCCAATCCTTAGTCCTTAAAATAGCTCCACATTCCGCTTGTATGTCGTAAGTATTATTCCAAAAAGTAAACTCACAAGCCACTTGTTCCATTTGATGATTAGATATTTGTGTCGATGTTTTAAGATTAATTACCGTATTTCTAAATTTATCTTTAGGAGTTTGACGGCAAGAACAAAATAAATCAACTGGAGTAGCTATTTTAAGTTCATCTGATTTTACAGGAGTTTCAATAGCATATATTTCATTTACCCTTTCGTAGATAAACTGCATTAAACTGGCAATATGTTTTTGATATTCATAAACCATTTTCTTGATAGTTTTTAAATCTGGTTCAATACCCTTAGATTTAAAAGCATTTATAAAATAGGCATAAGCCATATCTTTTTCTTCGTCCCAATTTATACATCCTTTTTCTTTTATTGTTACCAAGGACATGTGTAATAAAGTTCCAAAATCGGCAGTTGTATTAACATAGTCGTTTAAGTTTTTTTCTCCAAATGAATCTAGCATAGAGGTACGCCATTTATCTAAACGTTTAGAATCTGGATCACCTTTAAATGTTGCTGCGTTTAAAGCCCCGGTTAAGCCTGAATAATACATGAATGGTTCTTCTAGTATGTAGATGCGAAGTCCATTAAAATTAATTCGATACATCTTAAGGAATGTACCAATTTTTAATATGTTCTCAACTTTTTCAATATTGGTTATTGTTTGTTCCATTTTTTATTGTTTTTTTTAATAGGACAGGTAAATATCTACCCATCCTATTAAGTTGAATTATTTATATTTTACACTTTTTAAAATTAGTTTAAATTAATAATTATATTTATAAATAATTGATTATCAAAAAGGTAAGTCGTCCTCTACCGGCGGAATATTCATATCATCAATATCCATTTTTTTATTTGATGGTTCGGTGCTGCTAAATTTATCTTTAAAAAGCCTATCAAATTCAGCCCGAAGAAATTTTTTAACCCGGATAAAATATATCTTACATTCATCTTTATCTTTAAAGTCAATACTTTCACCGCTAGGAAAACTATGTAGTAATTTCCACTTACCATCAGGTTGTTTTACTTCGTAATGAGAAGTAATTTTATTACTATGTTGTTCAATGGATAAACCACATTTACGTTTATGGTCTTTGTCTTCAAAATCGTAAGCTGTAAATTTAACCCTATCAAGCAGGTTAATATTTGGTAGCTTTTTTAATAAATCATTACAATACTGGCTTGTTTCCGAAAAGCTTAATTGGTATACTTCTACATCTGAAATGACAACCTCGTAAGAGTTACCATAATCCTTATCTTCTTTATAGAAGATTTTTTCGATAGTACCTTCGATGAAATCATATTCTAATGCCCAAGATTCTGATCCACTTTGAGTAGTTCTCTTAACCGACCCAGGTGTATTTTCATCTACCTTTGTTTTATTGTCCAATGTTTTTTGGCGAATTTTGCCAAATCCAACTGTTAAAAATGTTTTCTGTGTTCCGTTGTTCGATCCAAGCATTTTATTTATTTTAAATTATTCAATTATGTTTAATTTTATTTACATTATCTAAGGTTAAACCTTCATTTTCGCAATCAATACAGATTCCATCTTTATTGATAAAAGAGTCCGGCACATAATACCCACAAATATGACATTTACTAAGGATTTCCCCTTTATATCTTTTGCTGGCATAATCTACTGGAGGAATAATATTTTCCATAATTAATCTTTTACTGTTTGAATAATTTTAGCGTATGGATCGTATTCTACTTGCTGAATATACTCGTAACTTTCACCTTTTTTTAAGGCAATATCTTTATGTTCACCAGTCCATTGTTCGATACCTTGTTCTACAAATACAGATTCTAGTAAATGTTTTATAACACAGTTTTTCCCAGCCTTAATAATAACCTTATCATTATCTTCAATTATTTCACATTCCCCAGTGATAATGTGAGAATGATTAGATACTTCGCCCCTAGTAATAATACGGGATTCTCTTTTTGTTAAATCTCTTGTTTTCATTTTTTTTATTTTATTTATGATTCATAAATTGGTTGATCAAATTCTTTTTTTAAATTCAAAAGTCCGACATCCCCATGTCTTATTTCTATCTTTTGATTTTGAAATGTCCACGACTTAGCTTTCCATACATTACTACATCCAGGTACACATAAGTAATACTCTCTGCCTGTTGAAGGATCAATCACATTCAGAAAGTAAATAAATTCGTCAATAAGTTTGTCTTTAGTTTTTGTTCGATGAAGTTTAATAGGATAACCAAAAGAATCAATATCTTCATCTATTATTTCAACATCAAGTAACTTAATTAAAGTTTCATTACCTAATATTTCTTTAAGACATCTTTTTTTTTCTGCATTTTTTTCAGATACAAAATCTTGTTTTGTAATATTATGTTTGTCTAATATCCATGTTTTAGGTACACATATACCATGCCAATAGAATAATTCATATCCATCTTTAAAATGAATAGATGGGCCATTATCACAATGTAATACATTGCGTTGATCTTTTTTAATTATATCAGGCATATTAGAAACTACGCACAGTCCATCTAATTGAATCATATTATATATGCCAGATAATAATAATTTTTTATATTTATTAAAATTTTCGTGCGTAAAAACACCTATTTGAGTAAAATAATCATAAAAAGAAATCCAGCCTAAATCAGATATATTGCCGAACGAAGAAAATGTATAATATTTTTTTTCGACCTGGTTAAAGACCTGATTACTGACCTGATCTATGATCTGACCTATAAATTGATTACTGACCTGATCTACGACCTGACTCTGGACAGGGTTACTGACCTGATCCCTGACCTGATCCCTGACCGGGTTAAATATCAGACTCTCGACATGGTCAAAGACCTGATCCTTGACCTGGACCTGATCCCTGACCGGGTTAAATATCTGACTCTCGACCTGATTCCTGACCTGAATCCTGACCTGATTAAAGACTCGGTTAATGACCGGACTCTCGACCTGATCCTGGACCTGATCCTGGACCTGGTTAACGACCTGATCATTGACCTGATTCTTGACCGGGTTAAATATCTGACTCTCGACCTGATTCCTGACCTGATTAAAGACTCGGTTAATGACCGGACTCTCGACCTGATCCTGGACCTGGTTAACGACCTGATTCCTGACCTGAATCCTGACCTGATTAAAGACTCGGTTAATGACCGGACTCTCGACCTGATCCTGGACCTGATCCTGGACCTGGTTAACGACCTGATCTTTAGTTAAAAATTGAAAAATATATTTACAAATAGTGATAGCATATTGAGATGCTAACGGACTATCTGTGTAAATAATTATAGGTTTTTTAAGTGTAGATAACCCATACAACCAATATATACTAGCACTAGCTAATTTTTTATTTGTAAAATTTTTACAACTAAAAAAATAATCTAACCAAAATTCCCTTACATCTATCATTTTAGATTCTTGTTCTAATGTCAATTTTTTTATTTTTTTCATATCATAAAATTATTTTTTCTTGATGAGTTTTTTCATTTTTTTTATATGTTTGATAGCATCTTTTTTAAATTTAAAAAGCTCAAACCTACCTACACTATTAGTAGTATACCTAGCAAACTTAGCTAATTCTATAGCCGTAAAAGCTTGTAATATAGCACAAAAATATGCAAACTTTTCTTTATTTACGATATACCTATTAATGCGACTATGCTTACCATCTTTAGTTTCGGATACATTTCCTACATAAATAAAAAATTCTTTATTCATTAAAGCTGTCATATATAGGTTAGATTTTCGTTTATCTTTAAAAATAGTACTAGTATGAGCATTTATTATAGGGGCTATATCCTTACGACTAAAAGAATTTGTTTTAAAATTCTTATCATTCAATAATAGCATTGTTGCTGATAGTATATTGAATTCGGTAAATGTTAGGTCAAAAAATGACCTAACATTTATTATTACAGTATTACTAACACTATTTACTTGGACAAATGTGACTGGATCAATCATTGTTTTCAAACATTTCTTCGTCAAAATCCTCGCAATCTATAGTTATAATACTTTTAAACATTACTAACTTAGCAATGTATGAAATAAAACTATCCTGTAAGATATGTTGAATGAATGGCATTTCCAGCGTAGCGCCATCTAAAGATATTTTCATAGTTTGTTTATGAATCGACATATTATATGGTAATGATAATATACTATACTTTATTTCATTACATTCTTTATTTTTATGATTTACATGGAGGGTTATTTCGTAAACTTCTTTATTGCAAATTAATTTTACGTTTAACCATCCGTATGAAGATTTTTCTATAGAAATAGAATAATCCCTATACTCATCACTATCCATACTATCTATGAATTTTTTCAAGATAGTAGAAAAGAAAATTTCTTTATCTTCTCTAATTAATAAATTTCTAACTAATGGCAGGAATGACTTTGCCACAGTTTCGTTAGCCATTATATCTATTTCTCTTGAAAGGGAATCATTTATTATAGAAATAATATCCGGCAAATCAATATTGGGTGTTATCCCCATATCGTTTAATTGCCCTCTTATTGCTTTACAATAAGGAGAATTATAACCTATATAAAATTCCTTAATCGTATCAATAGCTCCTTTTAGAGCATACTCATTGGTCTTATCTTGTAAGACTTGGCTATCTAAAACCGGTACTTTGTTTGTTTCCATTTTAATTGATTTTTTAAATATTCATAAAATTATTAAACACTTTACTAATATCATTTACTTTGAATCCTGCAGCTTTTCTGTGTCCACCGCCACCGTACAACTTTGCTAATATCGAACAATCAACATTATCTTTAGTAGTGTATAAAGATACATCCCAACTTCTCCCATTAAATTGAAAAGGAATCATAATATCATGATCATTTTCATTATAAATACTTTTAAATACGTTGGAATTAAATATTCCAGTATTAAGACATATTGCTTTAAATTTTTTAAACATAGTAAAAAATGCCTTTTTTTGACATTGGGTTTTGTTTAATTGATCTTGATATTTAATAATGTTTTTACCATCTCTAATAAAATGGTCAATACACACAAAACCTAATAATTCTATTGGAAATGAATCTAAATCGTGACATATAAGTCTAACGCCATATTGAAATGGCATTATAACATTATCCCAAAATACAATATCTTCATTTCTCCAAGAATCATATATGCCTAAAAGTTCAATGCTAAAAGGCATTTCTAACTGTGGAAATAAGTGATACCATATTAATTCACAAGCCGCAACTTTAGCATTCAAAACAATTTCTAAATTAGAAGGAATGAGGTCAGAAGTAAATTGGATATAGTCATTAATGGCTGAAACATGATGATCAATCCATATAACTGTCTTTACTTTTTGACAAAGCTCAACCATATTTGGCATTGAAAAAGAAATATCAGCCATTATTACATCTTCATCTTGGGTAAACATTTCTTTAAAAACAATATATGGCAATGGTTCGCCATAATCCCAACTGATCATTTTTGCACTTGGATATTTTTTTTTAATGATGGCTCCAGAACACCATCCGTCTAAATCTTTCGAGTGATAAATTCCAATCATTTTACTTAATTAAATCGTTAATATCTATTCCTTTTTCTCTCTCTTCGGGAGTTATTTCACACTGATCAACACAACCAGTTATACCATCAATACAACCACGTATACCACTAACACAACCAGTTATACCACTAACACAACCAGTTATATCATCAACACAACCACTTAGACCATCAACACAACCAATTATACCAGTAACACAATCGGTTATATTACTAACACAACCACTTAGACCATCAACACAACCAGTTATATTACTAACATGACCAGTTATATCATCAACACAACCACTTAGACCATCAACACAACCAATTATACCAGTAACACAACCGGTTATATTACTAACACAACCATATATATTACTAACCCAACCATGTATACCAGTAACACAACCACTTATACCACTAACACAACCACTTAGACCACTAACACAACCACTTAGACCAGTAATATAACCGGATATACCACTAACACAACCAGTTATACCATCAACATAACCAGTTATACCATTAACACAACCACTTATGTTAGTAACACAACCACGTATACCAGTAACATCTTCACTTATACCACTAGCATCACCAGTTATTTTTTCGTGAACACCTTCGTGTTTATTTCCTTCTGCATCAAAGTAATATACACTTGCACTGTTTTTACTTAATAATTTTTTCATAATAATAGGAATTAAATTGTTTATACTGCCAAAACCCCTTACCGGTTTATGGTAAGGGGTATGGTTCTATTTAA
>Ga0184631_10000008_pt1 | contig 43209 bp, 38 predicted proteins | sample PLM4_90_b1_FD_133160 | JGI IMG/M metagenome (GOLD analysis project Ga0184631, IMG submission 133160) | Groundwater sediment microbial communities from an aquifer in East River, Colorado, USA - PLM4_90_b1 | ecosystem: Environmental > Terrestrial > Soil > Riparian zone | place: USA: East River... | reverse complement strand
TAACTGCCAATTTTCCTCCTTTTCTCTAACCTAAGTATTTATTGGCCGATCCTTTTGATGTGCGTATCCCACCAACGATTGGCCATTTCAGCCATCTCATCAGGTGTTAAAGGAGACTTCTGGATTTGATCTTCCACCTCTTTTGAGACCTTTCCTTCTGAGACGACCTCAATCCCTGCCCGATAGACTGCTTGAAGAACCACTTCAATCTTTTCTCGCAGGCTTTCCTTTTTTAATAACTCAGCAGTAGGTACTAATAGCTCTCCAATCAGTGGTATCTGTGAACTCCGTTCTATTTGGCGGAAAATTTGGCGAAGCCCCGTAAAATGAGAAACCTCAGGAAGCCCACAGGTTGAAATTAAAACCATTTTCCGGCCCTTTTCGTACCTTTGAGGGTGCCGATAGGTCTCCCCAGTCTTGACAAGATGAGGGTCAATTAGAGGATGGAGTCTCTCCTGAAAAGACTTTAGGAGGGAGGTCATATTGTAATTGTAGAGGGGGGTTGCATAAACGAGGATATCACATTCTATAACTTTATCCAAAAGTTCTGGCATATCGTCCTTAAAAATACATACCCCAGGGGTCTCCATCCAACAAGTATTGCATCCTATACAAAAATTAATATTCTTTTCCTTTAGGTAGATTGTTTCAACATTAGCCCCTTGGCTGCTCGCACCTTTCAAGAATTCTTGGAGGATAATTCCCGTATTGCTCTTGTTTGGCCGAGGACTTCCTAGTATGGCTAAGATCTTCATAAGTCCCTCCTTCACTCTTTCGGTGATAAAGAAATGCTGAAGTTTACACAACCCATATCGTCGATTCCAAAGTAATTTATTTGACTTCCTATAAAAGAAACCGTAATAAACTTAACAGATGAGATTTTTGTATTTTTATAACCTTATTGCCAGATTGAATTCAACTTGAAGATCTAAAAGATTGCTGAGAAATCAAAGGGGATATCTGTGTCCGGCCTTATCTTATTTAATGCTAATGTCATTACTATGGATCCAGCATTTCCGAAGACTCAACTGGTTGTGATCCAAAATAATAGAATTTCAACTGTTGGAAGAAATGAGGATCTCAAAAAATTCAAAAATTCTACAAACACAAAAATAATTGACTGCAAGGGTAAGACTGTTTTGCCCGGTTTCATTGATGCCCACTGTCACATTCCATCTTTAGCTGAGAGCTTTGCGGCACTCAATTTAACTCCTCGGGATAACGTCCATTCTATTTCCGATATCCAAGCCAAAATCCGATCTTTTTCTAAAGAATGCCCATCGGGCACATGGATAAGAGGCAAAGGATATAATGAATTCTACCTGACTGAGAAGCGTCATCCCACCCGCGAGGATCTCGACAGAGCCACTTCCATTCACCCCATTAAACTCACGCACCGCTCAGGACATGCGCATGTATTGAATAGTGTAGCCTTAAGAATGGTAGGCATCTCGAAGGAGACTTCCGATCCCCCTGGAGGTCTCATCGATAGGGATATCAGGACGGGGGAACCTACAGGAGTTCTCTATGGAATGAGCAATTATCTTGCAAAGATAATACCCCCTATTGAAAACTATCAAATGGAGCAGGGGATAAAACTGGTCAATCAAGAACTTCTTTCCTGGGGCATTACTTCCATCCAGGACGTCACCTCTCGCAATGATTTTGATCGATGGAAAATGTTCCAGTGCTGGAAAGAGCATGGGTGGCTCAGGTCTAGGGTAAGCATGATGCTAGGTATAGAAGGTTTCAAGGAATATAGAAAGCATCCATACTCAGTTCAAGGAGATGAAAAGCACCTCCGCCTTGGAGGTGTAAAGATCATCATCCATGAAACCACTGGCCAGCTTACTCCGTCTCAACAAGAACTAAATGAGATGGTAAATAATATTCATCAGTCTGGATTTCAAGCCATTCTCCATGCAATTGAAGAGAACCCTATTGAAGCTGCTTGTACTGCCATTGAGCATGCCTTAAAAAAGTCCCCTAAATCAGACCATAGACATCGGATCGAGCACTGCTCTGTATGTCCGCCATCGTTAGCTAAGAGATTAGCCTCTCTTGGAATCCTAGTCGTCACGCAACCATCCTTCATCTATTATAGCGGAGAGAGGTACCTGAGAACCGTGCCGAGCGATCAATTGAAATGCCTATATCCCATAGCAACGCTTATGAGGAGTGAAGTAACTGTCGCGGGTAGCTCAGATTGTCCTATTGTCCCAGCAAATCCACTGATGGGAATTTATGCTGCCACCTCCCGAAAAGCCGATAGTGGAGAGAGAATTTTACCTGAAGAAAGGATAACCCCTGAAGAAGCGTTAAAAATGTATACAGAAGTTGCGGCAAAGACCAGTTTCGAGGAGAAAAATAAAGGAACGATTTCCCCTGGTAAATTAGCTGATCTGGTGGTTTTGAATGGCGATCCGACCAAACTTCCAATTGATAAAATAAAAGATATCGATGTGGAAATGACAATCCTTGACGGGGAAATGGTATGGGATAAAATGGGCTAGCCGATAATCCCCTTCTCGATGAGCGATGAAAATTCACCTTCTGTTAAGCCAAGCCATTCAAAAAAAACATATCGATTGTCTTCACCCAGTAATGGCCCAGCCTTCCAGCCAACCGTTAAGTCCTCTTCAAATCTTATTGGAGACCTGTCCGAAGTAGTGCTACCTAAAATTGGATGTTCTAAGTGGATAAAAAAATCCCTTGCCATTAGTTGAGGATCTTTTGCCAAGTCTTCAGCATTCTGAACCACACCCGCTGGAACGCCGGCTTCTTGCAGGAGACTCACCACTTGTTCTGGTGTGTGTTGAAAAGTCCATTGAGTCAGTAACTCATCCAGTTTTTCTGCATTCTCTTTCCGCTTCCATGGGGTTGAAAACTTTTCTTCCTTCGTCCAATCAGTATCCCCTAATACCTTACATAGGCTTTGCCATTCCTCCTCATTGAATACAGCCATGACACACCACCTATCCATACCCGAGCATTTATAACATCCATAGGGAGCGGCTGGGATATAATTCGACCGATTCCCATGAGGTAAAACTTCTTTTTTATGAACGGATGAATCCAAAAGCAGAGGCCCCATTAAGGTACAAATGGCCTCATATTCTGAGAGGTCGATGTATTGACCTTGGCTTGTTCTCTCCCGGCATTCCAAAGCCGCTAAAACAACCAGCGCTGCATAAAGACCCGAAATGGAGTCCGCATAGGCATAACCCAAACCCATGGGAGAATCTTTCTCAAAAGAGGTTAGGTAGGTGAGGCCTGAAAGGGCATGGAGGGTCGGTCCAAAAGCTACATAATCTTTCCAGGGACCGGTCTGTCCCATGGCTGACATACTGACCATGATCAGAGCGGGTCTAACCTCTTTTAATTTTTCGTAATTCAAATCCCAGTTCAACATCACTCGAGGAGAAAAATTTTCAATCAAGACATCACTTCTTTCGGTTAGCTTTAAGAGGATCTCTCTTGCTTCAGGATAACTCATGTCTAGGGTGACGCTCCGCTTATTTCGATTCCAGTTATTGAAGTATGTCGTCAGGTTGGACTCAACACCTTTGGCCGTCTTTTTGGATTGAACTTTTATGACTTCAGCTCCAAAATCAGCCAAGATCCTCGTAGCATAGGGACCTGCCAACATCCAGGTAAAATCTATTACTCTTATCCCGCTAAGAGGCTTCCCATTCATTACTTTCCCTCAGATGACTTTTAGAGATAAAAGCCTTTCCAACTCCTCTTTAGAAAGACCAAATTCCTTTTGATAGACTTGGATATTATCTTCACCGATTAACGGTGCTCGCTTCCATCGATCTAAAGAAGAAGTAAATTTATACGGGGAGCCCGGATATGAAATTGATTTGTTTATCTCCGGATGTTCTACGCCAGTGAAAAATTCCCGTGCTTTAAGTTGAGGATTATTCAATACTTCTTCCAGAGAATAAATCGGCGCCCAGGGAAAATGCATGAGCTGGCCTAACTCGAAAAGCTCTTTGGTTGTATGAATTTTGGTCCATCGTTCCAATACTTCGATAATGTGATCCATGTGGGCAATGCGATATTCCTCTTCAAGATACTTCTCCTCCTGCAGATCTCCAGCCATCCCCTCACTCTTCATCCATTCAACTAAAATATCCCATTGCAGGGAAAGCGTCAGCAAAATATGGCCATCTTTACAAGACAAAATGCAAAAATCGTTATTCCAATATAAACATCCTTGCCTTTTCGCGATCACTTTTTCGTAAAAAAATCGAACCATGACATGGTCCACGGTGGAAACTACTGCTTCTTGCAATGAGATATCAATATGTTCTCCTTTTCCGCTATGAGCTCTCTTCCGAAGTGCCAGGATAATGCCCACGGCAGCAAAAAGAGAAACAGTATAATAGGATTGCTCTCCAAAGGGTTTAAGAGGAGGAGTCGAGGGGGAACCGCTCACATACATATTTCCTCCAAACGCAGAGGCTACAAGGTCGCATGATTTGTATTGACTTCGAGGACCATTCTCTCCAAAGCCCGTAACGGATACTAAAATAAGGTTTGGCTTTACTCTCTTTAAGATATCAAAGCCTAAACCGATTTCTTTGAGGTATCCTGGACGGAATGTCTCTATGACAGTATCTGCTTTTTTAAGCAATTTAAAAAAGATTTCTCTCCCTTCCTCATGCTCCAGATCAAGAGTGATCCCTATCTTATTGGTATTATTGCAATAGAAAAAAACACTTTTCTCCGGATGGGGCGACCCTTCTAAGAACGGTCCTATTCCACGAGACGGGTCTCCCCCTGGTTTTTCTATCTTGATAACCCGGGCTCCTAAATCCGCCAGAAGTTTAGAACAAAAACTCGCCTTCTCGTCCGCTAAATCTAGAATTTGTATTCCCTTCAGAAGGCCCTTCTTTTTATCTTCCATCTCCAATTTCCAAATCCAAAAATTCAGATAATTTTCTTTAGAATTTTTTCATATCCTTCTACCAGATTCTGAACCACCATGGCTGCTGGGATGATCTCTTTAATTAAGCCCGCTGAGGCCCCGCAGTAGGCTTCCCCATTCTCTAAGTCCCCTTCTAACTGTCCTGTCCTGGCGCGACTGTAACCGAGGAAATTTCTAATGTCATCAGCAGAGGCACCTGATTCTTCCAATTCCAATAAGCATCGGGTAAAGTCAGTCTTAAGGCTTCTTGTGGGCAATAGCCTCCGGCATGTAATCATCGTATCTGTATCTTTAGCTTCAAGGATGGCCTGCTTATATTTTGGGTTGGCGATATTTTCCTCCACCGCAACAAATCTTGTGCCCAATTGAACCCCTTCGGCACCGAGAGCAAAGGCTGCTACCAATCCTCTCGCATCCACAATGCCACCTGCTGCAATGATTGGTATCGAAACCGCATCAGCAACCTGAGGGATTAAAGAAAAGAGGGGGAGTTCATCAAATCCAAGATGGGCTGCTGCTTCAACACCTTCAGCAATGACAGCATTGACACCACAGGATTCGGCAATTTGGGCTTGTTTCACATTGCTCACCACATGGAGAACCTTCATCCCTTCTTTGCATAAAAGTTCTGTATAATAATGAGGGTCTCCTCCTGCTGTGATAACAATCTTGACACCTTCCTGGAGAGCCATATCGATTAACATCCCACTTTTTTCCAAATCAAGAAGAATATTGATCCCAAATGGCTTTTTTGTCAAACTTGTTATCTTGGCGATTTGGAGGCGAAGATTCTCTAATGGGTCCCCATGCCTTTCCATTCCAGCGAAAGGGCTTATGATCCCCAAGGCACCTGCATTTGAAACTGCTGCGGCAAGCTCCGCTGAGGCGAGCCAAAGCATCCCTCCCTGAAGGATGGGATATTCAATTCTGAGGAGGTCACAAATGCGGGTTCTCTTCACTGGAGTTTTAAGCTTGGCTTCTCATTCTACCCATTCTGTCAAGCAAAATGCTTTTGTCCAGGTGAGTTTTTTCATGGTGAGGATTTAAATGAATAGACATCTCATAATTTTTTAAGGCTTCTGTCCATTCACCTTTCTCAAAATATTCGTTACCCAGGCTACGGTAAATATCAGCGACCAGCTCCTTATCCTCCCATCTCATCCTCGAAGGGTTACTCAGATGTCCTTTATAGTCGAATCCATTTGGCAAAATATTTTCAATATCAACCGAGAAATCCTTGGTCTGGAGAAGGGTCAATACATGTGGGCCGATCCCAAAGGCATTCTCTAAATAGAGCGCATCAGCTTCAATACCCATTCTCCTCAGGAGGCAGTTAAAAAACAGCGTGAGGCCAAGGCAATTCCCCACACTCTGGCTATCTCTGTTGAGATGGGCATCGATGACATCATTTAAACGGAAGTTCCCATGAGATTTGTACCGGTTAGGTTTCTCTATCCATAGCCACGTGAACAGGGCCCTTGCTCTCATGACTGGATCAGAGGTTGGCTTGATCTCACGGATAAATTGCCGTTGAAGATGATCAATCTTGTCCACATAGGCGTCCAGGCGATTTTTCTCTATAATGCCTGAAGCCAGTAGAGCTTCCTTTTCTAAATTGAAGGCTCCCCTTTTAATGGCAGATCTCCTTATTGCCCAGTTTTATTTTAAAGATGAATAGAGACTGTTATGATCAGATCAAACCACTTCTAACAATTCCTCACGAATCTATATCAATCCGAAGAAGGTAAAGGTTTGGGTTCTTGGACTTCCATCTCCTTTTCACAACAGATTGCCGTACCCTCCCCTGCCTTCGTACAAAGGATTTCCGTACCACAGACTGAACACCGATACCTCTTCCCAAGTTGACTCATGGCTTGCTCCCTCCTACTTCTTCAACTCCATGGGTTGACCACAACAGTGAATTGTCCCGTTACCACCCCGGGTAACGATGAATTCCGCCCCTCACTTCTTACAAACATATCGCTTGCCTACCTGATTTGCCATTTCACTCCTCCCTAAAGATTAAGGTTGTCCATATTGCTCCCGAAGCTTCTTCCTTAAAACTTTGCCCATTGCACCGCGAGGTAAGGCTTCAATAAAGACCACAGATCTAGGTCTTTTAAAACCAGCTAGTTTCGATCGACAATGCTCAATGATCTCTTCCGAAGCGACCTTTTCCCCTTTCTTCAGAACGACTACAGCCCGCGGTTCTTGCCCCCATTCGGGATCTGGAACCCCAATGACTGCCGCTTCTTCAATTTTTGGATGAGAATGAAGCACCTCCTCCACTTCCTCTGGAGAGATATTCTCACCGCCCCTGATGATCATGTCATCAGCGCGACCCGACAGATAGATATACCCCTCTTCATCCATCCACCCCATATCCCCCGTACGAAGCCACCCATCAGAAGTCATGACCTGCCCCGTCTTTTGTTCATCCTTCCAATAACCTGTCATGACTCGAGGTCCCCTGACCAATATCTCCCCCACTTGCAAAAAAGGTAACGAGTTTTCCTCCTCATCCACAATCTTCACCTCCACATCAGGCAAAGGCCTGCCGATTGAGGAAGTGAGCCTTTTCAGTTTTTTCTGCCGTTCCTCTTCTGTTCCCTCAATGATATGATCTTCAGGCCCTAAGGTTGTGATGGTGGAGGCTGTCTCTGTCTGACCAAAGGCATTGATAAACCTTGCCCAAGGCATCACTTGAATGGCTTTACTGATCACTTCAAAGGGCATGGGAGCTGCTCCATAAGTGATCACTTTCAAACTCGATAGGTTATATTTACTAAAGTCAGGATCATCAATGACCCTCTTCAGCATCGTTGGGACTATCATTGCACGGGTCGCCTGTTCTTTCTGGATCGTTGCCATCCACTCCTTCACTTCAAACTGCCTCATCAAGACCAAGGTCCTTCCCCCATAGATAGCTGCCAACATCGCCTGAATCCCAGCCACATGATAAAGAGGTACAGTGAGCAAGTTTCTTTCTTTAATGTCAGGACTTGCAGGATCCACATTTTCAAGGACATAGACCACAAAGGCATTATGCCTTAGGGGAACCCCTTTGGGTCTCCCTGTTGTACCTGATGTATACATGAGAATCGTGATATCCCCATCTCCAATGTCACAGAGCATCTCATCCGAAGAAGCAGAACGGATCAGGTCTTCATAATTTGCCCTTGACCCGCCCTCTATGGAGATATATTCCTTCACTGTTGGTAACTGGGGGAGTATCGTATTGACAATATCCAGATATCTGCTCCCCACAAAGAGGACTTTCACCTCTGCATTACCGATCATGTAGGCCAATTCATCTGCCTTGGCCCTGAAATTCAGAGGCACAAAGATGGCACCTAACTTGGCTGATGCATAATAGGTTTCAATATACTGATTGCAGTTGACATGGAGCATACCAATTCGATCGCTTTTTTCAACGCCTAATTTGGTCAAAACATTAACCAATTGGTTGACCCGCTCATTGATTTGTGCATAGGTCCATCTCTTTCCTTCAAAAACAATGCAATCCCTCTCAGGACAGATGGCATTGGCAATGCTCAAAAAATCCGTTGTGTTCATTCTATCTGATCCCCCCTCTTCTCACGATAGTCCTGACGCAAGCCTTCTTTCTAGATCCAGGCCTTCTGAAAGACTTAAATCCAATCCCCTGATGATTGCGTGCTTGGCTTTCCATACGGCATCCAGATGATAAGAGGCTATCCTTTTTGCCATCTCCTCAGCTGTCTGGTAGAGCTTTTCTTTTGGCACCACCCGATTGACCAGGCCAAAACGGAAAGCCTCTTCGCCGCCAATCCATCGGTTGGTCAGTAACATCTCAAGGGCCCTTGCCCTTCCAACGATTCGTGGAATCGTCTGTGTTCCTCCTGCAGCGGGGATGATTCCCAGTCCAACTTCCGGTAAACCAAAACGCACATCTTCTGAAGCGATTCGAATGTCGCAACATAATGCTATTTCAATCCCTGACCCTAAGACATATCCTTGGAGGGCAGCGATAAGCGGCTGGGGAATACTTAGAAAGAGACCCCAAACATCCCTTTCAAACCGTACCTGCCTTGCAACGATAGGGAAAGGAGCGGTCAGAAACTCACTTAAGTCTGCTCCTGCACAGAATGCTTTCTCTCCTGCTCCCTTGAAAATAGCTACTCTGACTTCAGAATCATCTTTGATGGCCCTTAAAACTTCATAGAGATCGTCTCGCATCTGAATGTTGTAGATGTTTAATACCTGAGGCCGATTGAGTGTCACAGAGGCAATGCTATCTTTTTTTTCATAGATCAGTGTTTTAAAGCCGCTCATGGAATTCCCTATCTTTCCTCAAACTTAGGAGTTCTCTTCTCCCGAAATGCTTGAATTCCTTCTGCCCGATCCTTGGTCGTATGGATCAACAAATAGAGATCAGCTTCCAGGCGCAGCCCCTGTTCGAGTGTGAGGTCCATCCCTTTATGGATCGCTTCTTTCGCATACCTTAAAGCGATGGGACCTTTTGAAGCCATTTCCCGCGCCATATCCATAGCCGCGACCATGAGCTCATCGGATGGAACAACCTTACTTACTAACCCAATCCGAAAAGCTTCTTGGGCATCGATCGTTTCTCCGGTGAGGATTAATTCGAGGGCTTTACCTTTCCCCACCAATCTTGACAGTCGCTGAGTCCCTCCATCCCATGGAATTTCACCATCAGTCACCTGAGTCATGGCAAAGCGGCTGTTTTTTGAACAGATCCTCAAATCACAGGCAAGTCCCAATTCAAAACCCTGACCAAAGGCATCACCATTGATGGCACAAATTGTTGGACACTTAAAGGTTCCCAAAATAGAAGCCAAAGAAAGCCGCTCTATTCGTCTGAGTTTGCCCTCATTGGAAGAAAACTCTTTCTCATCCGTTCCAACAGAGAGCGCTTCCTGCCCAGCTCCGGTAAAGATGACCACCCTTGCATCATTGTCCCGGTTGATTTCATTTCGGATATCGGTCAACTCCGAAACCATTTGATCGTTAATGGCATTTTTAAAGTTCGGCCGGTCAATAACAATGATCCCTACTAATTCTTTTTTTTCGTAGATCATACTCTTCTTGTTCATATAATTCTTATTCAACACCCCCCCGAAGCATCTCCAAGAAAGCTTCCACCCTTGTTTTCAGAACCTCTCTATCGGCTATCATATAATTGTGCTCAAGCAAAAGACTCGGGATCCCAAAGCTGTTAAAATAGTCTTTGACCTGAGGGACCTCAAAACCATGACAATCGCAATATTTCACCGATTGGAGAATTGCTCCATCTACTTTCCAAGTCTTGGTAAACTCTCTCAAGTAACCGAATCTTTCCTCCAAATCTGCTGAGTAGTCTTTCCTTTTTCCATCACTGGGTGCTTCTTTGAATGTCCGAGGACATCTCAGTTCCACAAGGTAGTAATAGGCAAGGGAACTCAGAAGATCTCCATCCAACTTCACATCTGCCCAGTATCCCCTCGTTCCAGTGCATAGATCATCAATCACCACATGGGCTCCAAGGTCCTCAATCATCTCGACGAAAGCTGGATGATCCAGAATACTTCCCCAGACAAGGATTCGGGGCCCTTTAAGCTTACCACTTTTGCGTTTCCCGATCTCGGCAAGAACTTCCCTCAACAGCTTGTTCCCTTCTTCAACAGGGATTGAGGTGATGGCTCCTATTACTTGAAGAATCTCTGAACCTGAGATCTTAGGAGGAACCTTTTCTGTAATTTCATAAAGACCTCTTACCATGCTTCGCTGTTCATTATGGCTCTCGATGGCTTTTTTGAGTTCTTCAAAACTCAATTCTTTTCCTGTTAGCTCCTCCAATGTCTTCTTAAAGTCATCCAATCCTTCTCTGAAGAATTTTTGGTGCCTTCCGCAAACTTTTGTGGGCAAATCCATGAAGTGAAAGTAGTGGTGGTCTACAACAGATTCCCATATTCGACCTGTTCTCTCCATAGCATCACAGCTATGGACCAAAAGCATTCCATCTAAAAAATCGTATTTCCCTTTCAGGGAAAGGTCAAAGACACTGCGGACAAAAGGACAGAATGCCCGGGGAAGGAAACGATCCACCTGTGTGGGGGTTTCATAAATATCTCCTATCATTCTAAAAGGAATGATTTGAAGAGCAGTCATCATTTCCAATGGAGCGTGGAGACAGATGTAGCCCAATATTTTCCTGCCTTCTCCTTTAAGCTCCTTTGCTCTTCGAAATCGATCTCGATAGAGGTCTTTGGCTCTTGTAACTCCTCGACTTCCCTCTGGCATGGTCAAGATCTCCTCATACAATTGACCCTATTCATTTTCAGGATCTATCCTCCCTCAACTTCTTATAAGATTCCATGCTTTCCTCAAAAGGCTCCATTCGTTTAATCACTTCAGCGGGATTGAAGAGCCTCAGATCTACAATATCCCCGCTTACGATCATCGACGGGATCTTTAACTTCTGCTTCATCTTCTCTTGAAGGTATAATTGGTGCGTGGAGGTACTCCGGCAAGTGAGAGGCAAATGGAAGAAGGCGCCGTCACACCTATATTCTCTGGCAAATTTCAAAAGGGGATAACCCATGTAGCCATAGTATTCCCCTTCTTCTAAGGCGTCTTTAAAATAGGCAGTATGGAAATGGAAACTGAATCGAGCAATGTGTTCAAGAGGATTAGAAATCCCGCTCAAGTCAAGAGGCGGAGGAGGATGATAGCCCCAACTTTCGATCACGAAATTCCATCCTCGTTCAGCCATGTTTTCAAAGACGCTTAAACTATGCCAAGGAGGAAGTTCGCTGAAGAGAAGGCGGAACCTTTCCTCTGTTTGAATGCTACTGACTTTGTGATCGACCCTCTCCTTCACCTCCTTCCACATTTCTTTATAGAGAATCAGTGTCTCTGCGGGTTTTCCAGCAAGAAAGAGAGAGGGAGGCATTGCACTCCAAAAGTCTCGAGAGTGCATGGGGCAGGGAATGGCTTTACGGAGTTCATTAATCTCGAACCAAACCCGATTCATCTCTTCGATATCGTGGACGGTTTTTTCCAATCGGTCCCAGTCCATCTTCACCCCTAGGATACGTTCAAGGAAATGGACAAATTCCTTCAACTCCTCAACGATGAATTGAATACATCGCTCGTAAACTCCGTCTCTGAAGAGCTCTTTCACTCCAGGAATGGGCATGTCCAATACCCAGACAGGAACATCAAGGTATCTCCCCAATGCCTGAAACCATTTATAACGTGCATCGCAGCCAATGTTCGAGGAGAGGAGGAAGATGGGTTTAGGCATCCCACCAACAGGTGCTTCTGGCGGGATCTCTCCTTTCAGTTCCTTAGTCATCCTTGAAACATATCCAAAACAATTTCTTGCATATCCACAGAGATGTGAAGGGAAGCCATCTGCATCGGCTCGATTGAGGTAAGATTCCGCAACTCCTTCTGCAGCACAAATAGCGCCGAAATTCTCAGGATAGACAGTTTCGAGTTCCATGGCTCTGAGGATTGGGTCTCCATACCATGCATTGATCATGGCCCAAGCAACTGGTCTCCCCATTTGGATCGCTTCAATGCTTTTCTTATAGGTCTCATCAATTTTTGTTCGAAGGGGAAGAAATGACTTTAACCTATTTATATATTTCTTTTTTTCCTCTCCGCCCACCATTGCCTCCGTTTACCTCTAATTAAAAACTCCCTCCCCGGACAACTGTATGAACTCCTCATCAGAGAGGCCTAAGATTTCAGTATAAACATAGTAATTGTCCTGTCCTAAGCAGGGTGCAGCCTGTTTAAGTTCTGACGGAGTCTTTGAGAGTTTGAAAGGAAGACTTTCAACGCTATGAAGGCCCATCTCGGGATGTTCCAGTTTCCAGAAATGCTGCCGAGCGTTCAACTGGGGGTCCCCATAGACCCCTTCATTGTTTCGGACGACCCCTGCAGGAACCCCTGCCTCCTGCATCCACCTCATCACCTCTTCAGCAGAAAGCTTCTTAGTCCATTCTTCGATGGATTGATCCAATTCATCTTCATTCTTTTTTCTTGCTGAAAAGGTTTGGAATTTCTGATCCTTCATCCAAACAGGATTTGAGAGGACCCTGCAGAAAGCTTCCCATTCTTCATCGGTGAACACAGCAATGGCACACCAGGAATCTTCTCCCAGACAGCGGTAAACTCCATGAGGAGCAGCATAAGGACTTCGATTTCCCATCCGATGATGAACTCTTTGATTCACCCCATAATCGAGAATGAGGGGAGCTAAAAAATGGACTGCGCATTCATACTGGGAAAGATCGATATACTGCCCTTTGCCTGTCCTGCGACGGTAATCCAGGGCTGCGACCAAGGCTGCTGTCCCAAAGTAGGGTGCGATAAAATCCGTATAGGCACCATAAACCATGGCAGGGCCTCGGTCTGGCCAATTGGTGAGGTGAACAAAACCAGCCAATGAAGTTAACTGAACTCCGTAACTTGGTTGTTGTGCCCTTGGGCCGGTCTGCCCCTGAGCGGAAGTGCTCATCATGATGATGTCAGGGTTAATCTTCACCATCTCTTCATAGCCAAGATTCCACCTCTTGATGACTCCAGGGGTAAAGCTTTCAATCACAATATCAGCCCATCTGACAAGATTCTCAACAATCGGCCGTGCTTTTGGATGGCTCAGATTGAGGCTTATTCCATACTTATTAGTATTATACTTGGCGAACCAACCACTCCTGTTGATCCCGGGTTTATTCTCCTGAAATGGAGGTGTTTGCCTTAAGGTATCCGGTCTGGTAGAAGATTCGATCTTGATGACCGTTGCCCCATGGTCTGAAAAATATTTTATGATAAACGGACCTGCAGCAAGCCATGCAAACTCAGCAATCTTAATTCCCTCAAAAGCTTGTTTAACCACTTCTTTTCTTCTCGCCTCTCTCAAATGACTCCATTCTGTTTCAGGGAAATGAGCTTCTCCCTGGATAATCCCAATCTCTTTTGGTAAATCTCTTCATTATGCTCACCAATGAGGGGAGCTCGATGCCAAGGACCACATGAAGCCTGAGAAAATTTTGCGAAGGGGCCCGGATAGGTGATGGTCGTTCCCAGTTCCGGATGCTCCAATTCTCTCCAAAAATTTCTTATTGAAAGATGAGGGTCCTTAAGGATGTCCTCGTTCGTATTGACGGGCAAGAGCTGAATACGTCTTCTGGCCGCTTCTTCACAGAGTTCTGCTTTCGTATGCGCCAGAAAGAACTGCCCAATGGGTTTCTCTGCAAGATCATATTCCTCTTGGGTGACTTTCCCTAAATCGAGCTCTTCCCATTTCCTCTGCCGAAGGTAGTCATCCCCCACCCCCTCACAATCCATCCATTCGACCAGAGTCTTCATAAATCCTGCGCCGGCCTTCCCCCCCATCACCCGAAAGGAGATAAACCCATCCTTACACGGCCATATCTCTCTCAACTTGGCGCCCGTAGTGGGTCGGACACGAAGCTGTCCGGTTCGCCCCACCTTGAGCCGGTTCATTTCCCAGATCTGGGCAATTTCTGCGGTTGTCCACTCCACGCACTGTTGGGCTGAAACATCCACATGCTGTCCCTCGCCCGTGGTTTCCCGGTAATAATGAGCAATGAGTGTAGATGCAGCGGCCGCTGCTCCTGCATGCATATAGGACTGAGGAAAACTGATCCTCACTGGCGCTCGATCCGAATCGCCACAGATATTGAGCATCCCCCCTAGTGCCCACACCATGAGGTCGGGTCCTTTAAAATTTTTATATGGACCATCCTGACCAAAAGGGCTGATCGAAGTCATGATGATTCGTGGGTTGATTCTGCTCAACGTCGAATATCCCAAATTTAGCTGTTCCATGTAACCTGGATAAAAAGATTCGATGACGAAATCAGCCTTTTCAGCCATTTCAAGAAAGATGTTTCTCCCCTCACTTTTTTCAATATCCAAGGTGATGCTTTTTTTGCCCGTGTTGAAAGCAAACCAATAAAGGCTCTTCTCTGGATGGGAGATATCTTTATAAAAAGGACCGATCTGCCGTGATGGATCTCCCCCTGGCTTCTCTATTTTGATGACCTCTGCTCCTAAATCAGTGAGAATCTTTCCGCACAGAAATCCTTTCTCATCCGTCAGGTCAAGAGCGAGAAAAGGTCCCAGCATTAAATCCTGTTTACTTTCCATTTGAGAGTGAGATGTTCTTTCCATAGCCTTGAACTTTTAAATTCTTTATCTCCCAAAGATCGCCACGGCGCAGTTAAATTCTCCGGGCTGTCCCCCTTGACAATGAACCAGGCCAAGTTGTGGATCCTTTAACTGTCGAGGTCCTGCTTTGTGCAGAAGCTGGTTGTATATCTCATAAGTCATGCGAAGGCCGCTCGCGCCGATGGGATGCCCAAAAGCCTTCAGACCTCCATCTGTATTGACTGGTAAATTGCCCTTGAGTGTAAAAACACCCTCTTCCACATAATCTTTGGCTGATCCTTTGGGACAAAATCCCAAATCTTCGTAAGTGACGAGCTCTGTAATTGTGAAGCAGTCATGAACCTCTGCTAGGCTAATTTCCTTCGCAGGGTCACGGATACCAACCTCCTGATAGGCCATTCTGCTTGCCTTGACGGTCTCCTCCCAGTGAACAAAGTCATAATTCTGATCAATGGCACCCGATGCTCCTACGGAGACTCCGAATCCCTTTACCAGAATGTAATCCTTTTTGAGACTGCGTGCGATATCCGGTCGTGTCACGATGGCCGCAGCAGCTCCATCGGTTACTCCACAACAATCCAATAAGCCTAATGGCCAAGCGATGATGGGAGCTTTCATTACCTGCTCTAAAGTAACCTCCCTCTGAAATTGAGCCTTCGGATGAAGGCTTCCATTGTAATGATTCTTCACCGCGATTCGGGCCATAGCTCTTTTGCCTTCTTCAGGGTTTATCTTGAATTGATAAAAATATCGATTGGCTGCTTGGGCATAGCTTCCCGGCGCTGTCCGATTCAGGGGAATTTTTGGTCCGGAGGGTAATCCACTGGTGGGAGGAAACAATCCAGAAGCCCCGGAATCCTTCAACTTTTCCATGCCCACGGCCAAGACAATGTCATATTCCCCAGCAGCGACGGCAAAGCAGGCTTCTTTCAGAGCCTCCACTCCCGAGGCGCACTTGTTTTCCACTCTCGTTGCCGGGATAAAGTCTAAACTGAGTGGGTAAACCAGGCCGGTTGCTGACCAGGCAGTGGACATGCTTCCTATCCATCCAGCCTGAATCTCTTTGAGATGAATGCCCGCATCTTCCAGTGCCTCGGTGACAGCCTCAACGACGAGATCATCGCCACTCTTATCCCATAGCTCACCAAATTTTGTGCAACCCATACCCACGATGGCACATTTATCCTTGATCCCCATCCTCCCCTCCTATTAATTTAGGCGATTGGCCTAGGTTTCCATCCATAGTGATATAACCCGCCAGCAAATTGTTCACGGCGGAAGGTCATCTCTACAGGCATTCCAATTGTCACCTTTTCCGGTTCACCACAATCGGTTAGCCAATTTTGGACTCGCCCCCCCTGATCGAGATCGATCACCACATAGACACTTGGACGATCGACATTTGCAGTCAGATGGTCAATGCTTAGTGTGAAAACCTTGCCCAGGCTACCCGATAAATTCACCTCTTCAAAATTATCCTTCGCCTTACACTTGATACAAACTCTTCGAGCTGGATAATGGATCGTACCGCATTCTCGACATTTTGCCCCATACATGGAAAGCCTTCCCTTATTCTCTCTCCAAAGGGCTGGTGGAGTGGGATATAAACTGGGAGATCTTGAAGAAGGCTGGACTTGAATCAGCTCCCGATAGGTCAAATATTTGGCATAACTTGCTAACTCTTTCCTATGTTTGAGATGAGCCTCAACCATTTTTCCATTTCTTTTTCGAAATGAATTTATTTCTTCAGTGACTGTAAGGACAAAAGCATCCGCTCCATCTCCATAATTGGCTATCAGAAGTTTATCTCCTGGAGAGGCTGTGTCTAAAACTGCTGCCAAGGATAGTAAGATTGAAGCGACGCCTGTGTTTCCCACGATGTTAAAGAGATGATCGGCAACGACTTCTTTTGGGGCTTTAAGGGTGCGCGCCAACTCCGCATGTCTCCTTCCATCGGGTGCGTTGAAAATCAACTTAGAAAAGTCTTTAGGTTGAAGCCCATACTTTTTAAGGAGTTCATGGATCACCTCAGACATCACACGTAAGTAACCTTCACTGTGAATGAAACGATCCTCCCAGGACTGAACAAAGGTGTCGCGGTCCGCCCTCCACATATCTATAAAATTTTCAAAAACGCCATAATAACCATCAATTGAGGCAATGACATCCTTGTTTCCTATGAGGAGTGCTCCTGCTCCGTCTCCGAGGATCTGCTCTAAATTGCTTCCTGGATAACCGAGACGGAAATCCGAAGCCGTGATCAGAATATCGCCTTTTCTATTGGATTCCATGCTTTGCCAGGCTGTTTTTAAAGCAATAGTCGCTGCTCTTATTGAATTCCCGTAGTCAACTGTAAAACAATGGCGAGGGAGATCTAATGCCGTGGCCACGATGGCGGCTGACTGTTTCTCTTTGTAAGGAAAACTCGTTGAGGCAAAAAATAGTTCGGAAATAAATTCTCGCTCATAGGATCTCACCCTTAAGCAATTTATCCCTGCCCCAACGGCCATGGTCACAGCATCTTCATCCCAGTTCGCCACGGCCCTCTCACCATGCTCAGTAGGGCTACTTCCCCAATATTGAGCGATGCTCTGTCTGCTCAAACGTAAAAAGGGAATATGAACACCGAAAGATTTGATACCGATCATCTCAACCCCCGTGTCTTTGAACATTTCTTTTACGGCTTTGACAACACATCCTTCCAGTAGTCGTAAATCTTTGCATAACCGGCCCGGACCATGGCTCTTACGAGAGGATGGAGGCGTCCCTTCTCTGGGCCTTGCTCTCTTATGGCATCCTCTTCTGAGGAAGCCCGAATGGCCCATCCTCCAACCATATCAACCAACTCAAGGGGACCCATGGGAAGGTTATAACCAAGTTTGAGAGCCTTATCGATCTCCTCGGGGGAGGCAACCCTCTCCCATACCATTTGGATGGCTTCATCGGTTAAGGCCCGATAGGCCCGATTGGCCAGAAATCCATAGCTCGTGTCTTTGCAGACAACAGGTTCTTTTCCCAGTCTCTTTGCCAAGTCACAGGCAACTTCAATGGTCTCATTAGAAGTACGCGCCCCTCTGACCACTTCAACCAGCCGCATCACAGCTACTGGATTGAAGAAATGGATTCCCACTACCTCCTCTGGTCTTTTCGTAGCGGAAGCCATCTCCGAGATGTTCAGATAAGAAGTATTCGAGGCCAGAATGGCATGGCTCGGAGTGCTCTCATCAAGCTTCTTAAAGATTTCTTTCTTTAAAGACATCTTTTCTATGACCGCTTCAATCACCAGATCAGCCCCTTTGGAAGCTTCTTCGATGCTCGTGCTCCCTTTGATTCGATTTACAATATTTTTCTTCTCTTCCGGGGTCAGTTTACCTTTCGAAACAAAGAACCGATCCAATCTGTCCTCAATGGACTGAAACCCCTTTCTTACCAGTTCATCATTGATATCTACCATCCATACCTCATAGCGTCCCATGCGGGAAAGGACTTCAGCAATCTGGGCGCCCATGGCGCCTGCTCCGATGACTGTGGTTTTTTTGATGTCCAGGATCTTCATGCCCCCTCCTTCACTTAAAATGGTTATGTTCTATTCGACTTTCTTACAGCCCCCTTCCCTATCAGCCTCTATGAGAACGAGAAATCTTTCCTGGAGGTCTGAGAAGCGAAGCTGAGATGATTGCAGCAATGCTTGCGATGATGCACATGATCACCATATAGTTATAAGAACGGGTTGTATCGAAAATATATCCCCCTAGGTAAGGACCAATCGCTACACCCATTCCAGCGAAAATGACAGCAAATCCCAGGATTGAGCCTGTAGCTTTAAACCCAAAGTAGTCAGCAGGAAGAGCGGCGATTACACCTGTCCATCCTCCTGAACTGAGTCCAAATAAAATCGCAAAGAGAAAAAGCATCCAAACTTCCGTAGAAAAGAGAAGCCAGATGAAGGCGATTGATTGAAAGGTGAACTCAGTGATTAAGACCCTTTTTCTACCCACCTTATCCGAGAAAAAACCTGCGCTGATTCTTCCAATGATACTTGTCGCTCCGATCACACCACCCAGAATCCCAGCGGTCATCAGTGACATTCCTCGATCCGTAGCCAGTGGAACGATATGGATCATCACCGCCCACAGGGCAGTGGCAATGAAGAGCCAGGAAAAGCCTAGGGCCCAAAAAGCTATCGTCCGAAGGGCCTCGGAAGATGAAAGTCCCTCAAGTTTTCCCGATTCCGTGGATTCACGAGGAACCTGCTTCATAAACTTCACAATCGGTATAAAGATCACCCAGACAAGAATCCCTAAAACGGTGTAAGCTGTTCTCCATCCAAAAGATGAGATCAACCACGCGCACAAAGGAGAAAAAACCAACGATCCGGCGCCCAGCCCTGCAGCGGAGAGCCCGATGGCCAATCCTCTTTTAACCTTAAACCATCGTAAAACAGTGGACATGACTGGAATATATTCACCCGCAATCCCTATCGAAAAAAGGACTCCGAAAAAGAGGTAGAGTTCCCAGATGGTCGTGACATACCTCATCAGGATCATCGAGAGCCCAAGGCAAAAGCCTCCTATGGCCAAGACTAGCTTCGGGCCAAACCGATCACAGAGCCTTCCGGCTAAAAGAGCCAAGAGATTATGGAAAATGGCATAAAATCCAAATGGGGCGGCTGTCACAGACCGGCTCCATCCAAATTCATTACTCATCGGTTTAAAAAAAATACCATACGCATAGACCAGACCATAACCCGCGAAGTTAGATAGGAAAGCCATTGCTACAACGATCCATCCATAGTAAGAAAGCTCTAATTCTGTAGAACGATATTGTGTCAAGAAGTCCCCTTCCCGTGCTTTGCCCTGTACAGGTCTTTCACCTGAGGGTTGACAAAATTTCGAGGCCACTCTCCATTAAAGACTCGGATGACTTCCTCAACGGGCCGTTTGCGCAATTCCAAATTCGCTTCTACTGAAGCGAAAGCCGAATGGCCGGTCAAAATTACATTGTTCAATTGGAGGATGGGATCATTGGGATCTGGCGGCTCCGGGTCTAAAACATCCAGAGCAGCTCCAGCTACTATCCCCTGCGATAGCGCTATATATAATGCATTTCGGTCAACCAGCGGCCCCCGTGATGTGTTGATCAGATAGGCTGTGGACTTCATCTTCTTGAATTGCGCCATCCCGATGAGACCTTTGGTCTCTAGTGTCAGATTCGCATGGACCGACACAAAATCAGATTGGGAGAGAAGGACATCCAGTTCAACAAGTTCCACATCCATCTGAGCAGGGATATCTGGAGAGACATAAGGGTCATAAGTCAAAATTCTGGATACAAGCCCCCTCACCTTTGGAACAATGGTTTGAGGAATTCGACCAAAACCGATCAGACCTAATGTTTGAGTATGTAACCTGTGAATCGTTGGGTATATCTGATATCGCATTTCTGGCCGTTCCACAGTCCATTTTCCTTCTCTGACTAACCGATCAAGAGGAAAGAGCTTTCTTGCACAGGCTAACATCAAAGCGATGGTATGTTCTGCAACCTCATCCAAGCAGTAATCAGTAACATTGGCCACACAAATACCTTGTTCCGTCGCTGCCTCCACATCGATGCCTTCGTAACCAATTCCTATGTTGGCGATGATCCTACAGCGATGGACCCTTTTGATGACTTGACGAGTTATCTTTTGGTAGAGGGAGATGGTAATGAGGGCATCTGCATCGCCGGCCAAAGCAATGATTTCTTCTTCGCTGTTGCATTGCCTTTTGATAAAATGGGCCTGGATATCCGCAAAGCTCTTCTCATTAATATCCGCATAGGCTGGAAGATCTAAGGTCATCACCACTTTCCAGGTCATGGCTTCTCTCTCTTCACTCACTCTTCAAATTTAATCTTGCTATGTCTACTCCCTTTTCTAAAGCCTGCTTATTGAAGGCCAGGGCTTTTGCCCTGCCCACAAACTTTTTTTCCAACTGGGCATGGATTTTTCCAATCGGCATTGCCTGGGTGATCTCGAGATAAGCCCCGAGGAGAATTAAATTGGCAGCCTGGATATTACCCATCCTATTTGCCGTCTCAATCGCAGGGACGGGGAATAATTGGATATCTGTTCGTTTTATCTCGTCCTGAAGTCCAGCTGTTTCAAAGATGAGAGAACCTCCGGGCTTGACTCGATCGAGGAAGGTTGGGAGTTGGGAAATGGCCATCACCACCACGACCTCTGCTTGAGAAAGAAGAAAGGAAGCAATTTCCTCTCTTGAGAAAATCACAGTACACTCAGAAGCTCCCCCTCTTACCGCTGCTCGATAGGAGGGCAACCAGGTGACATGACGATAATCAGCCATAGCCGCCTCTGCCAACAACTGACCAGCAGTGAGCACTCCTTGCCCTCCAATTCCTGCCATGATCACTTCAAACCGACTATCTGCCATCTCCATCGCTTTCCTGACTTAGATCGGATTCAGGTTTTGTCCACATCCTTGAATTCCCCAAGGGGAAACTCCTTAATTACTTCTTCCTGGATCCATTTCAGGGAATCAACCGGCTTTAATCTCCAATTAGCAGGGCACGCCACCAAAACTTCAACAAAGGTCATTCCAACATCATCCATCTGTTTCTTCAGAGCCTTTTTAATAAATTTTCTGGTTTGCTGATACTGGGCAGCAGTCGTCAGGGCGCCTCGGGCAGCATAACAAACTCCTCGCATGGTGGCGACTAGTTCAGGAACATGAAGAGGATAGCCATGGCTTTCGGTTCGGCCCTCTGGAGTGGAAGTGGTCTTCTGTCCCATGAGGGTCGTGGGACCCATCTGCCCGCCTGTAGTTCCATAGTTTGTATTGTTAAGCATGAAGATAGAAATTCTTTCACAGCGGTGACAGGCACCTAAGAATCCTTCACTCCCGATGGAGGCGCAGTCTCCGTCTCCTTGGATTGTGAAAACAATCGGCTCCCCATTCAGAGCATGCTTAATGCCAGTGGCAGCGTCCGCAGCACGGCCGTGAATGACCTGAACGACATCGATATCGAGGGGCATGCACAATCGTGCGTGACAACCCACTCCAGTCACCCCAATGCCACGGTTCTCAATGCCTAACTCATCAATCACCTCGGCTAATAACCGCTCCATAAGAGGATGCTGGCATCCTGGACAGTAAGGGTACCTTCCCACGCTGCGATTCCATAATCTAGGATTTCCAGAAACCAATACCTTCTGCGTCATTCGTGTTCCCTCTACAGCAGTCGTTTGATCTCTTCAAAAACCCTGTGAGGCAGGATCATCCCTGCAGGAGTCGGTAGATGACGGGCAAACAATCCAAGATGATGAACTTCTGCCTTACCCTGAGAAGCATTCCTGACATCTTCTATCATTTGTCCCTCTATGTTATCTTCGACGATTAAGAACTTGTCAGCCCCTCTTGCAATGGCCTCAAAGATGGCTTTCTCCGGAAAAGGCCATAGAGTGATGGGACAAATGAATCCTACTTTGGATCCCTGAGCGCGCGCCTCATTTACAGCCTCTTTGGATACCCTTGCCGTATATCCGTAAGCAACAACCCATAGCTTGCAGTCATCCATTCGGGTCATTTCAACCCTTACTTCAGATTTCATCTTTTCCACCTTATCATACCAATGTTTTGCAAAACTCATCATGGTGGGATAAGGTTCCCTCCCCTGGACAACAGCGGCAAAAGTGACATAACGACGTTTCTTGTCATTCTGTTGCCCCTTCCCTCGGACGGCCCATTCCTTCTCCGGCAGGGAATCGAACTTCAACTCTCTCAACTCCAAGGGTTCCATGAGATGACCAATGAGGGCATCGGAGAGGATGACGACTGGATTTCGGTATTTATCAGCCAAATAGAAGGCCAGTTGGACTAGATCATAGGTCTCCTGGACCGAGGCTGGAGCCAAGACGATATTTCGATAACCACTTCCACCCCCTCCTCTTGTCGCTGAAAGATAATCGGCCTGAGCGTGCTGTACGCTCGGTGCACCGGGTGTCCCTCCCCTTTGTACCAAGACAATCACACAAGGCAGTTCCGCAGCACAGAGATTTGCAATGCCTTCCTGCATCAATCCCCAGCCAGGTCCTGAGGTAGAAGTAATAACCCTCTTCCCAGTAGCTGCAGCTCCGTAGACCATGTTGATCGCACCGACTTCAGATTGGGCCTGAACAAAAGCCCTTCCCATTTTTGGAAATTTTTGAGCAAACCATTCAAACGTCTCGTTCTGAGGAGTGATGGGATAACCGAAGAAGGCATGGCAGCCCGCAGTTAATGCTGCCTCTCCCACTGCCTCATTTCCTTGAATAAATACTCTCTCCATGGATGAGTTATCCTTGTTTGGACTTTCTGGTCTTCTTTTCTTTTTCCTTCTCTGCCTTTATTTGATAAACTTCAATTGCAAATTCTGGGCACATCTGACTGCAAATCCCACACCCTTTGCATTTCTCTCGATGGTTAAAGGTCGGTAGCAAAAATCCTTCTGGACTCACTTTCTCTCCGGTAATGACAATGCAACCTTGAGGACAAAAGACCTCACAGTAGCCACATCCCTTGCAATATTTCTCATGAATAACGATTTGACCCGTTGGCATGCCTTGTCACCTAAAATCCTTTAGATAACCCCCTCATCCCTCAGTTGAATGATCTCTTCCCAATCATAACCCTTCTCTAAGAGGATCTCCTCCGTGTGCTGGCCAAATTCAGGTGCTGGCAAACGGAGTCTTGCCGGACTCTTATGAAACTTGATGGGCATGCCCACCGCTTTGATCTTCCCCAAGGCCGGATGGTCAAACTCCGTAATATATTCATTCTCCAAGACCTGTGAATCCGTGATTAAATCCTCCAAGGTGTTCACCGGTGAACAAATGATATCCCCGGCATTCTTAAGAATTTTTAACCATTCTGAAGAACTCTTCGTAAGAAAAACGGAATCTATAATGGTGATGAGCTCTTCACAATTTTTTCTTCTCGTTTCCATGTCCCTGAAACGAGGATCTTCAACGAGATGGTTTAGATGGAGAGCCTGGCAAAATATGGACCAATACCGATCGGGTTGAAGCATCGCTAACGCGATCCATTTTTGATCGCCGCACTGATAGATATTCCATAAAGGGTTGTACGCTTTTTTTCGACTCACCCTTGGCGGAGCATGACCAGAGACAATCGTTCCAAACACATCCAGACCTAAAAGATGGATGCCACTTCCCAAATGAGAAACTTCGATCTCCTGCCCAAACCCAACCCTCTCCCGAGTGACTAGGGCAGCGAGGATTCCAAAGGCCAACATGATCGCCCCAATTTGGTCAGCAATGCCAGCTCCATAGACCACAGGAGGGGAATCCGGCTCTCCAGCAATCGTCATCATTCCGGATCTCGCCTGGCCTAGATAGTCGAAAGCTGGATCCTTTGCATCAGGGCCTTTTGAACCAAAGCCCGTCGCCGAGGCATAGATCAATTTCGGATTGTGCTTCGACAGGACGCTATAGTCTATTCCCAGTTCCGCAGCTACACCCAACCGAAAATTCTGTATAAAGACATCTGTCCCTTCGATTAACTTAAATAGGATCTCTTTCCCTTTCGGCTTTTTGAGATCAAGGGTCAGGCTTCTTTTATTACGATTATTGTATTCAAAGTACCAACTCTTTCCTTGTGGTAACTCGACAGGGATTCCACGGATCCACTTGATCCCTCTTCCGGGATCTCCCTGGGTCCGTTCCTCGACCTTGATCACCTCTGCGCCTAAATCTCCTAAAAAGGCCCCTGCTGAAGGTCCCATTTGCCAGATTCCACATTCAACAATCTTGATCCCCTCGAGCGGTCCGTCCATCTTAAATCTCCCTCATCTTCGGAAATGGGGTTCCCTTTTTTCAAAAAAGGCTTTTACTCCCTCTCGGTGGTCATCCGTCGTAAAACATATATTCTGCATCAGCCCTTCCAGTTCAGTTTGTTCCTGAAGGGATGAAATCAATTCCCTATAGACAGCTCTCTTGATCAGTCGAAGAGCGACTCTTGGACCTTTGGCGATCCGCGATGCCATAGCAAATGCTTCTTCCATAAGCTTTTCATGGGGAACGATCTTATTCACTAGCCCGATGCGATGAGCCTCCTGGACATCCACCCCCCCTGCTGTATAGAAAAGTTCAAGGGCTTTTCCCATTCCAATGGTTCTGGGTAAAAGATACGTTAACCCTACATCTGGAATGAGACCCATTCTGGCAAAAGCAAGAATGAACTTAGCCCGTTCTGAAGCAATCCTTAAATCACATAAAAGAGCTATGGAAATACCCGCTCCTGCAGCAACTCCATTGATCGCAGCAACAATGGGCTTGTCCACTTTTGCGATCTCAACTGCCCAAGCACCAAAGCGATCAATGGAAGTTCTCCTCTTTTTAGGCTGATCTTCTTCTTTGATTCGCTTTACAAATTTCTCGATATCACCCCCTGCACAAAAGGCTTTTCCTGCACCGGTCAAAATGATCACATCGATCTGTTCATCCCGCTCCGCCTCTTTGAGGGCTTCAATCAATTCCTCCCTCAACTTCGGAGTGAGAGGGTTGCGTTTTTCCGGCCGATTCAATGTGATGAGAGCGATTCGGCCTCTCTTTTTCTCGTATTGGATGTAGCAGTAAGCCATCTTCTTATTCCTATCTTATTCCTCAGCTATTTCCCTTTATAATTAGGTTTCCTTTTTTCAGCAAAAGCCTTGGGTCCTTCCCAGGCATCTTCAGATTCTCTCACTTTGCTCAACAGAAGGGTTTCAAAACGTAGGGCTTCGTTTAAGGGCATTTGAATTCCTTTATAAGCTGCTTCTTTGGCCGCCCTGACCGCAAGAGGACCGTTTTCATTGATTCGATTGGCAAGGGCAAGAGCGTTAGGCATCAATTCAGCCAGGGGAACAACCCGGTTTACCAAACCGACCCGAAAGGCTTCCTGGGCGCTGATGAGATCACCGGTCATGAGGATCTCCAATGCGATGCCAAAGGGAATGAAGCGTGGGAGCCGTTGGGTTCCACCCGCACCAGGAATAATTGCTTGGGTTACCTCTCGAAGACCCAATTGGGCATGCTCTGCAGCAATCCGGATATCGCAGGCTAAGGCCAATTCCAGCCCTGCACCGATGGCAAAGCCATTGATTGCTGCAATCACAGGCTTGGGCATCTCCAGATACTTTGTGGGTGTCGCCTCCGGCAAAGATGAGGTGAAAGGACGTCCTTCTTTCTCAGCCTCTGCTTTGAGGCGGGCCATCTCTTTAAGATCCTGTCCCGCACAAAAGGCCTTGTCCCCTGAGGCCGTCAAGATGATCGTCCATATCTCCGGATCATTCTTGAGATCGATCCATGCATTCGTTATTTCTCTCCAGGCTTCATAATTCATGGCATTATAATTTTCTGGACGATTCAAGGTGACAATGGCAATTTTTTCCCTCTTTTCAAGAAGAATCACTGACATATCTCTCTCCCCTCTTCCAGATGGTTGTAAATGTATTAGTCCTAATCTAAATTCATTTTATTGAATGATGCTTCTTTTAGTTTTTTTAAGATATTTAATGAGATATACAAGGCCTATCACCCCTGCTCCGATGATGCTAATCACATAGTTGGGATGCAATAGGCCTAATCCTCCAAGACCGAGCGGAATTCTCTCCAAAATCCCTATCTTTCCGAAACCGTAAAGATAACCCTCGACCATCATGCCGAAACAGACAACGCCTAATGCTGCTGTAAAAGATACAATGACAATCTCTGCTGGGGAGCCTTGCATGAGAAGAACAGGATGATAGACAAAAAAGTAAGGTACAATATAAGCAAGCAACGTTATCCGCATGGCGGCAAAACCGGTTCGCAGCGGATTGGTGCCTGCAATCCCTGCAGCAGCAAAGACACCTACCCCAACAAAAGGGGTGATCAATGAGAGGCAGGCGTAGTAAAAAATAAAAAGGTGAGCTCCAATTGGCGGCAAACCTAACTTGACCATCACAGGAGCGATTAGCAAGGCCAAAACGAGATAAGCGGCAAGGGTCGTCATACCCATGGCCAAGATCGTGCAGATGATCATGCAAGAGATCAATAAGAGGATGAGATTTTCTCCAGCTAACGTTTCAAGCACAGTTGCTATGCCGACACCTAAGCTTGTTAGCCCCACCATCCCAATAATAATCCCGGCCGTGGCACAGGCGATCGTCACCAAAACCATCTCTTGCGAAATTTTTACTAATGCTTCAAATATTTTTCGAGGCCCCATCCGATAATTTTTTTTGAAAAGCGTGATGACGAAGAGGAGACCGATGGCATAAAGACAGGCCTTCATCGGTGACCACTTCTCTGCCAACAAATAGATTAAAAGGACGAGAGAGGCCACCAAGTACCATCCAGATTTAAGAGTTTCTTTGATGCTAGGAAGCTGAGCTCTTGGAAGCCCCACGATGCCTGTTTTAGCTGCGGTCAAATCGACCGCGACAAACAGGCTGACATAGTAGAGGAAGGCCGGTATAAATGCTGCCAGACATACATCCCAATACCGAATATCGAGGATTTCTGCCATGACAAAAGCTGCCGTGCCCATGACCGGAGGCATGATTTGACCTCCACAAGACGATACGGCCTCAATGGCTGCAGCCATCGTTGGGGTATAACCCGCTCTTCGCATTAAAGGTATGGTAAAGGGACCATCTACGGTGACATTCGCCACTACGCTTCCGCTTATCATTCCGAAGAGGCCACTACTCACCACCGATATCTTCGCAGGACCCCCTCGCACCATCCCGAAAAGGGCAAAGGGAAAATCGGAGAAGAACTGGACTGCTCCGGAAACGCTAAGAAACCCGGCAAAGGCTATAAATAGGACAATCGTCGTGGAACAAACGTACAATGCCGTTCCGAAAATACCTCGAGGGGTCAGGGTGATCCAGGTGAGAATGTAGTCCAATTTGAAGCCGCCATGGCGAACCACATCCGGCATATAGGGCCCGAGCACTCCGTAAGATAAGAAAACCATGGCCAATATCACAAGGGCCCAGCCCAGCGTCCGTCGAGTGGCCTCAAGGACGAGTATCAGAACGACCGTCCCCACGACAAGGTCCAGGGGTGTACCCACAACGATACTGAGCAACGCCATTTCTCTCCACATCAGATAAAATATACTAATTGCTGAAAGGAGAGCGAGAAAACAATCAATAGAAAACGTCCAATTCCTTGGGCGTTTCTTAAACATCGGTGTGTTCATATAGCAAAACACAAGACAGGTCAGAAGGATGATACCCCGCTGAATCATCGGAGTGAACTGTCCGAAATAGGCGGTATAGAGATAAAAACATGTTGTTCCCGCACCCAAGGCTGACAATGTAGCAGTTAGGAATTGACCTTTGCCACTAGCCTTTCCCTTTCCCTTTTCCTTCTCCACTTCCATTCACCTTCTCCTTGCATGTCTACTTGAGCATTCCAGTCTCTTTGAAGTATTTTAAGGCTCCAGGATGCCGAGGAACAGGTCCGGTCAAAGGAATAAATGCCTTGTTGGAGGCGTCTCCACAAGCTCGTTTATGGATGGCAATAGCCTCATCCGTATGCTCCCACCATATCTTACATAGTTCATAGACTGCGTGATCAGGAACGCTTTTATCTGCTAAAAAGAAGCCTGCTACACCGAAGGTTGGTACTTCCTTGTCCACTCCAGGATAAACACCTGGAGTGAAGGTGCTGCGAACAAAATAACCCGGGTAATTCTTTTCAAACTTCTGCATGATATTTTCTGAGATAGGAATGATTCGACATTTCTCACTTGTGAAAAGGTCGACAAACGAGGGGTTTCCAAAACCTATCCCAACCGTAATGGCATCATAGGTACCATCTTTAAGGCCGGTACACATATCCCCTGTACTTGCGGAAAAGCGATATTTACGCTTGATTCCGGTTGTCTCATCTAAGATTTGGCTCATGTTATGGGCTAAAGAACCCGGGGCATACATAACCGTTGTTTTACCCTCCAAATCCTCCATCTTTTTAATCGGAGACTTGTCAAGGACGACGATGTGATAAGGAACAATAATTGTCGCCCATAAGAGTCTTAAATCTTTATAGGGTTTCCCTTCAAATTCTTTTATGCCCTCTACCTGCCAGGCTGTCTGGAAACCCGAAGCCCACCCTATCTGGCATACATGGTCTGCCATGAGTTTCTGGTTATCCAGCCAGCTTTTTGTAATCATCAGGTCGAATTTCAGAAAATCACTATACTTCTCAAACTTTTTCAATGCTAAAGAGATCATGTGACCGGCAATCTGTTCTGGGCCTACTGCAATTCTAAGGGTCACAGGGGCTCGCTTCTGTGTCTGGGCTGAGGCTTGTTCAGGAATACTTAGAAGAAAGGGCACTGCGATCAATCCTAAAATGAGGCCAATACTTCCCACCAACACTAAAATACTTTTCTTTTTCATTTTATCCCTCCCACCTCTAATGAATTAGACTTTAACTTACTTTCTCTCCACCTTATGCCAATACTATTTCGTTGTCTTCTCACCTCCTTTCTGAGACGATATAGACATAAATTTATCTCGCTCTTTACCGGCTCTTCCTCGCATTTTATAGCGCAATTTTTTCCCTGTGGGCGTGTATGGAAGTTCATCCACAAATTGATAGTACCGGGGTCTTTTGTAATTGGCTAAACCAGGGTCTGCTAAGCAATGTTTATCCAGTTCTTCAATAGTTGGGATGTCATAATTTGGAATTATGTAAGCTGCAGTAACCTGGCCCCATTTCTCATCGGGCATTCCGATGACAATGCTCTCTTTTACTTTGGGATGTTTTTCTAATACCTCTTCCACAGGTTGGGGGAAAATATTTTCCCCACCAGAGACAAACATATCGTCCGTTCTCCCCCGAACGGTAATAAAACCATCCTTATCCCAAGTGGCAGTATCTCCCGTATAAAACCAACCTTTATGGAGTTTTTTTGCTTCCTCTTCAGGACGATTATGATATCCATCAAACATACCTGGTGTCTTCGTGATGATCTGCCCGATTTCCATCCCATCTCTTCCCACGAATTCTGTGGGTTCGGCCTTCCTATTCTTCTCATCCAATTTGATCACTCTCACCTGGACGAAAATAAAAGGTCTTCCAGCAGAACCTGCCTTCTCCTCGATGGGATGAATATCACTCCTCAGACAGAGCGTGCTTGCTGTCTCTGTGGTGCCGTAACTGTTGACGACATGCTTGGTAAAAATCTCTTGCCATAACAAAAAATCACGACTGCTTGCAGGTGACCCCATTGAATGAATCAACCGAAGAGAACTTAAGTCACGTTTTCTCTCCTTTTGGGCAATGACAATGGCATTAAACGTTGCAGGCGCACCCGCCAAGAAGGTAATTCGATGTCTCTCAACATGGTTCAATGCTTCCCCTGCATCAAATTTTTTTAAACCGAAGATATGGGACCCTACTAAAAGGCCTGGTTGTACTACTGTGCAGACTCCTCCCTGGTGAAACCAAGGTGTTAGGTTCATCAGTTTATCTTGACTCGAGTAGTGGTTATTGTGCGCGGTTTTAAAGGCAATGTTTAGTAAAGCGTGGCTGGAAAACTTCACTCCCTTGGGTAGCCCTGTCGTCCCTGAGGTATAAAGCCTTTCGATTTCGTCATGAAAAGGGTGGATCTTTTTGATGCGGTCCATGACATCCGGGTCTTCGGTCAATCCATTCTTGACATACTCATCAAATTCAATGGCGTCCCTGATGGATGATCTTTGTGTCGAGAGAATGACCTTCGGTCTATGCTTGGAAAGTTGAAGGGCCTTCTCAATGGTCTCATCCAAGTCAGAATCGTAAATAAAGATTTTGGGTGCACTGTCTTCGAGGTGAATCCTGATCTCGCCCGGTGAAAGTCTGAAGTTGATCGGAGAAAAAATCTGTAAATTTTTCCAGGCCCCAAGCATGGCAACAGGTAAGTGGAAAGTATTGTAAAGGCATACCATCACCACATCACCCTTTTTGAATCCATCCGCTCTGAACCGATTGCTTAACTGATTCGTGATGCGGTCCAACTCCCCATACGTAAAGGTCTTGCCTGTTGCCAGACAGGTTAAAGCATTCTTCTCAGCAAAATTTTCGAAAGCACCAAGGTATTGGTCAAGATACATATGTTTAGTTTTCTTTGAATCCCCGATAGGAAACTTATTTACCCGTGCCTCTCAATTCAGGAGCAGGGAGCCTCCTCCGCACTGGCCAGTTCCCTTTTTCTCTACTTGGTAAAATAACCGTGGAAAAACCGGGGATGACATCCTCTCCTCTCTGGTTAATCCCATGAGAAAGAACATCGACACAACACTCTTCTTTTTCATCTACATATTTCTTAATTACCTTTCCTGTAAACCGGACGACATCCGAAAAATAGACAAATTTCCGATATTCTGCATAATTCCGCTTCAACCAACCTTCATCCCCCATCCAGTTCGTAATGAGGTTGATCAGCCAGGATTGATTTTGAACTCCTGCAGAATAGGGAAAAGGAAGCCCTGCCCCTTGAGCTGCATGCTTATTATAGTGGACGGCATAGATCGGTTCTAAAGCAAAAGTTTCAGGATCACGGAAAGCCCAAGCAGGATGGAGGCGATAGTTGCGGAGTTGAGCGCCATGGGCGGCCAGTTGCACAGGAGTTGCTCCGACGCAGTAGGCAATCATATCCGTTAAACCAAAAGGCCCTTTAATCACAGGAGTTAATTCCTCCCCCACGTTGGTATCTTCCCAGTATCGGACTTCACTACCTCTTACCTTTTCTGCTAAGGTCTCATCCTCAATCTTTCTTAACTCTTCCTCCGTCCAAGGATGAGGAAGTTTAAGTTGGGAATATTTGCCAGTCTTCCGGGTTGTTTTTCTTTCCCCTCGCAGAGACCAACTATAAGACCGAGCCACGAGTTCACCTCGTTGGTTATAGAACTCTCCTCTCTGGTATCTCCAGAGGGACTTTCCCGCAAACTTAGTTCGAACCACGTCGAAACCGGCAAGGGTGCTTTTAGGCTTTATATAATCATTCACATAGGCGGGCTTAAAAAATTCCCATTCATTCCCTGAATGCCAGCCGTGGAGACCAGGTAACCCTTCAACTACGTAAGTGGGGTAAACGCTATAAAACCAGTTTGGAGGCGCCACCAACTCCCCATAACAAGTCTTCTGGGCATATTCCCTGTCCCGGTTAAGTGGGTTAGAATCTCCTATTCCGTTTACATAATTTCTGATCGCTTCATAGCTCACTGTCTGATTAAAGACATTGCTGACTCTCAACTCTAACCCGACCCGATCTTTGTATTCCTCCAACAACTCATTCGTTAACTCAGCTTCTGGCAGGACACTTTTCTCACCGCTCACAGTGAACCTCCTTCTATCAACTCTTTTTTGATAATCCTGTCAGGTTCCCCTTCCAGTCTTGCTGAAATGAGTTTGTGGCATTTCCCACATCTTATTATCTTCATTTTGCCTTGGGGGCCTTGGTAATAACTTTCTTCTAAAATCAATAATTCCTGGCACCAAGGACATTCCTTTTCCTCTTCCATCTTCTTTCTCCCTTAAATGATCCCATTTTGCTTAAATTGGGCAAGTTCTAACTCCGTGTAGCCAAGCTCTCTGTATATCTGCTCATCGTCTTGTCCGACAAGAGGTGCACCTTTTCTGACATAGCCTGGCGTTTCGGAAAGTTTTAATATGACTCCAAGGGTAGACAGAGACCCGATCACAGGATGTTCCACATCGATGAGGATCTCCCTTTCTCGATATTGAGGCTCGGAGAAAGCTTCGGGAATCGTATTAATTCGAGCACAGGGTACCCCTGCCTTTTCCAAAAGCGAGATGATCTCTTGAACGGTTTTTGACCTGACCCATGGAGTGATGATTCCGTCGAGAGCTTCTCGGTTTTTTGATCTTTCCCAGTCAGGAGTGAATCTGGGATCTTGAGCGATATCTTCCATCCCCGCCGCCTTCAAAAATCTTCTCCACACTCCGTCACGAGTCAAAGAAATAAAAATCCAGCCGTCCTTTGCCTGAAAAGAATTTGCATAGGCGTAGGGGCTCACGTTACCCATTTGGGGACGTTCCACCCCCAATTTCTCATATTCCGTATAGATACCATGTAAAGCGACAAGCCCAGCAGCAACATCAGCTAAAGCGACTTCAACAGCTTGTCCTTTTCCTGTATTGTCCCGGTGCTTCAGGGCCAGAAGGATCCCAAAGGCGGTATGAATGGCGGCAGCATAGTCTACCCATGCCGCCGCTGTCCTTGTGGGCGGGTTCCCAGGGAAACCATTAAAGCTCATTGCCCCTGAGATGGCTTGGGCAATAGGGTCAAAGCCAATCCTCTGAGTGTTAGGACCACTGGATCCGAATGCCGAGATGGAGGCCAATATAATGGAAAGTTTGATTTTCCTTAGAGACTCAAAATTCAGCCCTAATTTTTCTTTATCCCTCATAGCAAAGTTTTCGAGGATGATGTCAGAGCTTTTCACCAATTTTTCAAAAATCTCTTTTCCTTCAAGGTGATCCAAGTTGAGTGTAATCGCTTTCTTATTTCGCATTCGGTTCACGAAGGCATAACTATCCCCCGTAGGAGATAAATAACCAAAACGTCGATCCTCATCTCCTCCAGGTCTTTCGACCCGGATGACTTCGGCACCCATATCTGCCAAGAGGGAGCTGCAATAGGGGCCGGAGATATGGCGACTCAAATCGATAACTCGAATGCCTTTTAAAATGCCATTCATTTATAACGCCCCAATGACTTTAGGAGATGAACTTATTTCATCTAACAGTTTCTCAATGGTTATTGGGGATAATCCTTGAGGAAGTTTACCGCTCAGTTTGAGGAGACTTGACCAAATCGGACAAGCATAGAGCAGAACACCTGATTCTTTTGCTTGCCACAGTAATGGCCTGACATCTAACCCCTTGGGATCCCGGGCAGGATGAAGAGAAACACCCAGTTGATCGGCTCCGCTTGATACCGTCTTTCTCACTTCTACCCCTGAAAGGGAAGCTGGATACTTTATGATCTCATCGCATAAGCCATGGAGTGCGTCCCCTGTAAAAAGGACTCCTACTGTCTTTCCTGATTTGCGGAATGATATAGCTAAGGTAAGGTTGCTAATCATAGAATCATACAATGCATCACGGCAAATAAAGAGAATATCCATTTTAAATCTCCTCGCGCTCTCAAATCGGGTGGCTAAACTCGAAATTTGCCCCAATTCGGTTTACGTTTTTCTTTAAAGGCATTGGGTCCTTCCATATATTCTTCGCTCCCAAGATAATCAGGATACATATTGTGAAGCAAATAGTGGCTCGAATAGACCATATAATCGATATCAGCATTAAAGCTTGCCTTTACAATGGCCAGACAGGTGGAGCTCACATCTAATAACTCTAGACACCATTTTTCAACTTCTTCGTCAAGCTTGTCTAAGGGCACAACTTTGTTCACCAATCCCATTTGAAGTGCCTCTTGGGCTGAGTATTGCCGGCATAACATCCACATCTCTTTAGCTCTTTTTGTCCCGATTACTCTTGCCAGATAAGCCACGATATAACCATCCGCAGGACTTCCAACTCTGGGACCTACTTGGCCAAAGATGGCATTTTCTGCAGCAATCGTGAAATCGCAAAAATAGGCCCAATGACTTCCACCTCCAATCGCATACCCTTTTACTGCAGCAAGGACAGGTTTACGGCAAAGCCTGATGGCCCGATTGATGGAAATGGGATGTTCCCATTGGCGTCGAAGTCCTCCCAAACTTTCCCACTTCACATCCCCACCAGTGCAGAAGGCTTTATCTCCTACAGAGGTTAAGATGACTACCCCCACGGTTCGATCATGACTTGCTTCACTGAGGGCATCACAAATTTCTCCAAAGCCTGTTCCGGTTAGAGCGTTCAACTTTTCAGGACGATTGATACTAATTCGAGCCATACCTCCTGTATCAAAATACTTCTTTTCATAAATAATCTCTGTGGCATTAAAATCAGGAACTTTGGTCCACTCGCGAGGTCTCTCTTTTCCTAAATCCATGTTTCATTCCTCCATATCGAGTCCTTCACCCGTGCAAAAATGTTTCTTCCTATTGAAAAGGGACCGCTCCTTCTTCGCTCCTAAACTTTAATAATTTTCGCCATAGGATCGTAAGTACAAAACCGACCGTGCAAATGATGTTTATAAATAGACTGGTGGGAGCGATCAGGATCAAGCCAAATACCCCTGCCAGAATCCTCTCTAATACCCCCATCCTTTTCAAACCGTAGCCCTCAAGGGCTGCTGAAAGAGCGATCACTCCGATGACGGCAAAAAAGATGCTGCTGACAATGCTCATTGGAGAACCCTGTAAGAGAAGATTACTCTTGAAGATAAAGAAGAATGGGACAATAAAGCCGACAATGGCGATACGACAGGAGAGGAACATTGCGCTAAATACATTTGCTCCCGCTATTCCAGCGGCAGTATATCCGGCCAGTCCTTCCGGCGGGCTGAGTTGAGATAGACAACCATAATATAATATAAAAAGGTGGGCATTCATCGGTGGAACGCCCATCTTGATCAAAGCGGGGGCACAGACGAATGCTAAAAGTAGATAACAAGGAGTGGTCGAAAGCCCTGTACCTAAGATGATTGAAGAGGCAGCCACCAAGATAGTCAGTAAGATCAGGCTGCCTCCGGCGAGATCGATCAGCGTTGAGGAGATAGAGACTCCGACCCCGGTCAGATCAATCGATGCCAGAACGATCCCTGCAGCAGCGCAAGCAATCGCGATCTGGATCATCGTTTGCATCCCATCTACGAGGCCTAAATAGAATCTTTTAAATGTCAGCCTACTCTCCTTATAAAACCAAGATGCGATGCCCAATCCTATAATGGCCATCAAACCAGCTTTTTGAGGGGTAACTCTTGCAACGCCGAGGAAGAAGATAAGTGTTCCAATGGGAATCGTCATGGGCAGGGCTCGAACGATTGTTGTTTTTAAGGAAGGAAGTTGAGAGCGAGGTACGCCATGCAATCCTATCTTTACTGCATGGAAATCTACTTGTAGAAATAAACATAAGTAATAAAGACAGGCAGGCAGAAAAGCAGCGATAGCGACTTGCCAATAACTTATCTGCAAAATATCCGCCATAATAAAGGCCACGGCACCCATAATGGGTGGCATGATCTGTCCACCCACAGAAGCCGCTGTCTCAATGGCTGCCGCATATTTTGGTGAATAGCCTGCATTCTTCATCATGGGGATGGTAAATACTCCAACAGTTGCCACATTTGCTGCTGGACTTCCTGTAAGCATACCCATAATGCTACTGCCAACTACAGCTGCCTTTGCGGGTCCTCCCCTTGAAGTACCAAATAAAGATTGGGGAAGTTCATTAAATAATGTGTAACCTCCCGCATGCTTGAGGAGACCACCGAATATGACCAGGACAACAACGATCGTTGCAGCCACATAAAGGGGACTTCCATAGACCCCATAGCCGCTGTAGTTAATATAATCGATGATCGAGACCCACCCCCCGCTTTGGGAAGGAATGACGTTGAGGATCAAATTTCCCCATTTGCAAAATGCAAGTCCCCCAATGCAGAGGAAAATAAATGGCAGTCCAATCGATCGCCTCGACGCTTCAATCAGAAGCAAGATGAATACTCCCCCACCGATAATTTCATAATGGGAAGGGCCGAGGATAGCCCGACTTTCGCCTGCTAGATCATATAACAGAGCAGGCACATAGGCAGCCACGGTCAACAGGGAGAGAAAAACATCCCACATAAATGAGAACCGAGGGGAGAACTTTTGGGTCGGGTTGGTTACCATGAACACAGCAATCATGGAGAGGGTGAGTAAAATGCCCCGCTGCCTGGTCATACCCCACTGACCCATCGCGGCTGTATAAAGATAAAAAAAACCGCTGAGGGCCAATAAAAATGATACGATCCTTTTGGACCAAATACGCATTTTCTTTTCTCCTCATTCCGGTATCAAACCGTGAGATAAGTCACTATTTCATCATTCCACTCTCTTTCCAATACTTCTCCGCTCCTGGATGGTAAAGAATCCCAAAATCTCTAAAGAGAGCTGTAAATTGTCCAAAAGGCTTAAACATCTCAACCCCTTCTTTATAATGTTGGTGAACAATTTTGCAAATTTCATAGGCCACTTCATTGGGTAATCGGGTAGTCGTTCCCCAAAAAAGGACCGGCCCTAATGTAGATACAGGATAATCCTGCTTGGGATAGGTGTTGGCAGGCATAGTGGATATATAATAAGAAACATCTTCCGTTGCGGCTTTCTTAGCGATGTCTTCAGGGATGGGGATAACCCGGCAATGTTTTATCGTGAAAAGTTCCATGGGTCCTGTAGAAGGGTAACCCTGGGTTTGAATAATCACATCTGCATGGTTATCTCTTAAGGCATCCAACTGTGCTTCCAGGGTGGAATAGTAAGTTGTTTTTATATCCTTATCTGGATCCAAACCCGCGGCCTTCCAGATCGCCGCATTTACTTTCTGCATGCTCATCGCCTTCGACATTTCGCCTAACCTTTTCCCCTTGATGTCCCAGAAGGCTTTTACTGGACCATCCCATAAAGAATAGATTTGGGCTGCCATGATAGTCGTGGGTAACAACACTCTTAATTCTTTCCCTTTTGTTCCGAATTTTACCCAATCGTCTTTTGCGGTATAAGCGTCTCGAGCTGTGCTTGGACTACTTAGCCCAATATCAATTTCACCTCTGATCAATTGTGCTGTATGGGCTGTCGTCCCTTTTCCTGGAATGACCGAGATTTGTAATTTCGAAGAACCTGGAAGAGGAGAATATTTATTGATCAGAGTTGCCGCTGCCACAGCCACCCCATAAGTGGTTCCTGTCGTCCCAGTTGGAACCCAAGTCAGATTGTACTGAGTCGGTTTTTCTTGCTGTCCGTAAATACTGAGGGCTGAAACCATTCCTCCTATTACAAAAAGAAAGACCATCGATAAAACAAATCCCCACCTTTTCATCTCTCCATCCTCCTTTCTTTGAATGCTTCTCTCACCCTAAATCATGACTCAATTAAACCATACAATACCCACCATTTACGCTGATGGTCTGGCCAGTGATATGTCCAGACCTCAGATCAGAGGCCAAAAATATGATCATATTTGCCACATCCTCAGGTCTGCCAAATTTCCTAAGGGGATAAAGACGGAGAGCCTTTTTCATCTGATCTTCATATTCAGAATATTTTTCGAGACTCTCTTGCTTCATCTTTTCAACCATCTCTGTTCGCCGCTCTCCGATTGTCATGGAAGGACATACCACATTAACCCGAATCCCATGGGGCCCAACTTCTTTGGCCAGAGCTTTGGAAAAGGCTACCACAGCCGCCTTCGCTCCAGAATAGACGGGTTGGTTGGGCTCCCCAATGCGTGCGGCATCGGAGGCAACATTAATAATGCTGCCTGTTTTCCGTGAGATCATATGGTCAATAACCGCTTTGGCAAAGTTAAGGGTCCCGTAGAAACAAACATCAATCTGAAAAGTCCAGTCTTCCCTTTTCTGTCTAACAAAAAATTCCGTTTGCCACGCTCCGGCATTGTTCACAAGAATATCAATTTGACCAAACTTATCTAACGTCGTGGCCACGGCCTGTTTTACCATTTCCCAATTGGTAACATCAACTTTAATAAAAAGAGTCTCCCCACCCTTATCCTTCACCTCTCTGAATGCCGCGTTCCCTCGCCCCTCATCGAGGTCGGCGATAACCACCTTGACGCCTTCCTCCGCGAATCCGAGTACAGTGGCTTTACCCATCCCCCAACCGCCTCCCGTCACCATGGCCACTTTACCCTTCAGCTTCAATTCCATTTCTGAACCCACTCCTTCCTCAAAGTTTATCCCGAGTAAGGCAAAAATTTCCGCCCTAAGAGATCACGAACAATGATGAGCTTTTGTGCCTCTGCTGTCCCGTCAGCAATTTGATAGCCCAATACGTCGAGCATCCGTTGGGTCAGAGGGTATTCAGTGCTGTATCCATAATGCCCCATCATGAGAATGCAATCATGGATCACTTCGAAAGCAACCGTCGGTGCGTACCATTTACACATAGCCGATTCCTTAGAATGTTTTATCCCATGATCACGCATCCACAAGGCACGATAACAGAGCAACCTCGCCGCATCAATTTTGGTTGCTGCCTCAGCAATCTTAAAGGAAATCCCCTCGAATTTGGCGATCGGGCGCCCAAAAGCCGTCCTCGACTTCACGTAGGTCATGATTTCATTGAGGGAAGTCTGAGCCTGTCCCAAAGCCACCAGGGTAAGCAAAACACGAACTACATCGAATCGGTCCATCAACATATAAAAGCCCTTTCCTTCCTCTCCGATCCGATTACCAATCGGGACCTTCACAGAATCAAAAAAGACGGTAGCACAATTTAATGGAATGAGACCGGCATAAGGGATCTCTTCTAAAGAAAGTCCTTCGCTGTCGGAAGGAACAAAAAAGCAGGTGACGCCTCGCGCGCCTGCCTTTTGATCCGTCTTCGCCCAGACAATTAAAGCGGTCGCTTGCATTCCCCGGGTCACCGGTGCTTTTTCTCCGTCCAGAACGTAACATTCCTCATCCCTCATCGCTTTCATCTCAATGGCCGCCACATCCGTCCCACAACCAGGTTCAGTGATGGCAAGAGAGGGCATCAATTCCCCTTGACATAACCTCGGGATCCATTGTTTCCGTTGCTCTTCCGTCCCTGACTGAAGAAGGGCACAGAATTGGGTGGGAATGAGGACAACGTGGGCGGCACTAATGTCCACCTTTCCAAACTCCTCGACCACAACCCCGACAGACATCATATCCATTCCCTGACCACCATATTTTTCATCAGCGATCATTCCGATATATCCTAAATCCTTAATCTGTTTAATCATCCAATCCGGTATGCGATGCGAGGTCGCCCGCTCTTTTGCCTCTGGCTTAAGCCCCTTCTCCGCGAATTCTCTTGCCGCACGCCGTAAATCCTCATGCGATTCATTGAAACCAAACTCGGTCATTCCCTTCACCCCTTTGGTATCTCTTTTAAATGTCCACCTAGTTCATGAATATTTTCCTTCTTTTAAAGATATCTCCTTAAGTTCTTTTCGCCTAACCTTACCTCCCTCTGTTTTTGGAAGGACCTCCATGAATTCTATCTCTCGTGGATATTCATGCTTACTTAATTTATCTTTTACAAAATCCTGCAACTCCTTCTTTAGCTCTAAGTTGGGTTTTAAATCTGTCACAACGAATGCCTTTACTATTTGACCCCGTTCTTGATCAGGAATGCCCACTACTACCACCTCTTTGACCGCCCGATGAGCTCTCAAAACATCTTCGATTTCATTTGGACTGATCGTCCATCCTGCCGAAATGATGATATCGTCCACTCTCCCTTTATGCCAAAAATAACCTTCCTCATCCACGACGGCTGCATCTTTTACCCTGAACCACTCCCCCCTCCGTTTGAGGGCTATCTCACCAATCTGTCCTTGAGGAATCTCTCTCCCCACTTCATCGATCAGTTTCACTTCTAATCCAGGCATAGGTTTCCCCAGAGATCCAGGTTTCACAAAATAATTCTCAAACCCCGCATAATTGTAGATAATGGGACCGACTTCCGTAGAACCATATCCAGAGATTGGAGGGATGCCAAAGGCCTCTTTCAAGAAGTTGAAGGTTTCTAAATCCAAAGGCTCTCCTGTATAGTGAATTTTCTTAATTCTCAATTTATATTTCCCCAAAAGCCCCAAATTTTTGATCATCCGAAAAACCGTTGGAGCGGCACTGATATTATTAATTTCAAATTCTTCTAGTGCCTCAAGAAGTCTTTTTACTTCAAATTTACCAGAGTAAGCACCCACAGCGATCCCCAAAGCCAGTGGAGCAAATGTTCCAATCCAAAGTCCGTGCCCCCACGCCGGGGAGGAGGGACAAAAGAACCTATCTCCTTCCCTGAGACCGCGACCAAAAATGGCAGCAGGCATTAGGTTGATGATACTCCGGTGATAATGTTTAATCGCTTCAGGGTACTTTCGAGTGGTGCCACTGGTATATTGATAGACCGAAATATCTTTGGAAGAGGTTCTTGTTTCGTAACGCACGCTCTGACTTTCGAGGAACCTGTAAAATTGAGGACCAATCGTAATGATTTTCATATTGAATGCATCCGCAACTAAATCTTTTTTCTCTTCCGTCGTTACAAGTAATTTCGCACCTGAATCTTTCAGACGATACCCAAGAGCCTCAGGACCAAATAAGGGGAAACAAGGGACGACGATCGCCCCTCTTTTTAACGTTCCAAATAAGCAGACATAAAATTCAAGAGAAGGATCCAACATGATCGCTACGCGATCACCAAAATTTAAGCCTAAATGTTCAAGACCATTTGCGAATTGAGAACTTAATTTTGAAATCTTATCAAAATCGTATGTTTCTTTATGTCCATCCTCAAATTTTATTCTTAACGCAGTCCCCTTTCCGACATGGCGGTCAATGCACTCATGAGCAATATTGAATCTCTCCTTGTTTCCATCAAAAAGCTCCCAAGCTTGGTCAAAATGAAACTTTTCTTTTGCCTCTTCATAGGTTCGATACTCAGTTAAGCGCATAAGAATCTCCACTCCTTGGAAAACAGGATATTCTCCATTGGCAGGAAATATCTACTCTAAATTTTACAGGCATGGAAATATTTCTGTGGGGTTTAAATTATAAGAGCAATATCTATGCCACATCTATATCAATCTTCTTTTAGAACCTCATGGGATAAGAATCCGATGCTTTAATTTTATTAAATTTAATAATTTCAATAAATTAATGATTAAGAGAATTTCCTCCCGAGAAAGGATTGAAAATGAATCCTGATTTGATCAATCATTGCTGAATGAAAATCATCTGTCTAATATTTTAGACAAAAAGAAGGGAGTAATAGGGTTCAACCCTTATTTATCATGATTTAAAGGGTTTATGTATCAGATTTTAGACATGTCTGAAGTATTCTACATATTTACAAATTTCATATTATGCTTCTTCATGATGTAATAAAGGTGGCTTCGATGAATCCCAAGTAATCGGGCAGCTTTGACTTTGTTATTTTTACCATAATTTAATGCTTTTACCACTGCCTCTTTCTCTGCTTCTTTCATCACCCTTTCTAGAACTCCTGAAATTTTTATTTTCCCGTCCTGCCTCAGGATTGTAGACTTGATCATCTCGGGTGGAATATGCTCAGGTAGAATCAAAGTTTCTTCGCAAATATTAACCAATGTTTCGATCACATTTTCTAGCTCTCGAAAGTTACCTGGCCAATTATATTCAGTAAATATTTTTATCGTTTCATCCGAAAAACCCTTTTCCTTTCTCTTCATCTGTTTACAAAATTTTGCCATTAAATAATTGGCAATATAAGGAATATCTTCTTTGATATTTCGAAAGGGTGGTAATCTCAAATTGATAACGTTCAATCGATAATAAAGGTCTTTTTTAAAGTCGCCCTTCTCAACTCTCTCCTCCAATTCTTTGTTGGTGGCGACGATGAGACGAAAATCCACCCGAATGGGCTCTCGCCCTCCTAACTTATCCAATTCTTTTTCTTGGAGAACCCTTAATAGCTTCGCTTGAGTGGTCAAAGGCAATTCGCTAATTTCATCTAAAAAAATCGTCCCTCCATGGGCCAATTCAAACTTTCCCAATTTTCCACCTATTTTAGCACCGGTAAAGGCGCCATCTTCATATCCAAACAATTCTGATTCGAAGAGTTCTTTAGGAATGGCAGCACAGTTAATTTTGACAAAAGGGAAATTTCTTCGAATGCTTGCGCTATGGATGGCGTGAGCAAAAAGTTCTTTTCCCGTTCCCGTCTCGCCGACAATCAACACCGAAGAAGAGGTCTGGGATGCTTTTAGTGCAAGCTTTTTCGCCCCTTTAATGGGTTGGCTATTCCCGATAATATCTTCAAACGAATATTTCGCCGCAAGTAAATTACTTAAGTTTTCTTTATAGGACTCTACTTTTCTCTCCAACGCTTTTATTTTCAAATAAAGTCTCTCTAATTTTTGAGGGCCG
>Ga0184631_10000006_pt1 | contig 43864 bp, 77 predicted proteins | sample PLM4_90_b1_FD_133160 | JGI IMG/M metagenome (GOLD analysis project Ga0184631, IMG submission 133160) | Groundwater sediment microbial communities from an aquifer in East River, Colorado, USA - PLM4_90_b1 | ecosystem: Environmental > Terrestrial > Soil > Riparian zone | place: USA: East River... | reverse complement strand
TTGCAATGGAATCCTCCTCCGATCCTCGATACCTATAATGTATACTTATAAGATAATTTGCCACAATCCTGCATATGATGTTGAATATATGCATGTATACATAATATTTTGTTAAAAAAGAAAAGACGTTATTAAACGCCTTTATCTCATTACTAATTTGTTTATCATTTTAATATTTTTCTCCAACTCCGCAACCTTCGCCCTCTCTGATTCTAATTCTCTAGACTGTCTTTGTGACAGTGATTCCCAGTCTTTAATTGTCTGCCTATCCGCTCTAATATTAGCTATTAGCGTTCTCATATGGCTACTAGATGCAAACGACTTAACTCCATATTTTATAAATGTATCTTCTATATTATCCAACTCTTCATCTGTCATGGTTTTACCTCATGCCCAAGTACTTCCCTAGCATGATATACGAAAACATGACCTATTCGATATTGCTTCATCGTGTGATTAATATTCGGCATCATCATCATTTGACTCTATAGTACAAATAAAAGTACCATTATTTACTGTGCGTGTTATGTATTTTGTCATAAATTCATTTCTGCCCCACGGTGCAACAGTCGCCTTCGCCACCCTATCCCTTATCTCTTTTATCCTATCTTGCATTTTTACACATCCAATCAAACATTACGTTTTCACGGTCGCTCAATGGGCATTTTATAGTATCATCTGTATCTATTTCTACACCACAATTACCACAAAAGTTTTGGTTTAGGTCATATATAATGCTATCGCAGTTACCACAATAAGGCATGTCTAAATGGTAATTAGATTTATACTCTTGTAATAATTCACCACATTTACAGTATTTTTCGCTTTTACCATCTTGCAATCTTGGGTGTAGTAATATCGGGTATTTTACATTAGCCTGCATGTGTCACACCTCCCCATTATTTATTAAAATTCAACCTTCCCACCGCAATTGTGACAATATCCACAAGGAAACATTAATCTAATTATCTCAGGGCAAATCATCTTTCCGCAATGAGGACAAAATTCTACTTGGTTTGTATATGGCATGTCACATTCTTTTCCTGTTTTTTTTATTATTTTCATCCCTACTCACACCCCTCCACCTTTTCATATGTCATTGCAAAAATATCTGCTTTGCATGGATAGCGTTCACCTTTTACGCCTGTGATAATGTAGTCTCCTTTTGTTATTAAATGATTACCTTCAAGCGTTTTTATATAAGGTTGTTCGTCTTCAACAATTAAGTCATCATAATCAACGGGGTTTAAATTTCTGGCATATTCTTCTGCGTCTTCTTTGGTTGTAAATGTGTCGTGATAATTATCAGTATTATCAGACCAGTAAAGAATCCAACCATCTTCTAGTCCTTCGCGATATACCTCTGCATCAATAATTACAGGTAATTTACGGTATTTCATTTTACTCACCCACCTTTAGTAATCTATTTACAGCTTCCTGAGGAGTATCACCGAATCCAGCATGAGATTCCATTAAATTGATAAATCCATCTCTAGTAGCACACCATGCTTTACCATCAAGATAAACATTTATATCCGTATCCCACCACGATGGATAATCTTCTTTTAATGTATTTCTTTCCAAGCAACATTTTTCACGACACCACCACTCAGTCCCATCGTCACCTTGGCTAACTGTTATTCCTCCACATTCTGGGCAGGGTCCAAGTAATACATTTTTAGATTCTCGATCGCCATAAAAGTAATTGCTACCAAAAAGCCATGTGCATTTACCGGTTCCATATGTTTTCATAAGTCACCCCTCCACCTTTAGTAATTTAAAACCATACCATTTACCATAAGTCTCTGTAATATCCGCCACTGCCTGACTTAATGTCCTATAGCAAGTACTACGATAACCCTCATTAGTTAGGTAATAGTATCTATCATCTACTCGCTCAACTGATATTGTTGTTATTTTATTACTTGGTCTGTTATGTCCACAAAATTCAGCTATTGGTATAATTTTCATATATCCACCTTTAGTAATTCTGCTCTTAACTCCCAACAATCTTCTTCATTACCTTCGTAACAACGAATGCAATCATTACAAGGTAGATCTATGTCCATGTATTCTTGGTAATGACAATTTGTGCAATTTTTCATTGCTTCTATTTTGTTTTCTTGTTGGTCTATGTAGTCGGCAATATCAATAGAATTATCCGAACCATAATCTTGTAATATTTTTACTGCTGTTTTAGCATCCATTTCTTCTTCTCTAAACATCATTCTGCCTCCCAAAAATATTTTTCTCACATTCATCACAAAACACAGGATTAATCGGTGAACCCATGCACCCGCACATATAACCACTGCAACAATATTTAGGTTCATAATCGTCATCAACTTGTATTTCTATTTGACAACCGTAGCATTCATATGTCTTCATGATAATTCTGCATCCTTTGGGTTTGGTGGTAGTGGCATCTAATGGGTGACTTCATCAATGCCAAAAACATGACATTCATATTTTGCATCAAACCACATACCATCGTTATCTATTTTTACTTCCATATCGATAAACCGTTTATTATCCTTCCAAACGTCAATTATTTGTCCAACTTCTGGCAACCCACCTTAACACTCACCCACTGCATCTGTTTGCCTAGTTTGGCGAGCCGTAGAAGTTCATTGCTATCACAATAACTAGGCACTTTTATTAATTCATTGCCACCGCAAACCATTATTTGTAATTCACCATTCTCAATCCGTTCCAGTACGTCCATCACTCCACCGCCTCCCCATCATCCTTAATAACCTCTAGTTACATATCTATCATAACTATCTTTTTTATTTTGCACTCTATATTCAGCGATTCGTTCACTATCTGAAATTTCTTCTAACCTATGTGTGCCGTGTCCTGTTTTAACGAATTTGCATATATAATCACTTTCATCGCTAAAATAATCATCAAAAATATCAATTATGTTCGTTCTAATAATGGTGTGATGATCTAATATGTATATTTCATCATATAGTTTAAAGCCATCAACCTCTTTATAGTGTTTCATTATTTTTCATCTACCTTTATAAATTTATCAATTTGTACTCTCAGCCACCCCGAGGGATTATAACCTTTCTTTCTACACTTGTCCCTGAAACTTTTTCTTAGTTTTCGCTTCACTTTAAACTGGATAGGAACAATGTCATCATCTTTTTCTTTATTCACATTATCACCTCTTATTTTCCATATTATCATGAGTTATCATTACTTGTCAACATAAATATATCTATCAATAGTACTAACATTATCACCAGTGTTGTCACTATCTATATTAAAAAGAGACACCATTTATTTTGGTATCTCCCACTCTGGTACTTTTCTTTTCTCTTTTACATCAGCAATAAATTGTATCATTAATCTCTCTATTATTTCGCTCTGTAGCCCCTTCCTATCGCCTACAATTTCCTTAAATTCTTTCAGTACATCATTATCTATGTATGGTGTTATTCGGCTGCGTGTATCCACATATTTAGGTCTATCTCTATCGACAAGACTAGTTATATCGTTAGTGCTAGTACTGGAATTATCTTTAGTACTATCTCTAATTAGTATGTCTTGTGCTCTCTTCTTTACTTCAAATGCCACGTTGCAACAACTCCTGCACGAAAATTTTATAAAATTCAATAGCGCTATCTAATTCAGGGTTATTTATAAAACCATAACTTGATAGTCTTCCTGTTGCGGCTCTTTCCTTTATTTCAGTATCAAATACAAACCCTTTATACGTATCTCTGGCCTCTTTTAAATATGCTTTATGATCAGATCTTCTATAATCAATCTTACCGCATAGCATTCCCAATATTTTAAGATTAGGATTATTTTTCTGCTGTGCTATTTTAGCAGTGGTTAAAAACCTGCCAATAGCTGTATAGCAATATTCTTCTGGTACGAAAGTTATAATAACTCCATCAACAAAAGCAAGAGCATTTATAGTGTGGTCACTCAACGCTGGTGGTGTGTCAATTAAAATATAATCATATTCGCTTTTCAATGGCTCTAGCGTGCGTTTTAAGACGAGATTAACATCGCCCTTATACTTTGTATACAACCACCTAGGAAATGTAGCTGTGTGGTCGTCAGCGGGAATAATGTGCAAGTTATCATTTACTTTATATACGCAGCCATCTACATTGCCTTTTACCATGGCATCAAACAAAGTATGCTGATAAAATTCGTCAATATCCTTTCCTAATAATAAGCTTGACACATTACCTTGGTTGTCTAGATCACCAACCAATACCTTGTATCCCATCTCACTTAGTATATGCGCCGTTGCTCCGCATGTAGTTGTTTTGGTTCCACCACCTTTTTGTATGCAAGTTGCCCATACCTTTGCTATTTTATTCATAATGCTCCCCCTTAGTGATAGTGTTGTCACTATCAATTGTACTAGTGTTATATTATCCATGAATAAAAAAAATCCTGCTCGTGGTGAGCAGGAAGTTATACACATATCAACAAGACTAACCATATGTTGTAGTTTCTTTTGTTAATCTTTTAGTTTTTGTTAAGGTTTTTATAAATTTTAAATAACCATGTTTTTTTATATATTTAAATTCCTTTTGCTAATTTTTAAAAAACGGTTTAATTAAAGTTTAATTCTTGTGGATATTCTTCTGCAATAAAGCATTCTATTAATATTCTTATATTTTCATCAGATAAAAAACTAAGTATGTGATGATACTGTGTACTTTGTTTCCTAGATAGGTGCTTGTCCATAATTACTTGCATGCCATAATCGCTTAAAATGCTTTCTTCATCAGTATGTGGATCAGTAAATCCAATAGTTATCAATTCTCTTATTTTAATATATGCTGTTTTCTGTTCTTCAATCGTCATTTTATGGTGGTCAGCATTATGTATTGATTTATATCTATTAAAATAATATTCAAGTAATCCCTTCACCGAATCGTTATTAGTATCACAACGTTGTTGTTCAGCAAACAGCAACCTATTATATTCAGTAATTTTTGCCGTTATATCTGTTGTAGTCTTTGTTAAAGAATCTTCAATTTTTAACTTTCCATTATCAATTATTTCATTTTCCTTTTTGAAAAATTTAAATAACCAATCAACAAAAGGCTTTTGAAGTAATTTATAGTGTATTGTAGGGTTACCGTTAGCCTTTTTTAACTTTGTTTCCAGTATTCCTTCTGATTCTAATTTCTTCCTAGCCTTATTTATTTCATAGCTAGAAAGAAAGGTTTCTTCCGTCCATTCTTTAGCTGTTTTATAAATAAATCCATCTTTGCGAGAACCTTTGTCACACCAATAAACTAATTGAGATAAAAAAACTCCACCGCTTAAATCTCCCATAGCTTTACAAAACAACCTAGGTACAGCAAGTGTATTTTTTTCTCCAATTACTTCTTTCATCATCATAAAAACTTGTTGTTGAAAACTTTCTTTTTCTTCCAATATAAAAAACCTCCCACCAAATTATTGACTCGGCAAGGAGGTATGTGATACAATACAGGTAAGTTAATACCTTGTCCTCCTTGCTGAGGGCAACCGACCAAATGGCTCTGCAAAAGCTGTTTGGTCTTTAATTTATTATATCATAATTAATTATGGATAGGTAGTATAATTTGTCATTTAATTGCATAAACTAGATAGTTATCCACAAAATATTTATTGCAATTCAGTATACTATTGCTAAAATATGGTATATAATATAGGAAATCTGATTGAGAAGAGATGATTTCCGTGTATGACGATGATACAATCGATAAGAATCTTCTTTATATAACTATATTATTAGTTATCATATGGTTAATCGTAATTTGTAATATAAAATAAAAAAAGCCACCAACCTAAATTAATAGGAAGGTGGCTTTTAGGCATATAACGAAACGTTATATGCCTATCTTTTTATAAATGCGTATGCCAATGCTCCAACAATTGTTAAATCTCGTTCTAATTTTAGTTTTCTATTTTCCGCTGTCATTTCTTTCTCGTACTCGTTTAATGATTGATTGACCTTCTTTAATGAGACTTGTGCTGTCAGTAAGTCGGTTTTCGCTTGTGTTGTTTCTGTCTTTAATTGTATCAATTGACTTTGAAGTTGTGCCAAGTCCGTCTGATATTGTGCCAGATTGTTTTGCACTATTGTCAAGTCCTGATTCGATTGTTGTAAGTCCGTCAATAACTGATTGTTGTTTATCTGCAACTGACTGAATATCTGATCTAATCTGTTTAGTTCCTCCGGCTGAATCGTTTGTGCTGAACACGTTCCAGGCAATAACGCCAACAACAAGCAGACAACCAATAATAATGTAAGTTTTCTTATCAATTTGAATCATCCCCTTATTTCATATATTTAAACTTGACACATAATTGTAAGTATTTTCGGCTCTATTAGCATATCCTTCTGCATATTGTTCGCCAACATCGGCCGCAATGTAATACTGATCTCTAAAAATATCACGTAATATTTCAAGATTGCGAATATCATTACTATCTTGTCTGTTGCGTAGGAAGTTTCTAACTACGTAGTGGGAGGTTGGACACCAGCACCCTGCCATGATGTAACATTTGTCATCGTCAAGGCTTTCTACCTCATTCAGAAATGGGACATACAGTTCGAGACAATCTTGCGTTAATATAGCTTGCTGTGCTAGTTGCCCTTGTTCTGTATTTAGTAAGTCCTTTAATTCCTGTTTTTCTCCACTGTCTCGAATATCGCTGTATGTTCTGCCAATAAACTTTTCAGCACCATCAATACAACTTAACAAGCTATCGCCACGTCCGTTTATCCCTTCCCATGACGAAACGCCCATACAAGGGTAATCTCCTGCTGTGGAACTACACAAGTTGTCATAACCGCCCTCGACACCTGTACCTATGATTCCTAACGCAATGGCTTTTGCTAATTGTTCATTTGTCATTTTATTTCCCCCTCATTATCTTTTTTCAACCACGGTATTGAAGTATTCAGCAATGAATGACTACCAAACAATGCAATCACTTGCCCCAGTATCCATTTAGCCGTTTCTATCAAATTGGGCAGATCATACTTGGCCCCAGCTACAGCATTTTCGTGCCACCCATAAAAATAAGCTGCCGTAAATACAGCAGCCATTAGTATGAATATTGTTATTAGAATGTTGGTTATGTTAATTTTCACATTATCACTTCCCTGTTATATGGCTATAAAAATACGCCCCTAGACCGCAAACGGCAGTCCATAGAGCGCATATGTGAAACCATTGACTCCTTAATCTTTCTCGGAATGTTGGTACGTGCGTACATGTGCTACATTTATCTTTTTGTGACTCTTTTATTTCTTTTATATCTTCTTTTATGTGGATCAGTTCGTTTAAAATTACCTGGATATTTCCATCATTCATAAATACCTCCTGCATTTAAAATAAAAATGCTCCGCTGGTTGCGGAGCACAACGCCAAAAAATTCAATTCTATTTGTGTTTATTCCAAGTTTTATACCTCCTTTTTGTTTTATGTTTAAAAACAACCGATGCGTACCAATTTCGACATTATTTTCATACGTAACTACTTATACTAATGTCGAGGTGGTAATGGTTGAGAAATATATATACATTGTTAATAGTGTCATTGTTGGTAAATGTATCACTTGTGGGATACGGAACATATGTCAAGAAAGATGTTATTAACACAAAAATTGAAAACATTAAATATACTATGTTTTACAGCAAATACGAAAGCAAAGACTCACTAAGCACTATGAACAATACAAGTGAACCCAATGAAGTAACTGAAAATATAAATGTTACAGGATCAAAGGATACATTTAAAATACTCATTATTGGCAACAGTATTTCTTACCATCCTATAGCCCCTAATATTGGTTGGGATCATGCAGGGGGAATGGGTGCTAGTTCAAAAGATAACGACTATGCACATGTGCTACTTAAAGATATTTCAAATAAATATCATACTAAAAATATTGAAATGAAAATTGTAAACCTCACTGAATTTGAGAGAAATTTTTCTGCATTTGATTTTAGCAAAGTAGATAAATATCGCGAATATAACTCTGATGTAATAATTTTTCAGCTTGGCGAAAATGTTATTTTAACTAACAACTTTACCGAAAAATATCGAGAATTAATCAATAAGATAAAAGGAACAAATAAACCATTAGTGATATGTGCATCTCCTTTTATGCCATCCTTAGAAAAAAATAAAGCAGTAAAGGAAGTATGTATAAATACTAATAGCCTATTTGTTGACCTTTCACATTTAACGTTACTAGATAAATCAAATTATGCTTATACCGAGCATGATTACAGTAAAGGTGTAGGTAATCACCCAGGAGATAAAGGCATGTCTAACATTGCCAAAGAATTATTTATACCAATTAATAATAGTTTATATTAAAGGTATTGTTGCATTGATGTCCACGAATTCTGAGTAAGTTGCTGGGGTAGCCCCCTCTATTGCAACCGTTCCATCTGACCCAACTAATAAACATACTAACGCGGCTGTTGTTCCATTATTTGCAACTATCGGCACTCTATAACTTTCTAGCGGTCGAATATATTGTGGCAATGTAGTAATAGTTGTAGTTGTTCCGTTGTGTATTAACCCTTTAAGTTTAAGTTTATTGTCTTCTAGATAAACCTTAAATAAGGCGTTTGGTGATCCGAAATTAACCCAACTATTCAGCAAAGCGGGTTGGGAGTTTATGAATACTGTATTGCTGTTTGCATCATAACAATGACCAATAAATAGCCTTGAAGTATTGTCAATGTTCCACAGACCACTTGACAATGTGGATAATGATAGTACTTTATTTATATGTAAAATCGCTCCACCTGATAACTGCGCTAGACATACCCCTGCGGATGAACTAGCTGTCGCTATTTCTCCTATGCTCAACTGCGATTGTGTGATTGCACCATATACTAATATTGGTGTTGGTGCGTTATTAATAGTGCATTTACTTACGTGTATCCTACATAAGTTGCCCTCTTCGACTATTCCAAAGTTATTTACACTATCAATAATAACACTACCTATATTTACATCGGTAACGTAGTAACTATCTGTTCCATTAAATAGTATGCCAATACCGAATTTACTAGGGTAATTACTGCTGTCAATAATAATTTTACCAATATTTATATGTGCTAATGTAAATGTAGCTCCATGAAATCTAACGGCACAATCTAGAGACACCCCAACAGTAGATATCTTAGGTACTATACAGACAGTATTGATATTAATATTTGCTCCACAGGAGTAAGAATCGCTTTTCAGGATCAGTGGATTAGACCCAGATGCATAGCAAGTTAATGTACCAGCATTTACATTTATCGATTTTATAACGATTCCATGTATTCCATAGCATGACGTAATATTATCAAGATATGCACCGTCTACAGCTTCCAACAAAAATGAATGGTACATACTATCAGCCTTGGCACATAGGGTTATAACATCTCTTGCTACTAGGTTTTGTGCATAAGTTGGACTAACTTGGTTCGGCTGAAAATGTATAAAACCATCTTTAGCAACCCCACTGTAATAATTGGTACAAACTGTTGATCCACTATCAATTCCAACATTGCTTATTTCAAAATTATCTGCAAATACCATTAGTGGTCCAATGATTACGCTACCGCCCGTTAATGCTGTAAAATCATTATTATAAGTGGGAATCTTCGCCCCAATAATTCTCACATTCTTTTTTGACAAATACGTTGATGTTGTAGTATGCGGTGTTCTCCAACGACCAACGGGGAGAAATATTGTTCCTCCTTCGACTGGCAATGAATTCACCGCATTGGCAAATAACTGAGGATCGTCATTGCCGTCACCAACTGCTCCGAATGCCCTAACATCTACCAAAGGGCCTTTAGATATAATGTCTGATGTTTTTATAGTAAAAGAATAATTTTGTAATTGTTCCACTGTTGCTACTGTTGACCATCCCGACCACGTAGAACCGTTATACACATTATAAAAATTAGTGCCAGTTACAACACTCATTGCCAAATGATATATAGATGTTCCGTTTTTTGCTACAATTAAATAAAATTTATCTGTACCATTTGGAGCATTAGTTTGTCCCACTGATGTAGTAGAATAAAATCCATTTGTTGTTTTGCTATGGAAATCACCAGTGAACAATGACCACATATTATCATTAACAATGATATTTTTTAAAATAGTTGTTAATGATGTAAGGCTACTATCATTGACGTCATAGCCTAAATCAGCAAAAACTTGTCCCCACGCCGCGCACATTGTAGACATTTGATAAAATAATTTATTGTGTAAATCAGGATCAGCGATTTCACCAACTGATACACCGTCAGTTATAGCTGTTTGTGCTGCATATGTAGTGTCAGAGTACATATTAGTGCCATTGCTATCCCATTGGATAAATTTATTTGTTCCAGCCATGTATAAACCTCCTTAATTTCCTCTAGCTTCCCAAAAAAAACCAGTACCATTGCCAATAGCGGTATCTTGAATAAAAGTACATTCAGTTAATGAATAATTATTTTTTAAAGTACAATTAGATATTATACCGCCACTATAAGCAGATGATTCGATATATTGATTATTTATATAAAATATTTGATTGGTAAACGGAATAGGGAAAGTAATAGAAACACTGTCATCGGTTAATACTCCACCAGAATGGTATCCCCATTGTTCAATCAATCCATCAGACCATTTTCTATAACCATTAGTTCCCAGAACTTGCGCAATAATATAAACATTTGCCGAAATAACTTTGCTATTAATAGTAATACCATTACCAGCCGTAAATGCAGCTGCGGCAGATGAAGTAGAATCAACATATTGTTTTGTTGATGCTTGTAAGTTCAATGTAGGATCAGTATTTAATATCAAATTACCTGTCATCGTTCCACCAGTTTTATTTAATATTGTAGCAAAAACATTTTTTAAATCAGTAAAGTTTGCATCTGATACCGTATAACCTAAATCTGAAAAAACTTGTGCAAGGGCACTTGATAGAATTGTTGTCTGATGGAATATTTTATTGTGTAAGCCACTTCTAGCCGTACCACCAGTTAATCCATTAATTCTAGTTAAATCCGAATTATAATCAATATCAGATAAAGAATTATTTAAACTAGGATTGAATTGTAAAAAATTTGAACTTCCAGCCATATATAAACCTCCTTAATAGTCCCAATATCCTTCATCGTATCCCTTGAAAGCACTTGTATTTAAATCATATGCAAACGCTGGTAAATTTTCTTTTGGATAAATCCAATATCCATTACCATATCCATCTAAATAAGCATTTTTGATTCCATATGCAAAAATTGGAATATTGCTACCAAAACTATAATTTATTTGTACTCCTTCGGGGCGTGGGACAATATATCCGTGTGTAATCATTTGTTTTTCCAAACTAGAAAAATTACCGGCAATTAAAACGTCTAACGACATATCTTCATTATCCCTGATAATTATCGCTGCACCTGGGAATAATACGCTCCAAAGAGATTGCAGATTAGCGGCTTGCCCTTTCCACATATTAAGACCAATCTTCGCTTTTAAAGATTTTCTATATGTTGGGTCTTCCATTGTTGCACTAATCCCGCCAATTGGTTGAAAGTTTAAAAGCCTTGGCTGTCCTACGATATCACCAATTATGTCTAATCTTCCATCATAAGCGTTGTCAATATCAAATTCAGTAATGATCGAATCTGCCGTTTTACTAGTATCATCTAAGTATTGTAATACTTTTTCTACCCAAGACAAAAACTTAGTACTTGATTGATATTCGCTTGTAATTAAATTTTTATAATATGAAATGTTATAACTCATATCAAGTCACCGTTATGGTAATATTGGCAACATCACCAGAAAATACCTTATAAAAATCTGTTGTTATATCATTGGTTGCTGTAGGATTAGGCGTAATATCTGCTGCCACTGCTCTTATCGAAAAAGTAGGAGATGATAAACTAACCAAAACTGATAATGCCGCGCCATATAAAGCCGATATTGTTAACTCTTCGCCTATTTGTAAACTGTTTAAATAAGCTGCTATTGCTGTTTTAATAGCTGTCGTGGTAGATGATGTATAACCAGTCAATGCTTTTATTGTCATTGCCACATAAATAGGTACATATACAGGGCGATAAAATCTAATAGTTGTTTTAGTACCATAAGTTGCATCTAAAATGTCTATTATTGTAGTACCATTTGTATAACATCCTAATCCTCTGTTGTTATAAATTACTTGCGCTACTGAATTATCAGTGCTACCTTCGACGACTACTGTTATAGAGTGTGGAGGTAGGTTAAATCCGTTAGGATCAGTAGAAGCTAGATTAGTATAATTTTCATATACTTTATATCTAGTAACATTTGTTAAAGTTGCTATTGCAGCAATAGTACCTGTTAGCATAGTTTGGCTTGGCAATTCCGCCGAAATTGCTTGTCTAGACCTTAGGCTGGAATCAGCTTCTGCATTTTGACCAACTATAGCAGCTACAGAATTTGTTACGCTAGTCCATCCAGCGGTAGGAGTAGCAATTATTGTAATATCGCCTATTGTAGCAGTAATAGAACCTAATGTTTGGCATGTAGCAGTTACTGTTACAGTTCCACCAATTCCTATAGTAGTTATTATAGGTAATGACCATTTGTATCCTGCTGTATTTTTTACTACTCCGCTAGTAACAACTGTCTCCGCTGTTCCTGTAAGCGTAACCTGACAAGTAGAATAAGAAGCAGCCTTACGAGATAATCCATTTAATTTTATAATAGCATCCAATCCGCTGCCGATTGCTGTTAATGGACTTCTGCTATTGTATGCCAATTCTATAGCATTCATCGTGTCGGATATTTTTAAAGCAAAAACTGATAATAATTGATAATCAGCAGAATCTATTTCTAAATAAATATCGTTACCGTATATGCTCTTTGCTTGTGCTATCAAGTCGGAAAGTATATCTTGATAACTCGGTACTGTTAATCCACTTGGATTTATACTGGGTGCAACATAAGCCATTAATTCACCCCCCTATACATTGGTAATTGTTGTACTGCCGTATTTTGTATTAACCACGGCAGTAAATGTATATGCTCTTGTTTCGCCATCAAAAGTACTTGTATATGTCTGTATTCCTGTTACCCCTATGGTGTCTAATATCCTTGACCTAATCAAACTATCTACTACTTTTTTATTAGTCCCTCGTGCTCCTAGTATCTGTTGGAATAAAGGGAGTCCATCTTCTGTGTCTTCCCACCATTCTCCTTTTAATAATCTAAGACGTGTCAATATAGCTTGTGCTACTGCATTAATATCGTTTAAAAAATTCTGTTTAGATTGTCCAAAAGTGTAATCTCCACTTGAATCTAAACGCCTATAAATCATGCTCATGTTACACCCCCAGTAGTTCCGCCTTGTGGATCACTATGAGTATGGCTTAAAAAAACCTTTCCATCTATTGTGGTATTTGTTCCTAATACAACGTTACTAGCCGTGATTGTTGCTGTAGTACCAGATATTTCTATCTTTACGCTTCCAGCTTCATTTCTTAATCTAATTCCACTACCTAAACTAGAAATCTTTTTAGGCTGTGACGTAGGTCCCAAAATCGCAAATCCATCTGATAGATCATGCCTACGTTTATCAATTTGGTTCTGCACTCCGCTTGATTGCCACCATGCATCCATACAATTGTCACCGAAAATAACCAAACATTCATCGCCAGTGGTGGGAGTAAATTCCAACATGTATCCTCCTGCTCTTAACATAATAACAGGTACATCAACCAGTAACGGAATTTCTTCCCAAGACAATGAACCGTCTATATTTATCTTTTCTCTGAGTGTTAATTGTATTGTTGCTGTTTGCGCGTTAGAATCATAAGAAACAATCGTTCCAGGGCTTGCAACACGTAAATCAGTGCTAAATTGTTCTAACATCTTCCTGTATATTTCTGTTTGTGGTTGTAATCTCTCAGGTAATGTAATCATATCCTCACCTCTAATTTGGGGACATATTAATAGTATCTAACATTAATGGTATCTTACCAGGAGAGCTAATCCCTGTTATCTCTGTATACCAATCTTGACCTCTTGTGTCTCCTGTGTGTACTACTTTAGATACTTTGTATATTCCGTCTTTGTCTAACATTGTAGGTAATTGCCCGTATGTTAATTTTTGAGTCCTAATATATGAATTGTCTATTTTAACCAGCATAGGAGGATTTGATATTTTAATCCTGGAATCAAGTAAAACTTTAAACGATGCTCCATTGTCAATCTGTGTAGGTGTACCAATTATCCCATTCTGCGGAGAATATACAATTGCTTCTCCTGCTGCTATATCTGTAATATTTGATATGTGTATTTGACCATCATTTACATAAAACTGTGCATTGTTATCTTGTGCTATAAGTCTGAAATACTTTTTAGGCTCGCCAAAAAACACCTTCCCGCGCGGTAGAACTTTACTATCTAAATCAGTAATAGTTCCCACTTCGAAAGGTGTGTAGGCTTGGTTTACTATTTGGTCTATCATTCCGCGCTGGTTTATCCCAGAATTAACGGTAAACTTTACTATCTTACCATTAAGTAGGGAATCACCATCAATACAGTGTAATGTAAGTTTGTAATCAACTACATTTTCCCTATCTCTAAGAGGTTGGAATATGTCACCATCAAATATCTTCCCATATGTTCCGTCTTCATATCCAGCATTAACAATAACTCTCATGCCCTCTTCAATGATTGCAGATTCTGTATTACCTGTTAGATTATAAATAGAAATTTCACCAAAATTTATAGCCTGTATTCCCATTTTTTCAATCTTAAATGTGCAACGTAGGTTAGACACATCAAGAGCTTTATTTTCTCCGTTTACAATCAATATTTGATATTTTCTTAGATAACTCATTGTGTATCACTCCAAGCAAGAACAAAATCAGTACCTAATGTTGAACTATCAGGAAAGTCAAGTGTTGTACTAGTAGTTTTAACGATATACGCACTTCCTATATTTAAGTAAGAATATTGTCCCAACAGATTAGCAGCTGGATATATCCCAGTAATAACAGGTATTGAGTCTAACAATAACGTTCCTGCTGAATTTGCAATACTCATTTTCCAATATCCAGACATTTCGTTATATTTTAGTGTCAATGTTAATGTTATGTTTGAATCATCAATGTTTAGTGACGTATTAAATGTTTGGTTTGGATCAGATGTTAAAGGTATTATTTGAGTACTCATATTATTGCCTCCCTGTAGCTGCATCTTCAATGTGTGCCGCTATAGTCGCTGGTGGTTCGGTTGGTTGTACTGTTCCTGTGCTAGTGTTGCCACTAGTTTGAGGTCTTGCGCTAACTGTAGTAGTTGTCACTTCAACTACCATTATTTCTCTTAGAGTTACAGTACAGCGCAATCCGTACAATGTTTTATAGTCTTCATTAACTGTAAGGCTTTCTATTACCATATTCTGATATAGATTCAATCTAGTAAATACTTTTAAAGGCAATCTGCTTTTTTGTAATTTCAATAAAGTTTGATATGCTTGCACTGATTTTGTATATCCACCACTAAATTGGTCAATGACTAATGACTCTTGTGCATCACTCATGCCAATATCCATTACAAGCCTTGCAGGTTCAATATAAGCGTGGTCTACAACATTTGCACCAGTTTGTATAGGGTGCTCAGTAACTTTCAATGTAGATGTATGTTCTTCCCTTAGAAAGGCATCGAAGAAAAAGCCGCCTATATTTGTTTTAACCATAATCAGTTGTTCTTGATCTGTTGTTAAACCATTCCATTGGGGAGGTCGCCAGACTTTTGATTCTGGCGGATTAACTCCTGGTTCTTTTTCTTTATTTAATGCTTTAATTATGTTGTATCCAGCCCACAACAGGGATATCCCATTTAAACTCATCCAAACACCCCCGAGAATTCTCTCGTTTGTCGTGCAATAGATTTACCGTTAGCATCTTGTATGGCTTGTATAGTAGCGTTGTATATTTGTTGTTGATTTGCTCCTGGTTCAGTTATATTTACATTAACTTCTCCTATTGTTGTTCCGCCACCACCGCCACCGATAGTATTAGCATATGAATTAGTAAAACCATAATTACCAGCCATATTAGCAGCACCAGCACCGCTATAACCTGACATGATACTTTTCACGTAATTTTGTGTTTCTGCGTAAGGAGGAACGCCACCATATTTTTCTACTGCTCCGGGTCCTGCATTATAAGCCGCTAATGCTTTTTCCCAACTGCCAAATCGTGCATATTGTTGTGCTAAGTATTGAGTACCGCCCATGATATTCTCATTGCCATTATAAGGATTGACTCCTAAGGCTTCTGCTGTACCGGGCATGAGTTGCATATATCCAATAGCCCCTGCCTCTGAAACTATTCCTTCTTGGAATCCAGATTCTTGTTGTATTACTCTTCGAATCATATCTTCTGGAACTCCGAATTGTTGTGATGCTGCTGCAATAGCTTGATCAACATCTCCATCACCGCCACCACCCCAACTGCGTGTAACTCCACTACTTTTTCCGGAAGTACCTAGACGGTGCAGTTTAGATTCTTCTGTTTTAATATCTGCAAACATCTTTTTTGCTCTTGCTGCCGCTTCTGCCATTCTCCCTTGTGCTGCTAATGCTAATACATCAACTACACCGACAACAGCTTTACCTAATATTACAATGTTTCGGATACTATCACTTATCATATTTTTTATTGCCATCCACAATTTAGCAGTAGGGCTATTAAATCTATCGCTTTCCCAAAACTTTCTATCCTCATCGTTAATATCGGTTATTAAATAAAGAATGTCTATCATCGTAGTTAATAAATCATCGAATAATTCTATAACTGATTTTATAACACCATCATCCACTAAATATCCGAATAAATCAGTAAATTTACCCCATATGAAATTTAATATACTACTAATTGATTTTAAGACAGACTCTAAAGCTCTAAATGCTGCCGTTAATGTTTTTAATGCATCTTCTCCTACTTTAGAATTATCAAATTCGCTCCATAATCTTTTTAACAATGCCCATGTGTCTTGTATTTTGGTATCTATATCGGTAAAAAAATCTTTAATACTAGTTTTAAGGCTACTACTTTTAAACATATCAATTATTTCTAATAGCCTTTTCCACATTGGTGCAAGAGTTTTGGATGAACGTCTACCTTCCATGTATCCGAAAAAATCTTCGATCAATATTAATATCCCACCAACGGCAATAAACATTGCGGAAAACGGTGCCATCATCAAGGCAATAGCTCCAACAACCATTTTTATACTTGACGGTAATGATGCGAAAGCATCTTTAAGAGCTTTAAATATGTTAACAACTAATTGACCGCCAGACTTCAATAGATTAAATATCATCGTCAGCCATCTAGCTATTTTATTAGTCCATTCTGGCATTGACTTTACTATCCAGTCATTGAAATCTTTTAGCTTTGTTTTAAAGTCTCCAAATGGCCCAGATAAATATTTAAGCAAATAGTAACTAATCCATTGTAGCGCATAGGTAGCTTCTAACTTCATTCGCCTAAACTCAAATATAACATTCCTAACGCTCTTTAGCTGTCCTTCTGCATCACCAGGAGTATTCATCTGCTTTGCTTGACCCATTAGTGCCATGTATTGTTGTCTGAGTTCTGGTATCCAAGCAATATCTTCCATTGATTCGCCCATAGTATCCAATACTGTTTTTAATTCTTTGGCTGTTTCTTTTGTAGTATACATATGCAAGGCTAATTTCTGGTATTCCATATCTGCTTTAGCTACTTGTGTAATCATTCCTACAGCAGCAGACGTTATAGTTAATAAAGATGTGGTAATTATTGTTGATGCGCTAGAAAATCCTTTAGACATCTCAGCGGTTTGTGACTTTATCGTTTGTCCTAAATCAGTTATCGCTTTGCTGGCATTGTTAAATTCATTACTTTTAACCTGGAATCCGAGAGAAACTAAATATTCCTTTATTACGTCCACTATTTCCCCCTTTCAGAGAGGGGTTATTGATTCCCTCTCTGTCTGTCTTGCCACGCTCCTATACGCCTGTCATTTTCTTGCTTAACAGATGTATATTCATGCCAATCAAGTAAATCATCAAGATTGTATGTTCCATCCCATAACTGGTGTTGTTGCCAATTTCCAGCGATTACAGGGGCATATAGCCATTCATTTAAGTTTTCGCATTTACAAAGTTCAGTCCCGACAGGCTGGCGGTCAATTCCTTCAACCTGTCTGCGTCGAAAAAAGACGAGACATTAAACATTAGAACTTGTATTGTCAATGCCATTACGGTCATTGCATCCTGTTCTAATCCTTCAACGCCCCATCTTCCATTCTCAAGTATGATTTGCATTGGCATTTCAGTATTCCCGGCTTGCTTTATTTCCTGTACCATTTTCAAACAATCTTTTTGGATAGATATGAAATCTTCCTTACTCATACTTGTTACAGCTTTTGCAATATTATTTTCACCATTGCCAAGAGCGGCGGGGGCTATCTGACCGATTATTTTATAAGCAATATATGAGCCCGTAAAAGCTTCAAATTTCCTTATTCTAAATTTACGGCCGGCAATATCTATATCTTTAATTTCTTCTCTTTTTTTCATAGCTACTCCTTATGCTGTTAATGACTGAATATCAGCAGCCATTAATACCCAAGTTACTCTCTGCCCTTGTGCTTGATATTGTTTGTCAGGTACTTTTTGAGGGGATAGACCAGTGATTATGTGGCTTGTTCCGTCGGTTGTATTTCTCAGTGCTGCTGTAGTGCTCGCCCACTTGCTAGTGTCGGCAATAACTAAGTAGTTGTACCATAGCAATAGCCACTTGTGTACATCGGAAGTTTGTTGCACTGTAATTGATATGTTACCACTATTACCCGCAATTTTGCTGACCATAATTGATCCATCTGAGGCCGTATCGTGTGCAGTTCTTTCAGTAGCCATAGTGACAACTACTTCGCCAACACCTTCACCGGTAAACGTATATGCGCCCATATCTGCTTGTGCTATCGCACCAGATAAGTCCAAAAAACTATATGTTGAAGTCATTTACTCTTTACCTCCTTTATACATTTACGTATACGCCGACTAATACCGAATGGATTGCTCCTGCTTCTTTGATTGCTACATAAATATTAGGCGATTTTCTGGCAGCTCTATCAGCTGTTGATTGATTGGCTAGGCTCTCCGCTTGGACTAAGTAACCAGTAGTCAATGTGTCACCTTTAGTAAGATTTAACACCGTTGGCCCTGTCCAGGTTCCTGCACCTATATATCCAATGTTGGCGGCTGTTTTGCAAGCTTCATTAATTGAGGAAATTATTTTCGTAACACCTGCATCTGTTTGCGCTACTTTATTACTGGAAATCAATAGATCTAATACATTTTGTTGAATGTCATTGGTTAGCATGTCTCTCCCTAATATTTGGTCAAAGAATGATCCCTTTGCAACTGTTCCTTTTTCGAATAAATTATAGCCAGTACCATAACTAACATAAACATTACCATAATTATTTTCTATATTATTTACTTGCGTAGTGGTTAATGCTTCTACCGTTGCACCTGTTTCAGGTTTGAACATTAAAGTAAATGCTGAATTAGCCAAACCGGAATTTTCGCCCATTGCATATCCCATAATAGATGCTATTGCATAAGCGTTTGAAGTGGAATATTGTCCTAGAGATCTACTGTAATTAAGTCCTTTTAATGTAGCAAAAATATTACCTGTTCCATTGCTAGGCACGTCTGTATCTTGCGTTGTGTAAAAATAGAATGTGCTAGGAGTAGCAGCCTCCACATATGCAGCGATAGCGATATGGTCAGCTTTCGTAGCTCCACATACTGTACAACAATACCATTCTGTTGTTTTAGCTCTGCAATATTGTACTGATGCAAGTGCGGTATCGCCAATTGCACTAATGTTAATAGTACAAGATGTACCACCAGCAGGTAATACGGTCGTTGCCAAACCTGTTGCAATTCCATAACCAGTCCCGCCTGTAGTTAATGTAATTGCACTTACTGTCCCATTAACGATTGATGTAATTGTAATTGTGCATCCAGTACCGCCAGAAGGTGACACCGTTGTCGATAATCCTGTTGCTACATCGTATAAGCTACCACCAGTAGTTAATGTAATACCTGTAACCCCACCACTACCATTTATAGATGTTACTGTAGCAGTACCACCAGTTGCACCAGATTGTACAACGGTAATTACATCGTCAACATGATAACCTGATCCAATAGCTGCTACTGATAATGTAGATATGGCACCATCTGCAATAGCTGTAACTGTAGCAGTTCCACCACTTGCACCAGATTTAACTATAGTAAGTATGTCATTAATGTTATATCCTGTACCACCTGCGTTTATTGCAATAGTTTTAGCAGACGTTAGATCTTGTCTACCAATCCATACATAATTTGGATCAGACGATGCGCTAAAGTATAACAATGCTGCTAAATACTCAGGGTCTGTACTAATGAAACCATCTGTTAGCATATCATCAACGCTGGTATATTGTCTTAACCTTTCTGAGGCTGGTATAATCGCTGTAGAGCCAATAATCAATCCTTGATTAAATGCTCGTCTTGTGGCAGCCGTACCAGATACTTCAACGTGTACGTCAACAAGTCTACTAATATCCAATGTTGTCATTTTTAAAAACCACCTCTTTTTTATTCATTTGTTATATGCTTATATCTTTATTGGTAATTTCTCCATTACTATCAACCGACAATGTCATTTCGGCGCTCTTGATATACGGAACGGTATCATTAAATTTAACAAATTCGTTGAATTGAAACGCTATGTCCGCTCTCTCCCAATATTGCCCATCAAATAATTCAGGAGAACGTATGGGAGAAACTTTAGAAGGTACTAAATATAAATTTTGTTTAGTTAACGGCAATCTATAGGTATCATTAAACATTAATCTTTTTAACTTAAAAGCATTGTCATAACTATTGGGTCCATAACATACATAATGAACTCTTACAACTCGCGTATAAGATGTAGCTTGGTTTGAGTTATCTGCATCTTTATTTGTGTATATTAAATCATGGAGAACATTTATGAGATCATCCTCTTCTCCTATGCGAATAAAAACTACGTCATCAGTACGTTTCCATGCAGGTGCTCCTTCTGGTTGCCATGATACCCTCACAGGCATAAATAAAGGTATGTTTAACGGATCATTATAATCAGCAGGATCATAGCCTAATATTGTCATAGTACTATTCCAAAATATATCTTCTAGTTCTGTTCTTGTTGAATAAATATCTGCCATATTAATCCCCCTGCATGTAAACGCATATAGCTTTTACATATCCGAAATCATCATAGGCGTTAGTTTGATAGACCCTATATCTTTTACTCCTCCAAACGCATTGGTCGGATGTTATAGATGTGTTAGTTCCTGCTCCTGCCAATGTATCCGCTTGTGTAATATATAAGGGTGTGTCAATCGGAACATAAAATACCATCATACCTGTGACCCTATCACCTTCTGGGATCTGTTCCAAATCTCTTGTTGTTGCGGGGATAATAACACCATAAAGATTAATAGTAATTTCGTTAACTACATATCTACCTGCTATATTTGCACCGACTTGTCGATATACCGTAAATTCTTGTGCAAAATCTGGATCAGACATCATTTCTGATATATCAATCATCTTTGTTCTCCCTAACGACATACGAAATTGATTTTATAAGGTCGGAAGTATCGATTAAAGGTCTATCGCTTTTCTTTTTTCTGATTGTAATTTGAGAATTTGGAGCCCATCCATTACGTGGGTCTCTAAACCATAAACGTGATATATCTTGACCTAATATACCAGTTTTGTTTAGTTGCTGTATTGCTTCAGTATATTGACCATTTAAAGTGAATTTTGCAGCAATCTTTAACTCTTCTGCTATCGCTTCTTTGTTTCCAGTAGCATTGATAGCAGGTTCGATAACTGGCCTAGAAGGTATTCCTCTCAATTCAGAACCGTGTGTATGAATATATAGCAATTGAGCGTTATTTATTTTACCTTCTTTTCGTATTGTGGTATCTTGTGGTATACCCACCAATACATCCATACGCATTAACTTTTCCATGTCTTTTTTTATTTGTTCAATTCCTTTGCCGGAACTAGTTACAGTTACATCACCAGACATACATACCTGCTTTTGCACTTGGTAATGCTCTTGCTAACGTAGCAAGTTGCATACCATAAGTTGTTGATTTCCACATTGCCCAACCGGGCAAGTCGCCAGAAATAGAGGATGTGTCATAACTTACAGATACATCACCAACGCCCTTAGATTGTTTAGGAAACTTCGCTTCTGACGTTCCAACAACTTGTGATGCTGTTTTATTAGGTCCCGCTTGTGTTTGCATATATAATGTACAAAAATGGGCAATATATAAAGCCATGGCATATGACCATTTACTTTTCCAACGTAATTGAATAAGGCTTGCTGTTGCCATAGCTATGTATAAATCAATAACATCATCTGGTATAACAGGTGTGGTTATTGCACCTACCGTTTTAGTTATTCCAAATTGTGGAAAGATAGTAAGAAAATCAGTACTTGCATAAGCTGGATTAGTACCTTGTATGACGTTTGAAGCATCAGCCTTTATCTGTGTTACCATAGCTACTATTTCGTTGCCATAAGGCCCTGTAGAGCCACTCAATCCATAAGGCATAATTTCACCGCCTATGCACTAGCTTTTTTAGTTTTTGAATGATTACCTTTTAGTAATGCGTTTTCTTCTTCCAATGCTGCTAATCTCTTTTTAAGTTGGTCATTTTCTTGTTGCTTGAGTTTAGTTTCGCTCTTAGAAGAGTCAGTGAAAGGTTTAAGGCTACCTTCCTTAACTGCCATTTTAAATAAATCAGTAGTAGCCACCCAGTCCGGCAACTCACAAAACCCAATCACCGTTTTATGTCTAATTAATTGTCCTTTAGAATCTTTTTCACCGCGATCAAAGGCAAATACTTTATCACTCAGAGTTTTAATCATTGTATATCTCCTTTAGTTAATATAAAAAGCCACTACATAATAGCAGTGACTTTTTATAAATTATTTTGTTTTGACATATATAACCCTTATATAAGAGTAATATAACTCTACATATATTATTTAGATTCCGTCTAAATACTCTACACAAGTGGTGTACAGGAATTTTACTTGCGAAAATTGTGATGTATACAAAGTTTCGTATGATGCACTTTGAACTACTGGTGCCGTCATCACGCGCGCAAGAGGAACTGTAAGATCCATATTTACCCTATTTTCTGCCTTAACATAAGCAACCATTCTTTGAGTAGTGCCAGTACCAGCCTCTCTACACCAACGAGAAGAATTAATTGTTAATGTTCTTCCTTCCGCTACACCAATATTATTAGATAACAGGTAATTTAAAATACTTTGAGTTCCCGCAATTGTTACAGGAGTATTTACAATATATGCATAATTAATAGGATCAATTAGAATATGAGTAGCCATACCCGTAGGATCATATTCTGAAGCTGTCCAAGTTGTTGTAAGTATACCATTTATATCAGACATGATCTCTAATGGAGTTTTGTTAGCCCATAAACGAGATGTACCGCCAGCATTAAGAGCAGCCAAACTGGATGTAACTGACGGATTATTTACTAGTCCAGTAGTTCCGGCTTTAGTAAGACCTTTGTATACGTTTCTATCCATCAATTTACTGTGATTTAATCGTAAACCACCATCAAGTATTTGAGTCAATGAACGGCCGATTTGTTGCAACTTTAAATCATCGAATAATGGAACTCTAAGAATTTCAGAGAAGGTAAATACCTTGAAAATATCTTTAGTAATATTAGCTTGTGATACTGGGATATTAGTTGATTCACTACCAATGATAGCATCTTCTTCGTTGCCAGTTGTAGCATAGTCAACAAATACATTAGAGGTAATACTAACCCAACCACCACCTGGTTTCATGTCAATGTCCCTAGGAGCAGTAAGGCTTGTTAATGGTTCGTATAGTCTAGGATCTTGCTTTTCGAGTTCACCAACTAGGAACGCCATACCTGATGCTGCACCAGCATCCATACCAGGTCCATAAGCCCCTCCGATATTATCTAATACAACGCCTCTGCGACCAGAAGCCATTACATTGTCCATTGCTTGTTTGTAACCTGCATTCATTATTTAAATTCCCCCTTCTTACGGATTAACCGCGTAATTAATTGTGACTTCTGTGATTCCTGTAGCACTGTCTTGTTTACCACTAGTCCATTTCATGTTAGGGATTAATAGAGCAGTACCAGCACCGGCAGGAGTAGCGGTAGCAGTGAAATCTCCCAGTGCAGCAGTAGTACCAGCCACAGTTGTTACATATACAGCACCACCAGCCAATGGAGTACCTTCTACACATATAATAGTACAATTACCACTAAGCAATATATCCGCAGGCATAAGAGGCTCATATACACCACCAGCGGTATTAGCTCCATAAGATAATGTCATAGATTGTTTTACTTCTGATACTGCGATACCAGCGAATACAGCAGCACTTGTAATTGCAGGAGTAACGTCTTTCCATGCTGTTACTGTATTGTCAGTATTAAGCACTATTGGACTACCAAAAGCAACGTTTGACATTGTTTCTACACCACTACCATTTAGCACGGATTTTACAAAACGTGCACGAATCTGATTATAAGGATTACGCGATACTTTACCAGCATATCCAAGATTTAAAGATTTACCGATTACTGTTCCTGGCATTATTTAAGCCCCCCATTCATTTTGTCTCCAGCAGCTTTCCATGCATTACAAGCTATTTCCGCGCCTTGTGCCATGCTTTGATTTTTATTGGCAGAATCAGTTGCAGACTTTTGTCTATTTTTATTTACAGTGTTAAGAATATCAGCATAAGAATTACTGCCACAAGACTCGCCACGTGCATCTCTAACGGACTGTACGAACTTCTTAGCTACTTTATTACGTGTACTTTCATCTTTAATGCCCATAATTACAGGTTTCATGTCTTTGACAAACTTGGTTAATATAGCATCAGCAGCACCTTTTTTCTTATCGTCATCGTCGTCATCATCATCATCTTTAGCAGAACATTTGTCATCGTCGTCATCATCTTTAGCACCTTTGGCTGATTTCCGATTGTCGTCGTCATCGTCATCATCATCGTCATCGTCAGCAGCTTTACCCACTAATTCTTTTTCTAGCTCATCCATAGTATCTTTAGCGCCAAATTTTTTGTGTGTTTCTTTGTCTGTTTTAACAAGTTCATTAATAATATTTGTCAATGAATCAACTTTACTAGTTAATTCGTCCATTGCTTTAGATTTTTCCACTTTTTCTTCTTCCTCCTCTGAATCTTTAACAGGTGGTGCTACCTTATCTGGCTTTTCTTCGCTTAATTCGTCAATAGCTTTGGCCACCTCTTCCGGGTCAGCATCAGCAGCCCATTTCTGGAATCCCACTGCTTGCAATATTCTGCTAGTTATTTTCATATTTTTAATTATTCCTCCTTCTGGTTTTTGATCTTTTATAGCAACACGAGGCCCAGCTCTGCCATTTCTTACTACTGCCACATGGTTGCCCGTTATATCTCTTTGCTCATATTTACGTTCGCCAATCTTATGCCAACTACAATCATATCCACAGGATACTTCGCGCTTTAAATTATTTTGTATCTCGCTAATCAACCCAGCTTCTTTAATAAATAAATCTGCTATGATATATTCGCCATCGCGCCTTACATTTTGCGCGTGACCTCTCTCTATCATAGGTGTAGTATTTATATCTAACATCTCACTTGGATGTGTATTTGTGACCGCTTTTCCCTCAAAACTCGCCAAAGTAGTTTCGCTAAATACTTCATCAGGACTCCTGTATACTTTTATTGGTGTGCCTGGTAATTCGTCGAAGATAGCCGGTAAATCTTGCCCGTGATAATCCATCCATCCAGTCCGTGCTATTTTTACATTTTTGCAAATCAAATAACCCTCTTGCGTTTCTATCATGTTAGCAGAGAGCTTATCGCCGTAATATGCTTTTGCCGTAGTTCGTCACCTCCTTTGTGACGGGGGGATTAGCCCCGGAATGAGTTGACCACCTCCTTGTTAATTAGATGGTGTAAAAGTGAATGTTGCATTACAAGTGCTAGTCAATGTAGGTACAAATTTGATGTAATTTGCTTTAATATCTTTGATTGCATAACTAGCCGATACTGTAGTCGTTGTGACGATAGCAGGAACACTAATAAAAGTTCCATCATCCTTTTCTTTGAATAGTTGATGAAATACTCCTGTACCTGTTTCACTGGTCATAATAGCTAGTGAGAAAGTCCCTGCTCCGCTGTTAACAAGAAAGTCAAGGCTACCACCTAGATATTTTCTTACATCAATTGCAGTTGCATTTGCTTCCGTTACGCTTGCAGCGATAGCACCGCCAAACAATGTTACTGTTGTTCCTTTTTTAGGATTAGTTACATATGTATTTAAATCTAAAGCCATTTTTAATAATCACTCCTTTATAATATTGATGTTCTTGTTGCCCCAATTGTAAAGTATAAATGTGTCCCATCATATTCTAATAATCCATCTTGTGCTACTGGTTTTAATGTCCCTGGTCTAATTTTAAGAGGAGCCATTTGCAGACAAATTGAACCAATGCCACCATTTAGTGTAGAATTACTGCCCGCACCGGTAGACGGCAATATTATTGCTGAATAAGAAAATGCACCAGCTCCTGTGATAATTGGTGTTGCCGTGCTAATGTCTATACAGTCAAGAAACGTAGTCATTCCGCTTGAAGTTGTTGTCAACACTGGTGTTGTAGCAGTAGTATGTGTACATAAAGCTGACGTTAAGGATGCAGTATTCGCAATTACCATTTGTCCATTTACTGCATCAGAAGTATGCGTAAATGATATAGCACCTCCGATACCTAGACAAACATTATCATAATTGTTTAATTTAAAGCTAACTCTATTAGCAATTAATGATCCAGCTGCTCCTGTTGTGCTGTAAAAGCATCTTGCAGTTGCGCCCGATGTTGTTACATTACAAGTCCCATCTTCGAAATAAATCTTACTTGCAGCATTAGTATTAGTCCAGTTAATAGCATCACCACTACCGGAATTAACGCTTGATCCAAGCAATTGAAAATTTTGTGATCCTGTACCTGAGAACGTTAATGTAACTCCTGTAGTTGATTGCAATATAACGTTTTCTACTACCATTGTACCTGAGAAATTAGCCGTATGATTACCTGTTACGTATACAGCAAACTTAACAGGAGCAGTAAGGCTAACGCCAGCCTTAAAAGTTAAATTCTCCGTGTAAGTTCCTGGCCAACAAAATACGGTTGTTCCTGCTGTAGCCACTGTAAACGCCTTTCCAATCGTTAAATAAGGCAAATTAGCACTACCATCACCAGTAGTGTCATTACCATTCTTACCTACATAGAGATAATTACTTGGTTTCACATCACCAGCACCGCCAGCAATATAAGCCATTAATTCCGCAATATTCACAATTTCACCACTTTCTGTCATCATCCTACCTGTCATTGGGGTAATCGTGTTGATGTCAGGATTAGCCATTATTTCCTCCTTTCTATTGAGTCTAAATGATGTTGCCAATATACTTCATGTATCGATTCATTGTCTCTTTCACGGCTCTTAGTTAATGCTGCCGCAATCGCCTGCTCTCTAGGATGTCCAGCCTCAATCATTTCCTTTATATTGTGCGAAATGACCTCTTGCGACTTTCCACCTTGTAATGGCATTCTTTTCACCTCCTTTGGGCAAACAAAAAAGACACATCTCTGTGTCTCTCAGTTGCTTATTATAATTTAGCGTTACATATAGGGCATACCATATTGCAATGCTTAGAGTAGGCTCTAGCAGGTAGATACATGAGCAAGAATAATCCCATCGTCAAGCTACTTAGTATCAACACCATTAAGAATCTCAACAACTTCATTACAAATCCAGTAGTATCACGAGAATCGACTGGCCTTACTTCTCTACGGCAATATTGACAATACTTCATTAACTCACCAACTCTCTGAAACTACTCTTGGTAATCTTCCATATAGTACCGTTGCTATATATCTTATGTGGAAAATCAAGATAATTTACATTAATGACAGGTGCAGCATAACAACGACAATTGTATATATCTCCCGGGCCATATCTTCCTACATTCTTTTCTCCAACCAACGCTTCCGGACTAGGCAAATCGTAATAACTCATTAATACATGATCTAAATTATCATGTGACTTTCTTACTCTTGCATCTTTTGACGTTATCCATTCGAACCATTCTATTCCTAGGTCATGGCTCTGTGCTCTTGTAAGTGCGCTAGAAGCTTTGCTTGTTTCTGTTCTAGCTATTAGATTGACTCTACTTCTTTTAAGCCCTGGTAGTCTTGCAGCAAGATCATTTGATATGTCCTCAGATCGTCTGCCTCGCTGTTGTTGTTCCATTACATATTTAGTAATCTCTTTTGATATATTAAGTGGGGTAGAGGATATAAGATAAGCGTTATAATCAACGAGAGAATAAACCTTATCACCTACTGGTCCCTGCATTTGTTTTTGTAACGCTTGATATATTTCTCTGCCTTTTGTCCCTCTCGCTGCTGCTTCTTTCCACGTCCTAGCATTGTGATTATATACTGCTGTTACCATATTATATGCAATACTCTCAGCTACACGGTAAAACGCTTTAGAGGCGACAAATTCTTCTATGCGTTCAATATAGTCAAATGGATTAATATAATCAAAATCATCAAATATCTTATCCATTAACGCTTTAATAGCCCAGTCATATGTATGTTCTATTCGTCTAGGTACTTGCCATTTATCTTTATCCATTAAATCACCCTATCAGCATATTTACACATCGTAGCATCTATTCATTAACAGTTTTATATCGCCAAGACTTAACATCAAGGATGGGGTAACTCAATCCATTTTTATAATAAACAAAATCAATATCACTAGCATGGCAATAATCATAATATCCTTCTACTATTTCGTTTCTTTGTGTTAATAGTTCAACTTTTATTCCTCTACTTGGCAATGCCATCTTTGTATTCATCCAATCCATTATAATACTGCCTTTGGGATATGAATCATGATATCTTCCATGAAAGCTGGTATAATAGTCGCTTTAAAATCTTTCATATCATATTTTACTGCAATAATCGGAGTTATACCATCAAAATATATACGTGTGTTGTTATCTTTATCAATATCGCAAGTTATTTTCTGGTTGATATCATTAGGATTAATATTATTAAATGAACAATAATCCTTCAAGAAATATATCACTTGTTCGCTTATTTGTCTATCTAATTCTCTAAACGCAAATTCAACTACATTTACTACCTCTAATGTCTTTATAAATTGTTCGGAAAACTTAATTTCCATTATAACACCGCCTCAGTATTATTTGCCTAATTATCAATGTGGCAGAGGATAAGCTATCCCTTTTCGTATCGCGAATACTAGCCACGTCTACATTATACTACTTTTCTAAATTAATATCATCTTTGGGCAATCCTTTATTCATTGATAAATCTTTCATATATTTAATTATCTTTTATGCCCATATCTTTTAAGATATTCTTCGTCTGACATTACTATTGATCTTCCTTTTTTTGTTCTTCTTCATCTGTTTTTAAAAGTCCTTCAGGAATCATCTCACCAGTATTATATTCTTCGTCTGCTGCCTCAATATCCTCATCGGTAATACTAGTAAACATATTAGTGGTATAACTTAATTCATGTAACTCTGTCATACCTATCTTTTGATTAATAAGTCCTGCATCATAAGCTTTAACAATGCTATCTACTTTTTTACCAACAATATCAGCCATTTTTTCGTCTGTCGGTGTCTGTACTGGATTAAACTTAATACCTAAGTCATCTGGTACATATCCTAATTCAGACATGCACAATATCGGAAGTAACTTGTTTATCTTAGGTTTTAATACTGATTCTTGTTGTTGGCTAATCATATCATAATAGTTCTGTAAATCGCTCTCTCCTGTGCTATTCATGCCAGCGGGCGATCTACCAAATAATTTAGTGACTGGTATTTCAGCCGCACCAGATACGTCTAACATAAATGATTCGTATATATCATTTAGCCCGCCAAATTGATACTGCATTGCAGATATCTCTTCATCTTTGCCAATCAGCATCATGCCATTATTGTTACGCATTTGATTCTGTGCGGATTTAATATTATACATCTGTGCCATTTGTTCAGGATCACCCATAGATAGCATCTGATCCATACCGTCTATCTTATTGACTAATAGATTAGCCTGGAATACCAAACTTGCTATATTCCAACTTGTATTATCTCTTTTGGCTATTTCGTCAAACACATGTTCTAGTTCAGCCGCACCCCAGTGTATTTCTGCTAAGTCTTCCCAATAGGGGAGTAGACGACCTGTGAAGCGTATAACTCTTGAATGGTGTATTTTAGTCAATGATTGATGCTCTGCCAGATTCCGTATCTCATAATATTTAGGCAAACCGAATTCTTGATCTTCTATATCGTCTTCTAATTCAAGCAATGGGAATATTCCAGACCATCTGTCTAATACCATGAGTCCCTTAAATGAATTAGGCATAACGTCTTCAACGTCTAATGGATCTTCCAGTTTATCTTCGTGTCCTGTAATCATCATAATGGCAGCAGCACCACCATAAAGTCTACCCCAATACAATGCCTCTAAGAACTTTTCTTTAATCAGCGTGCGTTGCTCTACCTTGTTAATACGATCCGTTTCTTCTGGAGTTAACTCAGCAGTATTCCCATACCAGTTCTTCACCATATCATCTGGTATCGTATTAATTATTTTCTTAGCTATCCAATTATTACGATACAAGCTATTCATAAGATTATAATCACGTGTTAAGCGTGTTAGGGGGTAATTAGTTGCCGCTAATAGATTCGGACTGTTTATCCCAAGTCTAGCCAGTGTATTCTCAAATGTATCTGTAACCGATTTCCTTTGTCTCTTACGTGCCACTCTTTCACCCCCCTAACTAATTATCTTATACCTTTTTCATGACTCCATTTAGCGTCATCAATAACTGTTTCAATAATCTTTTTTAAATGTATTAATGTATCTTTTAATAAAAAATTTGGATTCAATATCATTTTTGTATTATATTCCGGTAAATTTATTGCATAAAACTTTTTAGGGGTTAATGTGTTTTCTCCGCATTTTTCCTCTATTTTCAAGGAAATATTAGCAATGCAACAATTATTTATTGCTTGGTTTGTGCCTTTTTTATCTCTTTGTTTATACATCCCTATGTTTCTTAGATATTTTATTTTTTCTTTAATATCTTTAATATCCATACTATTTCACCCCCGGTATATACTTAACTATTGTCTTACAGAAGTATCTTAATGCATCTTGCGCATGGTCAAACATCTTCACAGGCTCTTCTACACCTCTTTTAGATGCTTCTTCGTTCCATACATAACTATACATTTCCGCGATCAAGTTTGTACATTTCTTATTAACCCTTAAATATCTATTATTAGTTCCCGGTTTACTCATTCTTAACAATGATGATACAAGCCTAATCCCCTGTATAACCTCATGCTTGGCGTTTATAACATCGTCTGTCTCTCTAGCCTTTAGACTAGTCTTACGTAATGCTACCTTGAAACTAGCAGCACTAGGATCAATGACAATACAAGAGTATCTTTTATTGTCAATAAACTTCATCACATCGTCAGCGTATTCACTATCGTCTTTCTGCCTATTATGTTTCTTGGAATCGTAGTAGTATTCATCCACAACATAATAAAATCCATCTTGTTCGATTATCTCTAAGCAAGCAAACGGGTTAGTCGTACCATAATCTATAGCGTAATATCGTTTATACCATAAGTCATAATTAGGGACATCATCGTCGCCATACTCATTGTCAGGGCAATACATATCATAGATAATACCCTCTGCGTTAGTACGTTTACCTAGTATATCTCTTATGTACCATACCGAACTCTTTTGGTATGTGCGAATTATTTCTTTTATTTTCTCATTGCTAAAACTGAAATTATCGTGAAGAGTAAAATGTTCATAATTAAAACCGTAATTGTCATATTTATATTGGTTCTCCTGGTGTCTATCTAATATTTGGTCATAAAACCAATGGTTAGGAGCTTTGGGATTTAGATCAAAGAAGATCTTTCTGTCTTGGCTTGACAATGTTCTATCAAAAATCTCTTTAACAAATGTCTGAGCACATTCATTAACTTCTGTTACATATACAGAACCATATGTATTTCCCTTTACGTAACGCTCGTCCCCAGTTTTACCGCCTCCTGATACTAATATAACCTTCTCGCCTGTTTGAGTCTGTACATAGAGAGCATCACGTTCCTGGTATTTACCTGACCTGCAACGTCCCTTGAAATACTCTAATACTCCGAATCCATTGCTATCTATAATATTAAGTCTTGCAGAGGCTACAGATACACCAGCGGCTAAGTGTAATTTGTCCTTGTGCGCTTCTATAATGTCACACCATGCCAATATGTTCAGGACATTTTTCCCGGCTCGTTTACCGCCCTCTGCAACGTTTAGCCAGTTATCATAGCATCTCTTAAAATAAGATACCTGTTTCTCGCAAAAGGGAGCATACTCAGTCATTATCTTTCTTCTTTTTTAATTCAGCACATATTTCGCATACTTTACTAAATATAAAAATAAGAACCGTGAGTGCCATCAATTCAATATCTTTAACAATGATGAAGATTCCAATTATTAAAATAAAACTTACAATATCATATAATGGCATATACTCACTCCCTATCTAACCCCCATTAACGCCTTACACGCTTCTACTCTCGCCATATCATCAGCATGGATGTTGTTTGCTATGCTTTCGAGTATAAATTTATATCTTTCTATATCGACACAACTAATTTCAAATTCATGTTGTGTTTCTGGTGGATCTCCCTTGGATTCGTCACTACTCATTATTGGAGGTCTAGGTGGTGCTCCTCTTGGTTTGTCACTCGGCAATGGTTGATAACCGTTACTCATTAAATATCTCTCCCTTATACAAACATACGTTTGAGTCCGATAACCTTTATTACGTAAACAAAAGAAACCAGCATTTACGCCGGTTAGCAAGTTCACAGTTAATTATGTACTATATTATCACTATCTTTTGTATAAAATAGTCTATTCCCGATACCTTATACATCATTTATACATTCGTAAATTACTATTATATGAATATAGTTATTTTATAATAAAACTTATTTCATTCTCAATGTGTTTATTCCAATACCGTCATTGCTACATTCTCATTGATTCTCATTACGTTTTCCTACTATATAAGATAGTAGAGTTATGCGACTACTATGATTAGTTTGTTATTCTTCCTCTTCAAAATCACTTATTGGTCTATCCTTAACAGGTCTGTTTAATAAATCAGCAAGCCGTATAATATCATCATTATTACCTTTATTATCGATTTGCATTTCTTGCTTATCACGCCAATTTTTAGGTTTGCGATTCTTTAACCAGAATATCTGCGCTGTTACATCCGGTGAAACTTGCTTATCAATTGTTTTAGTAATAATTAATCCATCATCTGTAAGTTCTTTTATAATCTCTTTAGTACCATATCCTAATGCTCTTTTTAATAAAGCGTTTTCAACTTCAAAATCAACAACTTCTTTACCCCTTTTTAGGGAGTCTGCAAAGTCAGAATGTTCCTTCTGGTATTTATAAAATGTATCTTTAGATATTCCTAAATTTTTACAAATCTGTTCATCAATTAAACCGTCTCTAGCCCAACCTTCGACAAGAATCAACTTATTTTTAACTTCATCCCATTTACTTTTAGCCAATCACCTCACCTGCTTATCACTTTAATTATTTCACCTTTATTCACGATAAAGTCTACTTTTATATGTAATAGGTTTATTTTTATCTTTCGTTGCATTATCTACATACTCTTTGTATCTACATATCGCAAATCCTAATATAGTTCCGCTTATAATTCCTATAATATATCCTGTTAATAACCATGTTCCATAGTAACATATAAAATCCATTATTAATTCCATTATAATCGTCTCCTTTTTACACTGCCATACAGCACGTGTCTGCTAACAATCATCTCAATACCATACTTACTCTATTATTACTATAATGGTAATCATGAACTAGTGCAGTCTTATTATTAATATCACGTAATTTACATTTGCATGCATCTTCACTATACATACACACATCCAATATATCATCAATCCACGGCACTTTTTTATCTCTATAAAAGTCACTGCACTTTGTCATAATATCATCCTTAAAAATAATTTTAAAATATATTAAATATTTGATTGACGTATTACTTTAATCATGGTATACTTAAATCAAGTAAAAGGTTGCGGTTGCAAAATGGCAACGAACCATAAAGGAGAGTTTAAAAATGAAAACAGAAGAAAAAACTTACGAATTAATAAATCACGAAGGTTGTTATTTTGAAGCAAGACAAGCACATAGCTTTAAAGAAGCAAGGGAATATTTCGCTAGTAAATACGAAGGTGAATTTAAAATAATAAAATCTGGTGGACTAACCTCTAATAGTGAATCTAAAAATGTAAGATTATAATGGAACAAAATCAACACGGTGGCAAACGTCCAGGAGCAGGCAACAAACCAATCCCTAATCCACTACCAGTAAAGTCCATCCGCTGTACAAGCGACGAGTTAAAACAACTTAAGTTATATCTAAAAAAAATAAGAAATAATTTAAAATAAACTCTTGACACGTTATCCCACTGGGTGCACAATAAGATTAATAAAGGTTGCAGTTGCAAGATGGCAACGAACCAAAAGGAGCGGTTAAAGTGGTAGAATTAATTGGCACTGAAAAACAAATATCTTGGGCTACTGAAATCCGTGATTACGTTATTTCCGAAATTGAAGCTGGAATAAAAAATACCGAACTTAACGAAAAAGATTTAACTAAAATTGAAGTTATTAAAAAAGATATGGCTAATAATCAAGCAAGTTACTGGATAGATATATTTAAACCAGTTGGTAGTAATAAATTAAGACCAATATTTGACTACCTGCAAGATTCCATTGGGTCACGTAAAACAGGAAATAAAGTTTGTGAATCAATTAATAGATTAAACGGTTTCGATAATGAGTAAAGAAACTCGCCTCAACATTCGAATAACGCCAGCTCAAAAAGAAAACTTCGACAGCTGGTGCAAAGAAAATGGTACAACACCATCAGATGAAATTAGAAGATACATAGTTAAGCTTACTAAAATAGATAAGGAGTGTTGAAAATGGATAAAGGATTAAACAGCTTATATGATGACTACATTGCATGGCGTAAAGTATCACAGGAAATGATCATTGACGGTTACAAAGGGTCTACCGATTGCGGCGAAGCAATTGTACGCGAAGATTTTAGTAAATACGCAGAGTTAAAAGAAGTTATCAACTTCGATACAATGAAACAACTAGAAGAACAGTACCGTGAAGATGAATATTAACCTCACCAAACCGTCTAAATAGGCGGTTCTTTTTTTATAATAAAAAGCAGACTCAATTAAGAGCCTGCCATAATAATGTCCTACCATGGTGGTGCGCATTACAAAGAGGCGTGGTAGGATCTTATAATATCACTCACACCCCTAAGCAGCAGTCGTCTCATTACCACACCTTAAGGCAGCAAGTAAATTATTAATGGGGTTGCGGTTGACCTCCTACCGTAAGGGACAGTTTACCGTCCTGTCAGCGACTAGATTAATGGATTAGAGTGGGGAACACTCTTTATGATCCAATTATATCCCTTTGTTTAGCCAACGTTAGGTATAACATGGGCATTTATTGGGTATTCTTGTGGTATTGTCGTTGATAATATTGTATTTATTGTACTGATAGCTTCTTTTTTCCTATATTTAAATTGATCTTCACTGATTAGCATTCTGCTTTGTACCTCATATTTTTTTAATCTCTGGTAGTAGAATAGTTCCACCAACATCTTGCATTCGTCTGTCAATGCATTGTATGCTAACTCTATGGCTCTAACCTGCCTGCTAGTAGTTGGTATGCTTGCACGCTTAACTCCCAGATTAGCGGTCTGGTTGCTAATACCTGATCCGTGTGGCATACCTTCATAACTAGCTGTCATACTTGGAAATAGCCCGAATAGTTGTTCTTCTTCTATCGCGGATTGTGATTTTAACCGAGGATATGACCTGAGTATCGTCTCTATCTCGCTGTCAGTATACAATTTCGTCATAGTTACCTCCTATGTATTTATAGTTACTTACAGGGGATACTAAGTATTATAATAATGTCTCGCCCTGTTCTTCTCTACCACTTTTCGCCTTGCTTCCATTCGTTGTTGTTCGTCTAGTCCTAGTATCGCAATCAACGTTTCACACGACATTTGTATGTCAATTATTTCTTCTACTGCGCGGGGTATTGCATCTTTTAAGCTAAAGTCAATAACTTTTACAAGTTCATTTGTAGATTCTCCAACTTCTGACACAAGGTGTTCCCACTGCTCATTAGCTGTTGCTCCCAAAAACTTATCTGCAGGACGTAACTCTGATTCTCTACGCTGTTTTAACTCAGTTAATAAAATAGACAGCTCGTTAATTGCTCCATTATCCCATTGTTCATCCCATTGTTCACAACCTTTTATAAGTTCGTCTAATCTGTCCATCATTTAATCACCTTTATATTCATATATTCTTCCTCTTTCCTCCGCTGTTTTAATTCCAGCAACAATTCCCTAATCGGCCTATAATATTCATTTGGTAAATTACTATTGTCTATCAAAAATATTGCCTTATTAATATCCATAATCATCAAACCGCCTTTATAAATTCAATTACGTTATCCAGATTTCTAGCCACCAGGTGCTTACCACCTTTACTAACAATATTATCTCTAAACTTAATTTGGTCATCCGAAAGTTTACCTTTCCACGCCTTGACTTCTACATATATAGTTAATCCATTTTTTATAGCTATTAAATCAGTAATCCCTTTAAAACAATATTTACCTTGTTGGTGTATTTTAAATACATACCATCCACTTTTAGCAAGATATTCTTTTATATAAGTCTGTATTTGGCTCTCACTGTTTTCCGTACAACTAATTGAGTGCATCCCATCAGGGTAACTGCATATCTCACATTTCATTAGCGACACCTCCAACACTAACACTAGTGCTATATACATACTCTCTACTACACTTATCAGCTATACTCTTTGACCATACCTGCCATCCTCCATTTTTAACAACAACATAATCAATACCTTTTAAAATCGACCAATCATCTGCCGTCTCTTTTACCCTACTTAGGTTGTGATCCACTGTCTTTTGTTCTAATCTATCCGCAAGTCTCATATAATTTTCGATATCATTACTCATAATTTTCTAACCGCCTTTCCTCGTTCGTATCCGTCCTTGAAAGCATCATCGTATACGTCAGTATACCTTCTATCCATTTCTCTGCTTAGAGACACCATTGCGGCGTTTATAATAACAACCATCGATATTATTACTACTATTATTGATATTAATATACCAACTAAGGTGTTTTCGAACATTTTTATCACTCCTTAATCTTTTTACCTTTATTTACATTTGGTCTACCGATCATTATAGCTAATCCCTTATTAATCATTTCGTCCTTACTTTCATAACCGTGTCTCTCCGCATGTACATATGTAAGCAATTCTTCTCCACATATTAAACATTTATATCTATGATAGTTGGAGGCACGGTCAATTGGTGGTTTTTTATTATCATTCAAACAATACTCTGTTATTTCTGCGTTAGCTCCTGCATAATGTGGTTTCATAATTTACACCTCATTTCTGGCATTTCGCCATTTCGTTTTTTATATATCCGTTTGATTCCATCCTGTGCCTAATTTGATACCCCTTTGTAATACATACACTCGGATCAGTTCTACAAGCAAAACACATTGCCTGTGATTCCATACCACTATCAAACTCAGGATAATTTTTTAAGATTGATTCATCCGATATATCAGGGAAGAATACCTTTGAATATTTCCTCATTTCGGTAATATCAGCTTTTGATAAGTAGTCTTTTGTATCTGTTTTGCCCGTAGCCATATCCATAATTTTTTGGTGGAGCGAACTAGTTCTTTTCACATCCCATGATAACTGTTTAGGTTTTGACTGTTCATCATAAGCCAATTCTTTAATAGCGTCTTTGATGTTTGAAATCATCGGGAATTTTTTAAGAGACGAAATGCATAATATTACAGCTGTTTCCATCAAGTCGTCATTATATTTTTGGAAAGATTCCATCCACTGAACGCTAAGCAACTTTAAATCTTTACCGTAGCTGTCGAAGTTCGATGCACATCTCTTTATTAGATTCGCACACATTGTTCCTGTCAAAGTCCTTCATCACCCTTTCTATCTCATCCAATTGTTGTTGTTGTTGATTTATTTTTCCAGGTTTGTTGTTAAATGAATTCTGTTGTCTCAATTCGTAAATGTCTGTCCAACTACACATAATAGACTGATTGATAATTTCAATTTGCACGTACTCACTATTACTTATCTTATTTAATTTTTTAATCATCATATTTATTGCTCGGTCAGTCATTGGCTTTTTTATAGATTTTCTCATTTTGATAAATTCTACAATCGACTGGTTCAATTCTAAATTATCGCTATATATATTATTCTTATCATTCTTTACATTCTTTACATTCTTGTTTGTGTCCATTTGTTGTTCATTTGTTGTCCATTTGTTGTCCGTTTGTTGTTCAGTAATAACCTCTGAACCGTTGTTATTATTGGTTTCACAAGTGTCCGTTTTTTCGTCTTTTTCTAATTGATAACCGCTCCAATTGATAATGTTAACAATACTGTATTTGGTGTGCGTTTTTATCTCTAAACTAGGGTTATTTTTATTAGCTAAGACTTGCATTAATCTCCAAACAGTAGACTCGGGGAGACTCAATTCTTCCGCTGCTTTTTTTCTTCCAAAGATAAACTGTCCTTGGAGTAATGTTATTTTTTGTAATCCTATTAGCTGTTCATATCCTTTATGTGTGGCTTTTAATAGACACCATATCCAAATTTTAAGTAACTTTTCATTTTGGAATAGTGGCTTATCAAGCAAACACCTTGACAGTTTTATCCATCCTTCCATGTCACCACCTGCCACTTGCTAGATTATTTACTATTTAACTACTTTGCAGTTCAAACAACGGAATCCCTAAAATACGTTCACTATCCTCTGTTTTTTTAACCTCAGTAACGCCCTTGCAGTGAAAATCAATATGCCTCTTTGCTCCGCGCTCAGTCAGAAACCTTCTACCGCAATTAGGACATTCACACATAGTTACGCAGGTTTTAATGATGTCTGCCATTCCCAACGCCTCACTTTTTCTCCTTGTAATACCCACACGCCACTCTCTTATCCGTAACCGTTATCGCCATTCCGTCAGTTTCTTTGTTGATTCGATAGCACACTGCCACTTTTGCACCTCGGTAGGAATCGCGGTCAATGTTGGCGCATGTTGAGCAGTGTTTTTGGTGTTTAGCTGCCAAGTTGTTTCACCTCGCATAATTTTTACTAACTTGCACAAACTATCCAAAAGTGTAGGTGGGGTGGTTAGCCCCTGCCTATCAAAATGGAATTTCTTCCTCTGGGAAGACCTCAGTCCCAAATGACCTCATATCATAACCATTAACACCATTATCAACCTTCAATTTCTTTATTTCAGGCACTTCTATGCCTTTCCCAACCTGCTCAACACTACGAATAAATCTACATTTGGTAGAAAGTTTTATCTCGTTTTTATTATTTAAATATTCTTCTTGTCCAAAAACACCACCAAATAACTTGCCAGTTAATTTAGTTTCATCAAAATCAAATTTAAAACCGTTATTACTATTTTCAATAGCAGTCAGGAAACCTTTGAAATAGCCATCTTCTTTTTCTTTTACAGTTTGGTAATACATGCCTTGCCATTTAGCCTCTGCATTGGTTTCTTTTGCTTTTTCAAATTTGCGTTTGTAGAAATCTTTGTGTTCACCTTCAGCTATATCAAAGGCTATCCGTAAAAGTTCTCCATAATGCTTTTCTTCTACCATAACTTTCTTGATGATACATACATATCCACTAGGCTCTAAAGTTTCAAAATCACCTGTAAACGCTACTGCTTGGTCAAATCCTTGTGGCTTAATCATATTTTTAATCCCCTTTATTTTTTATTTATTTGGTGTCCGAAGGAAGGAATCGAACCTTCCCTTACCATGAGCAACGAAACCGTTCGTATAAGTGGAGCCGAACCACCTGCCACTTCGGACATTTTATTTGTTTAATTCCCAGTACTCGCGTATTTTTTTATCAACAATTTTCAAATCATTATCAATTTCTCTTTCGAACATATCCATTGGGCTTTTGACGGTATCTGTTCCATCCGTTTGAGTAACAAAACTATATTTACCGCTTTCAAACTTAGTTCTTAGAACTATGCTAAACAGTCCCTCTACTGTCAATTGATCGTCAAGCATTTTACCTACTGTTTTTGCCTTAACGCCAAGTTCTGTTTTTTGTGTGTGATGTAGGAAATACACTATACAATCAGGTGGGGTATTTTTAACTACAAAATCTATCAATCCCTTGAAATTCAGTGCCATATCAGTAAATTTCCCATAGCCTGTTATCTTGGCTTTATCAAACATTTCAAACGCCATCAGGTACTGGCTATCGTCTATTACGTACCGTTTTAGAGTGGCTTTGTGTAGTGTTTTGACTATTAGTTCATATGTAGCACCATCAGCCTTATTTAGTTTTTTTCTGAAGGGCAAAGGTTTGCTTGCAACATTAAATATCCCAATTTCTCCTACATCAAAATTTCTCATGGAAGTACTTTTACCACTGCCGGACTCGCCTAAAATCATTACTGGAATACCCAATTTATTTCACTTCCCTTACAGTTAACTTAACTACTAACTGTTTACTCTCTAAAAAATCTTTAATTTCTTTTATTTGTTCAGAAGTCGCTCCATATGCTACAGCAACAAATTGAGCGTTATATAATTTGTCAGTTAGTTTTACGATAATTAGTTCAGGTGATTTGTTTATTTCTGCAAGCCGTTCAATATGTTCAATATGACTTTGGTTTTCGCTAACAGTTGATTGGGTAGGTACGCAATTATGTTCAATTTCTGCTTGCTTTCTTTCTCGCTCAATTCGCGCCTGCTCTTCCCTTTCTTGTCGTGCTAACTCTGCTGTTCGTTTCTGCTCTTCCTGTTCTAGCGCTACCTGTTTCGCCCTCTCTTCGCGTTCCTTGCGAATAGCTACTTGATTTTCTATGTAAGTCCGTAAATCTCCAATGTTTAATGAGTCGATTTTATTTTCAATATCTTTAAAAGTTAGCGGGGTAACTAGTCCAGCACTCAATGACTCGATCATAAATTTTGCCATTTCAATTTTCTGCTGTTTGAATGTCTCAGCTTCTTTTTCTTGTTTCTGAATATCGAGGAACCAACATACTTTTACTTGTATTTCCTCTGTTATTGACTTAATAGTTGTCCCTCTATTAATCCACTTAGAATCAATCACAATTTGACTACTATATTTGCTCTCTAACCCTAGTTTTAATGATTCGGCATTAATAATGTTTTGGCACTCATTACGCTTTGCTTCCTTGCGAATATCCTCATACTTTTGCAACTGGTCTTTAATTGGCTTCTCTGCTGATTCAACCAGTTCAGCCAATTTATTAAACTGTAATTCAAACGCTTGATAAGGCTTATCTAAATCCTTCTTTACTTCTAATCTGAATTTTTGCAACCGTATTCTAAGTCCAGCAAGTTTCTTTTGTGTTTTTTCCATATCGGCAAGGTTGGTTTCACTAACTACTAGATCAGTATATTTTTTTATATCATCAGACAATTTCTCTTTCACTGCCTCAAAGTTCCATTCGAATTTTTGTTCGTTTTTAAGTACCTGTAATTCCATTGTCATAATTCAGCCCTCTTCCAATTTATTTTACATTCCAGTAAATTAGGGTAAACTCCCATTTTCTCTAGCTTTTTTATTGCAATTGATACAGCAACATCACCAACCATTGCAGTTTCAATTACCTTTATGTTTGGTTCAATAAAATGGATTAAATAATCATGTTGTTCCATTTTTACCCCTCCTCTATTACTAATATAGTTGCCTTACCTGCGAATGTACGTATTTCACCATTTTGGATTGCTATTACAAATTCTGTCCAACGATTACTTGATTCTATTGATGTTACTTCTGTTCTGTTTTCCAGTTCGCACACCAAGTCGAAAGTTGAATAATTCTCTAGTGCACCACGCAAACCCAATTCCTCAACTAATTCCTCCGTGGTTACTTCATCAAAATTCATACCTCACCAGCCTCCTCTAATTCTTTGTATTCTTTAACGTGAAACTCTCCGCAATATGTTTCATTATTATATGTAACAACTTCGTGCCCATCAGCAATCAGCACACCGCATAAGTGGCATTTAGCTATTGTTTCAACTTCAACTAATTCAAGCTTTTTGCGTTTGTATCCATAACGCAGTTCTTCTATTGGCTCATTATCTCCGTAGTATTGCACTTGATCAGATAGCATGGTATTCACCTCAAATTTTTAAAATAATTAATTGCGTTCATATATTCTTTGAAATATTGGTTATCTTCCCTATATTCTTGGCGTACTCTGGTTTCAAACTCTTCCAAATTGCCACCTTTGTAATTATTCCAGCATCCGCATTGAACAACATCATCAGTAACGTTATATGTCGTTTGGCTTTTACGACTACCTATAGGACCAACTTGGATTATTTCGTTTGGTAAATTAGCTCCACGCAGGTCAGCTCCACACAGGATAGCTCCATACAGGTTAGCTCCACGCAGGTCAGTTCCACGCAGGTCAGCTCCACTCAGGTTAGCTCCACGCAGGTCAGTTCCACGCAGGTCAGCTACACTCAGGTTAGCTCCACGCAGGTCAGTTCCACGCAGGTCAGCGCGGCTACCACCTTCTTCACCTCTCAACCATTTACCATGTGATTCTATAATTTCAGCAAGTTTTTCTTGTGTTAACTTTGACATTTTACATTCCTCCGTTTATAATTAAGGTAATTAAATTTCCTTAATCCGCCTTTTGCACAAGGTGGATTTTTTACCATTTTCCAGGGATTAAAAACAAGACTATTAAAAATGTGATGAATAAAATTAAGTTTTCTCCGCGTGTTGTTAACATATTTGCATCTCCTTATTCCTGAATAGAGTTCTTGGCAATTTCTTCTATTAAGTCAAACAACTGTTCTGCCGTAGTTTTTGGTGATTCATATTGAAAATGAGGTTCGCCTTTAAATAAATTTGCTTTTTCGCAACAATCTCTGCAAACATCAAATACCACACTTCTGTAAAATGTTGAATTAAAATTTAAAATTAGTTGCTCACATTTTTTCTCTTTTTTACAAACATCGCAAGTTACTATTGTTTTTTTCATGTTATCTCCTCCTTAAATTGCATATTTAATCGTCATTTCTTTAATTATTGATGTGAATATTTCTCTCAGTCGTGGCTCATCTTCAACTGCATCAATTCTGCGATAAGAGCTTATTTTTGTTTTTGTGGCTCCCGATTCTTCCAACCTCTGGTGAGCGTTTTTGACCCTAACATTTAGATTACATCCAGCTTTGCTTTCTAATAACTTGTAGCATTCAGAATATGTTTGTGTGTACTCATTGCCTCGTGCCTTTGCGGTAGCTTTGATTTGGCTGTTAGCCCA
>Ga0184631_10000004_pt1 | contig 51031 bp, 27 predicted proteins | sample PLM4_90_b1_FD_133160 | JGI IMG/M metagenome (GOLD analysis project Ga0184631, IMG submission 133160) | Groundwater sediment microbial communities from an aquifer in East River, Colorado, USA - PLM4_90_b1 | ecosystem: Environmental > Terrestrial > Soil > Riparian zone | place: USA: East River... | reverse complement strand
ATTCATAATCATCCCATATCCAGTTAGGTCCTGATAATATCTGTTTTCTTAAATAGATATAATATCCTGTATGTTCAACTTCTTCAATTCTTGTGATAGAGGAGTTACCCGTTTGTACATAAGCTAGTATAATAACAGCAGCAGCCTCAGCCATAGTCAAAATATTAGTAATATGTAATGAACCCGTATTATTTGAATAGACTATCTGATATGTATTAGGCGTGGCGGTTAATGTACCAGCTCCCCACGTCACAGAAGACCCGTTAATAATCCCTGAACCTGCTTCAATATTTACCGTGAAAGAGGGGGCAGTAAATGTTATACGAGAAAATGAATCTTTTCCTGTAGTTAGATATTTTGTGTAAAAAATCATTTGCTGCCCAGTAGGTCCGACTACAACGCTAGGATGACTATCAGGTCTCCTGTTATCCGTATCAAAAGTGATCTTTTGAGTTGTAGAGGGTAGGTATGTCATAGATATTGTACCAAAACACTAAATTTTTGTTTATTATAAGCTCTATAGTTTAATATCTATAGATTATTTTATTAAATGATAATTAATCAAAAATCAAAGAAGGACCCTGGTGCCTGGTAAATCCCCCGCCGGTTGATGGCACTAAGGTCTCATGGGTATTGTATACCTTAATATACTCGTTCCTCAGTAATGTTTCGGTATCTATCCCATCAGAGACTATTAGGGTTACCGGATAACTACCAGGAGCTGTATATGTGTGGGATGGATTTTGTAATATAGAATGAAGAGACCCATCTCCAAAATCCCAATCCCAGGATATAGGCCCTACTAAAGAAAGATCTATAAAATTTACAATTAAAGGAGTAAGCCCTTCAATAGGTGTAGCTGAAAAATCTGCAACTAAAGCCATCTTTTACCCGTCCGTTCTTATTACCCATAAAAGTGCCCTATGAATATTCTTTAGTCAAAAATTAATGTTGGTCCCTGTTCTCTTACAAAACCAGTACCAGATTGCTCCAGAGTTACCTTAATATAATATTCTTTAAACTTAGTACCTTGTGTAGAGACATTATATGCCGTCAATATAACAGAATAATACCCGGGACTTGCATAACTGTGTACAGGATTTTGTATATGTAAAATAGATGAATTATCTCCAAAAAACCAGCTCCAATCTATAGGAGACCCTATAGATGTATCAAAAAATTTAATTGGAGTGTTAACTAATACCTCCACTGCATCAGCATAAAAATCTGCTACTATTGGAGTTAATGATTCTGTCTCATAAGCTCCCATATCCGGGGGAGATTTTCTTAGAACATCTATGAAATCATCAATAGGGGTATTCGCATTAACTAACCCTGTCGCATAAGAGGGGGAGGTATTTAGGAGTCTTAGTGGGTAAGGGGGTAATCCTCCGAACTGTGGGTCAGCTGTTATTTCTGTTGGATCAAGTGCTATTGGATCCCCATTATTCGAGTAGTTATATCCCGATGAATTATTATTACTATGAATAAATGTATGTATATTGCCTGGATTCTCAATATATAGATCAAGATAGAATCCTAATCCTGAATCAATGATATTATTGAAAATTAAAAATGACTCAATATAACCGCTTGAATCATCAGCATAAACATAAACTGCAATCGTATCAACACCGATATTATAAAAAGTATTATTAATGACATTTACGTTCATTATCTCAGAATAATATTCAATATCCATGCAAGTATATGACAGAGAATTATTCATAAAAACATTATTAAATAACTTAACAAATCCGGGGCAGTTGTCTATTAAAAGATACATCGCCCCATCAAATGTATTTTTATAAACATTGATTAGAACAGTTGCACCAGATACAGTGATACTTGATGTATCTGTACTACCTGTAAATAAGTTATTTCTTATTTCAATAGCTTCTGTACAACCTGCATCTATATAAATTGGATCTGAAAAATTTCTGAGTATATTATCATAAATATCTTTTAGAGGATTTATAAAGGATTGATATGCAGTCTGATTAAGTCCTTCTATATCTAAATTCTGAGGAGATAACCCTGTAAAAGATTCAGATTGAAGACTCCATGTTTTCTGGGAACCATAGCTATTTATAATAGCCCCGTTAAAAAGAATACCATTGGGTACCCTATCACTACCACTTACAATAGGTTCTACGATAGTTGAAGCTATACCTATCACATCTGTGGTAATAAAATCAGTATTATATTTTCTCCCTAAAGAGCCTACCTCTTCACTTACAATTATAGTACCATCAGGAGTTGGATTTGTCTCATATATAGCAATCCTAGGCGGGTCTCCTAATGCGAATAATCCTGTCCAATTTGTAAGACTATGGGAATCTGTAGCGTATAAGACATCATCTACATAGAATTCAATTGTTGTTGCCTTGACTAAAAAAGTGTATAATCGACTTACACCAGATGTAAACTTTGGAAATGTGGCAATTTCCGAAGCCCCTTTAATTATCTGACAGGTATATGGGATTACAGGATTACCGGGTAATAAATCTGCTGATGATGTAATTACAAACGAATAACTACCTAAATGAAAACTTGTATAACCAAACACTGTACCTGGTGTAGCAAGATAGAACCCAGGGGAAAATTCATAAGTTGTTAAATTCTTTTGTGTGATTGTGCAGCTTATTGCTACAGCTTGATCTAAGACAGGGAAAGGAGGTATTCTTGCAGAATTAAAGGTTACATCATAATTAGTATTTGTAACTACTGTATTAATAGATGTTAGCTCATAGCCTTGTAGTTGTTTTACCAGCCTATTGAGGGATAATGCAGCTTTTTCTTCAGTATCATAAGGGAAAGTTTCCGTCCCCGTGTCTTTTATATAGTATGCCATTAAAAAATTACACCAATCTTAAATTTTTTATCTTGTCACTTTTTTTATCTCTATTCCTACATTCCTTTTATTAACAATACCTGTACCCCATAAATATGCTTTTTGCTGCAACCCTGGAGCTATATCATATGTAGCGCTACTAAGGACTTGTATATAACTATCCATAGTCTTTGTATCTTGGTTACCTATGTTCGATACAGTTAAGGATACTGTATATATACCTGGATGAGAATAATAATATGTTGGATTTCTTTCTGAGGAAAAGTGCCCATCCCCAAAGTCCCATAGCCAACTTTCAATAGGCCCCAGGGATTTATCAGTAAAATGCACAGTTAATGATATTGTACCTTTTCTTGGAGAACCTATGAAATCAACAGTACTCATGTCTTATGACCGTTCTTTCAAAGTTATGAAAAATTAAACATAGCTTCATAAAGAGTCTCCAGTTTAATATTCTTTACAAGGTATCAAGATACCCAGCTCTACCTCTACCCTCAGCATAATAGGGGGCTATATCTTTACTAACATCCCAGATCCTTAGTTCATCCATCTTCATGGTACTATTAGGTAATATATCCGTCCATGTGTTGGAAAAAGTTATAGGGCTGCTATTTTCAAATCTTATAACTTCAATTTCTTTTAAATAATAAGAAAAATTTCCTGTGTACATTTTTCCCGTATTGCGATTAAACCCAACAAATGCCCATTTACCAGGTTCAACTATATTATCTTTGGATCTAAAGATAATACTATTATCTTCAAATACCATATGAAAATTCTGATCGAAGTACAGTCGCCAATAACAACCTGAATCTCTGTCAAAAGATTGTGCTATGATGAAGTCAGGAATAGGGATATATACATCGACGATAATAAAGCCACTTTTAGTTATAGAATAGTCATCAGTACTTGTTTGGGCAATTAAAATTACGGTATACTCACCTGGATAGTAGTATGTATGATTTATAGTTTGAAAACCATCTCCTTCAATTATAACTCCATCACCAAATATCCATTTTCTATGAATAATAGTCATATCAGTAGGGTCACTAAAAGTAGTAGTAAGATACCCTGATCCTGTCCTGTACGTTGCAATTATATCCGGTTGTATCATAATATTTATGCTATCGTTATTTGTTCAGATTTTGTATGTGATCCAGCCCAATTTTTAGCTGTCAATTTAACCACATGAATTCCTGTAGTCCCAAAAGAATGAGTTATTATCCCAGAATTATATAATGATCCTTCAATATCCCATGTGAGTGTCTTCGGAGAATACATCGAAGCATCTATGAATCTTACAGGATACCCAACTATACCAGTATACAATTCATAAATAAAATCTGCTATTGGGATTTGATTAACATTTACCCATGCTTGTACAGTCCCAGTAAATCCTATATATTTATTATTACGATAACCTGACATCCCTCCATTATATATAGCACTATGACAATTATCTACTATGCCATCTTCAAGGGTAAGCGATGATTGACCTTGATCAATTATTTCTATAGAAGTGCCTGCCCCAGTTTCGAAGTCAAATACTATTCCTGTCAAACCTGCCCCAGATGCCCCCCATAAAAAATCTCTTTCATAAGAAGAATAGTCTATTAAATTGATATCAGCTGTTTTGAATTTAAGATATAGCTGAAGGTCTAAGTCACAATATACTCCCGTATCACCCTGTAATCCTGTGTGCCCCACCATACCTATACAAGTATCACCTTGGATACCTGTATACCCAATTACGCCCTCTACTCCTGTATCCCCTTGAAAACCTGTATAACCGTGGATACCTGTGGCACCTACTTCACCTTGAGCCCCACGATCCCCCTGTATAAATTCAGAGGTTATTGCAAAAGTAGACATTTTTGAATAAAGATTTATTTTCCTTACCTCAAAATTGGATAAGGATTGCTGAATTATAAGTTGACCAATAGGTAGAGCATTAGTTAAAGTATTACTATCACAAGAATCTATATATGACACAGATTTTTTAATAGTATCAAAGATAAATTCACCAAGATCTACAGAGTAATAGATATTTATAGCAGCATAATATCTTTTTTCACTCGGAAGAGAAAAAAAAGATCGTTGTCTTAAGGGTAAGATGATGTTTGATAGGGATACTATCTTATTGTTATATAAGACATTTCCTATATTAACAATATAGTCTATAGAACCATCAGGATTCTTCCGCTCAAATATGTTATTTGCATTATCCATAAAATTTTATTTCCGAACAAGAGGCTTATTAATTAATCTGTACATCGCTATGGATGTATCAGCATTTTCTACATACCCTGGAAGATATTCTGTACCAGTATCCTCATAAAATCCAGTCTTATTTTCACTCCTAGCTCTATAGGTCTTACTGAATATAACAAGTACAAGTTCTCCTCTTAAGAAAGGGTACGTCATTTTAGATCTTACCCGAGCCAAAAAAGGTATAAAAACTTTTCTTGGTGTCGAAATTGTAAGATCCTCACAATGAGATATAATATTAGAAGAGCACTCTTTATAAAAAGGTCTACCAAGTTTATCCCCGACATTATTGGGCTGAGAAAAAGTAAGATCTTCTCCTACGTATTGAGAAACTATCGCTGATAATTTCACAAAACCTGTGTCGATCCTGAAATTAGAAAAATCAAGGTCATCTACATTCGAAAAGAAATTATCATTAAATACCTCATCTGAATTAACAGGGATATGCTCAGCGGGCACAGCGTAAGGTTCACCTGATATAAGATCACTTGACCCTGTCCCCAAATTTGTTATATAAACAAAATCTGAATTCTTAATAATCTCTACTGTCATCTCGCTTGGTAAATTGGCAATAGACTGGTAGGGAACATACTTATAGAAAACAGATGAAACCGGAGTATTAGTGATACCCGGTAGAGTATCCAGTTTAACTAAAATGGGTATCAAGATAGTACCAGAGGTAGCTGTCTTTCTATCGTCAAAGGTTACCACAATAGTAGAGGTACCTAACCCTGTAACACTGGCGATGGGTATCATTGAATAATAGTCAACACCTGTAGAAGGTTTATACCATGCATATTGTTGCATAGGATTATCACGGGCATCACAAGAACTTATACCTAATATTGAACCATTAACTAAACCATTGGGTACGCCGGGACCATCAGCTATAGATATAGTGACATTTGAGCCATTAACAGACCCAACTTGATAAAGGACTCCTACATGCATCCCAGAAACTGCTCTGGAAGCAATATTGAAATTTGCTGAAAAAGAAGTTCTAAGAGCGTCCTGATTTTCACCTGTAGCTTTTACTGTAATACCTACATTAGGATTTGTTCCCCCAACTGCGTCACCAGTAACAATCGCTTCCAGAGTAACCTCTATGATAGAATCTCCGGGAATAGTAAAAGCAGGATCAAGATATATGAGAATATTGCTTGTATCTGAATCTTCCCGATCTCTCATGGTCAGATTATTCTGATAATCAATACCTACCTTATATATCGAGCCATTTACATTTTTAATGGACTGTACGCCATAAACTGCATACCCATTTATATTCTTAGGGATACGTAGGATACTTGTCACAACAGTAGTTTTCAAATAATAATGATAAATCACCAAAGAGCCTTTATACTGCTGACCTTTAAATTTCTTAAAGCCTCTCAAATAATCCTGATCATTGTGGGCATCATGTCCTACCAGTTCATAAAGAGTTTGGTCATCAAAATTATTCTGAATAACTTTTGCTGAATAAAGCTCAGTATAGTCATGGTATCCTGGGATATTCTCTGGCAGCTCTTCCAGAACTTTTTTAGGTATTCTTGAGTTTATACCATTAAAGTATATTGAGGTATTTGGATTACTTGACACCGATCTATATTTTACTGCAATGGGATTTTGAGGGACTCTACTTAAGCCTATTTTAGAATAATCCATGTAATTCGCTGTGATGACATAAGTCACTCCTTCAAGATCACCACCAGCAGGAGCAAAGTTATCTTCAATATGAAAAATAACCTTATTGGTACCAAATCCCTCGAAGATCCCACCAACTGGTTCATTAGTAAGAATACTATCTCGGCTTATATACGCTGAATAATAGGAGGGATCATTATGATACAGACCTATATCGATAGGACCAAATGTTAATTCTGCGGTAGTTATCTGGATATTTGGATCAATAATTTTTTGATCTGCCACAATAATGGATGCCGAGGACACTCCTCCTCTTACCAAATTCTGATTATCAGTGATACCTGTGTATGTGTCTACCATCATCATGGAAGTACCATATTGAAGACCCTGCTGATCCTTATCACTCAAATTAGTATTGAGTGTATTAGATAAGAGCTTCTCAAGATTCTTTTCCAAGAAATAGCTATATGACTGAATACTTATCTGTCTGCGGATATCAACAACATCATCAGATATGATATGGTTGTATGTCAATCCGTCAGGTCTTATTGCTCCGATATTAAAATCTGTAGAGCCATTTATATTGCTATCTACGTTAAATGCCGCTGAATTTCTTCTGGTAACAAAAAACATAGGGATAGCCCAGCTATATCCGTCATATGTGCTACGGCATCTTGAACGCCATAATCCATAATCCCCATTCTCTTCACCCATATTATCAAAAGTATAGCTACCTGCATCATTAGAATTAAGATTAGGACCAAGACTATATACAAAATCATGACCAATACCAGCTTCGGTATAGATATAGGGATCGACTCCCTCGACTATTCTTATCCTATATTGGATTTGAACTCGTTTGGTAGTTTCAGTACCAACTTGTGGATCTATAATATTATCTGGAAGATATTCTTCAGCTCCAGAAAGTACATTACCTTCTGGATATATTCTTCCTATAGACTTTGTTGATAGATCAGTATTCTGGACTACAATAGATCCATTTGAATAGGCTGAGATAAAACCATCTGATCCACAGAACCAACCATTATTATTATCAAGTAAAAAAGCATCTCTGAGATCAGATCCTATACCTAAATCAAGCAACTCCCATTTAGCCCCACTATTACTACTATACAAAACGATACCATAATCACCTACGATCCATACTTTATCTTCAACAGAAAAAGATATCTGAGCAGGGGTAATGCTAGAAAAACTTCCATAAGAAGGTCTGAAATCAGAAGGATGACCAAAAGGTTCATAATCAATTGTCGATTCAAAAACCCTCACCTTTTCACGTCCACTATCTGGAAGAGGTGCATCAGATAATTTATAAGGGCTGAGTATTTGATTGATTGCATTTTTAAGTTCTTCTGAATCAGCATACAGATCAAGATCAAGAACATTGATGTAGTTGATATTATCCTGTACTCCGGAATATTCCAGAACAAGGGAATTAGGGTATGTATTTGGAGAAATCTTATATATAAGATTCTTAAAGTAATTTCTGGAACTTGGGTATACTGCGATAGTAAACTTTATAGCAAACTCCCGCTTAATGTATACTTTGTTTAATCTATTAACCCTATCTGGAAATATATCAGAGATAGTCTTATATGTTCCATTATACCATATTCTATCTGACATCTCAGACCATGAAAAACCACTATCTGAAGTACGGAAGATTCTCCCATCATCAGATGATGCTACTCCATCATTCAAATTAAAAAATGACATAGAAGTGATATTTGAGGTTATTGTAGCCCCTAATGCCACGTTAATCATATTGTATTTCTGCCAGATATTTCCACCATCTTTTGTCATTAGAAGAGTACCTTTATCTCCGGAAACCCATCCCACAGCAACATCATAGAAATAAACTGTGCTAAGATTTTCAGTGACACTGGAGGTCTGTGCCGAGAGTACAAAATTTGTACCATCAATAGAAAGAAGAATAGTCCCGTTATCCCCCACTACACAGATATTCTGATCATTTATAATAAAAAGATTCACCAGATTATCCCCTACAGGGGTTTCAAGAGAAAACCAAGTTTCTCCACCATCTAATGTCTTAAGGATCACTCCATCATTACCAACAGCATACCCTAAATAGAGATCGTAAAAACTTACCTTATTAAAAGTAGTATTAACAGGTGTCTCAATAGATACCCAGTTTACACCACTATCAATAGTTTTAAGAAGAGTCCCAGATTCTCCTACGGACCAACCAATATTTTCATTGTACATCCAAATACCATTAAGAGTGCTTACTTTTGATATAGGTTGCGGCTTAGCGACCCCCTCAAGTGATTCTGTAGTATTTCCCTGAGGGGAAACTATGGCTCTCCAAACTTCAAGAAATACACCATCTACTCGGGCACCAGATCTTATTGAATCATCAAAAACAACACTATTGACATGCCGTACAGGAGTATTGGTGTTGGTGACATATATAGGCCATCCATTTACCATAGCCACTTCAGGTTTGGCACCGTTAGGGTCCTGAGTATAAAAACTATTATTAAGATCATTGGAAGTAAAAACTGGTCGATAGCTTAACCAACCCGATGGAAGATGAGCTGTAGATTTCCTAGTAAGTATTTCCTGAAATTCCTGAGCGTTATTGAGCTCAATATCTAATGTAGGTTTACCCTCTTGAAAAACGACTTTATCAAAAGCATACCCTAAACCCTCGTAAGAAGTAGAGATGTTTTCCCCATGGTTGGTCGCCATATTAAAATCCCCGTTTGTTTACTTTTTCATCAATAATTTCTATATCTCTCAAGCTAATATTATCTATATCAAGATATTCTATCTCAGAAGTATCTAAATCCCCGACGGGATTTTCATCTGCTGGATAATACGTAAAATAGGATACTTTATAATATTTAGTCTGAGGAGGTGCACCGTCTGTAGTACTTACTATGATTTTACCATCTGATTGAATATAAGCCCTTCCCGTTCCTTTTGATACATCTATCGAAGAGGATACAAGAGTAAGAGGAATGTTATTCTCATAAACTCCTCTGAAATAATTTGAATCACCACCATTATCAGATGTCTTATAGGACAAAACTCGATCGAGACTTCTATAAGAGGTTACTCCAGAAGCACTGGCTTTATTAAATGTCTCAAAGGTAGAATAACCTGTAGGGTCCAGCGGTATAAAGGAGCCATTTCTTTTCATCATTCTAGTAAATGGTATCCTAAGATCCTTCACCCCATCAACACCACGTACAACACCCGATATCGAGCTCTGAGTTAATGTGTCCCCCATTTTAAGTCGAGAGACATAGTTTGATATAGCTGTAACAATTCTTGATTTAAGAAGATTAATGTCAGTACCAGTTTTTCGTATAACTACAAAACTTATATCAGCAAAATTTCTTATAGCCTGCTTAGTAATAACATCCCCGCAAGCATGCTTCATCACATCAATTTTTTCCTGGACTTGTTTTACTAAATCATTTGTAATAAATGTCACATTGAAGTTTTCACTCGCCCTATATGAAACAGCTATTCTATCTCCATGTCTTATCTTGCTATGGTATAGAAGCTCAAGATAAGAATAGGAAACATCACTACCTATATTAACCGAATAATCAACATCCTTTATATAAGCGGTACCTCCGCCTGTAGGAGTAACAACTATTGAAGCAGCATCTACCCCTTTTAAAACCAACCTGGCTGGGGTATCATAAAGCATATCATGCTCTTCATTTGATACTGATACAAATTCCTGAATATTATCAGATTCATTAAAGAAGAATTTCACAGCATCTTTAGCAATGCTTGAATTACCATTTAATATTGGATCCTCATACTTTACCAAGCGATATTTCGATGTATCAATAGTTGCCCCAGCAGAAGTAGTCACTGAAACTATTGATTCCACAGGCTGCTGAGAAAGAACCAGCATATTTGAGCTTCTATACAGATAGGCTACTTCAACTACATCAAAGGTAGCCAGACCAATAGTTAAGTTCTGCTGATTTTTATCTATTAAAATTGTATCACCTTCCCCAATTATTTGAATATTGGACAAAGAATAATCTTTTCCACGAGTAAGGTTTCTGATTTTATTTACTGCCACTATTGGATTATCTACGCTAACTTTCTGATTTTTACATCTTAATCTAAAATCAGTTGCATCTGAAACATAGAATACTTCCCCAACTTTATTTCCATAGGTATCAGTTGGGTATTCATAGCTAAAAGCAACCTGGTCAACCATCTGCATCAGCTTAGTTCCTCTGGTGTATACATCGACCTTACCCCCGATATGACGATTATCTGTGGTATCATAGTCCCTCATCATCAAAGGATCACCGGCTATTTCCACTCGTGCCTGTATCACTCCAGAGGTGTCCATAGCTGTTGAATTGTAGCCCCCCTCTGTCCCAGAATCATATTCTAACTTTGCGACTTTTATTCTATCTGTCAGTTGCTGGTTTGTTTCCCTATCATTACCGTACCTTGTTGGGATTTCATTTACAACCCGTAAGCTTGGGGAGACGTTTAATGCAACAGTAATGGATTCTGCCGGTACATTACCCTTATTCCCTGGTGACTGAGCTACTATATCTGTTTGGATCTCATAGCGCTTCATTGCGGGATTATAGTAAGCATCTGGATTAGCTGCGCTCAATATCTTAGTACCTACTACTGCGAAAGTTATTGAACCAATACTATTATCATAATCTGGTGATGTTGATATAATAGTATTATCCATGATCATAATATCATTTATAGGACGAATCTCTGTATAAAAAAGAGCTGACCCAATGGAATTAGTAGATCCTTTTCTTTCAAGGTCATAGTTGGAAGCATACTTATTAAATTGCTCATCTATCAGCATTTGGAGGTTACTTGTATCTGTAAGACCAAGAGCTGATGCTAAAGATCTTTTACGGATATTAGTAGAAATAGGATCACTTATACCATCCCCATCAGCATCATCAAAAACTAACAAAGTATCCAAGGACAGACATGAGAAAATAAAATCCTGAATAACGTACATTTTCTCAAACTCAAGAGCAATAGGATCAGAAAGATCTCGTATTACCGATCCAGGAACAACATTGATCAAATCATTATTGACCATCATTTCCCTTGAGATAGAAAAAAGAATGTCACTTCTGGATCTCTTAGGTAAATTCTGATAATCTGTAGTATAGGTAAGAAATTGCCCCTCTAATTCCTGAGAGTAGGGGCTCTCCACTAATTGATTCAATGCCTTATCAAAAGTCCTTACCGTGGTTATCATGTAATAGATAATATCACTGCTGATAGTTTGACCATCAGCCAAAAAGATATTTGATATCTTACCCTGTTGAACTAACTTAGCCAATACAGACTTATTTAAACTATAAGTATAATACTCAGTAGAAACCTGTTGACTCCTTGTAGTGATTACTGTAATATCATTGACAGTATCCTTATAGGAGGAAACATCCAATAATATATCCTCAGTTTCTGATTCATCTATGTTAGTGACTGGGACATCATTCATAAGTACATAATCTGTACCTGGAACCATACTCATATAAAAGTTACAACCGGAAAAATCATTATCAAGATTAAGAACAATACTGGAAGCAGGTACCATCACTTTTATATAATCCTTGTATCTTCTCATCTTAAGCCCAGTAACTGGGTTAGCAGATGCCGTAATATTATTCTCAGCAGTTATATTTGCGATAATTTTTGAATATTCACTGGAGTCTAAAACTTCCCCAATATGAGATAAAACATTATTTACTTTGTATGCTTTGAAATCCATAGTAAGCACATCATTAACTAAGAGTTCAAAGATACCCTCAGAATAAAATGACCATGGGATCGATGTAACAATTGTATTTGATGTTCCTATTCCTACATTATCTGTGGACTCTACAGACCAAGTTCCTGGAATCCCCCCACGATCAATCTTATACCGATATTTGACTATGATTATGGTACCCTGTTCAATTTCCCCGGGAACAACTGGAACATATCCTGAGATAGACTGCAGAAGAGCATCAGAATAATAAACCTGATCCCCTGTGGCAGACCAGTTCGTTATAGGATATAAAATTATAGGTGCTGGAATCATACTTTAATAAACCAATCGTTGTCTTGTAAGGGCATTCATACTCAGATACTGTGAGTATTCTATTGGATTGTTACTCTGTGACGTAAAAGTTACTGTAACTAATATCATAGAAGGATCTTCCGTATCAACTATATCAATTTTTATAAGATTACCAAAAAGTTCTCCAGGATCAAATTTTCTTCCAGAAGCTTGCATTTGCTTCTGAATAGTTCTGAACTTCTCTATAGCGGAACCTACCTGTTCACGAACTCGGGTGTATAAAAGTTGTCTATCAGATATTTTTGTACCAATCAGAGAATGAAGCTCAGTACCATACCATGAATGAAAGGCATTAGAAGAGAGCTTTGTAGTTATGATCTTTTCTATCTGTTGAAGAAGAAGTATCTCTTTGGATACCATTTCAACATCACCTCGCCCATTAATCAGCAAGTCATCAACAGTTTTAACGTTAAGACATTTTGGACAGGTATCTGATAAAGTCGTATAATAAAATTCTATGATAGGGTCATAATTTTTAATTTTATTAAAAAACTCAATATTTGTTATGACTACAAGGCTTAACGTCTGCCGAATGCTCTTAATTGAATAAGTCGTATACGGGTATATAACTCCATTTATGCGAACCTTTAAAGAAGCAGCTGATGCCATAGGATACGGTAAGTATACCGTTTTTCTGTCCATCTCAAGCTGCGCCCGTGCCCACAAAATTTTATGATCACAATAATTTTGAAGTTTAATATCGTATGACATATTAATTAGTCAAAGATAATAAGAGATTATTAATGGCTAGCCATAACATCTCGATTAGTCCGAGTTTTTCTTTCAAGTATATCTGTCTGCATTTCCACAGTAGATTTTCCAGTCTTGGAATCCATCTCAGATTTTTTTACAAAAACTCTATTTCCATTGATATTTTTTGTAGCTACCTCATCACAAAAAGGTATATCACCACCATACTTTCGACGGACTCTCTCACGAACGCAATCTTCAAGATTTGTGTCCCTATCATATAAAAATGTTTTTGGGAATCCTACAGAGAGAGCAATTTTTCTTAGATATTTACCACTTACTCTCATAAACTTTCCATCAAAACTTTCGATACCCAGCTGAAGTTTATCTTTTATTCTACTGATATTTTGATTGACAGCTAAGTTAGTAGTATAGTTGTTATTAGAGATACTCTCAAGAGTTGTATGTTCTACTTTATTTTCAGCTACAAAAGATTTTGAAAGCTCATTTACAGAATTTACAAGACCATCCACAACTGAGTTACCTATTCCTTTTACCCCTCTAACAAGATCAAGTGTCAATTTAACATTGAGTATCAGCTTATCCAGACTAACGGAAAAATCTTCTAATTTTAAAAGTATCTCTTTTTTATGTGGTATAGCGTCTACATACTTATCTGGAAGATTATCCCCATCATATTGACCAAAATATATAGAGATGTCTCTAAAGACTGTCATATAAAAACCTTCCTCCATCTGATCTAAAGGAGTTAGTTGATATGTGTCTTGCAATATATCCGCATATTTCTTAACAGAATTCTTTTTACCATAGTAAATTGTGCTATATCTATCAAAATAATTATTCTGGAATTTTATATAAGAATCCGTAGTAAAGTTATCTGGGATAGATGTAAAGATAGATTTGAACTCAAGAATATTCTGATACAAAGATTTTATTTTATCAAGGTTTTTGACTGAATCATTGTACTCTTGTTGATTCTCCTTTATCTTATCCTGATATTCCTCGATAGATTTCTGAACGGATTCTAAGGTAGCTTCCAGATGAGACTTTTTAAGTCTCATCTTACTTAGTGTATCACAGTATTCTTCAATTTCATCCTGTAATGATCCGTACTTCTTTTTAAGTAAGTTAATAGTTCTCAAAAAAGATATGTTGGGTATATTGGGAAGCATAGCTTCTTCAATAGCTATAGCACTCATTACTGGCTCTGAAACAGTACACGGGACTACATCATCCGCAGTTACATCACTCATAACAGGATAATTAGGATCAATACCATTACTTGATAAGAAAGATAGAAAATCTTCCCTTACTACTAATATATGTCTATTAATATCCTCTATCCTTCTTTTTAATATTCTAATTCTATCCTCATGATATTCTTTCTGATTTTTAGCAATTGTCATCAGTTCTTGAATATCCGCAATACTATTAGCTTTTACATACGTATCTTTTCTTCTTCTCATATTTTACCCCAAGCCAAGCATTTTTAAGAAAATGGAAATAGCTTTACTAGTACTCTCATACTTTTTCTTTAATCCTTCTACCTGATTTTCTGGAACGATATCTTTTACTCTGTCAGGATTACTCAAATCTGGAACGCCATACAATAAAATTAATCCCAGCATTATCCCCTTTTCATTAAAGGTAGCTATCGGAGCATTTTTTTCAACCTTCGCTGCATCCTTTAAATAATCCTTTAAAGATTTATCACTAATAGAGGTCTCTTTAGCAGAGGTACTCGAATTACAAGCTTTATTAAATCGATCTACAAAACCTCTCATACCACCATTTTCAAGAGGAAGATTTAAAACCATGAATGTCCCCCGCATGCTAAAAGAAGACAATCGAGCTACAAGATTTTTTATTTTCTCAGTAACTTCCAATAAATCCTCGACTTTTTCGCCGTAAAACTTAAGATAGTCATTTATAGCATCGCTCCCTGTTCCAACTAAACCTACGAGCTTATCTGTAAGGGCATCAAGGTTATTAAACATCCCATCTACCTGTTTACCGAGCATTCTCCTCACAGTCAGTGATTGCCAATCCCCTTCAAGATCCAAAGGTGACAGAAGCTCACCGCTTATTGATAGATTCATATACTTTTTTAGTTCTGATATTGGTATACATTCCATCGGGACATTTGCAACAACCTGAGGTGTAGCTATTGGGCTACTTATAGATTTTAAATATGGATGTTCTTCAAGGTAGTCATCCCCAAAAACAGAATAAATTTTATACAGATAAGTAGTATTTTGTTCAATATCAAAATCTATATAACTATATGAGGGTCTTAGTGGGGTATATTTTTGTTTTATGATAGGGTCATCACTAGTAAATATGTTGCCAGACACGTCAACTCCATCTATATTAAATGTAACAGGTATCGATCCCAGCTTGTTCTTACGATAGACATAAAAAGAACCAACGGGTATTTCTGGGGATTCCCATTTCAATTTAACTCCAAGAGTCATTATCCCCTTTTTGTTATAAAAACCCGGAGTAGCTTTAAACTTTTGAGCAGGTGAGGGATATGGAATCTTAAACCCAAAAAGATTAGATAACTTCTTAAAGTTGTCCATGAGATTTCTCAAATAATCCGGGTCATCTACACCACCAAGCATTGCAATTATAACCCCACCAACTTTGTCAGCTTCTTCAAATTTTGGTGCATCAGAATCTGTACTACTTAAACAAGTAGCATTTACCCGAGTAATAAATTCTTGATACCCCCCAAATGTCGGTATACTATATTTAGGGAAAGTCTTATCAAAATCAGGAATAATAAGACTTGAATATATCCCTGTGGAAACAAGGGAGTTAATGAAATCCTTTAGCGCTTTAGCCAGCTGCTTAATTGCAAATTTTATAAGACCCGATGTGGAAATAACGTTACTACTCAGTAGCCTAATAATTTTCAGTAATAGGGTAATTGTTTCGGTTATCTTATCTAAAGTTTTAAAAAATTTCTCGGCATCCCTTACTGTAGTATCTACACCGTTTAAAGAAAGGGATATCGTCCAACTATACCAATTATCCCCTGAGGTATCCACCGATATATCTTTCTTTTTAGTAACTGTAGGATTTATCGTAGTAGTTACTAATTGAGATGGTTTAAGAGTATATTCCTGTAAAGTAATTGTAGGAACATCAAAATCCTCCAACTTTGGCTTTACAAAATCAGGAACTACATCATATTTAATTCTTACCGACATTTTTAAGATCCCTTTCAATAGCTTTACAGAGCCTATTTAAGGCAGGAGCAAACATACCAGAAATACCGCCGGACTCACCGGCTTCTACCATTACCCATCTTGGCTCTTCTATAACATCTGCCCCAGAGTCTCGATGTCCAAGTTTCCCTTCTCTATTGCATTCTTCAGCATGTTCGCTCGTTGATCGCATCCGAACTCCTTGTGAAATTTCATATAAAGCCAGAGATACTTATTAGATACCGTAGCTTCATTAATAACTGAATTCTTAATCTGATTATAACGCCCTGTACGTAAATATCCCAGAAAATTGCTTAAATCTATTGCAGTGGGATTATTCTCATTAAAATTCTCAGGAGTATAATAATCATAGGTTATATTACCTTGAGAATCCTTCCAAGGCATCCCGAGACGTTCCTTAATATAATTATATTGGATATGAAGATTATGGTCAGATATCTGTATAAACTTAATATCTCCCAAAATACCAAAATAAACATGTGCGGGGGTATTCCCCGATGTAAGATTATATTCTGATGGATTTAGTTTCCCTGTATCCACTGATGTTATCTTTAATGGAAGAACATCACAAGATAAAAATCCTGTGGAATAATTTCCTTTGATAGCATCAATAAATGCGAAAAGATCAGTACTATCAGACAAAGCTTTTGTATAAGTTTTGAAGGTGATCACCTCTATACCGCTATCCGAGACATTAATTGTTCCTTTGGGAGTCATATTTAGAACTTTAAAAGCCACTATATCATGTAATCTTGCGGACAGATTAGTTCCCCCTATAGCTATCGAACTTGAGATATCCAAAAGTCTATCTGATGTGTAATTCCTATAGCTATTAGAAAGCACATTACTATCAAATAACGGGGTAAATATATTATCAGGATAAGGTTTTATAGATCTCAAAAAGTCAGACAGAAATCCCAAATTAACACCTGCAAGATTATACGAAGATAATGTATACGTGCTATGATATGCTATATCGCACTTAATTGTGATTCTATCATGAGTTTGAGGAATAACATAGGTGGCCTTATTAATAGTATAATTACTACCAGATACATTTCGTATCTTAATTTTTATAGCGGTATACCTATGTACACTTACGTACATCGTAAGATTAGTACCTGTTGTACTTATTAGTCTATCAAAGTATGATGGTAAAAGATTCTTACTCATAGATCCCGACAAGCCATGACCATCTGGATCTAATACAGCCTCTATAAGTGAAGTCGCTATCTCTGGAGCCAAAGCAGCATTTATGCTACTAGTTAACCCATCAATCGTCCTGTTACTAATATCATTAAAAAAGAAGGTTCGTTCGTACTTATAATTTAAATTCCAGTCACAAGAAACATTCAAGGTATCCGCACCATCATCTATAGTGATGTTAGATGCTGTGAAATTGTACCCAGAAGCTGGTTTAATCTGAAGGACATTATCATCCTTCAACATAATATTATCGATAATTGACCGGGGTATCTGCGCATAAAGATTAGGAAGATAATTATACTCAAAATATCCAGGATTATTCTTATCATCACGAGTAAACTTGAGATTTGCGTAAAACCACTTATTGATAAAATTATTGCTATTTATTCTATTAACAAGATCAGCTATACTTTCTCTGTCTGGAGCCATAGTATGCCCAGACCCAGATAGGGGTATCCCATAACCTAATGCTTTGTCAGGTTGACCAAGATCTGATGCTCTAATAAAATCTACAGAGTCACTCTTAAAATATAGCCAATTATCCTTAATCTCATACTGTGCATTGTAATCCCAGCTATAGATATCAAATGCTAAAATATCCCTTCTAAATCCTTGGGGGTTATTGTTCAATGTGTCATTATAGGCTGTCTCTGGATTCCCAAGAACAAACTTATGAGTTTCCCCATAACTGTATCTTTCTTCCATCATCTTTAGGCGCTGTTTCAAATTGCCTTTAAGCGTGGTACTCATGAGCTGCCAACCAATAAGTTGATTATATTTATATACTATAGACCCGTCATTCATCGTAACATTGAAGGATTTAATAATAGGAGTGTATTCAGTTTTAAGTTCTGAACTCCTATACTTACCCTCTACAGCAGGATCTCCTATTAGTGTGGCAGTAAAAAAAGCTCTAATACCATTTATATCAATTTCTCCCGCAGCATTAAATCTTGTAAGTACTATAGCCTCTACAAGTTCATTGATAGTACCGTATTTTCTAAGATTGAATCTCGCAATATTCTTTTCTGATCCATTAATCTTAGTAAGTACTAATTCTTTGAGTACTCCCACAGCAGGACGATCCTCTACAGTCTTTATTTGATTATACTGATCTTCCGTAAGGGATTTATTACTGTTAATTAAATCCAGAATATCTTGTGGCGTCATATAGCTTTTGTAGTCCCCTGAATTAAAATCTGAAAAGGATAGTGACCATTCAAAGCCATCTATGCAACTTACTTCTAAGATATCTGAGCTATTAACTACTTCCCATTTACCTGATACAGGTATATCTTCTATTGCTGCTTTGTTCGGATTACCATTAGCTGTATACATTGGAAAAGAAAATACAGCATTCTTTATACTTGATACTGTCCGGCTATTAGAATCCTTCCCACTTATCGCTTCAACGTAGGTATCTACATACAAAGTAGTTACCCAATCATAACCTACAGGTGTAAGTATATTATCAGCTATAACATATGCAGATGTCAGTCCACTCTTAGGATCAGCCTCATACACAGAGGAAGCTGATAAGAGTTTTTCCCCTATATATGTAAAGTTATTAAGTTCTTGACATATCTCAGACAAAGTCTTAAAAGAGCCATCTATTTTCTGGAATGAAAAAGTAAATGTATCAGATATAGTGGTATCCTTGTATATCTTTTTTCCATCAAGTATAATGTTATAAAAGACAATATCCAATTTTCTTATCTTTGCACTATCGGTATATACCCGGTAATAAAACTGATCTGTTTCTTTATCCACAGAGCTATATACGCTATTAGTCGAGATATATGGAACGGCGAGGAGTTCAATAGCAGAAACATAGTCTGTTGTGATTATAAAAGAATCACAAGTCCTGGAGCTATTAGCCGTAGGAACTGTACTGGTAATGAAATATGAGTTATTTAATTCATAGGATAATTCTGAGATAGTCTTATACACATTTGATGTACTGCCTGTAACATATAACTGAAATGTATTATATACTGTTTCTCCATTAGTATCATATGCTAAGGTTAGTACTTTTTCCCCAGTGTTATCATAAAATATACCATATCTGAAGTTACTTCTATCATATTGATAGTTTAGAATAATAGACAACCCCGGTATACCATATTTCAGCAAATAATAATTACCAAGATATGAGACATTAACCCCAGGGAGCTCTCTTATCTCATGAGTATAAACCCTATCCTCTATGTTCTTATTAAGAAAAAGTACTCTTGGATCAGATGCCCTATGATCTGCCACATTAGTAGATACAAGTTGGGAACCTTTAATAGGATCAATCACCATATTATCTACAAGAACAGTCTTTGATACTACATCATTTTCAGTATGTGTAAAGATGTTACTTGCTGCAAATAATTTGACCCCTTCATATTTATACTCTGATATCTCTGAGCATACTTTTGATATATCCTTGTACGATACGGTGGGAATGCCTCCTATATCTATTTTATCATATAGGTATATTATCCAGACTATTCCTGGGGTAATTTGACCCGGAGCATCTTTTCTACTTATATCAAAACTAATCCTAATATATTTCCCATCATATGTAGAAGATACCGTAAGCATTGGATTTACTACGGTATATACCAATTGGGATACCAAGAGTATGTCAATAGTAGGTACTTCTACTAATCCTACCGTTATAACTCCTGAGTTATTATCAGACATTTGCTTTAATAACCCCTGGTATAGTATTCCCCGCTCAATACTCATGACCCATCTTATATAGCTATTCTTCCAGGTGTAATTATTATTCTCATTGAGATTATTATAAAAATTCATTTTACCATAAGAGGCATTATACAAATTCCAAGCAAAAAGAGTCTGCTTGTACGTAGTAGCTATCTCCGGAGAAGCACTATCCTCAGCATGGACGAGATCCGGATAGAGTGTTCTAAAGACTGGTCCTGCAGTATCTATTAAGAATCTTAACTGTTTCTCATATGTAGGTATCCGTGTCCTTAAAATATCTGATACACCCTGAACTGTACCTCCATCAGGCATTGCCAAATAATACTGGTATTTACTGTTTTTACGATTAAGATCACCATTGTCAAATGCCCGGGCAATCTTATCATTATAGTCATATAAATCTCTTACAATAAGCTCCTCGGTCTGCCAAGCTTGTTTTTCAAGAAGCAATCTTTTATAGATATTTTCAGGATCATAAAAATTTTCATATACTTTTTCTTCATTGTACCCATAATCTCCTATGATATTCTCTTCTCCACCATCTATAAATTTAAAGCTCCAATTTCTATCCTTAGCTCTAATTACTATACTTTGATAGTAGCCGTCTTTACTCTCGGCATCGTAGATATTCTCAAGAGACAAATAAAAATATCTGAAGAACCCCTTATTAGCATCTTCTTTTATATCATATATAATTATTGGGGGTGCCGGTGGTGGCATAGGTATTGTGTACTTGTCTGTAAAATCATATCTTAGAGCATCCAAAACGTCATCGATATTACGTTCTTCTTTAAATGTTAACTTTGACAGATCTACCGTACCAAGAGTTTCCCAGGAGATTGCTTCAGAATCCCTCTTCACCATCACTTTAAAGTTCTTTGTAGATTCTTTAATAAAGGGAAAAAACAGCTTTAATAATGCTGCCCCAAAAGGCTTCTTTATCCTACGAGTATTATTTGGGAGTCTTTCTACCGCATCCCCATAAGCTGTAGCCCCTAAACTTCCATAGTCATCAGACATTGGAAAATCTTCTTTATCCTGGCGGGTAATCAAGAGTCTGTACCCATCCGGAGAAAGAGCTTCTACAAACGTATCAAGGGATAATAACTTGTACTCATTAGGGTTCTCGGATATTTGGACATTTTTATCAATTATATTATAAGTCTTTATTCCTTTATCCGTAAAAGGTTTACTAATAAGAATATACTCATATGTCTTACCGACAGGAGTTTCTATACTCGAAATAGTATATGAATTCTTAAATCCTTCCACCTTAACTTTATCCCCTACATCTATTACTCGTAAAAAGGTGTAATTACTCGGATCAAAAGATCTATCCTCTACGGGGACATCTACGATATAACCATCCACCAGATTTTTATTTTTAACTATGTATTCATCTTTCCATACCATAAAGATAAGATCTGGTGTCCTATTCCAGTAAGGTCGATCTGATTTAATTATACCAACAGTCACTACCTTATTCTTATCATCCTTGTATGTTACATTACAGCAATAAACTTCATTGAAGGATAGATATTCTTTTCCGAATCTATGGTAATAATCCGGGGCTTGATCACTATACCCTATCGGAAAATATTTTGAGAAACCATTATTTATCTGAGCTATATCTCCGTCTTTAGTAAGTGTGTAATCCTCAGTTTCTACATATTGATCCTCCAGGCTATAATAACCATCTACCTCACCCACTGCATTACTATGCCCGAATTTAAACCCAAGACCAAGCTGCATCTCGGCACTTAAACCTCTAAGTCTCTGTTTGTACCACTTGAAGAATCTCAAGTAAAGTTGCTTTTTGATATATTCATCTTGCAGGAGGTAGTTAATATCCGCTACACCACCCTCATAATTGGGAGTAGAGTTATTTGTTGTCCCACTGTCATTACCTTGACCACCAACAAAAGCTTTTTGTTCTACAATCTGTTCTATCTGAGGTACTGTAACTATCTCAGAGAATTTTCTTTCAGTAAGCTTCTGGATATAAAACTGATCTATATTCTGATACTCTAAATAAACATCAAGACGATATCCTATCGGAAGTGCAGTAATAAATCGGCACGAACAAGTTATTGAATCACCCTCATTCTCATACAGATTATCGAGACCCATATAGCTAAGGGTATATCGATCTAATGGTGCTACTGGAGTAACGAGCTCAACTACCCCATTATTGATAGTATACTCTTTAGTTACTTCTAACTTTCTCTCATTAAGATTTCCTATAGCTATGAAGGATCTAACATCAACAGTAGCATATATAGTTTGATTTCCTGATAGATATCCCCCAATCAATGTTGTGAGATGTGTGTATCCCCAACCACCTAAACCAAACGTATCCTGATTTTTAAGAATAGTTGTGAAAGGAAAAAGAGTACTTGATATAACAGAGGTTATCTTAGGTATGATAGAGGTGACTAAATCTTTCATATCCTTTGTGTTTATATACTGAATAGAAGTTTCTTTTTCTAACTCATTCCCATAGAGATCAAATGTATGCTCTTTTATTGATAGATATTCTGATGTAACTTTCACACTAAATGTACCAGCATACCCAGAAGGAACAGTGTATCTAATGTCAAAGGCACCAACTGCTATAGGTATATAACTTGGCAAGTTAGTGTATTGATCCATAGTGCTTTTTAGAGCATACTTATCAAAAGCATCACTAAGGACATCATTATATGAATTGTTTAACAGAACATTAAAAGGTCTATTCCCCGGCACATATGATTCAATATTCTTAATGCCCTCAAAAAGCAACCCAAAATTATCATAGTCTGAGTATTTTAGGGAAGTTTCTTTAATATTGAGATTGTCTATTACTTCTTTAAAGTTTATTTTATCAATACTAATTTTTACTGCGGCATACCCCGTATGTTTATATGGTGTAATATAAGTATATTGAACCATGGGTTGAGGTCCTGGTGTAGTAAGAACTATAGGCACACTACTGATTTTTATATAATCAAAATAAGTCTGAACTTTTACTTCTGGGTCAATATATGAGTTTAGGGATATTTCAAAATTATCTACATTCTGAGTCACTTTCTGAACCTGATAAATATGATTATTGCCTATACTCAGAATAGTCCCTTCTCTGACGTTATCTATAAGCTTACCCTGGAATGTTATTTGTGAGGTGCCGTGGTCTACCCCAATCATAGTGTTATTTATATTTATCCATTCTGGAGAAGTACATGCATATTTATAGGGTGCTACCATATTCTCAGGTATGGTACTTGATAATGTTACCAACGTACCTTTTTTGGATAAGTATTCAACACCCAATATTTTACTGAAAAATATCCTACCACTTATCTTATTAACAAATGAAACTATCGTACCTGAGATGAAGTAAGTAGAAAGATCAACATCTTTTATTGTAAACTCATTTTTGCCACTGAATAACTCTAAGAGAGTATACTTAAAGAGATCCGGAGTAATATTAAATGTATAGGGAAGATTTGTATACTCTTCATTTTCAAATGGAATCAAAGTGCTGGGACCCCAAATACCCCTACCAAGATAATAGTCTTCTTTATCTGCATGAACTATGGTAAATGGATTATACTCCGGAACAGCCATATACGGGACATTTATCCTAAATGTAGATTTAATAGCCTGGATAGCTTTGGCTAAAGTGTAAATGTCAGAGTAATCCTTGATTAAAAACCTATAGGATTCCGGATTTTTGACACCCGATACATATTCATCAATCACTATTGTATCTCTTACGAAAAGTACTTTAGCACTTCCCTCATATCCTTTAGGTGAATCATACCATATAGTAAATGCGGGCTGTTCAACATCATTGAGAATAAGCTTCCTTGCAGGTATGGTAGTGATACCTGCAATATATACGGGAAGAATAGAAAATCTTATATCGGAAGTCAGAGAGGATCTAAGATTAGGATAAATACCTATGGTAGTTCTTGAACCTTGAGTGGTTATCAAAGTTATTGTGTATATCTCTTGATTATTAACTAACAGTAATCCTTCTTTTTTTATATTTGTATTTAAGAAAAGAGGGCCACCATCCAAGATTATAAAACCTGAGTCTACTGGTACTGTAGTATCTACTGTGACATCCTCAGACATAGCCTGCCAGGTAATTTGATCATCAAATATTGAAAAAACTGGGTCAATAGCTGTTTCAGGAAAAGTCCCATAGATGTCCACCTTGGTAACCTGATTCTTATACGATACATTTCTTAGCATATAATAATTGATCGATTGTGGATCTCTATTTTCTACCTGAAGTATAGTACCAGCTTTAAGAGAATCTGTTTTATCATAACCCTCGATCAAGAATGAATCATCCCCTGCATTTATAACTGTTGAGATAAGTAAAACTGGGGCATATGGGAGGATGTCAGATTCATATGTATACGATCCAACAACAATATCCCTATTCAATGGAGCGAGGGCATTAACAGAAGAATCAAGAGTTATTATTTTCTTAATGTCATCATATTTTGAGCCATTAACAATAAAAGTTTTGTCTGTCCCCTTTATCCCGATACGCAGAATATTCTCAGGAGTTATACTTCCTAAAAAATTATAATTAGATGTTGTTTTATCGCTATCAAACAATATTTTTTTAGGAATAGATACCGCAGGGTTATTAACTTTAAATATTAATCTCTTGCTTCCAATGTCATCCTGAGAGAAGGTAAACACGTCGTCAATTATGGTATATGTATAATTCATGCTCTTATCTATACTTCGAGCAATACAGTTTATCTGTGCCATGGGAGTATATGATGTCCTTAACTCAACAGTGATCTCATCTGAAGGTAGCAACTCAATATACCCAGTGATATAGGATACGTTAAAATCTATACCTTCAACAAGTACTCTTGTCAAGGTTACTTGACCACCTGAATTACCTATCTTATTGTACTTCTTTGTCAATACCAGAGAACTAACTACCAATGGATAGCTATTAAGACGCAGAGTATTTAATTCAACTTTTTCATCCTTTATATCATCCCCTTCTACAAAGTAAGAGACTAAAACAGTACCATCAGAATTAGTAGGAGCACTAAGAGCAAATGCTCCTGACTCTGGATCGATAATAAAGTCTATGTCACGAAGAAGATTATTGGAATCTGTATCTTCATAATAAACAGTGTAGTCAATGCCTTTTAACCCAGATACTCCAGGAATAACCAAATTACTAAAGTCATTTACATCCTCTTCCTTGATTCCGATTATTACACTGATACCATCCCATATGAGCTTTTTAGGGTATGTTAAGGTATCTATCAAAGCCTCATGATTACTATGTTCAACAAAGGTAAGCATCCCAGCACCATCATTAGATACATAGTCAGTATTTTTTATCTTTTCAGACCCAGCTACCTTTATGGAAAAATCATCTGTAGATAAGATATCCTGGACAGGTCTTACTACTACAGTATCCCCTTCTATAGTTTCTTTATCTATAGTCATATTCCCATTAAAGGTTGCATCGATACTCTTAACCTGAACTCCATCAACCATACTATCCAGAAATTTTATATAGGCAACTTTTCTCTCTTCATATGGTGGGATGGGAGACAAAATTTCTGAGCTATTTGTATAGTTGACAAAATAATCCTTAGCCTCTACCGCTTTTTTAAGTTCTTCTCCATTTTTACCTAAGAAAACCTGTAGACTGCTATGTGGGTAAGGTATAGGACTCAAGGATACATCAAAAATTGGCGAGGTATTATTTGATACTAAAGTCTTAGAGGTACTTAGCACTGTAGCAATATCTGGTTTCTTACTTGATGTACCACTTTGAAATTTAAGAGTTATACCTGTATCAAATTCAAAACTATCTGATGGAGCTATAGTAGGATCAAGTATCAGTACACCTGTAACACCCCATTGACTATTATCCTTATCATAAATAATATTAGTATCCGAGCGTTCATACTTTAAACTGTCAAGAGATACTTTCTCTATGGAGCAAATACCTGAGAGAACATCCGGATCAGAATTATTTTCTTTTGTATACTTCTCAATAAGGTATACATCAGTACCATTGATACCTGTTACTGTGTAGGATGTTCTTTCACTATCGAGTTTTATTTTATCGCTATGGGACAGATTCTGAGCACCAGTATACCCTCTAATAACATCACTATTCTGGATAAATGTTCCATACCCATTAAGATCATTCCCTACTAATGAGGATTGAATCAGATATTCTTTATTTATCCCAGTTTCCCCTGTCCTTACAGTAGGGTCATCACCAGGATTTACTTCTATAGATCTTGTAGAAGATGCATTTTTAGTACTGACACGCGCACCACGAACTACAGTATCATCAAGATAAAGCGACTTTAAACTGAAAATTTCTGATCCCATTATAATTCCTTCAATTTATCTTAGTAAACAATGATGGTATCCCTATTACTGCCACAGGACCTACTGGAGGAACTGGGGCTACAACACCTGTCACTATGACAGTAAACCGTACAGAAGATTTAAGATGATTAATTATCCCAAAGGATATTGATTCGCATAGATTAGCTGCATCCCTACCTGTTAATTGCTTTGACAGCATTAACGAGTACATCAAGTTGGATAAAGTTGTTGCGTTAACTGCTGTAAAACTTCCAACACCACCACCAACAGCGATACCTACAGCAGTACCCGTTAATACCATACCCATAAGTATTTGTGCTAAACCATTTGAGATCGAATCAAACAATTTTTTTATATCCCTACCATTTAACTTTTTAGAAGCAGCCTTACTAAGCATCAAACCACTCATAGCTGTAGGAACTATGCCTATCACAGCCATGCTACTTATATTACCTATAGGACCTGCGGTACCGTTAAGTGAACAAGAGACTAAATTAGGTGTTACAAGATACGTTGCTACAGAGGTCCCAACCACATCAGCTAATTTAATAGCATCCCTACCTGTTAAGCTATTTAGTGATAATAGCCCCTGTATTGATGATGATATTGCTTTAGAAACTACAGGCATTACATTGTAGCCTTTACTGTAGAAGAACCCTTCAAGGGTGCCCCCGTGATATAATCATAATGGGTCTTGTTGGTTATAACACCACCACTATTACCCAGTCTACCATTCAAGTTTATTGATCCACCAGATATATTGACTGTTGATGCCTTAGAAGTTTCTATCCCAATATTTAACTGAGCTCCTATAGTAGCTCTACCCGTATTTGTACTAAGTCCCACATTACCTGAGTTAGTACTAAGAGTGATATTACCTGCTCTTGTATTGGCTGTAAAATTACCTGAGTTAGTGGTAAACCTACGGTTTCCTACTCCTGTAATTTCTTCTTCGATATTACCAGTCATGAGTTTTAACTTCTTATTACCCACCTTAGTGATCTCTTCAAGAATATCACCTCTGACAGATTTTATAATCAATTCAGAATTACCGCTGTTAATGAAAGTTTTACGATTACCAAAACTCTCATTTTTTTCTTTAGTGACTTTTTCAGTAAAAGCATCACCAACTATAATATTATATCCGGATCCAATACTGATAGTGGATGCCCCACTTACCTTCTCTATCCTGGCACCTTTTATGGCTAATTTATCTGAGCCGTTTATTATTGTCTCACGAGTGGATTCCACTTCCACACGTTCATTACCCCCAATTTTCTCAATCTTATAATACTTCCTGACACTATCTAATTTTTTATCTTTTTTATCAAAATCATACAGATCAGGTGACAATTCAGATCCATACATAAAAAATACGGAGCTGTTTGTTCTAATATCCATACTTCGGTTACTATAGGGGTTCCCATCACGTTCATTATGAGACCCAATCTGCCATCTTATACCTCCGACAGTATCAAGATCCCAAGAATTAGCATAACGGGAATCTTGACCCCATACCTCTTTCTTGCTCCCACGAGCAAGAATAGACATCGACCTACCTTTACCCAATCCTCCTCCGGTAGCAGCAGGAATGTGCTGAAAGAAATGCCCTTCTTTATCTATCCCGAAGTATGCTCCTAATGAGGGGTTAGTATGATTCGGCTTAAATAGCGTAACAGCGGAGGCAAAGTTATCAATACCATCACCGGATACTGGCTCAAATGAGAAATTCCCAGAATTGTCATCAGGATCTGTAAAAAGAACAGGTCTCAAAACTCTTCCATAATTACCATCATTAGAGTTATTACCTATAAAGTTTCCAAGAGAAAAGATAGCAACAGGTTTTCGGATTGTCTTATTAGAACTAAAATTAACATCGTTTATTGGTTTTACCCCAAAGTCCCTATCATCTACTTCAAGAAGATATTCCACCAAATAAGGATCAGATGCCCCATCAGAATTTTGAGGTCTTATAACAAACGTATCCTTTCCATTGACACGCACATCTTTGAAAGCATTAGGTATTTCATCTAACTCAATAGGACTTATACTATTACGTCGTACTATCCCTGCATTTCTCCATATGCCACTACTAAACACATAATTATTAAGAGAGGTATTAATTATAGCATTATCTTCCGGTCTTAAGATAAAACTATTCCCACAGCTGTCATCAATCTTAAAATAGTCTCCCAATAAAACTTCTATGCCATCTGTAGAACCTAATGATATCCAACCTTCTTTTAGTTTTCTCATCCGAAAAAAATGTTCATTCTTTTCTTGGGTCTTTACATCATCAGGCCATACTTCCACATTTCTATTTTCTAAACCAAAGGCATAGTTTGGCAGGTATGCTATTGGAAAATACTCACCTGTCTGATGCCCCACTAATATGATTGAACCTTCTTCTGGAGTAGCTTGCACAAAACTACGAGTTCCCGAGAATGGTTGTGAGATATCAAGAACTATACCTGATCCATAGCCCTTTCTAAAGTCGACGTACATTTTTTGTCTATCAACATCAACTTTTTTTACGTCCCCGATTAAGAAAGTAAGATTCCCTGGAGCTCTGGCACTTGGAGAAGGAGTCTCATTAGGAGCTATTTTTCTACCTGGTAAATTAAAATAGCCTTTAGGTGTCGTCATATCTACCCACTATGTGTTGAATAATTCTAACTTATATTTTGTTGACTTTGATCTACAGTACTGAGAGAAATACCCATCAAAATTTTTGTTGCATTATCCACATTATTCAATGCAGCTACCCCTGTAGGATTAACCCTATTTGCATAAAGATACGGATTGGATTGTGAATTTTGCTGTTGCTTTACATCATCCAGAGTACTATATATCTCATCCATCTTTTCCTTAGACTTCTGAATAGTAATTTCTTCTTGTTCATTAGTCATGGTTGAGTTATTAGCTACACTATTCTGTATATCATTATTAGCTTCACTACTAACACCGTAAGATGTTGTTTCCCGGACTCCTGAGCTATTTAGTAGTGATCCTACCTCTTGATCTTTTATATCAATAAAGTTAGTAGTATCTAACATCTTATCATTTTTTGTAAGTACAAGATTAGCCCCATACGGAAAAGCCCCCATATGTCGATACCCGAGTTTATCTGTAAAAGGGACACTTTCATCTGTTAGCATGACAAGTTCATTAGCTGTGTAAGTTGCCCCATCACCTGCATCCTTAATCTGATCCTGAGTCCTCTTCTTTATATTGGCACGATCAATCTTCCATAAGCCTAACAAACCAGGACCCTCATAAACTCCATTCTGGGCGGATATTAACTGTTTTCTCCATTCATTTATTGTCTTATCTAAATCTTTAGGCTCTTTGCCTTTTTCAGATATAGAACTAATTTTCTCCTTCAAGATTTCTGTATTTACATTACCTTCATTTATCAACTTAGCTACTTCAGCTTCTCTATCTCGCATCACGCAGGAATACAGCACATCTCCTAATTGAGATCCTGGTACGCCACTATTACCATCATCAAAAACTTTTTCTCTTTTGAACTGTAATGATAACTCAGTAACTGCTGATGAGCCATATGTGAAATTATGATTGATACCCGTCACATAATAGAAAGAATCTATGTGCTCAAGATAGACAGGATAGCCTAGTCTCATTTCTGGTCTTAAGGGTATTGACACACTTCCAGTGTATGCTTGACCATTTCTTCTAGCCATCTCAGCTACAGCTATCATTTTAAGCTGCTTTGCATTCATACCATAGGGTACATTAAGCTGTTCGGATCTTATCCCATATCTCTTGATAGAATCAAAATCAGCGTGAAATCCTGTGACCTCAAGAGAAGGCAATGCCTGATACATGGGACCGGTCACTACAAGATAGTTAATAATAGAATTAGAATCAAAAGAAGCGTTATAGTTAATAATCTCATCTGGTCCTATCCTATAATATGGCACTTTACCTGATGCTACATCGAGGTTATAAAAAGGAGGTTTAAATACTATCTCTCCATTAGTATCTACAAAGAATTCCATGAAGACTTTTTCACAAATAGCTGTAGCTATCTCTAACTTTGAAAATACTGTAGACTCAGCACCAGAGCCAAATAAATCAAACATACCATATGGTTGAACTCTCGACAAAAGACCAAAATCTAAATCAAGCTTTGCTCTTCTATCTGCCTGTTGACCCAATACTGCATCTTTTTTATCAATAAAAGACAGCATTGTATCATTTATAGTTTTAAAATCTACTGGTCCACGTAATCCGTACATTCTAAGAGGAATTTTTTCTAATTGTTTTCTTATAAGATCAGGGTTATCTTCATCAGTCACACCCAAGCCAAAACGATCATTCCAATATTTTATAGCGAGATTAGAAAGTGGACCAAAAGTATCTCTCGTAGGAATAAGAGGAGAATCAGGTAACATACCAGTTTTTGACCATTTAGGGAATACAAAGTTATAGTGTAGAGCCGCACCATTATCACCATGTTGAGTAAAAAATGAATCGACAAATAAAGAGTATATTATCTCCCATGCGGACATCTTTTCAAATACAGATGGAAATCTTATCTGTGGGGCTCCACCGAAAAATGCATCCTGAACACTTGGGTTTGTGGTAATCTTCTGGTATTTCCACCAGCATAAAAAATCTTCACATGTAATACTTAAGGTGAAGTTTCCATCAGAATAATTTTCCTGGACATTAGTTATCATCCCCCAAAATACAGGATAATACCTGGGGACATAATTATACTCTGGCTCAAGGAACCTGCCTTTCATATATATTTTTACTTCCATCATGGGCATAAAAAATGGCACTCTGGTTCCGTTTGGCATAGTGATATAATAATCCTCATGTATCCCCTTATACATAGGAGCTATAACTTCAATAGTTGCTCTTGACGCTCCAGGGGGAGATACAGCAGCGCTAACATTAATAGAAGATATGCCACCCCTTATATCAATATTCTGCGTTGATTTAGCTTCCATAGGAGATAACACTCTTGATGTCAGAGCCCCATTTATTACAACAAACGCATCTGGAGCTAACTTCAGGACATTTCTTCGATAGTTAAACTCATCAAGAGTAAATAACCCTGATTGAACACTTGCCATTATGTTATTTCCTTAAAATTATCATTATATAGTTATTTCATGCTCAGATGGATGCTTAGCTATGAGTGTCAGAAAATCAAGTCTAAGTGGGTCGGTTACAGGGGCATTAAGTGCTCTGCCATGTAAAGTTTTCCACATCTCATCTAATATTGGATTAACCTGAAATTCTGTACAATCTAAATAATTTGGTAAAACCGAACTAATTATCCTCGCACCAAAATCGCAGTGCTGAGGATATTTATCATTATCTGTACCTTCATGACCTATAACATCACCTATTTCTACAGTATCTCCTTTTCTAAGCCTATTACTACTAGGTTCTAAGTGAAAGTACCTTATATATAAAGGTGTCCCGTGAAAATTAGTAGAGACAATTAAGTAATTAATACCCCCAAATAGAGTACTTACCGATTTGTCTACCACAGTACCATTAGTAGCTGAATAGACTGTCCCAGTATGTGTTCTAAAATCGCATTTATTATTAGGATCTCCATGAGGTTCTCCATCTCTCCATCCACGAGTTATTCTAAAAATACCAGGACCTATAAATGCAACACCCTTTTCATTTGTATTGTTAAAAAATTCAAGCTCATTTTTATTCTCTCTATCTGTATAGTTATATAGAGTTGGATTACTAGCCCCACCCTCTGGGAAATATGTATTAAGCTCATTCTCATCTAAGCCAAGAATCGGTGTAAATCCTATGTTTTCACCTTGTAGAGCTAAATGGACTTGATTATCCAGATAATTCCCCTCCATTGAGACATGCCCTTCAGCATCAGGGTAAATAATACCAAAGCTTGCGACTATAAACTCAAAGCTATACTCCATCTTATAGGGACTGGTTGCAAGATCATTAAGAGTAAATGTACTAAATGATCCTATGTATGTCGATCCATCATACTCAATCTTAATGCTATCCATTACATTTATAACTCGGCTACTACCATCTTTAAATAAAGATGGATTAGATGCCCCATCTAAAAAATACCATCCATTATTTTTAAATAATCCTGCTATATCTATAATATTTACAAAGCTCGGAGACCCTCTTCTATACTTATTAGTTAACCCACCTTTACCATTAGAATAAAAGTAAAAAGCAGATGATACCCCAGAAGCTGATATTGTAGGTTGTTGGTTTCCCCAAGCGGAATTCACCCACCCACGCCTGGTGTACGTGTTGCCAACTACCTGCTGCTGACCTATAGTCATATCACGTGGATTAATAAAAAGTGTTAAACTAACTATATCAGTGCACAAATAGGAATTATATATTGATATAGTAAATTCTTTATGATCTGTAGGTATTTTAGCAGCGGTCCTGAGATCAGTAGTATCTGTTTCTAAAGTACTATTTACAACAGAATTAAAAAATAAACTGCCCCCCTGTCTCTCTTTTAATGCTGACAGGACTTCTTTTGTTGTTGTATATTTTTGATTTTCTATCATTATCCTACTGTCCAGATAGTTTTTTCAGATTTAAAAACAGTACTATAAATTAACCTATAGGGATTTGAGGAATCCTCAGTTATATCAAATGATTCAAAATATCCTAAAAAAGTCACATAATCGAAACTTATTCTATTATATAGTCTTTCCCGAATCATGCCTTGTCTAGGGTGATTACCCTTAAAAGAAGGATTCTGGATTAAGAATCTATTCATCATGGTATATTCAAAGATCTCCTGCTCAGATGAAGGAGAAGAGGACATTGTGTAACCATTATCTTCCTGATACAGATATCCATTAGTCCTATAGATATTAATGAGCGCTCTAAGAAATTGATATGATTCAGAAGCACTCCTACCAAGAACAGTTAATCCTTTATATTGATTAGGGTATTTAGGGTCTGTAGCATCTAACTTAACATTAAAGGAATATGTAGATCCTGAAAAATTTATAGAATCTAAATCATCTCCCCAATGTTCCTCAACCCATCTTGTCATCGTGTTATATCTATTAACTATCTTTGATGAGCTTATCACTAAGGATTCGGGGTTTGGAGTAAGTTTAAGAGATTCTATAGTAGATCCATCTTTTAATTCAATATGAACAGGTTTAAGATCTGAATCCACATAGTCTATTATCATTGGATTTTCATTTGGCACTCTTCTCACATAAGGAGGCTGGAATTCAACGATATTAGATGAATTATTTTCTATCTTCCAATTCTTAGTAGGTCCAAGTACGAGAACTTGCTCAAAACCACCCTCTGTGGATAATTCAGATAAGGTCTGAGCCATAATATACTTTTCAAAAAAAGCTGGAGTTATGTTAGCTATTGTTGTACTTTCTTCAGCCATATTGCACTCTATCTTCTTTTCTGTTTTTCGAAGTACATTCTATCAAAAGCCTGCTCAATAGCAGGTCTTATACTTTTTAGAAATTCTTCCGGATTACCGCTTACTGATCCTATATTAATATTAACAGGGATGCTTGGAGCATTAGCACCTTGAGATCTTGTAGGGCTAAGGGATCGCATCATATCTGATGCGGCAGTACCTGCAAATGACCCAAGATCTCCTCCGATACCGGAAGACATGCTACGAGCATTTACTACCACATCTCCTTTACTTAGTAAGGCATACCCACCAGAGGATGCTTTATAATCTTTATAAGTTTTAATAGGTATAATAGGTGGAGTATCCGCTATTTTATTCGAGTCAGTATTTTTGGAGGACTCATCAGCTTTCTTGTCTAAAGATAATTCTACTTTTTTCTCAGAATATTGCAGATAACCTTTTTGATACTCAAAATCTCTCTGCATTTTATCAGCTTCTTTTGCCAACTTTTCAGCTTTTTTATTATCACCTTTACCCTTAGATGATGCAGCTTCTTCCCTTTTTTGTGTTATAGCTTCCTCAGCAGCCCTTTTTTCCTCAAGTATATTTTTTGCTTTACCTAACGCAGCTTCAGATGCTGAGCTTATAAGTTGACCTCCAATATTCGACCCATGTTCTTTTTTTAGTACGTCTTCTAAATGAGCAGCATTTTTGGTTAATCTATCAATTTCTTTTTGATATTCTTCTTTTTTACCTTTATCTGTAGTTTCTTTCTTACCTGCCTCCAAAACCTTTATATCTGCACCAATTTCTTTTAAACCCTTATAGTATATATCCTTTTCAGGATCTTTTAGTAATTCTTTTTCTTTACCACTCGCTTGTAGCCAGCTAAGAATAGATCCTGCTGTTATAGCAGTCTCCACCGCTGCCATAGCAGCACCTTTTTGTAAATCATTACTAGACGCAAGATACTCAACATTTTCCTTAGATATGCCAATAAAATCTCCAATAGTCTTGGTATTTTTTACAATATCATCAATTCTCTTATTTTGAGCATCCATACCCTCATCATTTATCTTGGAAACATTACTCAATTCTGTAAGAGTGAGTGTATTAACATTCTTTTCAATATATTCATCACCCTTATCAACTGCCTCTTGTACTGCATTAGGGAACTTATCCAGATAGTTCATAACTTGGTCTATATCTTTACTGTTTACTTTAGCGTAATCTACTAAACCTGATCTTATAGCAGCCATATTCATCTTACCGTCTGCCGTCATGCCATCTTTAATAACTTTTGCAAATCTCTCTTTAAATCCCTTCTTACTTTCAGTAGGGAGATCAACCATCATTTTCTGAACATCTTTACCCATTTGGAGAATACTTCCTCTTGATGTTTGAAAAGTAGCTAACATCTTTTTAGCATATTCCTCTGATACACCTAAGACAGTCACCATATGATCCATCGCAGCACGATCATCTTTAAAAACATCCAGACCCCCATGACTTTTCATCTCCTTAAAATATGTACTCATTTTAGAACCAACTTTATCAGAAAGCATCTCTAAATATAGAGCCATATTCATAGCATTAGATTTAGCAGCGTGATCAGCCATGGCATACGTTTTTTGTAAAGTAGCAAGCTGATCCTCCTCAGCAGATATTTCATTTTCCAATATCGCTGCTGATTTTTTATCCCCCTCAGCTTTACTCTTAGCTAATTGTTCCCTTTTAGTGCTCAAAGATTCAAGAGATGTCTTTATAGCTGCGGATGAATCAGCAGCCATTTTTTGAAAATCTTTTCTATAGGATTCTACTCCACCGGACATTTCCATAAAAGCAATTTTCTGATTAGAACTCATGGTACCAAATAAATTAGTCATCTCTTGAGCTTGCTTCTGAGCATCCTTAAAACCCATAGCACCTTGTTTTTGAAAATTTTTGAGATTGTTAGATGCTGCTTCCATAAATTTACCATAAAAACTCAAAGCCTCCGCAGCAGCATAAGTAGCTTGATAAAATTTTTGAGATTGTATCCCTGCAATAGAGGCATCATAAGATAAAACTTTAAAACTTTTTGAAGCCTCATCAACAGTAGATTTAAGATCAGTCATCTGTTCCCCAAGCATAGAACCAGCTTCATCCATGGAGACTCCAAAGTCAATCATTACTTTTGCAGCATCCTCTTCAAGGGTACGATAACCACCAGCTACATTCTTCATAACTCCCTGGAGACTCATACCTGCTTCTGAAATTCCCTTAAACATACCAATAATATCTTCGGACTTTAAACCATATTTCAGATTTCTCTTCAAATCGAAAATAGAGTCAGAAAAATCACTCATGGACTTGCCAACATCCTTCATCATTACTGTTGGACCCTGAAGTTGTATAAATGTCTTATTAAATCCCTTTAGAAACTTATCCAACCTGTCTACAACTTTAGCAACTTCTACAACTGCGGAGATGATAAGTCCTATCCACCCCAGTTTACCTAATGACCCTAATGCTGAACCAAGCATCTTCATCATGTTGCCAGCACCAAGAGCACTCTTACCTGTAACATCCATGACTTCATTAAGCTTCCCCAATTCTTTTGAAGCAGCACCATGAGATTTAACAGCACCCATTCTCTCTCCAAAACTTGACTTAGTACTAAAGAGTGTTTTAAGACTACTTGCTTGTTCTGCTCCCAAACCTACACCTTTTCGAGATTGAGCGGCATATTGACTACGACCAATTTCTCTACGCTTATCTTCCCCGAATCTTTTTTTATTAGTCAACTCTGTAGCGCTTTTAGTTAGATCATCCACCATAGGGGCTAATTCTTCTGAAACTTTACTCTTTAGTCCCTCACCTACCAACTTTTGCATCTCTTCATATTGACCTAATTTAGCTTTTAAATCTTTAGCTTCATCTGCATCTAATGTCCCAGCTTTTTCCTGAATATCAATCTGCTTCTTCATTATATCAAGACGTGCTTCTGTAACATCCATAAGTTCTTTAGCAGAACTAATTTTCTTACTATCTAACTCACTGAGTTTATCAAACGTCTCTTTAATTTTCTTACCAGTACCTACTAAAGTTTTTGTTTGATTAACTACAGCGTTTATTGACTTTTCAAAATCTTCTATAGATGTAATATTTCCTCTAATAGACTGTCTTAACTTGGTTAATTCTTTTCTACTATTTTTATATGCATCAGTATCTTTTTTACCTGATGTAATTAATTTTTTCTGATCCTGAATAAGCTTTTTTCGTTGCTCTTTATATATTTTGTGTTGTTTTATAGAATATGCCAGCGCTTTACTGGATTTGTTAAGTTCCCCCGATAATCTCTCTTCTTTAGCTATCAAATCCTTTTGAGCTGAAGCAGCCGCAGTCAATGCATCAGTATACTTTTTTCTAATACCCACACTATATAGAAGGGAGTTGTTAATATTCTTTTCAACATCTAATAGATTACCATAAGAATTCTTTAATTCTGTCAACTTCTTTAGCTCGGCATCTATACTCTTTAGATCAGCCATTTACTTTTTCCTTCATCTCAGGTCTGATAATCCTGGTGCTTATTTTTTTATACACCCGATCTTTAATCTCTGCATCTTCCTTACCAGCCATATATGCACGGTTTTCTGGTCTAATCTTATTTTGTTCTATTATCTTATTAAGCTCTTGAAAAGATATTGGTCTTGACGGTTCCAGTAAATCAAGATCCGATTCCTCTATCTTTTTACGGAAAGCCTGTTGTCTATCTATAATATTCTGCTTAACAGCCTCCGCTTTACTCTTCTGATTCTCTATCCATTGGTCAATATATAAATCATGTTTATCTTTTTTACCATCCATCTGACGGTAGAGCTCTTTTACCAAATCTTCGCGAGATGACAATGGTGCTGTCCAAGTCTCCCTCTTCTTTTCATTTTCCTCTTCTCTTTTTCTATCATACCCGTATTTAAGAATGTCATCTCTAAGCTCTTTAAGCTCCTGTATATGCTTTTCATAATTCTTTGAGAGCATTTTTGCACTCTTATAATTCGAAGCACCTACAATAAGAAGCGTGTTATTTAGATTAGTACCATACTCGTGTTCATCATCCAATTTTTTGTTGATACTAACCCAATTCTCAATTACACTATTAATCCCTATAAGATCTAAACCCCTCATACCTGTAAATGAAGATCTATTATAGGGGTCTATCACAGACCACAGATATCTCGATCGAGGAGAATAACTAAATCCCTCAAGAAATTCTAAGGAATCAGCATAAGTCTGATTCAACTCATTAATCGCTTCGATTACTCGAAGCATAAATAAAGCTGAAGATTTTTTAAATAATTCTACTACCTTCCAAATATTTCTATCTCTTTCCTCTAATAGATTCATACCATCTATTGATATAGTACAAAAAGCCAAACTTAAAAAATTAAATTTCTTCCTATCTTTAGTAGAACAGAACATCTGCATCTGTTGATATTCTCTATCTGATATACTTTTTATTAATAGATCATGACCATTAAATGAAATTCTAACAGATAAAAAACCAAAAACTATTATCCGCTCTATATTTTCATAGGCGTCTTTAACTTCCATAGATTTTTAGCAAGAAGCCACTACCCCTTTAGGATAGTGCGGTAATGCTCACCCTGCCATCTCCTTTCCCATAATAAACTCTTTCTTTTATTCAATAATTTTAAAAACCTTATAGGAGCACCAGAAGCTACTCTGACACCATCTAAAGTTCTCAGGTCAAAATACCCACTATTTCTTCTTCCAAATATAAAGCATTCTTTTTCCTGAAATTTAACCTTATCAAACAATCTAAAACCACCTACTAAATAAGGTGCTTGATTTATCTTTTTCTTCCCGCCTTTTATTATCTTTGCTTTATGAATCTGTCTATTGTGCTTTCTTACTTGTTTAATAAAGTAGTAATCATCTAATCTTTTTACCCCAGGATTTCCTGTAATGCACAGGGCATCTATCCTATGCTCTTTTGATAAATTATTTATTATTCTTGTATTCTTTGTAATATAGCCATATGTTAGTATAACCTTTGAATAGCACTCTCTTAATTTATTATAAAAAGCCCACCGCATTATCCCCATGAATGCTGCATCTCTAAAGGATTTACCGCGTTTCAAATCGAGCTTCAATTTACCTGAATGATAATCCTTGTGACAATCCTCACACAAAGTAATCAGGTTGCTTTGACTATTACCCCCTATCTTCCTTGACTCAATATGATGCACATTTAGCACTTTGTTCTTGCAACTTTTCTTACCGTGGCACTTATAACCATCTCTAAATAGCACATATTCTCGTACGTTCCAAAAATCTAATTGATTTCCCTGTTGATATCCTTCACCATGTATTTCTGGATTCTTAATCCTTTGAATATCAAAACTTGCTACCTCAACAATAACTTTTGTAATTGGTAATATCTCGTGCAGCTTTTCGACAATTTTCAAATGGGTGTTAATTTTGTTTTCTATCGATGGTGCTAACCATCCTTTGTTTTTGCTACGCACCCTGTTTGAAAATCTTTCTTTTCTATATCTTAGTCTATTTCTCCTTGTTCTTCTGTTCTGTCTTCTGGTTGACAATAAATCAACAATGTCCGTCCTTAATTCAACTTCAGCGCTAAATAATTCTCTCTTTCCAGAGATAGCAGATAGCCCAATAGTCTTACTTCCAGCATCAATCCCTAAGATTATATCTTGCTTATACCCATAGCTACCGAATAATAATTGAATTGTAAAAGGCATTCTTTTAATACATTTAGCTTTTCCTTCTTTTAATAACAACCTCGCTTTCCGTGACGTTGTTGGCATTAATGGTTTTCCGTTTTTGTTTAAAATATGCACTAACATAAAGTGCATCTCCTTTCGGAGTAAGTAACCATCGTCAATGTTATAAAGGCTTTTTCCACTGGCAACACTGCCCCTATCCATCAGAACTGTTTAATCACCAACGATAGAGCTACAGACTTGGTTATATATCTGTAGGTATCTTGACCTAAATAACGTAGCCCCTGTTAAAGAGACTTAGACTAATCAATAAGGACTTGGAGTACTCCTACCCTTTAGGGTAATAGGCTATTGATATTAATCTACCTGACTTATGTCATCATCTTTTTCTTCTATCTTTTTAAAAACTATTGGGGCATCTTCCAAAGCAATATCGGCAGTAGATTCAGGCACTTCAGATACTATCTCTTTCGCCTCCATCTTCTTTACTTCTTTTTCTTTCTCTATCTTATCTCTTTCTGCTTTTCTTTGATCGGGAGTCTTATACCATTGAAACTCTACCTCTTCATTAAGGCGGTTATCAGTTTCATCCTTGAAATCAATGTATATCTCAAAAAGTTTTTCTACAATTTTTGGAGGAATCTTTTTTAAGATATCTCTAACATAGATAGCTTTTTCTTTTGTTATTACTTTATCTTCTTCTGTTACCTCTACGATAGTTGGGATACTCTCACCATCTATTCCGACAATGGCGTAAGATAATACTTTTGATCTTGTCTTCTCATAATATGAAAGAGGGTCATCCCCCTCATCAGGATATGCGTTCATCATCTGATCTTGTTCATAGTTAAGAAGAGCAATTTCAAATGATATACCACTAATAACTGCCTTTTTCTTAAAAGTAAGTTTTTCTTCCATAGCTTTAATGACGTCGAGTAATGACATAAATGTCTCCTTATATGAGATATATTTTTATATACAAATGGATAGAATAATACAAGGTCTGTACTAAAAGAGGGATATAGATATAAAGATCTTATTTTATATATGAAAAAATGTAAGATATATTATTTTATTTAAATGTAAAGTAAGTCTCCCTCTTGGAGACCTGACCCTTAAACTGCTATTCCACCACTAGGTTTACCAGTAGTCTGAGCCCCAACAAATATGTTATGCTCAGGATTCGCAATTCTCGATACTGCATTCATATTGAAATAGTCGCCAAGTTCAATATAATCATTACTTGTACTTGCTACAATGTCAGTCACATTGACTGTAACATTCTCTTGTACAAGTGCGGCATCTGCTGCATAAGAGATGCCATAGTCAGAAATCCAGCAACCCTCATAGTATGTTAGAATAGCATCTAACTCACCATTAAGGCCTTTGGCAGTGATACCCGGAGCACCATTACCTCCTGTAATAACCGCAGGAAGACGGCTTATAACCACTTCCTGAACGATATCAAAAGGCCATTTGTGATGGCGAAGAGATCTCACGATACCATCTACCCCACCCTTATATCCGAAGACCTGGAAGATCATTGATAGATATTGGGCGGTACGTGTGATACCAAGAGTCATAGGCTCTGTAGCACCAGGAACCAACTCAGCAATATGGTCACCAAAACCTATACCACGAACAGGTTCGATAGTACGGGATTCAGCCGGGTCAAATGTAGCAAGAACACCGATCTGAAAAGCCGTAGTCTGGTCACCATCAGCTGGGATAGCATAAATCTTGTTCTTAGAACTTATGACCGAAGCAGTTTCGGGGGTAACCCCTATCCGATGGACATAAGTATCCCTATCTCTAGCTGCCATAATTTATTTCTCCTTATGTTAATTACGAAAAAAGTCTGCTAAGCTTCGCAGCTTCACCTGCATCCAGCTCAACTTCATCCATAGACGCCATGAGTTCGATACCATCGATAACTGAAGAAGAAGTAGCATCCTTTTCTTCTTTTTCAGCTTTATCTTCTTCTTTACGAGCCTCTTCTAACTTCTCTTTGGCTTTATCAAGATTGCTCTGAGCTTCCTCAACCAATTTCTCGGCTTCTTCTTCTTTCTTTTCAGCTATCTGCTCAACCTTTTCATCAGCATCATCAGAAGCCTTCTTTTCGCTTTTCTTAGCTTTCTGAGCTTTTTTTAGATCCTCGACATCTTTTGTAGTTTGAGCTTTTGCTTTTTCTTCTTTTCTCTTCTTGATATCTTCAATGCTGGCTTCCTTCTGGACAGCACCATGAGACTTTTCAACCATACCGGAATTAATAGACTTCTCTATGTCAGGAGCTTGTTCCTTCTTAAGAGTAGGAGCTAAAGTGGGTTTATGTGTGCCATCAGGAATCTGCTCTTTGTCAAGATGTCTCCCAGTATCACAGCATACGCTTTTATTCATACCTACAACATCACGAAGTAAATTATCAACGACAGCTTTAGAAGCCTGTTTGCACCAGAACATTCCCGCTGTTTTTTCTGAAGCTTCCACAGACATGGGCATCTCCCCTTCTTTTTTAATTATAATGATCTTTGATTTACCATCCGCACCAGGAAGATCCATAGGTTCACCCACCGGGCCTCCCACTGGGATTATTCCAGGTAAAGGCCCTGGACCCTTACCACACATACATGCATCAGTATCTTCAGATCCGAAGTCTCCGGAAAGAATACCGGTGAATTTATCATCTGCCATCTTATTCAAGACATAAGACATTGCCTTAAGATCACGATTATATGGTGTGTGACTGGCAAAAACGCTTGATAAGCTCTCCAGTCTTTTTGCTAATGCTATACGATCCATAGTATAAATCTCCTTATAATAGTTGTTATTTGCTGTTGTTCTTGATTAAAGACTCTGCCTCAAATTCAAGGTCACCACAATCCAGTTCAAAGGGAACACTGGGCTGTAATATGCCTCTACATCAAGAGTGCTAGGATCTTGATCACTCTGAGTCACAGTAATACCTGTAAAATCAACAATGATCTCTTTCTGTTTTAAAGATTTGAAATATGACCCAACAGAATCTCTGACCTGAGATTGTATTTTTGGGAGATTCTTCGTACCTATAAATCTATCAAGAGATCTTCTAATACCCTGCTGAACAAAGTGCTTAACTTCTACGATTCTAGGATCCCTCGTTAAAGCTGTTGAGGTATCAGATGTCAGATAGAAAAGAATCTTTATGACAGGGGCTTGTTCTTCAAGAACTGTACACCCAGCATTGGCAACCAGAGCTGCATTAACGCTGTCCAGTCTCCGATACAATCTCTTGAATCCTACGATTGTAGAATTGGTCAAAGGAGTTGCTATGTCAGAAACTTGGGAGACATCACGTCCTGCTACTGCAGCAGCGATCATTGAACCGTCAACAACGTATTCTACCTCATTCCCGTAGGCATCTACAATCCCTATGACTGCACCATCCGGATAAATTGGGGTGAGTTTTTCAGTTTTAAGATTCTGGACCATCTGGATAACTTGATCCGATGTTGTCCCAACCGAAAATCCAAAAATACTTGTTCTCTCATTTCTATACCGAATGCTTGATTGAATTGCATTTGAGGTCTTGAGATAACTAATAACTTCAGCATTAGTTGTCAATGGTTGCATCAATGAAGGTCTCAAGCCATTAGGGAGAGGTTCATTGAAAGCATCAATACCTGTGATGTAATCCGCAACAGAAGCATCGGCCCCATTAACAACACGTTTAATCTGCTTCAAAGCCACTGCCTGAGCACCATTTAAGAATGCAAGATTAGCAGCCATAGTCAGCTTATTATTAATATCCATAGGACCAAAGTACCTGGTCACATCTCTCATGTTGGTCAAAAACCGCGCTGTATAGTCGGTCTTAACCTTATCAAAAGAAACATAATACATATCACCAACTGCAGGTTCATTACCAGACTTTACATAAGTGTCAACGACGACTGTATCATCTGTATTATCAACCGCCCCACCACTTGTAGTAGGGACTGCCAAATTAACTCCTGGTATCACCCTAACATTACTTGCTGCAGCAGTAATGTAAATTTTTTGAATAGCATCTGATACGGTAGGGTCACCAATATCGTATCTTACTAAAGTTCCTGCACCTGGATTAAATACACCAGAGAAAGTAATCCGGAATCCTGTAGTAGGATCAATGTATGTCTTACCACAATGTCCGATATTCTGATTGTAGGTAATAACTGAACCTGTTTTACCAGGAAGAGTAAAACCTGTACCAAGAAGTGACGTAACTGTAAATGACCCTGCGCCATCAAAAGTACATATAACACGTTCTACTGATCCTTTAAGAGGATCAACTTGGAAGTTAGATGCCCCGGCACCTGGATATATTGGAGTAACCGTCCCACTGATATATTTAACCTCAAGTGCAGTACCACTGACTCTTGACGAGATTATGTACTTTCCAATACCTGCACCACCGGGAACTTTATTAGTCATCGTCCATTTATCATCGAGAAGAAGATTCTCAAAGTATGTTACGAAAACTATTTCTCCTGTAGGCTGATCTGGAGATGTCGACAAAGTAATAATATTACCGACAATCTTAGTAACAATCTTCTGTCCTGCAGCATATGCAGCTGCCCAGTCAGTCCCAATATAAACTTTGATATTAGCAGGATCTTCTGTCCAAACACCTAATCCCGACCCATCAACTGGCATTGTTGGAAGTGCAAAGGACTTATTACCCGCAAGGTTGATTTGCTCACCATTAGCATTAACTTGAATAACACCACCAACTGTGTATGGACTTGCTGGAGAAGCTACTCTTCCAAAGACAGTGGTATCAGCGAGTGATACAGAGGTATTATTTATAAGGGGCACTGAACCCGCAGTAAATAACCCCTGAGCAGAATGAAATGAGTGTCCCCAGTGAATTCTATTAGCACCGGCGAGTACACAATCTTCACCAATAGAAAAGTCATTAGTATCCTGGCTCAAACCAACTTTAACCAACTGTTCAACTGATGATGCTGGAAGAATATCATAAGTATCCTGCCAAGTATTTGTGAAATAGGTAACTGTCAGAATTGACAGAGCAGCAGGAGCTGACTGAAGAGTGAACATTGCTTCTGAGCCATTAAGATGTGTAACAGCCACTTCCGAGCCATCCACCTTAACCTGGAACACCCGTACCTGACGTTCGTACTCATCCCCGACTACTAACGGATCAGGATTATAGAGAATAGTGGTTACACCATTGATATCTGTATCAACAGCAGATCTTCCACCATTATTACCTTTTACAATACGATCACTTTTTACTTTGAAACTGGTAGTCGTACCATCTACTTGAACAGAGATATCCTCATTTTCAATGTATGTATCACGACGTTTGAAGTAATAATTAGCTCTCACTTCATCACCCACTATAGGGATCTGAACAAGAGTAACTTCTCCAGTAAGACCGTTTATAGCATTAACTGCAACGTTAAACCCGTTGATTGATACTATAACACTCCCAGGAGTAGTGGCTACTTTACCACTTCCATCACCCGTAACGATTGGAAAATTTTCAACCGTAAATGTATTTTCCGTACCCGTGAATTGAGGACTGACATCTTCGTCAAGTATAAGATTATCAGAAATAGCTGATGATCCTCTTACCATCTCAAAATTGCCAATACGAACAGTTTCAGCGGACACGCCCACAAAGGCTGGTATACGTATATCACCAGCTGAGGTAACTCCCGCAGCTTCGGTGTTAGTTCTAGCGTATACACCTGGAAATACGAAACTTTCTAAAGGTCCCATTGCCATGTGTCGTTCTCCTTTTTATACCGTAAATATTTTTTCATTGATCTTATTTGTATTTTTAAAATTCTTTATATAAGATTTGTTCATATTATTTAATGTGTATATTAGAAGAGTATTATCTACGATACCGGGACCAAGACACTTTAACCCTCTGTAATAGCGCCAGATGATTCAAACTGCGGTATACCCTTCTTCACTCTATCAGACCTATGTTCCTGTAATGCTTCTGAATATTCTTTTCTCAACGTTCTTTCTTTATTATCTCCCAAGTGCATTATTGGACTATATTTACCATCCACATCTTTGGGGATATTAACCTGCTCAGGAGTCTTACCCTTCCATCTCTTCTGCTGCCGTGCTTCATATCGACCTTTCCACCGCTCATCATAACCTTCCCATCTTTTTTCAGATACTTTACCAACGACTTTATCGATTTCTTTACGAGTAACTATTGTATCTGTTTTAGGGTTCAAGTCACTATGTACACCAAATAATGATGCCACTTTTCGTTCTGAATTAGTGCCGCATCTCTTACAAGATTGCTCAGCATCCCTATTCTTGTAGGACACCAATTCTTCAAACTCATGACCGCAACCAGCGCATTTAAATTCATACAAAGGCATAAATACTCCTGTCTTATGTTATATATGATCTATAGGTAGAATACGTATTAATAGATTATCACCACTTAATGGGGTGCATCATACATACCATGGATATTAAAAGTATCTAGGATACCCAATTTTTGGATAGGATACCTCAAAAATAGTCCTACTCGGCTTTAGCATCAACTCAAGAATCCTACCCTGATTTGTTACAATATATTCTTTCTTAGTAACATATCTGTAAACCTTAGTATCAAAATCAACAATTTCAGTCAAGAAAGGAATAAACTTTTTCCATTCCGTCATGATCTGAATATTTATACCATGATGATAATACAAATCTCCTGTATTCTCATCATAAGGTTCTTCCGATTCTCCTGTAGCATCCATTTCTTCAATGGTCAATCCCTCATCGATTAATAACAAGCGACGATTTCCCCATATATCTTCTATTAGATGATCCGTAAGATCCGCCAACTGCTTAGGATCACGTGCCACTACATCAATTTCAAAAGACATCTTATAATGACCGCTATTCATATTAGCAGCAGCTTCCCGCTGAGGATATACTATAACGACTACCTTATCCCCTACAGTTATCTCATTACCGAAAGAAAGGATAACTCCTGGAAGAGCCTCATTCACATAATGAAATTCACTCGGGATACTAAAAGGACCCATGGTGTTGCCCACCCAGCGGTAATTTGCGTACAGGGTTGTATTTATATCAAGAGGCTGTAGAAAGGTTATAAGCCCATTCTGATCTATTGTATAATCTGTGTTTTTTTCAAGGTATAGCTTAGTACTGGCATCCATCTTCTTAGTGTATAGAATATCAAAATCACCATATAGATTACCATTTAATAACTGTGCTGTGAGCTCGGTACCCATGGTCCTATCTATAACTTTCTCAGCCTTAATAACATAAAAAGGATCAATCACAAATTGTGTAAGAGAAATTATTTCAATGTAATATCGTCCCGGAGGAGTTAGGTTACTATAATAATAGGACACCAAAAGCTGACTCCCTAATACCGGAGCCATAGGTAAAGAAAATACTCCGCTGGCACCATCTAAGAATTCTGGAAGAACAGGTTGACCATCTAAAAGAACAGAAATCTGCCGAAAGTTATCCGCTACAATTGTATTATTATACCCTGATAGAATAGGCTTTCTGGATGTATTAAAAAAGCGGTTAGTACCATACAAAGCCGTCCCAGTTATCTGTGATGACAGGTCTTCCTTTTCTTGGTATCTCGTCAAGTTATTAAAATCTTCCCATACCCAAGTTAAAAATTTTCCTTCAAAATTCTCAGCATGAGCCATCATAACATGACTTTTCAATACCCCAGCGTGATCATCAGCGGATAGCTTTATCCTTGATGATGAAGCATTCTTAAGCACTATTGCCATCTGTAAACGCTCTTTATATGGGAATTTATGAAAAACCTGAACTTTTTCCCTGTATACCTGATTCCTCTGAATTGAACCAGTAAGCTCATCCATGATACGGGATTTGACGACTCTTAATAAATTATTTTCCATAAGTACTCTTTTACGTTATAGATGATAACAGAAAAAATCTATTAACCGATTATTAAAAAAGGCTGAGAGAAATTATCCTCCCAGCCCCTTGCATAAAACTGTTCTTTCGCAAACAGCTTTAAATTAGTCGTTCATAGCAGCTATTAATAACCCTTTTGCTACATCTGCTAAGGGATCAGCTGCCATACGAATTTCGGAGATATTAATAGGGAAACTATTCCGTTCTTTCTCAAACTCCTGCTTGAAAAATTCAAGGAAATTCTTGGCTTTTGCAGTACCACCACTAATGATCCATGGGATCTGGTCTGGAAGCTCAATCTTACCATTATCCTTCTTGAATTCTCTTTTTATACTATCTATCACGTAATGTATAAGATTCTTATAATATACAACAATAGCCTCTCTTTCTCGAAGCTGCTTTGGGTCTCCTTCATTAGGATCAAGAAGATTTACTCCTTTTTCCTTTATCGACATTAAACGTGTAGCAGTGCTACCTACAGCTTTTGCTGCTGATTGGTCAACCCAATCACCACTACGTGAAACGGAAAAAGACATCCCCACCATGGTCTGAAAAACCAAAGCAGTATTCACCATTCCTGCACCAAAACTACTTGCCAGTGCAGTAAAACCCTCAGAACTCGCATTCGCGTACACAATTGCTGCCGCTTCATTCATCGCTGTAGCTTTATACCCAAAGGATTCTATAATCTTTTTAAAAATTGCTTCATGATAAATAATATCCATATCTTTGTCAATGGATTTCGCGGGGACAGAAAAGAACACAGACTCATTCTCAACTTTAGGAGAACTGAGGATATTCTTTAAAAGAATTACCAGCATCTTCTCAGCGTCATGTTCTCCTGAGGATATTACCCCCTGATTTAGAGGTCTCCGGGCTTCTTTCTTAAGAAGATTTGCAATACTGAGTGCGGGTTCCCCTACTATATAAATAAAATCTTTTTCCTGTACATAAGAAACATTTGACATTTTAAGCATATTCAAAATAGATTGATCTGCTTCAACATCCAAGAAAGCATCCCGGATAGATTTAATTTCCACGGATGCATTTTCATTCTTAATATCCTTTGTAGCACTTACTAAAAAACATGTTCCTATGTCAAGTCCTACTGCCATGTCAACCTCCTAAATTATGTTGATTTAGATTTCAATTCTTTAAGTTTTCTAAGAGAATCAGACACACTATCTCCGGAATCAATTGTACGTACTTCTAATTTTATATGAGAATTAGCATCCTCTACCCTAATATTAGGAATATAAACATCTTCTACCCGACGATTATCTTCCTGTATAGATACAGACTTCCCACCAGATCTATTAATGATACCCTCAAGCTTTTCAAGTAAGCCATCGCTCTTGTTACTTTGCATTCTCGATTCTATATTTTTTAAAGCTTCTTGGATAACCGATAAATCAATAGAAGCGGGATTTTTCTCCAACTTCTCAAGTCTATCTAATATAACAGCCAGGGCATCATTATTCTGTGAGGATGGAGAAGAAAGATTGGATTGACTTTTTATTACACTTTCTAAGTCCCGTATTTTTTCTAATAATACTTTTACTTCCGGAGATGATCCAGGTTCTGGAGTTTTAGTCTCAGAAGGTATAATAGAAGTATTGATATCAAAAGATCCTGTAGTATCTTCTGACTTCTTTAGAACTATAAGAATCTTACGTTCGATTGCACGTTTTAAATCAACAGAACTTTCATACTGAGAATCTGTGTAAACCTTCTGCTGCTTGTAGTATACGCAATCATTAAGATCTTTAAGTTCTACCTTCTTTGGTGAGTTTCCAATGACATAGAACATATTTTTTATTTTATTTAGATATTATACGTAAATAATGTATTCGATATTATACGGAATACTTTGCAACTGATCTCCAGAAAGCATCTTGAGCTTCCTTAGGAATTTTTTCAAATTTAGGAACATTTCTCTTGGGTATTTCTACGCCTTTTTCCTCTATAGGTGTTTCTTCTTCAGAATATCCATCTCCTACAGATCCATCCTCCGGAACAGTCTCTTCTACAACTGGTCCATCTTCAGGAGTTTCACCGTCTGTTGGTATTGCATCACTTTCAGGAGTCTCTTCACCTATTGGTGCAGTATCATCTTCAGGAGTTTCTTCATCAGTAGGTGTTACATTACCTTCAGGAGTTTCATTATCTCTGGGGGTTTCATCACCTTCAGGAGTTTCACCATCTATCGGGGCTATATCACTTTCAGGAGTCTCTTCACTTTCAGATTTTTGTTCTTCATCAGGAGTTCCATCATAATCTGAGATCTCTGTGGTATCGTCAATCTTACCCTCTTCAGGAGTTTCTGAAACATCCTTATCTTCTTCAGGATTCACAGCAGTCATAGGGAGAGTTCCATTAATAATGGGAGGTTCATCTGTTTCAGGTTTGATTATATCAGAAGTCTCATCAACCTTATCAGTTCCCTGATCATCCACTGGTTCAAATATATCAGCACCGGTATCTTCTGTATCTTCAGCCTCTACATAATATTTTTCACTTGAGTCTGTAGGTACATAGGACATCTTACCACCACAAGCCACGCATGTTACTGCATCATTAACGGTAACATTAGCAACACGTACAACATTATTTTTTTTACCGGAAATTTTACGTTTTGTATTAATATCCAATAACGATGATGTGTGATTGCACCCATCACAAACAAAGAATGTATTGTCCGCAGCTTCTTTCTCAAGATCATTAGCAATCTTAAGTAATCTCTCAGCGGCAAGTTTCATATTCGATCCCATGGAAAGACTCCTTTGAGGCAAAATAACTTCTGATAGATTT
>Ga0184631_10000001_pt1 | contig 71207 bp, 122 predicted proteins | sample PLM4_90_b1_FD_133160 | JGI IMG/M metagenome (GOLD analysis project Ga0184631, IMG submission 133160) | Groundwater sediment microbial communities from an aquifer in East River, Colorado, USA - PLM4_90_b1 | ecosystem: Environmental > Terrestrial > Soil > Riparian zone | place: USA: East River... | reverse complement strand
TCCAGAAAGATTTGCAGAAATCCATGATAGTTGTTTCTTTTCATTTAATTTATTCATAAATAAGTTTTCGTAGTAATCACGATTGAAATTAACTTTGCTGTGACAATTACTACAAAGTGTGATCAAATCAGGATAGCAGTTAGATTTATCGTAATGGATATGATGGATAGCGTGTTTGTGTCCGTTCTGAACAACATTACATAATTGGCATATGTAATTATCTCTTTCACGAATTGATTCTTTCAGGCGCTTTGTCCACCTCTTGCAATAAGGAAGTGAAGATGAACCACCGTTCCAATTAGGATGTTTTTCTCCCCTCATCCAAACCGCTTCCATTCCTATATGTGCTGCAGACAGTTTTGATTTGTGAAGCTCGGACTTTTCTTTTCCTAGTTGAGCTTCTCTTAGTTTTTGCTTACTTTCAGAAGTATGATTATGACTTTTGTGTGGATGTGGTTTATTAGTTATAGTCTGACTCTGTTTTTCGCAAGATTCTTTAGAACGTTTCTTTCCTAAATGCGCTTCAGAAAGATGCTGTTTCCATTCCTCTGAAAAGTGTGATCCAAGTCTATTTGTCATTATCCTCTCCCATATCAATAGGAATTTCCTCATCAAGATGTTCTCTGAAATGTTCCGGATTTGCTGCTTGCATTGCGTCACGCATTTCTTTAATTGGGATGATAAAAGAGATACGATTTGAACGCTCTCCTCCAGTGTACAAGTCCATATAAGGTGCGATTTCTCCCAGTATTTCTCTATTAATTTGCTGAGTTTTCCTACCTTTTTCTTCGTTTGTGGTGAGAGATTTCGTTTCTTCTGCTATCCTTTTATCACGCTTCTCTCTCAGTGCTGTTTGCTTTTTTAGGTTGGGGATACCGGAAATCAGTAAGTCAATTACGTCATTTACTCTGTTATCTGTAGGTGAATAGTTTGAATCTTTCATTATTTGCGCTATAGTTAGACGAAGTTCTAAGTATGATGCAAAGATACCTTCCTTTCCTTCCTTCTTAGGCATTTCTAGTGTTTGAGTTATTATGCTGTCTTTACTATTTTCAGCCATGATCCTATATGTGTTTGTTATAGGACATAAATGTTCGTTTGTTCGGAATCGCTGCTCCATCTGTATTATACTATAATGTTAAGGTCTGATGCGAGAAGAATCTCCTTCTCTCATGGTGCCGGGGCGAGATATCAGTATGCAGTGAGTGAATGATGTGATAATCGTGCTGTTCAGTCCAAAAGATTATTTAATTTGTTAAGTAATTGTAGGGAGCGAGTAAAAGGAAGTGTGCTGTTTCAAAATTACTAATAAAAATAAGTAATTAAATTTATGAGTGTGAACTGCATTGTAGCACACGGTGATCCAACCCTATGAGTAAAGATAAGACAATAGATTGCGAATGGTGCGGAATGTCATATCCAGAAGATCCGAATAAAGAAGGACATCCTATCGGGTATGAATTTAGAACCGTTCGTGTTCGTGATACCCGTGTTGCGGTATTCAAACCAGAATTTAGTGAACATACTATCTGCAAAGATTGCTACGATCATTTAAAGGTGATCTAAATATGCAGCACTTATCTCCAGGAACTCTTGTTGTGAATATTCCAGATAAATGCAGAATATGTGAACATTTAACAGATGACTGTGTTTATGAAATGTGTCCAAAGAAGGTGAAGACTAATGCAAATAGATAATGATCCTAAGTTGATTAACTGGCTTAATCAGGTATGTTTATCTAAGACGAACAATACAAGAGAACTCTATACAACAGTCATGCGAAAGTATTGCAGCATTATAGGTCTTACTCCTTCAAACTTGATTGAGCAATGTGAAAAAGAATCTGGGCTTGTTTATAGTAAGCAATCACTTCCTATCCATATAGGTACGTTTAAGAATTACTTAAGAGAGAATATGTCTCGGACCTCGAGAGTAACATACCTCGCAGTAGTAAGTTCGTTCTATGCATCAAATGATATAACACTTTCCAAGAAGCTTTTGAAAAGAGAAGCTGCTCCAACAATAAGTATCGAAAATGATTTCAGTCTTACTGATGAACATATATCAAATGCTATGCGTACATCAGATCCATTGATGAAGATGATCGTTGCCATACAATATACATCAGGAATTTCTATGTCCGATGCTCGTGAACTTAAAGCAGGTATGATTATGGAGAACTTAACTGAAGATCATATAACATGCTTAAACATGCAGCGTCAGAAGACTAATGTAAAGTTTCATACCTTTCTTTCACCTACAGCAACAGAATTATCTATAAATCAAATAACTAGGATGAGCCTGGAAGACAGTGATTATTTGATATGCACAGAAAAAGGTGAACAAATAAATGAAAATGTGTTCCTAGAAATGTATCGTGTGACTGCTATGAATCTTGGTATGAGAGAACCCGGTTTTAGAGAGTATAATAAGTTTCATTCACACAATTTAAGAAAAATGTTCTATAATACTATTCTAAATATTGGTGGTTGGGGAATGGGTGAACTTGCAGAATATTTCATGGGGCATAAGATTCCTGCAACAAGAGCAGCATACTTCAAAGCAACTCCAGAAAAACTAAAGGAAGAATATAAAAAATTTGTTCCACATTTTGAAAGTGTTTTGAATTATAAAAAATAAATGACGAAAAAAGCAGAAGAAAAATCAATTTGTAATGTGTGTCATAAAGAAATTTATAGCTGGCAGAATACTTTAGAACATCATATTTCATACTTTCCAGAAATTAAAATTATTATTCATGATAAATGTCATATGCTACATAAAATAGCAAGAAAAGAAAATCCAAAGCTTGAAAAAGACTATATAAAATTCTATGGAAAAAGTTTTTCGTTGTTTTGTAGAAGAAGACCAAATTGGTGTAAAAGAAATAGTTGTAAAAACTGTAATAAAAAACACTAACAGTAGAATTTTATTTCTTTTATTTTATAATCTTTTAAACAGAGTCTAAGCGTATCAAATTTTGTTGTAGTCATTTATGTATGCTGTTTTTTGCTTGATCTAAATTTTTGATATGCTTTTGTTGTATTTAGCCAGTCTCCAACAGAATGTGATAGAACAGATATTATAGAGTGCGCTTCATCTGGAGTATAATCATAAGGTTGAAGTCCTTCGGATGTTTTTATGCAGAGTCTTATTACATCATAAGGAATGTCTGGATTAACTTGCTTGACAATTCCAGAACATATTTTGTTTCCTTCGGTATATTCCACGCAGTAAGAAAGTTCGCAGTTATTACATAGAAAATGATCGCTACTTTGATATATTAAATTTTGCAGTATATCATCTATCATTTTGTTTTGAGTTTTCTTCCAAGGATTTTCTCAATAAACAAACGAAGCTCTTTTTTAGATTCTTTGGTTGCGTTTTCTAATACCGTGTATGCACGTTTATCTTTCATCATACTACGTTGTGTCTAAAATTGTATGCTATCTTTTCCATTTCTTGTATTCGTAGATCTTCAATCATCTTTGCTTTCTTTCTGTAGTTTTTTATTGCGTTGTTAATTATTTTATCTCTTGGCATATATTCTCCTTGTTTTTCCACATTCCAACAATCTTTCCTTTTCTACCATGTTTTGTAGAAACGTGTTTTATTTCATAATAAGTTTCAGTTACCGGATTATAAATTGTTTTTGGCATTACGCTGCTCTTACAAACTATCCTTAAAAATCGTGCGTATATCGGACAGATTTCATCATAAAAATAACAATCTCCGACAAGACAGTGTGAACTATGTTTTCTGGATTTGAACGGACAATTATCGTTTAAATCATTCTTGTCCAAAATTCCTCCTTACATTGTTCTTCTTCAAAAAGTTTTTGGATCTCTATGTAAAAAGGTATGAGTTTTTCTGGTATTTCTATGAATTCATCACACATAAACTATTTCACCTTTCTAAATTTATATGCTGCAAGTAGCACAATTACTCCAAACACTGATTCAAATCCTGGAGTCCATACTATTGGTGTTACTGTCGGTATCGGTACTGTTGATTTTGAAACTTCTTTTTTAACTGTTGTCTGAACTGGAACTTCTGGTTGAATTGGGTCTGGAAGATGCTCTACATACACTTGTTCTGGAGAATTTATAATTTGAACGGCGGATGCTTTGCAGTTTTTTCCAGTAAATATTATCTGAGTTGCTGGTGTGTTAGAAGATGTTCTATATGTTTGCTGAATAAAGTATGTCATTTCTGCTGCTTCTACTGTGTATGAACCTTCTACTAATGGTGTTACTCTTTCAAATACAGAAATCTGATCCTTAGATTTTATTTCTGGAATATTCCAGACAAATGAATCTGTCGCTGCTATGAATGTATTTGGAACTTTATCTATTATTGTTATATTTTTTATGTCATAAATTCCAGTGTTTGAAACGACAAGAATTATGCTTGTATTGACGCATGTATAAAGTCTTTCAGGAATTATTTTTTGTATGGTTATTCCAGATGTTGGTGGTGTGATTTGTATTGTTGTGTTTGATGAAAAAGATAATGTTTTGTTTGTGTAAGTTCCATCTGGATAGTTCATAGTAACGTCTGGTATTGTTGCAATAATATTCAGCGTATGACTACCATAACTTGTAGGAATATTTATATTCCAGTCAAGTGATTGGGTTGTTCCAGAATCAATAACTATTCTACGTTTTGTATTGCTGCTTATTGTAGATAATGAACCAAAGTCTGGTGAAACATCTGCGTATACTAAAGTCTTTCCGGTGTTTGTAATATCTGAAACTATGTTTATTATTGACAATTTTCCGTATTCTATAGAAGAGTTTTGTACTTTAATGTTAATTTTTAGACTTGGAATATTATTCTGTTGCCACGTGTTGATTGAAAGCGTTACACTTGGATTATAGTTTGCGTATTCCCAAGCAATAGAATCTGAAGCAGTAAATCCTAATGCTGTGATCTGAAATCCACTTTTGTTGTCTGTATATGTTTGTCCTTCTTCCAAAATAATTGAAGTCTTTACACCATTTATGAAAATATCTAAAAACACTACTGGATTAACTGGATAATCTAATACTAACTTTCCGTTGCTTAGATGTCCGGTTACAGGTGAAGAAAATTGGATATCTGGAATTATTATATTGTTAATTGTAACATTCTGATGCAATCTAACTTTTTGTGAATAAACACTGCTCCATTCTCCGGCTTGTGCTGGTGCTGTGAAAATCAAAATTATTGCTATGGTGCATACAATAGAAATTATTACAATAAAAATTATTCTAACAACTTCTTGTGGTGTTTCTAAATATGTAAACCATTTTAATGATTCCATAAAATAGAATTTCTCTTTTTCTTTATCCAAATGGTAGATAAATTCCAGTAAACATAGAATGATACATGCTGGAACAAGAAACCATCCTATATAATATGTTAAGTTGCTTACGTTAATTTTCATTGTGCTTCCTTTACTGTGGATATTCTGATCCATCATTATTTCCGATTACATCTTTGTCTGTTTTTGATCTTCCACTGAACGCTCCATTTAGAATTGATTTATACATCCAGTCAGGATCTTTCTCTTCTACAATATTACTTTTATTTTTCATTTTGTTGTTCTCCTTTAATTTACTCTATAATCGAATTGCTATTCTCCTTATTATGAAAAGTATTAGGAAGATTCCAATAAATCTTCCAAGCATTTCAAAAGAACTTGAATCTTTTATTGTTGATGTTCCTGCAAGGAAGAGAGCAACAGATAATATAATTGTCCATTGCTGTTCTTTTATAAATGTGTTTACTTCTTTTGAAATTTCATATGCTGGATGCAGAATTCTATTCTTTGGTTTGTATCCTTTTATTATTCTTTTTGTGTCTTCAATTATTGATTTCATAATCCCCCAAAACGATGAAATATATACCAGATATTGAAAAAGTTGATTTCTGCATAGAATAGTATTCCAAGTTTTCCTATTGCGAACACTTGCAAGCGTTGTCCTGTTGTAAACTTCTTTACATCTTTTAACAGAAATAGTCCTATAAGTAATGGTATTCCAATTTTTATGAGAAGAAACGTTCCTTGTTTCATGGTTGCTGCAACAATTCCACTTAATTCTGGAACTGCATATTTATCCATTACATATAAAGTGAATATAGCGTCGAAGATGTTTAAAATAAGAAGTAGTGCTATGACGAATATTATATGTTTTGGTTCTATCTTATTGAATTGTTTCATGGTTGCTCCTAGACAAATACTGGAACTATAATTTCATCGTTTATTAAAGATGAAACTGTTTTTAATTCTGGGTTTGCGGATATGCTTGTCCACATGCTGTTGAACGGTTTGCTATATTCTCTAAACCAATCTTGATATTTATCGTTTGTTTCTACTCTTTCATTGAAACTCATGACATATCACGCTCATCACGGAACCCAATAAACGTTCCGAAACGTGGTTTGTCTTTTGCTCCGCTTTCCTGTGATTTAAATTTTAGGATTTTTCCTATGTATGCTGTTGGATTATTCCATACTGTTGCACGAAGTTCATCGTTGAGTCCTTCTCCAGTTCCAACCCCAAATTCTTGTCCAGACTTTAAATCACGAACCCAGAACCCACCAAGGGTCCCTGCGGGGACTTGTCCTGCAAGATGTGATGAACGCTTGCTGTGTCCAAGTGCGTCTATTGTAGCTTTATTGGTGTTATGCATCTTTTCATACAAAGTGAGGATAACTGCTTCCCCATCAGCAAAACGTTTGAACTTCATTAGATATCCTTCTTTAAATGTTGACCTTCCGAACTTATAGGGACTATTTGGGGAACGTAGCATTACTCCTTCATATCCTTCTACAAGACACGCTTCTTCATATTTTAACAACCAGAATTCATTGTCAATCTGTGTTGGAAGAATATATTTTATTCTTGGAAGTTGTGGACAGGCTGCAAGATCCTTCATGCGTTGCGTATATGTAAGTCTGCTATGATAGTCGAATACTGCATAAGTGAAATCTGGTTCACCATTTTCAGACATTATTGCAGAGGAACGTTCGTTCCATTCTTTTCCTTCTATTATGATTTCTCCGTCAAACCCTTCTAATGCGAACTTTTCTATATGTGTTCTTATAAAAGTATTTGGAACGGGTTTAAACTTTCGTGTTACTGCTTTTCCTTCATTTTTTAAGCAGCGGATACCGTCAAGTTTTGGTGTGCAAAGAATAGGATATATAACAGTTTTAAGATCTTCTGGTTCTAGTGTTGCTGCAAGCATTGGCTTCTTTATCATATTAGGTCACATCCAATAATCCCAAATTAGATATTTTCCGTTAGGTAGTTCTATACATATGGTTCCTGCCCAAGAATCACCAGAGACACCTCCAGAATTTTGATCTATGAATACTTTAAAGCAGCTTTCTGACTTTTGTAAGTCTCCTTCAGGTTCATCTACTATACGAAGATTTACCCAGTGTTCAGATTCTTCAAGCTCATTTTCTATGTCTTCAAACACTTCTTTTGAAACAAGCTTTTTAACTTTTTCTAGAATATCATAATCTTTTTTACACTGTCTAAGTTCTTCTTTCTGGACTGCTATAAAAGCTCTATCAAAACCCTTTTGCTCGGAAGCAGTTAATCCATCACAATTGAATAAAACACATCTAAATTTTAAAAAACTGCGACTATTCATCATATTATTTGCTTCCAAATAATCAATATGTACTGGATGAAAAGAACATTCTTTTCCCTCTAAGAATGCACAATTCATTCTTGGTCGCTTCAAAGGTATGTCCAAAGAATGTTTTAGGCGTATGCAGTATTTTAGTTCTTTTAATTTTGTGAAATCTGTTTCCATGTTACACCGGCGGATTAAATCTCATTGATTCCTGTCCTTCTTTGTATGCAAAATGCCATATAATAAATATCAATGCAGCTACAAGCAAAATCATTAATGTAATTTCATATTTTAAATCCCAGATACTAGGATTTGATATTATATATTCTTGTGATGATGTCATAATATGTCCTCTTTAGATAAATATGAACAGCATGATATATAAGAATTACTTTTGTTTAAGACTTTGGAGCTTCAAATGGTTTGAACATACTTGGAACTTTACCTATTCTATTTCTACACAGCTTGCAGATTTCTAGAAGTTTGTGAGCGCATAGTTTGCAGTAATATTTATCAGTCATATTCTAACCATACATATTCGAATCCAAGATAATTATAACATTTTATATTATCTTCTATTTCATCGCAATCTGTTTTAAGTTCATTTTCACATCTTTCTTTATACTTACAAGTGTTTTTCATATCTTAACTCAAAGAAGCTTGTTTGTGTTTTATCTTTTCTTTGTAGTTGCAACGAAGACTTCCATGATAACCACATTCTCTACCGTTGTCTATAGAACAAACGCTGCATAGTTTTAACGGATCGTTATTTTTTATCATTTTGTACCTCTATTAAATCATTATATATACTATATACTATAGCTAATGTATGTTTTTGATTAACTGGTTAACTTTTTACTGAATCTTCTGTTGTTGGTCACGTGATTTTATGATAGTTAAGACACTGAATATATCTTAATTTCGTCTTAACTAGTGATTAACTATTTGGAATTATTTTTAGTAACACCGCATTCCATAAAGTCCCAAGCCGCAATATTGATTAACTTCATTTGATCATTATTTGATTGTCTATGTCTTATTAATTTATGTAGTTCTTCTGGATGTTCTATTAACAAATTTCTACGATTCGCATTATACTTTTTTCTAACTTCAGAATTTTCAGAATAATGTTTTCTATGATAATCAAGTCTCTTCTTTCTATATTCTTCATCTTCAATCCAATGTTTTTTCATATCAACAAGTCTTTTTTCTTTAAATTCTGGATTAGCATATCGTTTTCTATTATATTCTTTCATATAATTTTTGCGTTTAGCTTTTTGTTCTTCTGTTCTCATAATTTTAAAGTTTGATTAAAGGTGTATTCAATGCTATTCCACGAGATTTTGATTCTTCTTCGATACCTGCTTTAGTAGCTTTAATTCCTCTATAATTACCAGTAAGTTTTCTAGACTTATATCCTAAAGTATTATATGTTTTGTTGATATCTTTTAGAAAATGAATTGGGCTTTCTTCAGATTTGAAATCATATGGAGGACGAACCCCCAGCATTGCGGCAGCTTCGGTTCTAATTAATTCAAAAGAATAGTGGTCAGAAGGGTTTGGAAATTTGTTTACACAGTACCATAAAACTTTGTAACATAAGTCTATTAAATAATCATCGTATTCGAGTGTTGGCTCTTGATCTTCCTGGATGAACTTTATTACATTATCATATATATTAGACTGTGGATTTATTTCTTTGAAGTATATCGCTAGTGATAAAAGTGCGTGATACTTCTGCCACATTCTGTTTTTAATATCAACACTTTTCTGACCCCTTGCATCCGAATAACATTCCTGAACTTTTTCAAAAGAGTCTATTGCCCAGATATAAAGTTCATCTCGCATAGCTTGCCATGTTGGATCTGTATCATCTATAGGTCTCCTGCTATATATTGAATCAGAAGAAGGCTTCATTGGAACACTTATACTTCTCGTTTTAAGTGTTTTGTCTAGTCCTCTTATTCCAGAAAGCATCTTTGGAGAATAAGTAGAAAACGACATGGTAACATATTTTTTATCACCACTACTGTTTGTTTGTTGTTCTTGTCTTGTAGCATTTCCTGCTCTATGATATCCACTGTTAAGGATTGATATTGCTTCCAAGTTGTTTTCATTTGCAAGAAATTCTTGTTCATCAATACACATTGTAGAACGCATTTCTTCAACATATCTAAATATAGAGGAACCTGTTATTGATTCTGTGAAATATCCATTGAATGCAATGCATGAAGTAAGTCTTTGGACGGTTGATTTTCCACTATCAGGGGTTCCACTTAAATGGAAATATGGATATGATGAGAATCCCCAATAAAGATAAGTGCCCATTATCCACAGCGTAAGAATATCATACGCAAGTGGATTTGAAAACCATATGTGATTCATTGCTTTCTGCTTAATAGTCTTATATAAATTCAGTGCGTTTATAGGTTTCTGTTCTAAGTATGTTAGATTTATCCATCTCTGTTCACCTACTATTGCTTTATCACGAAGAATAAGTCCGTCTTGCAGTAATCCTTCTGGTGTGTGAACATGTCTTTCGTTATCTATCATCCATTCTTTTTTGTTTCCAAGTTCATCTACAAATCTGTATCCTAAGTAGAATGTTCCATTATATACATCCATTGCAGGATGAATTTTTCCTTTTATGTTACACGTGGGGATTCCTTGAATGTTTGTTGCATAGCTATAACCAGAACGTGTTGATTGTAATTCAAGATATGCTTCAGATACTTTATAAATTTCAAAAGTGAGATGTGTTGCAAATATTTCAGCAGAATCTATATCCATTTCGGATTGCAGTGACTTAATTATTAATGTATCTTTATAGCGTTGGGTGATCCATGGAAGAGTTTTTGTTACAAATGGAGCGCAAATAGGTCTTGCTGTTAGTTTTCCATTTTCATCACGCACGGCACTAAAATCATACTTCCAAATGTCTTTATCCTGTTTGATATCAACAATAATATTATCATGTGTTACCCGGAATCCGTGGTATTGAATATCAACAAGCATGTTTACTCAAAATTAAACATAGAACTTTTTTCTTCTACATAGTCTTCTTGATATCTTATTGTTTCGTTTTCAGCATTTCTTAGATTTGATACAGATTGTTCATAATAAGATGACTTTAATTCAACCCCAACAAACTTTCTACCCATTCTTAATGATTCATACCCAGTGCTTCCAATACCCATGAATGGATCAAAAACAACATCGTTTGGATTTGTCCAAAGTTCTAATCCTCTTCGAATCACTTCAAGTTGAAGCGGACAAATATGTTTTTCATCTTCTTCTTCACGAGCACTGTTTTTTTGTAGTGTTTCGGATTGATCTATATCCATCCAGATAGGCGAAGCGTATTCTTGCCATTTTCCTACTCTAAAAGATTGATCGGTGTGTGTTACTCTTTCAGGATTATCACCGATTTTTCGGAAAGTACATAAATAATCAGGAATACCCTGACGAGACATACAAGAATCTTTTTTTAATTGTTTATGAAGAAGCCCCAATGCTTTAGTTCTTTGCATCGCAACAACAGGATTTTTCCATATACAAACTTCAGAATGATAGACAAAACCAGCCTTCTGGAATATTCTTATAAGATCTCCACGAAAATCTTTTATACCAATTATTCCATCACGTTGTTTTAAACTTGTTAAATTCATACAATGTACCGACATTACTCTTCCTGGTATAAGAATTCTATTTAATTCTTGTGCTAAAAATGAAAAGTGTGCAAAAAATTCTTCATCTGTTTTTGAATTTCCCATGTCTCGAACAGAATCAGAATATGTATATAGACTTGAAAACGGTGGAGAATATATCATATAATGTATTGAATTTGAAGGTATAGCTTTTATTATTTCACAAGAATCACCGTTGTAAGTGTTCCAGTTATTTCCATTATCTTGTTTTATTACATTCATTTTAACCACGTCGGTAATTTTATTTTTGTTTGTGAATTATAAATATCTTTTTCTATATATAGATTGGTGATTTTTTTCTTTGTTAGTTCTTGCGTGTAAGAAATCATTTCTTTTACCATGTTTTCAAAATCCCGTTCTTTTCGTTTGATATTTTCAACAACTGCTTCTTCTTTTTCGGAAGTTATGATATAAACATCAACAGGCTTATCTTGCCCAAATCTCCAACATCTTCGAACAGCTTGATAATATTGTTCAAAACTATCTGAAAGTCCTACGAAAATAACTTTGTTACAATGCTGCCAATTCATGCCAAATCCTGCGATAGAAGGTTTTGTAATAATTTTCTTTAATGTCTGATTAGAAAATGCTATCATTGTGTTTGCTTTGTATTCATTATTATCAGAACCCTTTATTTCTTTTGAGTTAAATATTCCGTGTTTGAGTTGTTCACTCTCAATATTTAAATTACACCATATAAGAACAGAATCGTCAAAAGAATTTGCTATTTCAGATGCTTTTTTTATTCTTGATGGCAATGATTCTACTTTTGCTAATCTTCGTTCTTGTAGAGTTCTTGCTTCGTGTACTATATTTCCAGATTTATCAGCAACTATTTCATAAATATTAAGCGGGGGTAAATCAAATCCTTTTGTTGTATATCCTAAATCTTTCGGATGTGATAGCATTACTGACCACGATGCTACCCAATTCCAGAATTCTTGTATAGCATGCCCTTTAATTCTCCATTTAGAAGTTTCTCCACCATCGTGCACAAAGAACATAGAAAGCATTTCTGTTCTTGTCATAGTATTTAAAAATTCAGCATGATTCCCCAGTTCCATATAATCATTGGGACTCGGAGTTGCAGTACAAGCAAGTTTATATGGAGTTTGTATGAATCTTTCTATTATTTCTGTTCTAACTTTTCCTTCAAAAGACTTTAGAATGGAACTTTCATCAAGAACAATCCCAATAAACTTAGAAGTATCAAAATTATGAAGCATTTCATAATTAGTAATATTAATACCATTTTTGATCTGTGATTGTGTCCTACACAAATTGATATTTAATCCTAACCTTTCTCCTTCTTTAACAGTTTGCTGCGATACCGCTAGAGGAGCGAGAATTAAAATTGATTCTTTAGTGTATTGATTAACATGATTTGACCATTCGAGCTGCATTAAGGTTTTTCCTAAACCAGTTCCTGCAAATATAGCAGATTTTCCTTTCAGTAAAGCCCATCTAACTATATCTTTTTGAAAATCAAACATTATTGGATTAATAGGAATTGTTGTTTCAAATCCAGAGGCAATATGCTTAAGTCTTTTTGTTTTTAGAAATTCTTCATATTCTATCATAATTTTGTAGTTCCTTTCTTTCTATCAATATAAACCGGTTGAATTAATTCAAATTCTTCAAGTGGTATTTTCGGAATTGTTTTTAATAATGCTATAGCTTGCTTTGTTTGACCACGCCTACGAAGAATATCAACACGAGAAAGAATATTATATGTTTCATATAGTTCCAACGGATTGTATAATCTTGAAATGTTTGCATCTAAATTATATAGAATTTTCTTTGGGTCTTCTATGTTTGTTTCAACATTTAATAATAAATTTCTAACAATTTCTTCGTTTCTGATTTTTATTTCATTTTTAGATAGAATAATGTTGTTGTCTATCATGTTTAGACCCATACGATAGTCCTGGCATTGCGCTGCTGCGTTAAGAATAACATTTGTCGGATTAAGTCTTTCTTTTTTGCAAATATCGTATAGATAAGCTTTTAATGCGTTTACAGAAGGACGATAAATTTTTTGTATTTCACATATCGCTTTAATTTCTTTTGGTACTTTAAATATATCGTTTGCAGTAATAATTATTGGAATTCTTCTTTCTGATATCAATTTTTTTATTTGTGTTTCACCACCCTTTCCATCTATTCCGAGTGAATCTGCTTCATCAAACAATATACATGTGAGATTTCCCATTATTGATCTTTCAGAAGTAAATCCAGTTAAATCATCTTTTCTACGTGAATCTGAAGCATTGATTTCTATTAAGAACCAATCAGCATCGTTACATATACATCTTGCTGCGGTTGTTTTTCCAGTTCCTGGAGATCCTACTAAAAGAAGAGCTGGTTTTTCTTGAGAAGGAAGACCACGGTTCCAGGAATTTATCCAAGCTATAACAGAATCTATGGTTTTATCATCAAGCTTGATATCATTCAGTGTTTGTGGTGCGTATTTATCAATTAGCATTATGTCCTCTTTTAGCTTTACGTTTTGTTTTTATTTAAATACTGCTTTTGTTTAAGACTTGTTTTGATATTTTATTATGAAATACAAGTATGAAATAATAGCAAGTGGATATATGAAAGATAATACTGAAACAGCAAATATTTCAGAAAAAATATTAAACCAACACGCTTTAATGGATTCGGTTATCTGTTTATAGCATACTATTATGGAAAGAGCGTATCCTATAAGTAGATATGTTAATAGATAGTCTATGAATGTTGTCATACTTTGAATCATTTTATCTTCTTCGAAAAAATCTTTACAGCGAAAGACATATTTGCAACATCTACAAGTTCATTATTATCTATTTCACAACCAACAAGAATTTCTTCTATTAGTTTTCCTTCAGGAGTTCCTCTTATTTGGAAACATTCAAGAATTTCTTCTACGAAATGTCTTTTCGTAAATGCGTGGTCATCAGAATAATTCTTGTGTTGAACGGATAGAATTTTATTCCATTGTTCTTTTTTGAATTCGTCAAATTCTTTTTTATGGTTTACTAGATTACTCATTATTTTCTCCTTAAAATTCAAACATTGATTCATTGTTGTGCTGCTCTATTTTTGGATATCCAACAAGAGCAATCTTAAATACTTTTTCTTTTGGTTTTGTTTCAATAGGTATTCCGAGTTTAAGTGCTGTGTTAATTACCATTACACCCATAGACTCAGGTAGAAGCGTGTAAATCATATCGTGCTGCATGAACTGTTCTGCTTTTTCTTTAAGTCTTTTTCGAACACCGCCTTGCCAGTATAAAAGATTTCTAAGCTGTAATTCTGTCCACCGTGGATGATTAAGCTTCATTTGTGCAACGTGTTCTTTCAAATTGAATTCTTCAACAACAAAGAACATTTCACGATTTAAATCAAAAACATCTTCCACCATTGATGATTTTGGAGGACATTCTGGACTCTTATTGAAGTTTGGACACCCTTTTGGATGATTAGAATATGGTAGCTTACAGTACCCACGACACATATAATTTACTTCTAGTATTCCATTTACTTTATATATCATTGTTTATCATCCACAGAAGCAGTATATAACATGAATACAATCTTCTAAAATTATGCATTTACATATTCCTTTTCGATTATGAGGACATTTTATCCACTGACACACAAAATGAAGTCCGTCCTCAAGCATTACTTTTTCGTGATGCTCTGTTTTTTGTCTCATTGAACCAAATCTATCCATGTGTATTTTTGTCATAGTTAGAAATTAAACATTGATTGTTCTTCGCCTACTATTTGGTTCCAGTCAATACCTGCAACAGAAAGAATTCTTTCTATTTTCTTTCGGACTGTTGCATCTATCATTTTTTCATAGTTTACTTCAACTTTCGGTAACTTTGCTTCATCTTCAAAAACGATAACTTCAGTGTGTGGTAAAGGTTCTCCTATAGAATCGGTTCCTTCTATTTTATTGATGTATAACATTTTTGCTTTTGTGTTTGATCCAAAATTTGTGAAAAGATGAGTGTTGCTGTAGATAGCCCCACGAACTTCTGGATCTAATCCTTTCTTTCCACCATTTTTGTTGAGTCCACCGTATGCTGAAAGATCCTTTGAGAATCCGCAAGGAATAGCAATTTCTGATAATGGTCTATCTGGAAATTGTGCAATTAAGTCTCTAATGTAAGTGATTATTTCTTTATTTACTTCTTCAACATTTTCTGCATATAGAATTTTCTTGAAGATGTTATTCTGTAAGTCCTTTGATATTATGGATGCATCAGAACGTCTTGTTTCAAAACCACGAATGTAGATTTGATCTGTTATTTTTCCTTTTTCATAGACTAGACGTGCTGCATATCGCTTTTTAACAGGCTTTCCTTTTTCATTGGGGATATACATGATGCGCCGGAATACTTTCTCGAAAACGATTTTAATAGAAGAAGCATCTTTTACATTGAACTTTTCTTGTGCCCATATTGGAAGCTTTTCGTTGAGCTTTGCGTTTATTTCTTTTCCTTGTTTTATTGCTTCTTCAATATTTGTTACCCCGGTTAATTTTCGATGAAGTGCGTCTGTATTGTGTGCAAGAAATTCGTTTGCAAAAAATGTATGCGTATCTTCTACTTCAATATCATAAACAAACCCTTCGTAAGCAGTTTGTGAATAATTAACTTTTGAAACTTCAAAATCAAGTAATTCTATTTTTTCTTTAATTTTCCCTATTTTGTAAGTATCCATAATATTTTTCTTTCTTATGGTAATAAATCCAATCTTTTTACCAAAATCTTTTTTGTTTTTTATATTAATTTTTATAGAATGTGTGTCAGAACACACTCCATTGTATGTATTTGGTCTACCAGCAATCCACGAACTATTAGAAATACCTGTGTACCAAAGCAAAGTTCTAATTTTATCTATAATTTTTTCTTCAATATTACAAAACGTAATATCAAATTTTTGTGTTATTGAACCATCAGATTCAAATATCCCACGCAAAAATGAACAGATATTTTCTTCTGTTTCCAAGTCTAGCCATTCTGGGATTTGTTTTTTTCCATCGGTATTTCTAAATTCTTCAAATAATTCGCATAACTTTACTCCATTTATACCGATATTATAATTTTTCTTTTTTCTATAATAACTATTAATCCATCCAGATTTCTGTAATGGTATGATCACTTTTTCAAGTATTTCATTGGTATCCAAACCAGTAGCTAAATGCAAATAATAATTTTTCTTGCCACTATTTATTCCATTATGAAATGAACCATCACCAATAAACAACCCCATAAATTCGTATAATTCTTTTGGATAGTTTTTTGATATTATTTTATTTCTTGGTATATGTTTAATAGAAACTATATTTTTTATATCTTGCGTAGCTTGTGGGGTTATAAACTTCATTCTATCAAGTTCATTAAATAAGCTACTGTGATATCTTTTTCGATAACCCGTTGAAAACCCCATCAATGAATGATCTTCCGTTACTATTAACGAACATCTGTTTGAAGATGAAACATTATACATTTTTTTGTTTGTAGCATGACGCATAACATATTTGATAGGTTTCCAAACAGTTTTCCCATATTTATCTATCGTAAGTGTAAACAACCCCTGAACTAAAGAATACTCTTTTCCATCTTTGTGCACAAAATCTATTTTTTTAAATAACGAATAGATTGGAATTCTCTTAATATTATGCTTTTCATCCATTATAAAAATTAATGTATCTTTAGATACACTATCTCCATATACAACTGGAATACTTATCGATTCGAGATATTCCTTTCCACGTATCATTAAGTATTGACCAGATGTTGTTATGCTATCTATAATACGTGGTTCGTATAGACGGAACGAAGGTTGTCCAAAGACTCCTGCAACACTATTAAGAAGGAACTTTGCGTTCTCATCTTCTTCGTGTAGCTTCCAGTAATACGGATTATCGGGTGTAAGCAGTGCTTTTTCTGCTTGTATCCTATCTCTTTCTTTGAAGAAGTGACGAATAATACGTGGTAAGAATGCTTCTGGATTATCTATAAATCGTGTACCGTTTGCTGAAATAAGTGTTCCTTCCGATGAAATGTTTTCAGGAGACATACGGAGTAGAAATATGAGGTTGGGATAAAACCGTGATTGATCATCATCTGCTACCCAATCGTGAACCCCAATAATTGGTTCAAAAACCATTCCGCCTGCTATATCTACATCTTCTGATTCTGTTTGGGCTTGTTCATTTTTGTCGGGTTTTGATGGAAGAAGTATTCCTGCTTTTTTTGCTTCTCGAAGCATTACAGTATCAACTATAATTGAATTTGACATTGCTTTATCTATACTTTCTAGTCCTGCAAGCTGCCAGCGATTAACATATCGTTTTATGTGCTGCATTTTATTATCAAGAGCAAGAGGAACTTCAACATCACCCATATTATAATCTGCAAGTTCTTCTGGTGTATAGTTGCTTCCAACAATATTTATTTCCCTTTTCTTAACAGGAAGATTTTCTTCTTCTGCTATTAGTTTTAAGGAATAGCTTGAACGTTGTTTGAACTTTTTATCTGCTTCAACTATATCAAGTAAGTGGAGTCCAGAAGAACTTGGTCTATTTTTACAAGTGAAGTGTCCTCCTGGTGATAACAGATTTGGATCTATTTCAATATTTCGTAAGCGATTACAAATATATGGGAAATCAAACGTTTTGCTGAAGAATCCTTCCCATGTGTCTGGATTGAGCATTTGAGTAAGCTTGACGAAATTTGTTGCAAGAATCATTTCACTGTTGCAGTAATAGACATCCCATTCTGGACTCATTATAACTTTCTGAAGCGGTAGAGGTGAATCTCTTACAACAAGGGTATAATAGTGGTTTGTGAAAGAATCCCATATTGTTATTGCGCTGAACGGATATCGTGCCTGCTCTGGATGAGGAAATTCTTTATCAACTTTGACTTCAATATCCAATATGTTTCTTCTAAGATATTTCATTTTTCTTCCTTTCTTTATTTACTGCAAGAACTGTCATATAATCATCAAACAACAAAACGTCATTATGAAATGCTTGCTGTTTATTTTCTTCCTGTTCTCTTATCCACTGTCCAAGTTCTTCACACGTTTTTATATCTTTTAACTGCATTTTCTGTATATGAATTGTTGGTACACACTTAAACTTTTCTATTTTAATGATTCCTTTATATCCTTCTGTAATTCTAACGGCATATCGCATCTTATCAGATGTTTCTAACATAGACATTCCTTGTCTTGATTTTCCTGTTCCTGTTGTGATCATAATTTCTTTCTGAATATTCCTATTGGTTCACCTTTGATACTGTTGGTACAATTCTTTTTAATTAGAGGTAGTGCTGGCATTTCCATATATAATATTGTTTCGGGTTCTCCGAAATACTTCTTACTTAGACGCATTACATCTCGCCACATATTATATTTTGCAAGTGGGTCATCTTTCATATTTATTGCAAAGACTCCGCCTAGTTTTAGAAATGTATATGCGTTATGAATAAGAACTTCAAGGAATTTGTCTACCCAGACATAATATGTTGGATATCTTTTCCATGACTGCGTATCTTCGTTAGAATATTTTTCTGTGTTGAAGTATGGTGGAGATGTAAATACAAGGTCGAACTTTTCGTTAGTGGTAAAGTCTTCAAATGGAAGTTTGTGTAGTATTATTGTTGGTCTGGGTATAATCTCTGTGATACTTCCTTTATAAGAAGTAAGTTCTATCAAACGATTTTGAAGTTTTATGTTTCCATCAAATGTTTTTGTGCATGGATCTATTCCTGTGTAGCTGCTGATATTACTACACCATGCTCCAAGCAATCTTCTTCCATAACCCATGCAAGGGTCTAGAACTGAACCGTTGTTACCATATGTTTCGTATATTAGCTTTGCAACAGTTGGTCGGAAATTGCTTACCATTTGCGTTTTCCGAGCTGTTCTTAATACATGGATTGCATCAGAACAGCTTATTGCCCCAGAAGTAATTTTAAGATAATTTGAAATGCATTTTTTAAGGTGAACAGTATCTTCTAAAGTTTCGTTTGGAAAATTATATTTTCCGTTATTAATTTCTAATATATGTGGATGAAAACTGCTCGCAACCGGAGAACAGGTATTATTTCTGCTTATTGTTGTTCCATGAAGAATGTCTTGTGGATTGAACATGTCTAATTTTCTGATTTCTTGTGAGAATTCTTCGTTAAGATAATTATACCAGAAGTTTCCTGTGAAAACATTGTTTAAGATGTACTGTAAAGAAGCTTCTTTTTCTAATTCTGATTGCAGTGCAAAGGGTTTTGAAAAAAGAATTTTGTTATTATGTACTCTACAAAGTTCTTCTTCTTCAAGCGGTTCATCAAACAAACTATCCATATTCAAACACCTTTGATCAAATCTGAATTTTCATAAATATTTCCAATAACCTCAACTACATCTAAATAATATAAACTTATTACTCTCGGTTTTGCTGGCAATTCTCCGTAATATGAATTACTTTGTAAATGAATAACATATACAAATGATGGAGCAATATATTTTATTTCCCATAACTCCCAACCTGGATCGATACTTTCAGTATAAGGAAAACCTAACATTTTCTTTGTTTGAAAAGAAAACTTTAATATGTCACCTACATATATTTCATTTTTGTTTTTGTCAAGCAATCCTATAAATTGGAGTGGAATTATATGATGCATATACTGACTTAATTTTTGTGATGTACTACTAACATTTACGAACCCACGACCGTCTGGATTAATAGTTAGTTCATCGCTACCCATTTCCGATGCAGAATACATTTTATTTCTTTTTGTATCCCAACCTTTAAATTTTGAATCCATATTAATCTTCCTTGATATTCCAGTATGGTGTTTCTTTTGGATTCCTGCGTTCAAGTCCAACATACTTGAAAATCACATCACCGTTTTCTTTGCGTTCAATTGGTCTAAGCGCACCTTGGAAATATTGTAAGGGACCTCTTTCACACGTTAGATCGTTCCACTGCTCTTGCATTTTATCTCCCCATACAAAATATTTCCTGAATGTTGCACCGGCGGGACCGATTGCTGGTCTATACATTTGATCAGCTTTTGTTATTAATGCCCATGCTGGAATCACGTCTTGTGGACAAAGAAGCTTTCCTGTATCACGTGCTTCTATTAACTGATTTGTTGCGCTTTCTCTTTGCCAGTTTCCGAATACTGGATCTGTTGGTGGAATTCCGCAGCAACACCCTCCATCATTGAGCTGTTTCCACAAAGGATCACTAACGCCAATGAACATTTCTCTTTTCTTTGCTGCTTTATGTATAGCGTACATTATCTGTTCAGTCCAGATATATGATGCTCTATTACATGGTAGTTTCTTTCCAAACTTTCGATATATTTCCCAGTATGGAATCCCTGTTAATTTTTCAATCGCTTCCCATTTTGGGACTGCTTTTGGATCAAGTAGTGGAAGAAATGCTACTTCGTATGAAATGTTTCGTGCGCCTGCATCTGCTGCCATGTTTATTAAATCAGAATATGCTCTTGGATAGTCGGGTGTAGCATCGCTTATTCCAGGTATTATTGGTCTAAAGCGCAAACCAGTTTTTACTTTTATTTCTGTAAGATTTTTCATGCACTGGATTCTTTCCGAAGGTGGTGGTGCCCCAACATCAACAAGCTTCATCAGTTTATCATCAGGACTTATAATAGAAAAGTTTACCCAGAAAAGTTCTGGTGTCTTTGCTACAGCTTGCAAGTATTCGTCTTCAAGGAATAGATTTCCTTTTGTACTTATACGGACTGGTTGCTTATATTTCTGAGCAAGACGAACAAATTCTAAGAACCAACCTTGATTTCTTTCGATGTTATCAAGTGGGTCTGTAAGTCCGCCGAGTTGAACTGGACACGGATAACCATTTACTCTATTTTTAAACTTTAGAGCAGTGAAGAAGTTTTCCATATTTTTACCGTTTCCGGAAAAAAGATTTTCAATATCATTAAGTGATGTTTGTCCGGTTAAAAGGTCTTCACCTTCTCTATGCCCACTGATATTAGGACTGAAACAGTAGATACAAGCATATGAACAGGTTGAGTGTGAATCAATAGTAACTGGTAAAGCGCAGTCAAATCCATCTGCGGTAAGTCTTATTCCGTTATAAGAGCGTAGTTTCTTTTTTACTGGAGCGCAAACATTTTTTCCGCCACAGTTTGATCTATGTCCCTTGCATTCTTTACAGGAATCTCGATACATATATCTTGGTCGAAGTGTTATTATCATTTTAATCTAATTTCTCCAAACAATTAAGTTTTATTTCAAGTTGGAAAACTTTTTGATTTGAGCAGAATGGTTTGTGTATTGCAGAAATTGAAGATATCCACACTGGTGAAGATAGGAATTCTTCTATTAATTTTTGCTTATATTCTTCAGTTATTGGATCAATTTCGTTTTGTTTGAATTGTCTTAGAAGCATTGAAGCTATATTTTTGATTTCTGTTTCTTCAGAACAGTTTTTTATATCTTCAACAATTTTTATGCATTTTGCTTCTGAAATATCATCTATAAATTTCATATATTATGTCCTCTTTTGAAAGCAATCTTTTAATCCATCGCATTCCGGTGGTTTTACTCCTGTTAATGTTGCAAGAAAACAGAAATTAAAAGGTTGTCCAATACCTTTTACTAATACTGAATATCTGCATCTCATTCTTTGTTGAATTTCTCCTTAATCATGTTATAAAAGAATTCTGAATCTATTTGATGTGTTCCATTAACATGAGATTTAATCATGTTTGTTATTTCTGCAAATCTTTCTGGATTATTATAAAAATCTAGGAAGAACCAGCATTGTAGGTTTTTTCTTTTTTCCGATACAGTATGCACTCCAAACTTTCTGATATCATCAGAAAAGTCAGGGCGCTCGGGGATGATTAATCCATCACCAATGTCTTCATCAAATATGCCTGACATAGTTTACTCCATTCTTACAATAGCAAGATATGATTTTAATAAGTCTTTTTGGAAGAACAACTGAACTTGAGCTATTCTAATTTTCTTATCCTGTTCTGGAAGACTCTTTTTGAATGTCTTGATACAAGATGTTATCTCGTAGAATTGTTTCTATTGAAGCGTTTCTCTGACCTTCGTTTTTGAAGTTTAAATTCATTGCTGCTTCATTTTTTGCAAGTGTTTTTATTTCGTCAGATATTCTGCGATCTTCCGCTTGTTTTTGAGATAATTCAATAAGTCCAAGTTCTTGAGCTAGAATAACTCCTGGTAGTTCCAGGAGTTTCTGTTTCAGTTCTTCGTTCATGTTCCTCTTACTTTGATTTTTCCCTTGGGGCTGCCGGGGCTGGAGGTGCTGCGTTTCCGCTTGGGACCAGGAAGTAATTGGATCTCTGATCATCCTGCTGATATTGAACATGTATCGCTGTTTCATTGCCGAGTCGAAGTGTTGCGTTTCCAAAACCGACTTTGAATAGTTCAAGTAGCTGGACTCCGTATTTTGAAAGTGCTTCACCTTCCGCTTTATCAACACGGATTTCATCCGCCATGTCTGTGCCGGTTCCTTTTATCGCACTGTTCAAGTGTCCTTCTTTAATCTGTATTGGTATCTTGAGCGGCGAGATCTTTTCTGCTGCTGATGCAAATCCTTTGAGCTGATTTGAATCAAGAATTGCTTCTGCAGTGAATTCGATTTCTTTTGTCTTGCCGGATGGATTGACTATTACTACGGAAGGAATCTTATATACTGGTATTGCTCCTGCTGCAAGTTCTTCTGAAGTAAGTGTTGATTGTTCAATTTTTCTGTTGAATATTACGGTGGTTTTTCCTTTATATGATGTTGGAATATGTTTTGGGTCTCCAAGATCGTATGTGATAACCCTATGAGGAATCTCTCTTTCCATGATGAGTTTGTTGTCCACGATGGAAGCATCAACAACATCTTCCTTTTCAAACACTTCGGTCTTGGACAACAGGTCTGAAATATCCTTAATGGGCAAGATTCCTGGTTCCTCTACGATACATGGGTACGATACATCAAAGGACAATCGTCCATCAATTTTTCCTGCAAGTTCCACTCCAGAACCCTTTGTAGAAATGGAGTTGTTATCAAGTGTAATCACCGCTGAACTTATCAGGTTATTGCACTTTGTCTTTCTTATCAGTTCCTGGAGCACCAGGATACTTATCTTCGATTTCATATTTTATTGATTCTCCTTTATTTTTTATTTTTTTCAGATTTTATATGAACAGAATCTAATATTTGATGTTTAGCTAATTCTAAAAATCCAATAAGTTCTGTCCATTTAACATCTTTATTTGTAATTGTATTTATTAATATCGTTCCGTTAGTAGATGGAACAACTTCAATTTGTATTATCATTGTGTCCTCTTTTCTTATAATGTGTTGTTGTTTTATATAGTTTGTTTTTGTTTAAGACTTTATCTTTTTCTTAATTGATGCAATCACTTTCTTACAGTTTTTGCAATCAGTATCGAATTTATCAAATAACATCTTATCGGATATAACGTTTAGAACGGATATTCTAGTTAATCCGCAGTATGTTTTATTATTTTTATGATCTAGTAAATGTATTGTCATTAATTACACCCGCCTGTTAAGCATATAGGACACTGAAATGAAGTACATCCACCTTGTTTGATGAGAACAGTACCGCAGTCTGGACATCTCTTTTGATCTACAACTTCTATTCCTTCATAAGATTTTATTTTATACAATTCTGCTTTGAACTTTATTCCATCAATATAAGTTTCTACTTTGTGTTTGAGCATATAGTCCATAACTTGAGCCAGAGCATTTGGGCAGCTTATAGAATCAACTGGTTCTTCAACAACCTCTCCGTTTTTTATTCTTTGTTTTTCATCTCTTATTTTCATCTTACAGACAGGACACTCCACTTTAAGTAGATGTGTTGTTACTATTTGCAGCGCATTTCTTGCATACTCTGGATTTATCTCTTCTATTATTCTTTGATATAATGAAACAGACATAGCAAGACCTGTTCTCATAGCAAGGCATCCTCCATGAGCATCTATGAAATGTTCTAGGGCACTTTTATCTATAACACCCATATAAGTAGGATTTATAAATAATGTGTTGCAAGCAGTCTGTTTCACAAAGCTTAATGCCGGAAGTATTGCTGGTCTTGGTGCTAGATCTTTAAAGGATTCTACACTTATTGTTTTTTGTGTTTCTTTAATAGAATTAAGCACTTGATTATTTTTGCTTCCATCTCGATATATTGTTGTTCCTTTGCATCCAAGATCATATGCAAGCATGAACGATTTTGAAACTTCAGATACTGTTGCACTGTTATGAAGATTTATTGTTTTTGATACTGCATTATCAGTATAACTCTGGAATGCTGCTTGGATTTTAATATGTTGTTCAACAGGAATTTCGTTTGATGTAAGGAATAGTTTTTTTATTTTATTTCCAAGCTGAGAAATATTTTGAATGCTGCTTCCATTTTGTTTTATCTGTTCAATTATTCTTAACTTTATATCTGGAGTATCAAAGTAAATTTCTTCAAGTTTTTCTAGTAACAATGGATGAATCCCATCTTCGATTGTTGTTTCAATAATATTACTTTTCATATATACTGCAAAAGGTGGTTCTATTCCAGAAGAGTACCCGTGTCCTAGCATGAGTCTTCCGATAGTTCCTGTTGGGGCAATAGTGGTACACATATTATTTCTTTTTTTATCTCCAATCAGTTCTGCAAGTGGATACTTTCCAAACTCAGCAGCAAGATCAAAGCTTTCAAGATGCGCTTTGTTTGTTATAAACTTCATTATTTCTTCTGCTTCTGTTATTGCTCTTTCAGAATTGTAAGGAACTTCTATTTTTATTAGATAGTCAGAAAATCCTGTTACACCAAGACCAATCTTTCTTGTAAGTTTTGTTCCTTCTTCAATAAACTTGAAAGGATATACGTTTTTGTCTATGACACGATCAAGGAAAGCTGTTGCTACCAGCACTGCTTCTTCAAGTTTTTTGTAGTCCATTCCGGTTTTTGTATCGTTCACAAATTTTAAAATATTGAGTGAACCAAGATTGCAACTTTCAGCACTTGGTTTTCCATTATATTCTCCACAGAACAATGGTTGTTCTCCACACGGATTGGTGGTTGTAATATGAAATCCGTGTTTGTCTAGAGTATTATTGGAATTTATTGTATCTTCAAACAAGATTCCTGGACAGCCACATTTATGAGCAGAATCGCAGATTAAATCCCAAAGATATTTTGCAGAAATCTGTTTTCTAATTCCTTTTACTGTTTTGATTGGGAATGAAAGAGCAATCATTTTATCATTTTTAACTGCAAGCATGAACATATCATCAACAAGTACAGAAAGATTCATGTTTTCATAATCAGTGCTATTTGTTGTTTTTATTTTGATGAATTCTTCTATTTCGGGGTGATAGATACTTAGAATTGACATGTTTGCGCCAGCACGTTTTCCACCTTGTTGTATGGATTTTGACATTGTGTCAAAATTCTCCATAAATGATAATACCCCACATGTTACTCCACCGGTTGATGAAATTGTGTCACCTTTTGGTCTAAGTAAAGAAAAGTTTAACCCAGTTCCACCACCTTTTTTATGGATTGCAGCTTGTTGCCAGAGTGCTTCGTGTATTATTGATTCTAAAGAATCTGATACTGGGATTGCAAAGCAAGCGGAAAGCATATTTGTCGTTCCTGCGTTCATAAGTGTTGGTGTGTTGGGAAGAAATTTTAATTCTTTCATCAGCTTCAACACTGCTGCAAGTAATTTTTTATCTTCACCACAAACATATTTTGCCACTCTTTCAAGCAGTTCTTCTGGTGTCTCTGTTATCGTTCCTTCTTTGTTTTTTAGAAGATATCTTTTCTCTAGAATCTGTATTGCCATAGGGCTAAAATTTAATTTCATTTTTATTCTCCTGTTAGTTCGTTGAAATGTATTTCATCTTTATCGGGTGCAGTAAACTTCGTTAAGATTCCTGATTCGATGAGGAATGTTCTTGTAAAAGGTATGTCGGCTTGACATGTTTTTGTAAAGTATTGCCGTAGCTTCGGAATATCAGAAGGTATCTGTGTCATTATCTGTTTGAATGATTCCCCATAGATAGATTTGAATCCGCTGTTGATAGAAATGATTGCGCTAGACTGCGGAACTTCTTCGTGTTCTGGAACATAAAAACGTGGTTTGAATCCAGTTACTCTGAACAGTTTCTTTTCAAGTGTATCTACATTTCTTCCCCATAGAAGTAGAACAACATCTTGAAATTCTGTACGATATTCAATGTTTATGAAATGATACTTGGTCATAGTTGTTCCAGTAATATTTCAAGTCTTTTAAGATAGTGATTATAAGAATCTTCACTATCATATACCGGTGATAGTGGATTATCAAGCATACTACCGATAAGACTTATTTGTGCTGCTATTGCTATTTTTGTGAACTTCTGTCTTAGTTCTTTAAGTCTAGTAGAAGCTTTGTCAAAGCGTTCTTCGTTTATTGTTTTCATTTCTTTTCCTGCATCCATATCGTCCAGTATGATGCTAATATTGCGGCTACGAAAGCTTCATCTTCAGAAATTTGATTTGGTTTTAGAAGATGCTTGTTGTTTCTAAAGTGATTTTTGCGGTCATCGTATTTTGCTTTGATTGCTGTATCTGTTTCTTCCCATATTATTTTCATAATATTCTCCTATAAGCAGTTGATACTGGTTTCTTTCAAGTCGCAATACATTTTAAAGTTGCACAAAAAACAAGATTTTGAATTTTTTTTGAATTCTGTATCCGTTCGAAGCTTATTAATTAAGTTATCTACTTCATCAAAAAGCTGTCTGTTAAGAGGGACAGATAGAAGCTTTTCTGGATAACGAACAAACTGAAAATAGAATCCATCTATCGGGTGTTCATATGCTCTAAGAACTTGAGCGTTGAGTGCTGCTTGTATTTTGTACTTCATATCTATTTCTGACAGAATGTTCGTAAAGTTTCGACCTGCTGGGAGCTTTTTGTCAAACTTATAGTCCATAACATAATTGATTCCAGATATTCCTATGCAGCGTTTGTCCATTACTGCTCTTTTCTTACTTTTATAGTCTGTTAGATCCTGTTCAACTTCAACTGGTTTGAATATATCGAGTCTATTTTGCTTCTTATAAATATAATATCTTTCAAGTTCATACTTGAGCCAGATAAAGAATGCTGGTTCTATTTCTTCACGCTTGCGACTATCTATTGTTCTATCCCAGTGTTGAAATGCGCTTGCTGTTATTTTATTTTTGAATTCTTTATCGATATCTGGTGCATTGAGATCTAATTTTTCATAGAAATGTTCAAAGATTTTGTGTCCTGACTTTCCAACTCTAAGTGGAGTATCATCAATCTGAACCGCTGTTTGTTTATCAACATATTTTAGTTTACAGGCATGATTACATCCATCATATAGATTCAGCATTGTTGTTGATACTGTTGCTTCTGCAAGTGGTGGTATCATAATTTTTCCTTATCTGGATAGCACGTTTTACAAAGATTATAAATATCAATTATAACATATTCTGAAATTATTCCGTGTGTTTTAGGATCAAAGTATAACCCGCACACGGTAGTATTATTTTTATCTATTTTATGCTTCATTTCAATCACCAAGCGTTTTTGGAAGATGTACTATTCTTTGACCTGTGTAGAATCCATTGTAGGGGAACTGAACTGGACTATTTGTCTTTGCAAATATTACATGCAAAAATCTATCTCCTCTATAAATTCTGATAGGATTGTGTCCACCGTTGTTGAGTTCGATGGTTAGAGTTCCTTTAAATCCAGCATCAACAATCGTTATGGGTGCAATGAATCCATTTCTAGCAACAGAAGAACGCAGACCACAGAATGCCATTAAGTCATCAGGAAATTCAAATTCTTCTTCTGTAACAAGAAGAATATTTGTGTGTGGCGGAACAACAAAGTTATCAAATTCCATTTCCATGAACCTGTTGTTAATGGATTCTTGGTTATGAGTATCAATAACAGTTCCTTCTCCAAGCTTAATATCTACTGCTATTGTATTTCCAATTCTACAATCAAGCCCGTTTTGTTGTATTGAAAGTCCATCTATATTAAGCATATGATTTCTTGGAGAACATATTTTTAGTTTTTCAAGTTTGATATAATTTTTGATATCTGTATCTGAAAGTATCATTTTAATCCTTCCGTGTTAATCTCTTTTCTGCTTGCAGTATGACTTCTTTTTCGTTTGGGAAGAATGCTGAACTTAATCCTAGTCTTATACTTTTAAGTTCATCAGAAATTTCTTGATTCGTGCATCCATCATAATCTCTTCTGCTTAGAACTTTTCTTAAGACTTCTTTACTTATTGGTTGTGGTACATTTTCTCCGGGCGGGAATCGAAGTGTATATACTTTTTCTTTCTTTGATTTTTCGTTGCAAACAGGGCACGTTTCATCGTAGTCCTCAAACAATTCACCGTTTGAAAAAGCGACAGGAACGTGCATATGTATTATTCCGGTATCGTTGCATGTTGCACATCTGTTTTCGTGTTGTCTTTGTATTGCAATTTCGTTGTTTAGTTCATCTATACCTTCCATATTAACTCACCTTTGGACATTTTACTGAAATATATGGTAGAAGTCGAATATAACTTAAAAGTGCATCAAGCTGGACAATGTGGTTTATTCCTTTTTGTGATAGGTAATAATCAACATCTGACATTCTTGTTCGAAGCTTGAGCTGAAGAATTTCGTTTCGTTGTACATCCTGAACAATCGGAACGGAATATGTAGCATCGTATAATTTTGAAAGAATGTCTCCTGGATTTTTTGTGCTTTGATAAATTGTTATCAGAACTTCTCTGGCTTTATTGAAGTCGACAAGTGCTGCTTCTATAATCTTTTTTGCTGTTTCTACATCTGCAACTGTTGAACCTATATCTTTTTTTGTTATGTTCATAGCTGATGTTATTGCTGCATCCTGTAGTTTGTTTATCATTAAGCGCATATCACCATTCGCTACAGTGATTAGAAACTCGGTGGCGTCATCTGTTATAGTAAACTTCTCAGATGTTTGTATGCGCTTTATCATTGTAGCCAAATTGTTTCTTGTAAGTGGAGGGACTGTTTTAAGCGGACATCTACTGTTAATTGCTGCAATAAACTCTTCTGGATAGTTTCCGGTAAGAATGAAACGAGAATTGCTTGAACTGTTCTGTATAACGCCTCTCATTGCAGCTTGAGCGTCTCCAGTAACATTATCTCCTTCATCAAGACAAATTAAACGCACTTCTCCTCCTAGTGTTGGATCTTCTGAAAGTCCTTTTAGTGTGGTGCGTACCATATCTATTCCACGTTCGTTTGATGCATCAAGAAATTGAAATTGTCCTGCTTGAACTGGATACCATTTTCCAGGGTGTTCTAGGTCCCATTCTAAGTATCCAAGATCATGAGCAAAACACTTGACTAACGCTGTTTTTCCAGTTCCTGGAGGTCCCCCGAGAGTCATATTTGGAATATGATGTATTGCTACATATGCTTTAAACGATGCAACTAAGTCTTCATGACCTATATATTCATCAAGTGTGTGTGGTTCATATTTATTACACCATTCAATCGATTTTTGTTCTTCAATAACCATAAATTCCTCCGTGCTCTTCAAAAGATACATATGCTTCATCATATTTATCTTTACAACGTGTTGAACAAAATTCATCAAAGTCATCCGAAAGACTTTCTATGATTTTTCCACAACCGGGGCATGTTGTATTTGGTCTTTCTTCAACACAGCTTATAATTCTATAGTATGCAGAAACTTGTTTAAGTTCATCTACCGGATGCGCTGCTGTTACGATTCTGTTCTGATAATCAACGCTAATAATAAGAACTTTATGTCTTCCCCATAGGATAAAGTCTCCAAAACAAAGTTCACTTAAACGAGCAATTTCTACCACTGCTGTTTTTACAACTTTTTGGGTCATAGAATTACTCTCCAATATAGAATTTAATGTCTTCTGCAAGTAGTTTTAATTCTGCTTTGTTAAACGCATTGGAAATCTGCAGCGATAATTTCTTGACTTCTTCAAGCTGCTCTACATGCATTTCTTCAGGTGCTTCTGTTGTGTTTGTCTTTACTGCGATAGCTCTTGCATAAGGTTTAATTCCTGCAAGAAGAAGATTATCAAGATACTGCGTTGCGTTTTCAATTGCTTCTTCAGAATTATTTACTCCTTCAATAAAAAGTGTCCTATCTATCTTTATGTTTACTCTGTAGTTATTCTTTTCCATTGTTATGTCCTCTTTTCTTATAATGTGTTGTTGTTTTATATAGTTTGTTTTTGTTTAAGACTTCTGATAATATATTTTATTAAAAACACGACCAACTTAAACTTTCTACTTTATTATCAAATTATCTACGCACAATATTTTATATATGCATTTTAACAACAGATGTAAATTTTTCTAATTCAAAAATCAGTTTTTCTGTTTCTATGATAGATGGTTCTGGAAGATTACAATAAAATTTATCATATCCTATTCTTACTTGAAACGGATTAACACTTTTAATCATGTTAACAAGTGGGATTAAATCAAATATTATTATTGGTTCTATGACTATCATAAGTTTGTTACCCGAACATTTTAATTTTTGCATAGAAACTATTCTATCTTCTGGATACGGTGCTTTAGATATATTTGAATAATTAAAATTAATTTCCTTCCCTTTGTTAGTTTCAATCGTTGTTGCAATTATTACATTTAAAGGAAATTTATATTTTAAAAAAAATTCTGGATTTTTAGAAATCACAACAAAATTTCTATCACTCCATTTTGTAACATAAGAAATGATTTTTTCTATTTCGTGTTTATTAAAAAATGAAATATCACTACTTATTCCAATAGTAATTAATTCATCATTGCTTTTCGGGGGTGATTTATTTAAAATATTATTATGAAAATGCGGAATAAATTCGTGACATTTCCCACACCCAGTACTTAAATAAAAAGGATTTTTTATTGCGCAACAATAAACACAGTTAAAATTACATCCACGGATTACAGAAATATTTTTTATCAATTTATCTGTGTTTACTTCTGAACTTGTTTACTTCTGAACTTGTTTATTGCAGCTTTTCCACGAATTTTTTCGTGACCTTTATGATAATAAGTTGAACTGAATCCGGCCTTGAAAGCTGTTTCTCCTGATTTTATCGTTTCTCTACAAACATGACAAATGTGTTCTTTATGTGTCTTTTTTATTATTTCTAACGGCGAAGTTCCATAACTAAAACTGAATCCCATAATTATACCTTGTTTATTACAATTAATTATTGTTTTATACACTTATAAATGTTTGCTTTTGTGATTCTGACAGGTCTTCGGGGATAGAAAACCTGTTAGAACCGCTTTTGTTTAAGACTTTTATTTGTATTGTCTTTTTACTATTGAAACATCAAGTGATTTGTAGTTTTTCTTAATATATGCTCTGATCTCTTCCAAGTCATTTAGATTATGACTATTTGCAGATACGTCCTTTGTTTTTAGATAATACGTTGCCATAGTTTCACTTTATTCCATTTATGAAATTGTAAAGTCTTCTTCCGTGCTGGAATCCTAGAATAGATTCAAATTCTATAAGTCCTGCATTGTAAAGTTGTTTTGGTAAAGGGAATCTTTCTCTAAGCTTTTTAGCGTTCTCTTCTCCTATTCCTGTTATGCTTTGATAATTTGTAAGCACTGCGTCTTCATTTGTAATTGGGGCACGGATTGGATTATAAGTTCGAATCTTATTATCATTGTATTTTTCAAAGAGATACAATAATGCTTGAACCATAAACCCTTGATCCCCAACGAAAGAGGTCTTTATTCCTTGTCGGTTGAGTGAAGAAAAAGCTGCTATAAGACCCTTTGCGTTTGCGTGAACTGGAACCCATTTTGGTCTTCCGTTTTCATAGACTTGCTGACCATTTATCTTAAGTGGTCGAACTTGTTTGAATATGTCTGTTATGTTTCCAGAAATTAAAATATAAAGTTCCATTTCAGGATGTTCTTCTTTGCTGTAAAGCATGTCTTGAGCTTGCTGAAATATATGACCGTTTGTTACATCATCCATATAGTTGATAAGTGTTTTGTGTTCAGCTAGAACCGGTGGGAAGAAATAGTCTGCAACTGCTAATGGTTTTGAAATCACAGTATTCTTTCCGCTATCTTTAAGTAAGTTTACTATAAGCGGATTGTCCATGAATTCTCGATAGTCCATAGTAATTTCCATATGTTATCTCCTTAATGTTTATGATTATTACATTTACTGCAAAGAATCTGAAGATTTCCTTCAGCGTAAGATTCAAACCAATCCCACATTCTGTTAGCTTGTCCACGACCAGACCCAAAACCATTTTTAACTACATGATCAATTTCAAGTCTTTCTGTTATTCTACATTCAACGCATTTACCACCAAGAAGTTTTATAAAATGTTGCCGTACTAGTCTATAGTGTTTTTTTCTTGTCTCATTATATTTTTTATTCCAAGACATATTTACACTGCTCCAAGTAAGCATTTGGTATAGAATAATAACTGTCTTTCATTTAGTTTGTTCATGAAAAATAATTCATATTTCTCCCTTTGATAATTTACTTTTGGATTGCATTTAATACACAACGTAATTAAATCAGGATAGCAGTTAGATTTATCGTAATGGATATGATGGACACAATGCTTTCTTATATTCTGTATAGAACCACATAATTGGCATGTGTAATTGTCTCGTTGTCTTACTATTTCACGAAGTTCTTCAGTCCATTTTTCACAATATGGTAAATGTGTTATTCCACCGTGCCAGTTTGGATTATTTTCTTTAAGTGTATATTTTTCTATCCATTCTTTACTTTTTGGAATTCCCTGATGTGATTTAGATTGTTTTACTCTTGTTTTCCAAGATGTCTTTATTCCTTTATTCCAAGGAACACTGCCTTTTATTTTTTTACCGTAGTGATTAAAGATAAATTTTCGTCTTTTTTTAAAAACAGTTTCACCACATCCACATTCGCAAAGTGTAGGAATACGTGGATATTTAAGATTTGTCATTAAAATCACCTTTAAGAATACAACTTATACAACTTAATTTTGAAGTACATCCTAGTCTTTCTTTTCCAAAATGTCTTACATATCCTTGAGAAATTCTATCTTGAATATAATCTATGCGTTCTTTGCTGTAAGATGGATCAAAGTCCACCCAATCAAGTTCACTATATCCTTCAAGTAATTGAATCGGAGTTAATCCTAAAAGCAGAGCGTCTCTTGTTGCAGCATTCCTTATCATATTAGATGGATTAGGACTACAAAGTTTTTTGCAGATACAACCTCTAACAAAATCCTTCAGCAAGAATTTCGTGGGATTGTGAAATGGCAGGTGTTTCTGAAGGATCTGAGGTCTATTGTCAGGGCTGAAATCTTTTACGAACTCTGTAATCTTTGGTTTGTATATGATATTATAACTTACAAACTGCGGCGACTTTGAAAGTTCCATAAAATGAGATAACGGAAGTTGATTAAGAACGTCTTCGTGTGTAAGTGGAATACACCATCTTCCATTAATGCGCTGTGTATTTGGTATTCTGTGTAAACGTTGCAGATCCCCAGTAACGTGTTCATCCATGGTTGCTTCATTATGGGTTTCTTTCAATACGTTTGCAGCGAATTTTTTAATTGTTTCGTGTGACACATTTTCTGGTTGAAACGGTGCGTGTATATGGAAACTTCTATTTGCTGAATAGATTGGTATCCAAGGTATATCATTATCTGAATAGTATTGTCCGATTGTTGCTATCGATTTAATATTTTTATTATCTTCCTCCAGAAATAGATCATCAAAAATAGGTTTCCCATTAATATATAGACACGAAGACGCATAACATTCATCGTTCTGACCGGAATTTGTATTTATGAATCCATTCATTTCTGCTGTGTTGTGAATTATATACTGTCTTGGATTCCCAACCTTTCTGTCAAAATTCTGATATAATATTTGTCTTGCGTCTTGTGTCATATTTCCTATCCTTCAATTAATGTTTTGTTCTTGATGCACACTGCTTTCGTGAATGTTTCACATGTTTCATCACAGAATTCTGTTTCAGTATGTTCTCCGTGATGAATACATTTGATTACTTTGCATTCTACAGATTTACTGCATGTTCTCTTTTCTTTCATAATAATAGGTCTACTATTTTTGATTTACTATTTACGATTACTGTTTCTGCTGGTTTTGCTTCGACCTTTTTTTCTACTGCTGGTGCTGCTTGCAAGAATTGCGCTGGTTCGGTTTTTATTGCTTGAGATGCTTCTTGTATAGTCACTTTTGTGTCTGCTATAATTGCGCTTTCGGGTTTCTTTTGATCAGACATTCCAGTAACATCAAAAACAACACCTTCCTTTAGAGTTCTATCTGTTATGGGAAGGAGAACACCATGATCGTAGTATTGTTTGAATTTTGTTCCTTCAACTGTAGCGAAAAACATGTTCCCAGTCTTGCCTTTTCCTTTTGTTGCTTTCAGGACAACATCTGTCTTGATCATAACAACATCAATATACTTTGGAATATCTTCTTTTGTAACTGTTTCTCCGTCCTTGATTATTTCATCTTTTTCAGAGTAAGTGCTGTAGATAACACCAATATTTGCCATCTTTGCTGCTAGATTATGCAGTGTTCTAAGCATTGAACCTCTATCTTTCCAGATGTTGCGATTTGCGAATCCTTGGGTTGGTTTGAGTCCATTAATGTATCGCATGGACATTTCAAGCATTTCTGACAGAACTGTTAATCCATCAAAGAATATCCAGTCATATTTATTCTTTGTCTGCGCTTCGTGTTCGAATAGTTTTTGCAGATATAAATATGACATGTATCCAGACTTTGTTTTTGCAAGTGGATCTTCAGAATAATACTTTGTTCCGTCGTGAACATCAATTGCTTCACCTTTGAAAAACTGATCATATGTTGTTTTTGTCTTATCATCAAAGGATACTGCAAGAGTTCTTCCAGAACGGAAACCACCAAGTCTTCCTGTAGCTATTAGGAAAGCTATTGTTGATTTTCCAGCGTTCTTGGGACCGTGTATGGTTATTACAACTTTTCCTTGAGAATTATCTGGTGTGAAATCAAATTTAACGTTGCTGAAATCATCAAGATTGATTCCAGACACTCCATCAACCGGTAATATTCCGCTCATTATACCATCCTTGAAATAGCTTTACACGCTGTAAAGTAGTTATTCAGAAACCGAAGTTCGATTGCACCAAGCTCAAGAATTTCTTCTATGTTGTTATGCTTTTCTATCAGTATTTGATACTTAGCATTTGAACGAAGCTTTTCCATTAATACTGTGTGCAACTCTTCATCTGTTCTTGTTATGAAGTTGTTGTGTTGTTCAGCAACAATTTCATTAAGAACTTCTTTTTTGATTTCTTTGATTTTGATATTATCTTTGATTTGTCCTGTTTTTGTTTTGTAAAGTGATATCTCCATATTTTTTATTTCTTTCGGCAGTTCTAGCAGTCTTGTTTCAAGCTGCGGTGTTTTTGTAACGGGGAACGAAAAATCATTCCCCGGTGTTTTTTCCATGTATGCTCCTTTATAGTGAAACTGGGCTCACTGCTCCTGCTGGTATTCCTGATGTTCCGGGTGATCCTGCTGCTTGCTTTTGGATGCGGTCTGTTGGTTTCAGTGGGGCTTTTATTAAGATTGGATGGATATATGATACGTTCATATTCTGGGCACCTGAAATGTGTCCAAGCAGGTCAACAACACTATCCTTTCCAATATCTTTGATATCTTCGGGTTCAACGAATGCAGAAAAGCCGCCATACTGTGTTTTCTTCTTTGTTGCATCTTTTGGATCAACGATTTCCTTATTTACGAAGAAGTCGTGATTGTTCAGGATGCTCTTATCCGTAAGCGTTATTATTCCTGTCTGACGCTCTTTCTTTGTTTCATCATCGATTTTCTTTGTGATGCGCTTTGTTGCAATAAGTCCGGTTATGATGCGAAGATCATTGAATATTGCAAATCCTCTTTCATCTTTTGCTGAGATCCACTTTCCAGCTTCTGCAATTTCAACGGTTTTGATCCTCTTCTTTAACCAGTTCCATTTCTGGACATCTGTGTTGCAGACTTTTCCTTCTTCATCTTTGAGCCATTCCAGGGTCTTTGCTGTAAATATTGTTTGCGATCGCGAGAACGCTTCAATGCTTGTTTCTGTTTCTTTTTGTATATTGACTTTTATTGTTCCTGTGGAAAGACTGTTAAGGCGTTGTATGACACCGCTCTCTTCCAAGTTCATTATCTTAAGCCATTTTGGCTTAGCGTCTGCAGGACGTTTTGTAACTCCAATAATCTGATTCACAAGTTGTCCGCTGTTTTTTGACTCTCTTGGATTTGTGCTGTAAGCAACAAACAAATCAAGTTCTTCCATCACTGCAGAATTGAATTCCTGGACATATCCTCCTATAAGCATATCAATATATGCTAGTCTTTCTTCCATGTTTGACCACATAGAAACGTGTTGTGGATCGTTCAAGTTTTTCTCATAGAACGCTATGAGTTCATTTATTGGTATTCCATGAATAGATGACATCTGATTCAAGAATCCCGTTTGTTTATCTGGTAACGACATTTGTTTTCTTTTCTCCTTTGATTTTATTGTTTTATTTTGGATGCAGCGGGAATTGAACCCGATGCGCTGCTTGCAGGTTGGGAATCTAACCCAACTTTCCTTACAGTAATGTTCCGCCTCCACATCAGCTTGCCACAAGGGAAAGATGTGAGAACAACTGCACCCAATTAGAAGGACTGAATAAAGCATATCCAGTCCTTGTTAAGAGGTTAAATAATACGGTATCTGACAGAAACTTTACATTCTCACCTCCCTACGTTTATGATATGTTGTTACTCTTCTATTCATAGTAAATTCATGTACTTTTTCAAGTTGCAGTATTTCTGTTTCGGAAGAATTCTTTCCATGAACCAGAGATACAAGATAAGTGAAACGAACTGCTAGAGCTGTTCTTTGCATTGCTTCTTTTACTTTCAATGAAGTAATGTTTTTATGTATCGATAAATATTGTGAAAGCAAGCTTTTTGAAATCCCGAGATTCTCAATTATAAATGATCTAGAATTTCCATTTAAAAGTGGTCTTTGTGTGCTGCTTGTTTTATGTAGTGCTAAAAGAAGTTCATAGGACTTATCTGCTCTTTCTATAGGTGTAAGTCTATTCCTTTCTTTCAGTTCTATGAATAAAGGATATGTTGGATCGTTATTAAGTAGTGGGTATATCTTTAACATTTTATGTCCTCATCACTTTAATTACTTGTTATGTATTTATACTTAGCTTTTGTTTAAGACTTATGTTGATAATGATTTTTCTTATGTAATGTTCTAACACCTCTGTTATTATATACTATATACTATTACAGTTATGCGTTTTGATTAACTGGGTTAACTTTCATCGTTTTTTCGCTATGAGTTAAGCAGTTAAGACTGAATATTTTGATTAACTTCGTCTTAACTAGTGATTAACTTTGGATTAATATTTGGAAAACATTCTCTTATTCTATAAATAGAAATGGATAATGCTTTAGTAACATGTTCTTCTGTTCTTCAGTTATTGGAACTTTATTGAAGAATCCGGCTTTGTACTGCTTAAAAAGTCTTTTATATTCCGGCATCTTTTTGCTCATCTGTTCTCACTTTTATGGCTTTTGTGATTACTCTTTGAAATAAAGATTTCCTTTTTTCGTTATGCGACCGAATTCTACCATTGCAGATAAAATCGCTTTTGCGTTTGGCTGCGATAAACCTGTTTTAATTGCTACTTCACGTTGATTTACACCGAAGGGATTCGTGCTTATAATTTCATCCACTTCTATTATCATTTCATATATTTGTCTTCTCATTTTAGTTTACCTCTTTTAATTTGCTGTTAAATTATAATACTTCTTTAAACAGAGTTCTGGATAAAGATATTGTTAATTACATTCTCTTTCCTTTTTGTTGTGGAGACCAGTGGTGCCCTACTTGATACACCGTGATCGCTCTAGGGCAGTTTACAGAACATTTAGAAGTCTTTCTACATTTACAAGCAGTATTATTCTTCACTGGTAATACGATTCCTTTACGAACCGGTCTTAGAACTTCTTCAGTAAGCGCACCAAAGATTCCTGCGTCTATATCAACGTGTCCATTATCCGTAAGATAATCGCATCCTAAAGCGACATTTACTGCACCTGGTGACATAATATATCTCCTTTATTTATCTTTGTAGAAACAACACCTTTCTTGAAGGTGTTTGGAATGACGTTCGTATGTTTCAACAGTATCTTCTGTTTCTCCAGTGATTTCACTTTGTCTTGCTCCTATCCTATTAGTCATAAGACTTTTCATTATTTGCTCTAAGCCTTTTTCACCGCTTGCTTTATCCATCTTTACAGGCATATTACCACCTCATCATAAACGCATTATCTCTTTGCAGTATTGCATTTATTCTTTCTGGATGAACTCTATCTTGACTATCCTGTGTTAATGTCATTATGCATGTTATACACGGAATCCATAAATATTTTCTTTTTGCATTCAAGCTCATTGTATTCCTCCATAGATTCGTTTAAGACAAGAAATCTTTAAATATATTGTGATCATTGTTAGCATTAGAGTCGAGCACCACACCACCTATCCAGAACAGAGTGTCCTCAACACAAATAAATAAAACTGTTCATACTTTTTCTGGTACTCGACTTTTGCTTTTTACTTTTTATCACCTTCACATAGAAGAAGAGTGTTTATCCCTGATTCTAGTTTCTCCTGAAAGTTTAGATCTGAAGTTGCTATTGTAGAAAACTTTCCGCCAGTGCGTTCAGACAGTTCCTGCATGAATCTTTTTCCTGATTCTTCATTTCCGATTAAGATTGTGTCGAACGGAATTCCGAGTGATATAGCTTTTACCATTGTTGGAACTTTTTCGTCAGGGCAACCATCGCTTACCAAGATAACTTTTGGATAGTGTTTACAGACTTCTAATGCTTGTGATAGATCTGTTGAACCAGAAGCTGTAAGATCACTATATTCTGTGCGTTGCACTTTATCACTAAATGCATAAACAGGAAATTTCTGCATCTTTTTAGAGATCCTATTTACAACATCTATACGAGACTCTGCTACGGGGCAGTCATCACAGTTCATGCTTCCAGAAATATCAAAGAGAACGACTGGGGTTGTATCCTTAAATCCATCTCCAGTAAATTTCATTATTTTTGTTGCTTTGATTTCCAGTTTGTTGTTTCCAATTACAGTTAGTTTATTTTCTGACATTGTTATCACCTTTATATCCTGTTATACCAGTTTCTAAGTGCCTCTTTTTGTTTATCCGTTAGACTTCTATTACGCTGATACCAGTCGTTTAATGACCGAATAAAAGCTTGTCCTGTTGGATTCATGCGAGCAAAATTTGTTCTGCTCATACATACTTGCAGCATCATTTCAACTTCATAGTTTTCATTTCTCAATCCTGTTGGATTTGCTGCTTTTGCTATAGGAATTGGTTCGTTGCTTATTGTTTCATTAACAACGATTGTCTTATCTTTTATTAGCTGCTCCCATGTTAAGTTCATTGATTTCATAAGAGTATTTGCTCTTCTACAAGCATTAAGAGCTTCATTGTCGTTTGCGCTTGTAGTGTATGCAAGAATCTTAACAAGTTTTATTAAGTCATCCATACTCATAGTGTCCTCCAAAGTGTTTATATCAATATGTGTTCTGACAAATATTCACGCTTCCTTTCTGCACTTGCTGCTTGAAGTTTCTTAGTTTCTTCGTAGATTTTATTGTCAAAATATTTATCTACAGAGTTTCTAACTATGCTTTTGAATTCATCTGGTACGATTGCAAGCATTGCATCAACTTCAACAAGTAGTAATCTTCCGTATTCAGCAACGAATTTTTTGAGTCTTGGATCACGCATTGCTTTTTCAACAGTTTCTTTTTCGTTTGGCATCTCTGGAAGGTTGTATTGTTTTATCTGTTCTAGACTGACAGATACTCTATGGAAATCTATGTCAAGTCCAAAGAATTGCATACCTTCAGCAAGATGTCCTTCTTCCATATCTAATCCGCTTGGATCAAAATCACCAAGATACAGAACGTGTATTTGTTTTCCTGCTTCTTGCTGCTCAAGTAAGCGCATGGCATTATCATATAGGAATGTCCAAGAACTATATCCTTTATTTACTGCAATATATACATCCATGTCTTTTAGGAAACTTAAAATAGCTGAAGACATTGCATCCTTTTCGATCCAGACTTCAACATATTCCGGCTGGTTGTACCATCTACCAAGATAGTAGCTTGACTCTTCTGTAAGCTTTTCGATATATTCTACCATATCTTGAGCTTCTTGTATTGGGTCTGGTGCTGTGTTTATATGGGGTTGTCGATAGACATACTGATAGTCATTGATACTATCCCAACGCTTTATTCCTCCAATAACTTCTCTTCTTGCCCCATCTGAAAAAGCATCCCAAGGAATTATTCCGTCTTTCCTTGCTTCTACTAGGAACTTTCCTAGTCTATGATAAGAATACTTTGTATTTGCTATTATTCCAAGAGAATACAAGCGATAGAACATAGTTCGCAGTGTTGGTTTTATTCCTCTAGGCTTAAAAAAGTCCTGCAAAGAACTTCTAACATTTTCTATTATATCGTCTTTTTCGCTCATGATTTATCCTCCATAAGTATGCTGTAAATGCGATTTATTTTGTCCTGTGTCAAGCTGTCAAAGTCTGTTTTCTTGACTCTATAGCACATATTCCTATTCTTAATTCCTTGTCTAACTTCATCTGTTGCTGGTATTATGCTGTAGTATGACCAGCCATCTCTACGTTCTCCATTACTGTTGTATAGATTTCCATTGATCCTGAACTGTCCTTTATGCGTTACTTTTTCAACTGTTGTAATATCGTGAAACTTTCCCATTGTCCCACTGGATTCAACACAAACTTTATCTCCAATTTTGAGTCCACTAAGCCATTTCATTCTTTCTTCATTCATAATTATGTCCTCCAAGATTAACTATAATTTTCTTTCCCATAGTAATATAGGTATCTTATTTTCGTATTCTGCTTGTTGTATAGCTTCATCAATATAGTGTTGTCTTTCAAATTCTTTTTCAGATTCTTCAACACATAATGGACAGTGTTTTGTTGGAAAGAATCTGTTATACTTTTCACATATTATAAAGTGTCCTCCGATACGTAGAATGATAATAAAAAGGGTAAGGCGGGTTTTTAGCCCGTCTTAATGCTGTATCTGTGTTTGTACTTGCAGCGGATATTAAGGAACGTTGTAGAGCTTGCTTTCCTTGTTGTATGTGATCTCGTTTGCTCTCTTCATCTGACCAAGAGTTCCAGTCCAGGACTTTCTAGTGATGTTCAGAATTTCACACGCTCTTGCTCCAACTGCTTCCAGTGTTAGACCGGTTCCGTTGGATTCGCCCAGTGCTTTAAGAATTGCATTTTCTCTGGTTCTCTTTTCCTTCGGTGTTTTGGTTTCTGCTGTTTTCTTTTCTGGTTTTGCTGCTGCTTTGGCTGCTTTTTCTGCTTCTTTATCAGCTTTTGCTTTTTCTTTTGCAGCGGCTTTCTCAGCTTTGACTCTTGCAGTTTTCTCTGCCTTTGTCTCGATTACTGTGTCAATTGGGCTTGTATTAACGGTCTCAGCGCCTGTTCCAGGATCTGCTCCGACACTTGCATCTTTTGCTGGCATGCCGTATCCTTCACGGAGTTGAGCTTCCATTGTGTCCGCACCTTTTGAAACAACTTCTGCAACATATGATACCCCGACCTTGACTTTTGAAGCGATTTCGGTTGTGTCCATTCCTTTCTCGCTAAGTTCCAGGATCTTGGTTATATCTTTCATTGCTGCTTCAAGGTGATCTTCGTTTGTCTTTTCTTTCTTTCCGGTCTTTGCTGCGTTTCCGCTTACTGTGTTTGACTTATTTTTACTCATTTTAGATTTCTCCTTTATATTTTTTAATTGTGGGGTGCTTCCTATTGACAAGTTAGAAAAGTCGGTCGTTGCAGGTGACAGAACTTAGTTTTCTTTCCTCTAAGACTTGGCAGAGGACATTCCTAACATTAGCGATAGAAATGCTCAATAGGTTTTGGAATGGAACACTTGTTGAAGGTGTTCCTTTCCTTATTGTTGTTTGCTGCATTGTTATAATTCACTACATTAGAATCCTTCATATTTAAATGTATTGAGTCTTAAACAATTCTGATAGTTTATAGTTGTTTTACAGTATTTATTAAATATTGAAAAGCAATCCTATTAATTTCAATCATTGTTTTGGGTCTGTCTAATCTATGTCCATAATGTGCTTCATGTAATGCTGTTGGAATATAGATTACATCTGTTTTGTTAATATGATGGGCGTCACTTCCATTAAAACAATCGTTTATTGGATTGAATCCTAACTGTCTTTTTCTTTTTATATTAGATTTTCTTCTTACTTCTATTCCTTTTTGAGTTATAGCATATTCTTTATTGTAGAGTAATTGCATTTCTTTCCATTCTTGATTATTTCTATACATCTTTCTTTTCCAAGCAGCACGTTTATCCATAAATTTAGGATTTTCTCTAAGCTTCTTTTGATATTCTTTTTGATATTTTCTAAAATATTCTTTTCGATTTTCGTAAGACATGCTTGAATCTCCTAAAGTGTGGGATATTAAATCCCACAACTAAGCAAATTCTGACATATCTATATCTTCATCTGGCGAAGCTATTCTTATTTCCTTTCCATTAACTTTGAACGTTGTGTTGAATGTTGCTTTGGGCATGATTAACAGTTCTCCACCCAGTTCTTCCATCTCGATGCGCTTGTCTTCGTTTGTGATGTACTGTGCGTTTAAGGTGAGTGTTTGAGCGATGTCAAACTGTGTGTTTCCTTGCAGCGATACAAGAAGTCTATCTGTAAGTTGATCAGATAGTTTGTTCTGTGCTTGTATTTGCCGGATGACTTGTGCTGTTTCACTTATGACATTTTCTTTTGAAAGTTTCACTCTGTCATATATCACTTGTATTCCGGCAGGATCAAACGCTGTGTGAACTATGTCACGTATCGCTTTCATCATTGCAACATTATCCGCTTCAACTGTGTCAGATGCATAATCTATAAGTCCTACGTCAAGTTTGCGTCCTATATGGACTTTACTGATTCCTTCTCCCCCAAAGATTGCATCATTTCCGCATGATAAACGGCATGTGAAGTAATCTACTTGTAGTCTGCTTGCACCGACTTCCGAGTTGCGTATAACTATTCCGCCCCGGTGTAGATCTCCTTTACCCATGTCATATGTCTCTTGCCCAACGAACTTGGCATAGAACGTTGTGTCGCTTTCAGATAATGAACGTGTGATAAATGGTCTGTTCATATCTGTCAGTGTGTTGAGGACGGTAAGCAGTATAAGGCGGTTCTGAACTACTTTGTATTTGCTGCTTAGAACTGCTCTTGCTACACCGCTTTCTGTCCTTATCATAAGACTGTTTGCATCCTGTAGCCAGCGATTAACATTGTTACTTAACAGTGGCTTATCGCTTTCAAGCATCCTGCTATAATATCCGGTTGGGATGTCTAGCTTTTTTGACATTTGATTATGAGCCCATTGTGTCATTGGTATGGATGTTGGACTTAGTGTTGGAATTTCAACGCTTGCATCCTCATTCATAAAAATGTCCACTGGTTTCACAACTAGGTCGGACTGATTCTCCTCTCGGTTCTTCAATATTGTGATGCACTGCTGCATATCTTTATATCTCATATTTATCTTCTCCTTTAATTTATCCCATCATTCCAGGGAATGTTACTTCTGTACTTTCAACATCTTCTAGATTTTCTGTTATATTTTCAAGTTCATCTATTGCTTCTTGCAGTGTTTCCGCTTTGCTGCTTGACTGCAAGTTCTCTGGCATATTATCAAGCCAATTTTGAAGTTCTTCTTTTAGAGCTTCCATTTCTTCTTTTGCTTCTATGATCTTTCCTTTTGCTGTTTCAAATCTATCTGCTCTGCTTACCATTTGTATCACTCCAGAACTACTGCTTCTATTCCTGTTTCTTCTTCACCTTCTTCTTCGTTATTACAGATCTTATTCATCTTATGGTAGTCGCTGTAGCGAACGTTCTGAACGTCTGCTTGTGATATTGTTCCAGCGACTTTTGTGTGCCAGTGATCTCCATAATCGTATGCAAAGACAACTGGTAGATTCGGATCTTGTTCCTGCAACATCTCTATAAGTGCTGCAACAGTAATTGATGATATTCCTTGCTTCATGTTTGTTTCCTCCATTTATAATATTAAATTCAACAGTGCTAAGACAACTGATAGAATTACTATCATAAAAACTGCTGTCTTAATATATTCAATTAGTTCTTGTTTATTTATGACATATTCTCCAGTTTACTTTCCTATTAGTAATACTGCAACAGACAGTCCTAGGATTGATATTAATCCAATTACTGTCAGAACTATTTTTAACTTTGTTGTGTATTCCATATTTTATCTTCTCTTTAAATCCACAGTCCGTTCTTTCCTTTGACAACAGTAACGAACTCCCAGTTTCTATCGTCACCGCATTCTGGACACTTTGTCCATCGTTCTTTACTAACGATTTTCTCGTGTCCGCATCCACAGATCTTAAGCAGTCTTTTTTCACCTACTGCAATTTCTGCCATAATTATTCCTCCATTAAAAATGTCCTGCTTCTTTCATGCTGAAGTTCTTTCCTGCTCCAATAACAACATGATCCAATAAGTCTATTCCTAGTATCTTACCGGCTTCATATAACTTCATAGTTATCTCAATATCTTCTCTGCTAGGAACTGGATCACCGCTAGGATGATTATGAAGAACTATTATGTGCGCTGCACTGTTTAATAGTGCTGCTTTGAACACTTCTCTAGGGTGAACTATGTTAGCATTCAGAGATCCTATGCTTATAACTTGCTTGTTTACGACATTGTTTTTAGTATTTAAACATAGAAGTATGAAGTATTCCTTACTTAGATCATCAATCATGGGTATGGCTACGTTGGCAGCGTTATCTGGATAAGATACTACTGATCTACCCTCTGTTTCCGCTATCCACTGCATATAATTCTTATAGTTCTCTGATTCTTTATATTTTGACATATGTCCTCCAAAAAATTTAAAAGTATTGTCTATCGTATTCGTTTCCGATGTATTTCTGCTTTTCTGGAAATCCTGGTTCTCCTTCTGCCTTCCACAGCTTATATCCAGTTTCGTTCCAGTATGGGTATCCAAATCCTGCGTAATTGCCGGAGTCACGCAACACTTGTTCTATCATTGCACAGACTCCTTTCTTAAAGTCCTGATAGCTTGCTGCTTTTCAACATCTTATTCGCTGTTGCTTTGACTTCTTCAACTTTAATTGTCTTGCTCATACTGTTTCCTCCTTCTTGTCTTCTAGTGTGAACTTTACGAACCAGTGGGTACTATTTGCAAGCTTTGCTCCGCCCCGGAAGGGTGTCCAGTGATTTCCTGATTCCAGGATGCGTGCATTTGGGAACGCTGCTTGAACTCTTGCAGCGAATTTTTCTGCACTTCCACCAGATGAATAGAAATATCCTCTTCTTACAGTGTATATTCCTTTCCTTATGCTTATGGAATCTGCATTACACTTGTCTTCGATTTCCTTTATTAATTCTGCTTTTGTTTGTTTCATATTAGTGTCCTCCATTATGATTTGCAGCTAGTAGCGGGATTTGAACCCGATCTTACTAGCATTCTGAAAATGCTATTAAACGAAGCTACATGCTTCTTTATCCGAGTTTATTGCAGCGTGTTATATTAGTGCTGGTTTTCGTTTAGAACCGCTTAATAGCATTTAGAAATTTGATTTGCTGTTTTTAGTCTAGCATGACTTTTTTATAGATGTCTTGTTCATCTTGTTTGATACTCATCTTAACGCCGTCTAACAAAGTCGCTTATATGCTGATTGCTCAGTTTCGGACTTCTACCTCGTATATGAGAAGATTTTAGTATTACGCACTTCTGCTTCTGGGGATTCCAATGCCCCTATCGGAGTCTTATCGTTGAGTCTAAGTTTTTCTTAGTGTTTTGGTCTATTTAGTTTGTCCACCTGCAATATCTATTATAGATTCCTTAGTATATATAGTTGATGTTTTCTAACATTATCATAACTTCAAACACAAAACGAACTGTTTATATCATTAGAATTTAAAATCATGTCTTTTCGTTACACTTAGAAGTATGTTCAAACTTAGTGCTTCTTTTTATATCTGGTTTGTGTGGGCAATATCCACGATGACCAAGTGAACAATTACAGTTATAGCATATCACTTGATAATTAGATGCTTTAAATCCATGTTTTAATAAAAGATAATCACTATGACCAGATTTGTTTTCGTTTCTATGTTTTCTTCCACCACCATTAACATGATCTATAGTTAAAAATTCTAAATGCTGCTGTGTTTCTGCATCGAACGGACATCCAAGTAATTTCATTACTCTTCCGATTCTTGTTTCAGTTGATAGTGTGGGTTCACAATCAATTCCCAACTGAATCATTGTCATTACTACTTTCCGCATTTTAGAATGGAAATCTTCTTTGCTTTTAAAACCATGTCTAATATAGTGGTATTCTTCAAGTTCTGCTCTCAATATCTTACCTTCTCTATATAATTTTCTTAATTCTAAACTTTCTACAGTAGGCTTTTGTTTTGATCTTTTTGCTGTTATTATCTGTTTCATATAATTATATAACTACTATGTTATAGTATATAAAGTTCAAAGAATGTTTAAGACTTGTATTTGATAAAGTTAAATTCCACTAGCTGTAGAAATTTATAAAAATAGTGATATACGAGAACTTTGTAAACTTTAAACCAGACGATTTATCGCTGCTGACGGATCAATTGTATCTATATTCATACCAGAAATATGTATTATAATTAATAATCTGAATTCTATAGATACTATTCGCAGGAATAACAGCACTGATCGGCAAAACGTTTTCACCAATGGGTTGAGAAGGGCGACTCATAGAATGATATTGGATTCTAGTATTATTTATAAAAAGTGAAATTGAAAATTGTTGATTTTGTGCGCTTGCATTTGCATAGACATAAATCTGAATAGGATTTCCAAAAGTAGTATAATTTATACCCTGGATTCTTGTTGTTCCTGCAAGATTTGAATTATTGAGTGTAATAGAAAAATTATTAATATTTGTGATATTTGTGTAGTTTTGATTTATAATAGTTAAGTTTCCTTCGGATACAACTGTAGATATATCATCTGACAAACAACCAGAAACAAAAATAAAGACAATTAACACTGAATTCCTCAACATATTATATAATATGCAGCTTCTTTTATATAATATTACTTCTAACTATCTCCGAAAATAATAACGAAAAAAGTATTTCCTTCAGTAACATTTCCAGGAGGAGATTCTATATGTTCTACAATACTAACAGTTCTGGAAACGTTGTTATGATTTATTATGAATGTTGAGAGCGTTCCTGATGCATCTGTTGCATATTGGAAGTCCATGACTGTGTTATTATAAATATCATATGTAGTAGAAGGTAATAATCCAGTCATTCTGTAGTGTGCGGTTGTAAGGAATGGACTGTAAGGATAAAATTCACTCAATGTTACATTACTTTGAGTCCAGTTTTGAAGAGTTCTTCTTAATGAAGTTCCTGCAACAGAAACATTCGTTAATAAGAAAGTTGTTTCGTTGTTATTTGAATAGTTGAAAAATGATGCTGATGAACTGTAATACGTTTCTCTTTCAGTGAAATTTGTGTTTGAAAACGTGTTGGTACTATCAACAATCGGATTTAAAAAATAAGCTGTTCCTGCAAACGGATTATCACCATAACTTCCGTTTAGAACTCTTGTAAGTGTAGAACTATTTATAAAAATAGAAGAACCGCTATTAGTTAATCCTGTGTTGTTGATCAAAGTGTTGCGATTCGAATCTGATATATAGTAGTTAGAACCAGATGAAGAAGATGTCATTACATTATTACTTAAATTATTGTCATTGCTTGGATTTAAGTAAATTCCTCTTCCGGTTGTTACTGTTCCAGTGTTTCCTGTTAGAGTATTGTTATTTACAGCATTCAACCATATAATATATCCACTTGTAGCGGTGGCTTTATTATTAATCAAACTGTTATTATTTGCATTAGTATATAAAAAATAAGAATATGTTGTTCCTCCAGTGACATTATTATTGGATACTGTGTTATTACTGCTTCCAGAATATATCATAATACCATACCCTGTAGAAGCGGTGACTGTATTGTTGTTTAAAAGATTATTATTTGAATTTGTAAGTAAATATATTCCAACAGAAGGATTTGCGGCGTCAGTAGAAGCTCTATTATTTGATAAATTGTTGTTTGAAGCTGTGAGAAGAACTATTCCGTGACTATTAGTTGAAGCCCCTGTGTAAGAAAATGTGTTTCCTATTAAGGTATTGTTGTTTGAATTACCAAGAGGTGCGCTTGTGGAAAACCAAACTCCGTAATTTGTTGTTGTACCTGAAACACTGAATGAATTGTTTTGTAATAAAGAATTTATCATTCCTATTGCATAGAATGATTTTGCAGCTGACCTTGCTGCATTTATCATACGAACATTAGTATTTTTTATTACAAGATTATCATAACCTCCGGTATTATCAATTCCATATCTTGCTGTTGTAAGTGAAGAACCAGCGGTTCCATAAGTTATTGTATAACCATGACCATCAAAAGTTATTCCACTCGCAGCAATTACAATACAAGACGTGGTTGATGTTATATTCTGAGTTAGATTATAATTTCCATTCGGTGTTCCTAAAGAACCACAAGCGGCAACATTTGTTCCAAACGAATTCCCTATAAATAAATAATTCAAAATAAGAATAACTGCAATAAATTTTTTTATCATGTCCTTATCACTCTTGGAGAAACGGTTACGTCTCTTATTCCAGTTACGCTGATAATTTTATAATAAATCCATTGATCTAGAACAAAATTATAAGGGGTACATGTTGTTATTGCGCTTGTTCCGGCTACTATTGCAGCACTGCAAATATAGGCATTATCAGTCGCATTATAAACGGTGATATTAATACTCCCACTTTGCTGACTCTTTAATTCAAGTTTTTGATATGTTCCGTTATATCCCATCTGATAATCTAATATTGTGTTTATTGCTAGATTATTAGATCCGTTTGTCCATGCAAACGCTGGTTTTCCATAAAGAATATTTTGTGGAAACGTATAATTTGATAAATTCTTATCTACTGTCAAATTTGTAACATATCCTCCAGTCGTATCATTTTGCTGAAGTTGCAATACATCAGATTGAAGACTGTTAATTGTTGATGTTAAATCTGTTGCTATTACAGGAAACGTTAATCTTGAATCTGTTAAATCGTCAAATAATAATTGTAAATCTGAAGAAGCTCCACCACCTATTTGATTTGCCCAGACTCTTATAATCATTCTATCTGTAAGATTCAAGTGTTGATCGGGCATTATCATTGATATAGAAACGTCTGTATCATCCGTAAGTATTTCTGTACTTAACTCAGAACTACCTCTAATAGATTGATTTCCACCATCAAAAGTAACTATTCCACACTCAAAAAACAATTTGACTGTCTTTGAAACCCCACCAACTTTTAAAGCATGAATATGAAAAGTATGAACCCCCTGTGGTATAAAAGAAAAATTCATAGAAGGGCTTGTCCAATTTGTAAGTAACGTATCTCCGTTTGGTAATGAAGAATAATTTAAATACGAAACTGGAGAATTCACGTATCTTGTTAAATTCATATTTTTTGAAGAATACGAAACTTCACTTTCTGTATCATTATGTAATATGTAAAGTAACGCAGAGCTTGATGGAGGAATATCAATCCATAAAGTGCTTCCGTTTCCAAGTGATGATAAAATCTGTCCAGAATTACCAAGTAACAATGGGTATAAAAAGCCTCCCCAATACTGTGAACTATTTACATCAAGGATTGATTCAGATGTCCACGGAATATAAGCAGAATCATTATCTATATTACTTACGCATTCAAATCCAGTTCCATTAAAAGAAGATGCTTGATTTGCTGGATTACAATCTGCAGTATTCACAGCTATTGTACCATTTTCAGTTATTGGATTTGGAGTTAAAATTATTCCCTTTCCTTCTGATATATTTATACCACTAGTAAATGTATTATTAGTAATATTCGTGATGTTTGTATAATTGTTTTGAATAATAGTTGTTCCAGTTCCATTTGATACTACTGTGGACATATCATCACTTCCAAAAAACGCTGAAGATGATGGTATTGTAAGTAGTATAATTAAATACAATACGTGGCTTTTCATTTTCTTCTCCTTTTATTCATCTCAATATCTTCGCTTATCTCATGAACCTTTAGTTCCGCTTTGACTACGTTTCTTTTTTCTGGTGGTATTAGATTTAGAAATTCTTGAGAAATATGGATATGATGTTTTGGAGTGTGTGTTGCAGCCCAGTGACCTTTTGGTAGATGTTGAATTTTATTGTTTATATAATCAAACTGTTCCCTACCAAAGCATTCTATTTCTGCTGCATCACCTATTCTATGTGCGTGAGGGTAAGACTTTTTTCTATGTGCTTTTTCTTCTTTAGAAACTATTTTTCGAACCACTTTGACGGGATGCTTCATATATTTGTTTCATCTATACTAAAACGAATCTGCTTCTGTTGCTGCTGATATTGGAATGATTTTATGATTGGAATATACAAGAAAACTATATCTTGAATGAAAAGTCGAAAAGCAGATAACAATCATTAAACCAAGGAGAATAGCTTACTTTTGGTTTTATGAAAATTATCTGCTTCAGTTTCTCACCTTCTTAAGTTGAGCTTGAAGTTTCTTTAGATGCTGCTTTTCTTGTTTTGCTTGAGTGCTGTATCCTAACTTACCAGAGTACTTCTTTATTCCTTCCTCTTCATCTTTAATCATTTTTCTGATCCAAGCTTCAGTTGGTTGTGTTTTCTTTTTAGCCATTTTCTACTCAATCAAACTTTCTGCTTTGTTTAACTCTTGCTTCGTACTCAGCATCGTTTATATCACCCAATACTCGATCTACGTTTGCAAGGGCTCTCATCACCGTTCCTATTTCTTTACGCTGTTTCTTTTTAGCCATATTTAACCCCTTTTAGAACGGAAATTCTGGCATTTCGAACGGGTCTCGCTGTGGTTGCTGTTTTTGCTTCTTTCCTTTTTTTGGTTTTCCTTTTGTTGCTCTAGCAGGTTCTGGAACACCGCCGCCCCAATTAAGTCCGGCTCCATATTCTCCAAGTTTCATTAAACTTCCACCAGCTTTTAGAATTCCTTTTCCGACTTTTGCAGCTCCAGCTTCAACACCAGATCCGCCTCTTGCTTTTGCTTTTCCTCTTGCTGATGCGGCTCTCATAGCAGCATTCTTTTTCTCAAGTTTGACTCGAGCTGCTTCTTCATCATAAGCTCTTTTTTCCGCAGCAACAACATCTGGATCTTTCTTAGAAGAAAACATGTCAAATACTGACATGTTTATCCCCTTGTCCAGACTCTGAACACTTTGACTTTTCCTTTTCCTTCAACTGTAGATGTTATTCTTACAGCTTTGCCTTTTTCTTGAAGTTCTTCTTTTGCTTCGAGAGCTGCTTTATGGTTTGTCTTTACGGTATTCGCTTTGAATACTCCACCGTGGAATACTTTTGTTTTGGGCATATTTAAATCACCATGTTGTTATTAATTTTTGTGTATATAAAGTTGATTCAGCTTCTGTTCAATTTCTGTTCAATTTTACTTCAGTGATAGTATTCCAGCTCCAAAAAGTGCTTTCAAATACGCTCTTGCAAGTTTCGTTCCTAGAGAATAATTATTTCTAACATCTGAAGCGAAATAATGATTTATAAGATCTAGAAGTTTGACTTTTCCATATAGTTTATCTTGAAGTTCTTTTTCGTGCTGTGTTATTGTCCACAGCCTTCTAAAGTTTGTATAAAATGAATGGAAAGCATCTTCTGAATAGAAATTTCTTATTTGTAGTGATTCAAATTCTGCTAGCCATATATTTAGATCTCTCGCAGTTTCGTCCTTTTCTGCAATTAGCGGTTTACTTGATGTTTCTTTTAATACTTGTTCTGTCATGTTTCTCCTTATATTTGTCTTATTGTATCCAACAAATAACGAAACGCTAATTTATTGATTTCTATCATTGATTCTGGATTATCGAGACAATGTTTATGCGATTTATGAATAAATACTGGAATATAAATTACTTGTGTACTATTTATGTGATGTCCTTCACTATTAGGAAAACGATCATTAATGGGTTCGAATCCCAATTTACGTTGTCTTATTGACTGGCGTTTCCTTTTAGCTTCCATATACTTTGGGTTTGCTGCACGTTGAATTCTTGCATATTCTTTCCTTGCAGCTTTAATCTCTGGATCTGTACGATATTCTTTTCTATGTATAGTAATTGTAGTTTTATTTCCTGGTCTTGCTAAATATTCTTTCCTATAGGCAAGTTTTTTTGCTCTGTTTTTTAAGTAATAGTTTATTCTTAACTTTCTGTTTTCTGGATTTAAGTACCATATAGCTCTTTTTTCTTTTCTTTTTTGTAATTCAATCTGTTCGTGTGTTCTTATCATAAATAGTCACGATTCCTAGAAAGTATATATTCAAATCCTATTATCATTATTGATGAAATAATTATCATTATTATTGCAAATGCTGATATGAATAGTAATGCAGAACGAAGATTTCCAATATATAACCACGTTGCTACTACTAAAATTAGCCACATGATTTTTAGAGTTTTGCTTTTGAATATTAATTCAAAAGAAAAAGATAGAATGTACCATATTGCTTCTAAAACTTCCACAATGTTATTCTTGAATTTTGTTTGTTTTTTCATAATTTATAGTGATGATCTTAATACTACATATCCATATTGTGGTGGTTCAAGAAACGTGAATATAACGTTCCATCCTTGTTGTTTAAAGCAAGAACCATACCAGTATATCCTTCTTATAAAACGTCTTTGTAGTTCTATTTTATGTATTTTATTACTGTAATCCCCATCAAGTTCATATTCAAACCACAGATTTATTGGGATAAAGAATGAAACGCTTTTTGTTTCTTGTTTTCCGATAGACTGTTGTTCTTGTAATCCATGCAGACGCTTATATCCCCACAATGCTATTTTTTGAGCAGTGTATTGTGGAATTATTTTTTGAAGTTCCGGAAGTGATAACATAGCTGCAAAATTTGCAGCATAAGCATAAGGAATAGCAAGTATCAATTCTATTAAAGATATTTTACGAAATTCTTTTTGTAATATGCAAGAAGAGTTTGAATTTCCAGCTTTTCCGAACTTGTTAAGAGAATAATCAAAATCTATTGTTCCCTTAACTAAGTTCATGGTTATTTCTGCGTCTGAAGATTTATTTCCGGTGTATTTCATTCTATTATAACCACTGGATCTCCAAACACTTTTCCTTTTTTCTTTGCTTTTTCTGTATCTACAGGTGTTATTTCTGTTCTTTCAATCTGGATATTTTCTCCAGTTATTTTTATTTCATCTTTCATAACTTTTCTCCTTTATTTCTTTGCTGGTAACATGTTCATCGCAACAGCCCCTCCGATGATTATTATTAATGCTGCCATTGCATACATCATCATTTTGTCTTTTTCTGTTAGTGATTTCTTCTTTTCTGCTATTAGTTCGATGGTTGTGAGATAGTTTTGAAGGTCTGCTGCAAAAGTAGCAATAGGCGAATTCTGGAATGCTTCTACAAACGAGAAATATCTGTTTGTTTCAACTGGAAGTTGTACAGATTCGTCTTGAATCTTCTGCAGTGTTTCAGCAAGCGTTTTCGCTTGATACATTCTTTGATAAGATTTTACGTTTTGATTATAAGCTGCTTCAATATCTTCTTTTGAAGGATCGTTTGTTTTTCCTTCTTCCATATATCTAGTTCTTAGTTGTTCCACAACATCTTCTTTGAATGCTGCAAGAACTGCTGGTGGCACACCTATCTTTCCTTCAAAATCATACATCTCGACAATATTTCTACAGTCGTGTGGCAAGTCTGCACGGTTTCTATATATAAGTTCAATAATAAGCTGTTCTGGAAGGAAATCTAGATACGGATAGTTCTTTCGAACATGCTTAATTATCGTGGACATTGCAAGAGCTGTTTTTGAGGACATTGATGTTGGTGATGACGTTGAATAGTGCATTATTTCCGCTCCACCCTGTAGATATTCTCTTGGTGCTCCACCAGAAGAAAGCCTAGGATCTAGATGTACTCCTTGCCGTGTGTTTCTATCTATCTTAAAAACAGGGTCTCCCCTTACTTCTTTTTCTCCTATTTCAAAACGTGTAAATCCACTCATTGCAACTCTTTCAATAATCGGGAACCCGCTTTTTCTTGCAGCTATAAAAATCGCACCTTCTGGATTCATTCTTCTTCTTTCAAGCCAGAAATATAGATGTGGAAGCTGAGAAATTAGCATTGCAAGCATAACTATAATCAGTTCATCAAGAATTGTTATTGACAATCCTATATCTAAAAGACCTACTTCTGCCATTTTTAATTCTCCGTTGTTACTGTTATCCAAGAACGTGAACTTAATCCTACGAAAATCATAGATAGTCCAGAAGTGATACCGAATATTTTGAGTGTGGTGAAAAATATTTCTCCCTCAGACATATCGAACCCTATCAATATGTGCCACTGAAAGATTGTGATCCACGCACGATTAAAAAGTTCAAGTGCAAAAAATGTTAGAATTGCTATTCCTGCGTTTATAGAAGATAGTCTTAACGCCATGATTTTTGATAGTTTTATTATTTCCATATTTTATTTCACCACTAATGCTATAATTATGATGATAAGCATTACAACAGAATAAGATATGATTAGCACACTGTCTTTCTTTTTACACGCTTTAAGAAACGCTGGATGGACGTGTAGATTATTCATAATTGCCCAGTGTTCCATATTAAGAAGGTCTTTTACAGATGGATTATATACTGAAGAAACTTTTGCTGCTTTCATTCTATTACGTCCAGTTTATATTTTTTGATTGTTTTTCGTATTTGAAATTCTTGATACTCTTTGAGTAATACCATGAAAAACGATATTATAAAAAGAAGAAACAATATTTTACCTATTGTTAAGAATCCAGAGATGCTTGAAACAGCTCCTTCTGAAAGGTGTGTTTTAGATGGGTTTACTATTAAAACTCTTTCTGCAAGCATACTTCCGAATGCGAACAACATTGTTATCAGAAAAGATACTGCAAGATACAGACCCAATATGATAAGTCTTATATATGAAATTCTTCTTGGTTCATATACGAAGTGTCTTATAACTTTGATTCCGCATTTTTTAATTGTTTCTATTATTTTATTCATAATTCATCACCTTATTGGAACTGGTTCTCTTGGAACGTTTTGATTTATATTGTAGTCCTGCTGAATCTTTCCTTGAACTATTCTTTCCCTATCTGCACCAACGGTTCTAGTGAAACGTAGTTCAAGCTGATAGAATATTTCATTCATTATAAGACCCCATACTGCATTATATACATCTGATTTATATGAGTTTGCAGTAACGAACGCTTTCAAATACACTTTTGCTTTTAGATATGAGATTTCAGATTGTATTTCTAGCGAATGATAAGATAAGACAATATTATCATCATATAAGTTTGATATAAGTGATTTAAAAGCATCTTTGCATCTTCTAGATAGCAATGCGCTTTCTACCCAGTCCGACATGTCTTTCTGAGAATTTACTTTTCTTATTTCTGTTTGATTTCTGTAGTATGACTCTGGATAATCTGCTCCAGGTGATCCTGAGAAATTGATATTGTGTGAAGGCATAGACTGTTCTAATTCTTGTCTTCCTAAAGGATTTAATAGATTACTAATAATTGGTATGTGCATTTTTAACACCTTCTTATTTCTGCAATTTTAGGTATTTCTTTTCCTAAAACACTTCCGTTTCTAATCATCGAATTTTCTTTTGTGGTTGCTTGTGGATGACATTTTGAACAGTATAACCATTCGTGTAGTCCTGCAATTTCTGGAAGAACATAAATATGTCTGTTGCATGTTGGGCAAAAATAATGGATAAATGTTACGTTATCAAAATTAATCAGACCTTCACGTTGTAGTTTTTCAAGTGCTGCAAGTTGTAGAAAATGATAAGAAGAATTCCATTTTTTTTGATTTGTTCCGTTTTCTATTGCAGAAACAGCTATTGTTGGCAATCCAGTGTTTAATAATACAACCATGGATTTCAATATAGAGTTGTAAGTATATAATGATTTTTAAAGTTTAAGAAGCATTCAAAAATTTTTGTGTGTGAAGGGTGATTTCTGTCATCACCCTTCAAATATTTTCACACGATTTACATTCCGCCTCCACCGCCTCCACCACCTTGTTCTGCTTTACGGGCTGCGAATATTGCGAATAGAGATCCAAGTATGATTACAACGATCCCGATTATCATTGCGACTTTAAGCATTCCACTGGTTGAAGTCCATATAGCTGCTCCAGAAGATGTTTTTAGTGCCGCTGCATTAGGATTGTTGGTATCACTTGAATTCCACTGACCGCCCGGAACTTGTGATGCTGCACATGTTGCCGCAGATGTTGCGTTTGTACAATATGCCGGGGCTGCTGGTGTTGATTGTTCAACAGTGCTGCCAATTCCTGGGATGAACGTAAAGATTATGATTATTGCAAGGACTACTATAGCAGCAAAGAATACCGCATAGAGAGTTCCTACACCACCCATCTGGGCTTTATCATTCTTCAAGAACTTAGAAGCAACACCCTGAATCTTTTTGTTTATCGATTTTGTCATTTTATTTTTCACCTCCGAGATGACTGATATGAAAAGTGTTCTGTATGAATTGGAGGGATTTATGGTATCCCTCCATGGTTGTATCCACACTTACATGGGACCTCCGCCGCCCCCTCCTGCCTGTTCAGCTCTGCGTGCTGCAAATATTGCAAACAAAGAGCCCAGTATGATCACGACGATACCTATGATCATCGCTACTTTCAGCATTCCTGAGGTGCTTGTCCAGATAGCTGCGCCGCTTGATGTTTTAAGGGCTGCTGCATTTGGATTTGCTGCATCGCTTGCATTCCAGTCACCCCCTGGCTGACCATATGCTGGTGCTGCTGGTGTGGACTGTTCAACTGTTGAACCAATGCCGGGGATGAAGGTGAATATGATGATTATTGCCAGAACTACGATTGCAGCGAAAAACACTGCATACAATGTTCCAACACCTCCCATCTGAGCATCTTCATTTTTTAACATTTTCTTTCCGAAAGAGATTGCTTTCTTGGTTATTGATTTTGTCATTTATAAATCACCCGCCTGAACAATGAGTTCAAGTTTATTAAATCAAACAGTTCTAAATTCACATACAAGATAATAAAGACAGTAGTTATATATAACTATATTTTAGAAGTATTTTGTTAAAATAACGGCGATACTTATCACTAAAACTAAAAAATAATCGCTCTGAAAGCGTTTTAAAGACGAGCTACTGTTAGTGATTACTAAAAAGTATAGATAAATTATACTCTAGCTTTATTTCTATTTGCTTGAACCATGAGTATAAGGACAACCAAAACTATTATCACAGAAAATATTCCAACCAGATATATTGTCCAGTGTGATATTGCTACTGATGCAACTGCTGTCTTCTGACTTGCATTATATGCGTCTTGAATTTCTTGTGGAGAGTTTGATAGATTTACTCCTTGAGCAGTTGAAGACATTGATGTGTTCATATACGTTCCAATTATTACCAAAGATGCTGCTAGTAATGATACTGTTAAAATTATTCCTATACCTTTTGTCATATTTATCTTATCTTCCTTTGTGAAAATGAATTCTGATGCCAGTCACCAAGTGCTGATTTTTTCTCTAGTGATTCAAAATGATCACTTATGAATTTTACTATAAGAAGAATTGTTATTACTCCCGCAAGAACTGCAAATCCTAAAAGGAAATAATGTAGTGGTAGAGATTGGAACGGAATATAGTGATATCCTGCTGTGTCCACATATGTTTGAACTACTTCCCCATTGATAATATATCCTGCAAGAATGAAAGATAATGGAGATGCAATCATGTTTGTTAGAATTTTATCCACAGTTACTGGTTTATCAAAACCTATTCCGTACAGAGAATATGCTATGATAATCAAGTCTAATGCTAAAAGCATTTCAAAGATTGAAAGCGGTAGTTCATTCATTGTTATCTCCATATTGTTTACTTGAATCATATAGTTATTCTTAGTTTAAGAACGTATTCTTGGAATCTTTTTTACTGATTCTACTTTTTTGATTCCACCACGATGTTGTTTTAACTTTTTTATTGCATCTGCGGCATCAAAAGCATTAGATTCAAATTCCATTGCGTTCCCTAAAGTATTAATATACTTTACACAAAATCCAGGAAATTTCTTTGACATAATTTATCCTCTTCCTTTGTAGAATACATAGATTACAGCAAATATTCCAAATACAATTAGAGCTTGAGATACTAGCTGATATTGAGCGGGTAGGAATGTTACTAGAATTCCACCAAAGATGACTCCAACTATAGAAGGGATGTTTATTGAAGCTTGTTTTATCCACAACATTCCGAACACTATGAACCATATTACTGCATAGAAAGATAATCCTATAAGATTTATATATACTTTGACTGGTGAGTTCACTAGTCCAGGCATATCATTGTTTTCTATTGCTGTTGCAAGATCTTGTGAAGGGGATTCATTTAATAGATTTATGTTGTTTCCTGGAGATGTTGCCATCGCAGGAAATACATTTATTCCCCAAGTTAAATTATTAGAAGTTCCGCTTGAATTTGTTGTATTTACTTGGATATAGTGGTAAGAACCGGTAGTGAAAGATGTTGTATAATTATTGAAATTGTTTACTACAAGAACTCTATCTTTATACCAGTTCCATGTGTTAGAAGTGTTTGTGGTATTTACTCTAAATGTAATTGATTCTGAATTATTCAAAAATATTCCGTATGAAGATGAAGTGTTTGTTTTTGAATTATTTATTATTGAAATGACTGGTGGCGCTGCTGATGCAATAAACGCAAGAAGAATTATAGCGCACATAATAACAGTTAATACAAGAATGATATTCTTACTCACACTAAAATTTACTGGAATGTAATATTTTAATTTTGAACGCAGTTTGTTTTCTGTAATTCTTTGACCTATTGACATTTTTTCCATGTGTTTACTCCATTATTTTTGCTGCTCTTCCTGTTAAGAACTGATAGAGTCCGAAAACTAATGTAAAGACATAAAGTGCTTGGAATGGTGCAGAAATTCTTATATCTACACCATATGCATTTCCAAGCCCAATTATATTTATTGATTTCCAGAATACATTTAACATATAGGAGAAAGAATTTGATATAAGTCCTGCTCCTGCAACAATACTTGAAAATCCACCAGAGTCTTGTGATTGAGACATTGTGTCTGTTAATTGTGTTATTTGTGCATCCGCTGCAGAAGTATCGAAGTTTGATGTTGGCATCTTATATGCAAATATTCCAAGAGAATTAACCATGCTTAAACAAAGCATAAATACCCATATTCCAAGAGCTATGTGATAGAATCTCATTTTGGCTTCCTTCTTTTCTTTTTTAACGGATTTATTTCTTTTCTAATATCTGTGTCCATAGTTCCAAGTACATCCTCTAAGTCGGCGAGCGGATTTTTGATTGTATATGCTACCGATTTTCTTTTTATTGTCTTTTTTCTTTTTCCTATAAACACTTCATCTTTTAATGGTTTAATTATTTTAATATGATCAAATGGGGTTCCAATACCACCATAAGGCGGATATGTTTCCGGTGGATATACTTCGGGTGGATATAATTCTGGTGGGTATGATGTTGGAACATATGGAGGAACCTTTTCTGGTGTGTATGGGGTTGGATATTTAGGAATATCTGTTGGGGGATAAATTGGGATGTAAGATGGAGTCTTGTCTGGTGGATATCTAGTTGTTTTGTATGTTGGAATATCCAAAGAAGGAAACGTATATGCTGGTTCTTTTATTGTTGGATAGTCTGCACCGTATATTAAAGTTGTTGGATATTTAGGTGTTTCTGCTCGAGTTGGATATACTTCTTCAGTAAAAGGTGTGAATTCTTTTGTATAGATAGACACTGTTTTTTCATATGTTGAAGGAACATATGGAACATTTGCTGCTTCGTAACCAACATCAAAAGTATAAGGAATTTGTTCTGAGATTCTTTCTGCATACTTATTTATTTCACTTGTTAGAGAAGATTTCTTTGCTCCTTTACTTATTCCTTCAATTTGAATTTCCATTTTTATTGGTTCTTGACCAACTTTTGCCCAATCAATTTCAGGAAAAAGTTCTTTCCACTGCTGCAATAATTGTCTTCCTCTAGCAACTTCAATATCTTTTAGTATAGGGATTCCAATCTTTGCTGATTTTGATTCAATAAGAGTAAATGCTGTTGTATATGCATCACGAACGTCTTTTAATAATCTATGTTCTGCTGGCTGTAGTTTTCCTTCTCTAAATTCCAAGCTTCCTGTGATTTTTCTTGTAGCTTGTTCTCCTAATTTCATTACTGGCATACCTTCTACAGTCATGGGTGGTTGCTCTACTTTTATACCGTAACGAAGTCCAGCTCCTTCAGTTCCAATATATGAAAGTTCTTCTTTAGGTAGGAATTGCACTGCATGAACCCATTCTTTAGTTATACCTCTAGTTTCCACTGTTGATCCAGACAGCCTCGTTTCTATTCCGATTTCTGCTAGTTTTGCTTGTAGTCCTGTTGCAAGTTGAACAGCTTGTTCAGTTGTTCCACGTGTATGAATATCAATATCACCAGCAACTCTTCTAAATTCCGGCATCATTTGTGCTTGAGCAGAGAAGCTACCCATAACTTTTTCAATTAAGGGTTTGACTTCTGTTGGATATTGTGTTCTATATTCTGGTTTTATAGCTGGTTTGTAGGGAATTTCAGAAGTATATTTTCCAACAACATAAGGAGCATATTCTCTCTGTATTAAATTTATTATTCCAAATTCTGCTTCTGGTTTGACTTTTGCTACAGCATAATATTTAGAAAGCTCACCCAGAAATATAACAGAACCTTTTATTGCTGTTGGTTCTGCTATAAAATCACTTGGTTCATACCCTTTTTCTAGAACAACATGACTTACTTCGTGTGCTAGTGTTTCCATTGTTTTTACAAGAGGCTGACCCTGTTCTATTAATATTTCATATGTAAGTGGTGATTCAATTTTAGAAAACGCTGCTTTTTGCAAAGATGCTTCCGAAACTCTTGTTTGTCCAGATATTCCTTTTGGAAGTTCACCTGGTTTAGCAAATCTTATTTCTTCTATTAATGTTCCTCTAGACAAGTCTATACCCATTCTTTCAAAAACTGGTTTTGAAATAGTTGCTAGATCTTCCATTGAATATCCTATCGTTTCTGCTGTTCTTCCTTTTAGTTCAAGTTCCATGCTTCCTGGAATTTCTCTTGAATATTCAAATCCAAGTTTTTGCCAGAAACCTGCTGCTCTTACATCTTTTGGTATAAGACTGACTTTTTCTACACCAGATAGTTCAAATTCTTTTAAGATTTTTTCTGCTAGACCTGTTCCTATGCCTTTACCTCGAAATTCTGGCGATAATTCAAATGTTCCTATTTTAACTTCTTTTCCAGAAGTTTCTATAAGAGTTGTTCCTATAGCTTTTCCTGACTCTAAAATATCATAATAAGTTGCTTTCTTTCCAGGAACTGATTCAATTTCCATTGTGGATTTAAAAGAATAATTTCCTTCTATAGGTGTTTCTATTTTTCGAATTTCATTATTTATTGCAACAAGTCTTTCCAACGCTGTTAATTCTTCAACTTTTGGAACTTCTGTTAGTTTGAATTTTTCTGTTTTTAAATATTGTAGTGTTGTTGATATACCTGCTGATGATAATGATTCTGTTTCTGCTATAAGTGTTGGAACTTTAAATGGTGTTACTATTTCTTTTCCAAATATTTCAAAGGAATATGGTCTTGTAAGTTGGAACGCTGTTTTTTGTCCTGATGTTAATCCAATAAGTTCTTTTCCAACAGAAATTTTTGTTGCTGCTGTTGGTTCCATTCCAAGTTTTGTGAGTATTTCCGGTCTTGCGACAATAGCTGTTTCAAGTGCAGATCGGGGGAAATATCCTGCTGTTATATCTGTTATTTGTGGAATTTCTAATGATGAAGGGGTTCCAAAAACCGGTTTTGATGTTTTTACTGTTTCAACTGCTCTAGTAATAGATGTTTCTGGACGAAATCCTATTGTTATTGGTTCTGCGATAGGTTTTGCAATAAATTCAGGAACATAACCTACGATAGGACGTGGTGTTGCTCCAATATCTAGGTATGCTCCTTTCCATACTGGAACTTCTCCCGCAGCGGTTGGTATTTTGACTTCTCTGAATCTCACAACTTTTCCAGCTTCACCCATTGCTCCCATTCCAATAAGTTCTCCTATTGTTTGTATGGGTCTTTGAGAAAATCCTTCTTGTAATCCTGATACTTGAGATATAATTCCTGCTGCTGCAAACGCTGGTAACATCGGTACATTCTTTGATATTGTTTCAACACCGCCCGGAATCATTCCAGACATATCAACAATTGATCTTGGTGCGCTTAAGAATATTCCTTTTCCGAGTTCATATGTTGCTCCATAGAATTCTGATAGCCCTCCAGGAAGCTGTCTTTCAATACGTCTTGCTCCGATATCAGCTATCCCCATTCCTGTTCCGATAACTGCTGCAACTCTAGAAGCTCCACTATAAATATCTCTAGAAAATTGTGACATATCACTTACTGTTTGAGGAGTTTGTGCTGGTGCTGCTGTTGATGTTACTGCTTTTATTACTGCCTGAGCTTGAGAAGTTTCAACAACCGTTTTAAATATTCCAGATAATTGTGATGATACAACTGAAGCTGACCCTTTTATTAGTTTTTGTAGTTCTGAGATAGGAGAAGGTGCTTGAGTTATTTCTGGATGAATTTGTGAGACTGGAATTGCTAGTGTTGGAGAAGGAGCAACAGACTGTTGAGTAACTGTTTGAGGTCTTGTTGCTTGTTGTGCTGTTGCTACTGCTGCTCCTATTGATCCTGTTGATGGGGCAACCGGAGTTATTATGTTTTGAAATGTTTGTTGCCCACCTGAAAAGAACCAATCAAACAGTCCCATTTTTAATAACTCCTTGATTCCATGAAATCCCAAGCTTTTAAATTTATTTTTAACATTTGATTATTACTAGATTGTCTATGTCCTATTAACTTATGTAAGTCTAAAGGAATATTAATTACGTTTGTTGTGTCTATATGGTGACCAGCACATCCTTCGAATAGTGGATTTAAAATATTATAACCAAATTCTTTATTTCTTTTTGCATGACATTTTTTTAAAGATAGTTTTGCTTTGTCGGTCTTTCTATATATTTTACTATAATTATTTAATTTTTTTACAGATTCTAAATGTTCGTGCATATAATTTTTATGTATTTCGTTTCTTTTTTCTGCGTATATTGGATCTTTGATTCTACGTTCTTTACGATAAATTCTATTGTATTCAATTATTTCGTCGTAATATTTTTCAACATATTTCTTTCTAATAATACGAAGTTTCTCTCTATATTCTACATCCTCAGCATATCGCTTTCTATTTTTAGTATTGCGTTTTTCTTTATTTTCTGGATTTGCTCTCCATTTTTTAAAATATTCTTTTCGATCTGCTTTCGGTATTTCTAAAGATGACATTATAAACCCTCTTCAACAACAGGATTACCATATACATCATAGCGTTGGCGACGAACAGAAGTCCAAACAAATTGTCCGACAGCATAAAAATCTAAAAAATATGTTAAGAAGTATCCAAGACTTAAAGTAAAATCTGAAATACCCATTCCACCCCATTCTGGAGGTGCATCTGATATACCTGTTTTTACAAGTTCTGTTCTTACAAGTTCAGCAGGCATCAATATGAATTGTGTAATCATTACACTTGAGAATAAGCAGACCAGCATTATTATAAAACTTTTGAACAACGATTCGATTGAACTCATAGATCGTTTCTCTTTTCCAATGCCCTCACATATCCCCAAGCTACTACTCCAATAAGTAAAGCAATAACAGCTCCAATACTGATCATGTTTTGATGAAATTCCATAGCTTTTTGATTTTGAAGTGTTACTTCTCCTGCTGCGATATTTACGTTGTATGCAGCAAAGAATATATTAAATATTGGTGAGAATTCTATCCATATTGCAGTTGCTCCAATTAAGAACGCAGCAAGTGCAAGAAGTCCAAATGATACCGCTGATTCTGAACTGATAAATTTTGGAAGATATTTCATACTGCTATTCCTTCATTTTTGATTAATAACTTTATTAATTTTAAAGTATATAAAATATCGTTCTATAGCAATAATTATATACTGTTTTTCTTCTTTGAATTTCTTATTTCTTTAAACATTTCTTCTGTCTTTTCTTTTTTAATCTTTTCTTCCTGTCTCATTGTATCCCAGAATTCTTTTGCGTATTTGCTTGTCATGTTTTTTACCAGTTGTATTTTTTGCTTCTTCTTTTTACACGGAAAGTTTCGGTATGTCTTTTCTCGCCAAAAACTCTTGGATCTAGTTTATCAAATTCTTCCATAGTTGTAGATAGTGATTCTTTGACAGTTTTTTCTAATCTTTTTAGATGTTTATCCATTTTTCTCCTATTAACTCATACCTTCTTTACGTGCCCTACTGTTCATATTCATTAATATTGCAATAACTGTTGCAAGTGTCAATCCAAGATAGAATGATACCCCTAGATTTAGATTTACATATAGACCCATTCCAGATAATAGCCAGACGAAACCTACTATGATTCCTGCTCCTTGTTCGGTACTTGTTTGCCCGAAGATTCCTGAAAAGAATATTATTAATCCTATTAAAAGCATTAAGATTGAAATTGGATTAAAATAAGATAAGATCGCTGCTTGTGGGAATGATACTCCATAAGAACGATCTACAGTTCCTGATGAATGTACCATATGGAAATTTATGATATAATCATTGCCTGCATAAGGATTAACTATAAATGATGCGTTGTATGTTGCGTTTGTTCCACCATTTTTAATTTGTAGATTTGTCTGATTATTTGGATCTCCTATAATAGATTTGTTGAGATAGATAATTATGCTGGAAGTTTGATTCATACTATCATTATGACTTGCATTAATGTAAGCGTGTGTTGAATTTATTGTTTTTGATGAAACGGTTGTGATCATTGTGGAAAACTGATCTACATTATTTGTAAATGTTCCATAAAGTGTGGTTGGAACTATTATATAGTATTGGTATTGTGTTGGGTATCCGCTCCAGGTTTTGTTGGATATATTCCCACCAGAAAATGTTAGAATGTAATAGATACTTCCATCCATCTTGAAGTCAATAGAACCATCTGTTCCTGTTATTCCAATCATACTCATATTATTTATTGGAATTAAATCAAAGTCTATTCCAATCAGATCTGCTAACCAAGTCCAAGAACCAACTGTTGTATTATATCCTTGAGCTGTGACATATACTCCGGGTTTCTTATTAAAAGCAAGATCCTGAACTATAAAAGCAACATCATGCGGTAGTGTTTTAAAAATAGTGCTGCTAGTAGGTGGTGAAATTGGGCTTAAATAGAATGTAACTGTTTTTGTTGAATCTACTAAGATCGTTTGAGAAGATGAAATATAATCTGCAGCAGATACAATAGCTGGATATTGACCGTAAATTAAATTTGAAATAGTTATCTGTCCAGTAGTGGTATTATAGTTTGCTAGATTGAATAATAACAGAAAATCTAGAAGAGTGTTTGTATTTGAAGCATCTTGAGCTTGAATTGTTAATGTATAGATTTCACTCATTAATATGATTTGTTGAACGTCTGTTTGATTTATTGTTGTTGCATTGTAGTCTTGAGAATTCATAAATCCAGACTTAGTTGCATTAACAACATAAGTCAGGTTGTCATCGGAAAGATTTAAGAATTGATAATATCCAGTTGTGGTATTAGAAGTAGTGTTTGCAAAGTAAGAACTGTTCCTAAGAAAAACTGTTGCTCCACCAATTGCTTGATGATATGGATTATTTTCAACCATTCCGTTTATACAAGTGTTTGTTGAATTTCCACCCCCTGCTGCTATTGAACAATTGAAATTAGTAGAAATTAAATATAAATTTATCGTGTATATTTGAGGGGCAAGTGGTGTGAAGGAATAGTTGTTATGTATCCAATTAGATTTTGAAGCGTTTATTTGTGTAAGAAGTGCTACTGTTAATCCAGATAAATTGTAGCTTCCATTTCCATTTGAAGTGGTATTATACCATGTTGTACCTTGTGAAAAGTTTATGTTTACTCCGGATAAAGTTGTTGCGTTTACAGCATCATACACGGTTCCTCTTATAAGTAGTGTTGGAACAAGTGTAATTGTAGTATAAGCAAGATCTGTTTGTATTCCGGAAGTTGTTTTGGATAGAACTATGAAGTACAATCCTGCTGAATTTCCAGTTGTATCCCAAGTAACTGTTCCGGTTGCTACCCCTGTCGCTATAGGTAATGATACAATTAACGAACTTAAAGAATAAATATTTAGTGAATAGGAACTTCCAACAAAATCAGGAGTACTTATTGAATAATAAATTATTTCTTGTTGACCTATAGTTGCAGTAGTATCTGATGTTATTGTATTAACTGCTCCTGGAGGAATTAAAAAAAAGTAGTCAGAAGCTACTGTAATATTATTTTTTTGAGTATATGAAAAATATAGTCCGTAGTTTGTATCGCTTGAAGTTAATTGTGTTTCTCTATTATAAGTAGTAAATCCTTGAAACGTATTATTAACAGTCGAATTTTTTATATTAGTAGTAATAATCGTTGTAGGAATAGATCCAGTATATTTTTGAATTATATTCCTAAAAGATGAAGATGTATAATCAGCAAAAGGAAACGTATTAATTGAATAAGAGACGTCTGTTGTTGGAAGGTTAGATTCTGTTAATGTATGTGTTGTAACTTCTGTTCCAAGTCCTGAAATATAACCGGAAGTTGTTATGTCATCTATATAAAAACTTATACCGTAAGATCCACAACCAGATCCGCTTACAGATGTTTGAAACGCAATATAATAAGGGATTCCAGATACTGCTCCACCAACTATTCCTCGATCAACACCATTAAGTCTTGCATATATTGATCCACCAGAACTAGATAGTTCCCATAAACCATTTTTTGCAGAATCTCCAAAACTAGTAGAAAACAATGTACCTACCCATATTTGAGTATATGTATTATCATAGAAAATAACATTGAATGGCATAGCTGAAGTATCAGCACCAGCGTTATATCTTAGATTGAAAGACCAGTAGTTACTAGAAGTTCCTGTTAATGATGTAACTGTTTCTACAGAACTTCCTGGGCATGTTCCAGATATAGCAACATTTAGATTTAAATTTCTATTATATGTTGCTCCATATGTTACTATGCTGCCAGAACCAGAACCAGAACCAGAATGAACTGCTAACCAATTAGAAGTTATAACACCGCCAGTATAATATTGAAAAGTATCTTCAAACGCTTTAGAAGGAACTGATGTTATTAGAACTGCTATTGTAGCAAGTATAATTAAGAAAATTTTGTAATTCATGTTTTGTCCTATTGTAAAAATGGTCTACTTTTCATTAAAGCTTCCTGTTTTTCGTGTGATGCTTTTTCGATTCTTTTTATATCTTCTGAAGTTCTATTATTTAGATCTTCTAAGATTTTATCCAATTTTGATTTTACCATAAGTTACCTGATAAAAATTTATTTATGGTGTTTTTTAACCTGCTGCTTTATTTTCTTTACTTCTTTATCCTGCATTTTCTTAAGCTTCTTTGAATCCGCAGCAATTCTGTCTATAATTTTTTTCTCTTTCCTTTCATATGTAAGCATTTTATTTCTAGACATATTTTCTCCTAATATATTTAATAATTATTTCCTGGCATCGCATTTATCCCTTCCGATGTTTCTTTGGTATCAATATGCTTTGAGTTTGATTCTTGCGCTGACCTTCTTTAGGATGCTTTACTTTTCCGACTACAGCTTTAGTTCCTTTCGGAAAGTTTCTTTCGTATTCTCGTCCTGTTGGGGTTCTTGCGTGTGATATAGGAATTGTTCTTATAGTTCCTTTTACAAACTTTGAAGGAGGTTGCTGTCTATCATGGATATATTTTGCTTTGGGACCATAGGGCATAAATTCCTCAATATATAGGATATCCTTTTCTTGCACCGAGTCTTTTCATTTTTGTAGTTTTTTCCGTATATCTTTTATCTGCCACTTTCATTTCTTCAGAATTAAGAATTTCTTCCATTTCTCTTTCTAGTGGAGATATAGTTGCTCTTAACTCTCTTTTGTTTTCTGCAACTTTTTCAAGGACAAGAGCTTCGTATATATTTTTTGGTTTTCTTGTCATAATTATCACATATCTCGGAAGAAGTCTTGCTGATACTTCTTTTCCGCAGCTCTTAATTTTGCATCGGGGTTCTTCTTTCCTTCTTTGAGTTCACGATTTACACGTTCTCGAACACTTTCTTTTTTTTCATCCTCAACAAATCCCATCGCTTTTTCGATGCTTACTCCGCTTCTTCCTATTAGACCGTATCCCATGATTTATCTCCTTGTACCCATTGCTCTATCCAAGATTTTCTGATTCTTTATCTGTTCTTTTTCAAACATCGAACTTTCTATAGATCCGAGTTGCTGATAAGTTGATTTAAGATTCTTATTGACAACTGCTTTCTGTCCAGGTGTTAAGAATTCATATTCATCGCCGAATAGCTGTAATCCGACGTTGTTTTTTCTTCTTCGGTTTATTACTTTTGCCATAGTTTTACCTTGGCCTGTGTCTTCCACTACTGGATTTTTCAAAGTATTCTTTTCCATAAGTCGCTTCAACCCATTCATCAATAAATGAATGTGTTTTGTGACTTACACCCGGTTTCTTTTTATTTTTTGACATAATATCTTCCACTATCTTTTCTTTGCGTTTCTCTTTGCTTCAACAAACTTTGTTAGAATTCGATTCGCTACTTTTGAGCGGCTTTTGTCTTCTGCAGCGCAAAAATTATCGAACTCTTTTATTAGAGTTTCGTCAAGGTTGAATGTTGTGATCTTCTTTTTGTTGTGCATGTTTACTTCAAAGCTTTCTGAAATTCTTTTTGAATTTTGTTTTTACGATCTAGGAATTTATCCCATGTTTCCAGCATTTCTTTTGATTCTACTAGGGCTGCTTTTTCTGGAGATATTTTATATTTTAACATTATATCACTTCAGTAATTATTAATAATATTATTAGTGCAATACTATAAGAAGATATTGATTAGAAAGTAATAGCAGAAAGATGTAAGTAGAATTTATGTTTATGAAACGTGTTTGTCTTCAAATATATTTCCTGAAGCAACAATCCATCTATTCGGTTTATATTTTTCAGTTTCTTTCATATCATTATCTGAATAGGGGTATTGCCAGAGCCAGTTGGTTACTAATATTCGAGTCATATTTTCTTTGGTTCTACGTTGTTTGGAATTGCTTTTGGTTCTTGGAATAAAAGTGCTTGATGTATAGTGGATTTTGCTACACCATATTTTTTAGCTAGATCATCCATAGAAGGTTCTGTAATTATTTTTCCATCTATTACTATTCCGTTCTTTCTATCCATTTTTACAGATTGAGACAAGACAGAACGCTTTGAAGCATGTGGTTCTTGTGGAGAGTGTTCATCATCTACGATATGCTGCATTGTTTCAACGGTAACATTTGTATTAACACGTTCAATTTCTTGTCTTCGAGGTTCGTAGTTTTCTACCCATTTTTGTGAAGGACGGAAAATAACATGACGAACAATTCTTTGTCCATCTTCATCAAGTAAATATGGATAAATCTTTTTTCCCCACTGAACTTTCTTCATGGGTTCTTGTATTTTTGCAACTACATATCCTAAGTCAAAATTAGAACTTTCTACTTTCATGACATATCGAATTAAGTCACGTGGAACTTTATCAATAAGTGACGGATCTGGTAAGGTGAAGTATGCAAAAATGTTTCTTGTGCGTATTGTTTGAGCAATATCATTCATACATTTGTTCATTTCTGACATGAAATCTCGTGAATTCCAGGCTAAACCAATATCGTCATAGCCAATTATTGCGTATTTTTTATCCATTTTCGTGGACATGACACGAAGAACTTCATTTTGAGTTATGACTGCAATATTTTCTGGAGTGAAGTAGTCCCACGCTTCTCCGCCTTTTATTTCTGCGACGTATTGAGAGACACGTTCTCCTATTGCTCCACCTGCCCATGATTTTCCTTTTCCAGTGGGTGCCCAGATCATTAATGTTGAGTGTTGGTTGTGTCTTGATGTAATCTGTTCTGCTATTTCCAAACAAAAGTCTATATGTGACATTTTTAATCTCCAGAAAGATTTGCAGAAATCCATGATAGTTGTTTCTTTTCATTTAATTTATTCATAAATAAGTTTTCGTAGTAATCACGATTGAAATTAACTTTGCTGTGACAATTACTACAAAGTGTGAT